>LNFM01000034.1_pt1 | contig 349226 bp, 358 predicted proteins | sample 596031 | NCBI WGS metagenome assembly LNFM01 (sample SAMN04254537, study PRJNA301005) | activated carbon metagenome | isolation source: dual media filters at the Ann Arbor, Michigan drinking water treatment plant | place: USA: Ann Arbor | reverse complement strand
CGCGCACCGCTTCTAAGAACCGCTTCAAAGAAACTGAGCTACACCTTCCGCGCAAGCGGAATTCAAACGGGCACCTTCGGGTGCCCGTTTTTTTTCAGGGTCGGGGCAGGATGTCGAGATACAGGGTTTCCAGCGCGCGGGTGAAGCCCGCGGTGTCAAACAACGCTGCGCTGCTGCGCGCGGCTTCAAGCCGCCGCCCGAGATCACGGCGCAGCTCGGCATGGCTGGCGAGCTGGATGATGCGGGTTTCGTACTGCGCCAGGTCGTCGGTGACCAGCGCCGGCAGTTGCGCGGCGGTGAGGATGCTCGCCGAAACCCGCGCGGCGAAGGTGTCGCCACGCAGCGCGACCAGCGGACAGCCGCACCACAGCGCGTCGCTGGCGGTGGTGTGCGAGGTGTAGGGAAAGGTGTCCACGGCGAGGTCGGCCACGCGGTAGCGGGCCAGGTGCTCAGACAGCGGCAGCCGCGGCGCGAAGACCAGCCGCTCCACCGCGATGCCGGCATCCCGCGCCGCCTGGCGCAGGTTGGTGGTGGACCAGCGGTTGTCATCGACCAGCCACAACACGCTGCCGGGCACCGCCTGCAAGATGCGCATCCACGCCGCGAACAGCGCCGGCGTGATCTTGAAAGTCTGGTTGAAGCAGCAGATCACCACCGCATCTTCCGGCAGACCATATTCAACCCGGGGTCGCGGCTCCGCTACGAGCCGCTTGCGATCGACCGGCTGGTAGCAGTGCGGCAGATACAGTATCTGCTCGCTGCAGCCATGCGCGCTGTCCGGCGGCACGATCAGCGGATCGGCGATCAGGTAATCGATGAACGCGGCACCGGTGGTGCCGGGATAACCCAGCCAGGTGAGCTGCACCGGGCTCGGCCTGCGCGCCATGATGCCCAGACGGTCACCGACGGTATAACCCTTGAGGTCGACCAGGATGTCGATGCCATCGTCGCGGATGCGCGCCGCCGCCTGATCGTCGCCGATCCATGCGATATCGACGAAATGATCGACCGCGGCGGTGATGCGCCGGCGCATCGCGCCGTCGTCGCGCGGACCATGGGAATAGGCAAACACCTCGAAACGCTGGCGGTCGTGCAACTCCAGCAATTCGGTGATCAGGTAGGCCGCCGGGTGTTCCTGGAAATCGGAGGACAGATAGCCGATGCGCAGGCGGTCGCTATCGCCGCGATCGCGGGGTGCCGGTTTCGGCGCGATGCTGGTGAAACGCCGTGCCGCCCAGGCACGGGTGTATTCGCCGAGCTGAGCGGCGTTGAGATCCTCGCAAAGCAGCGCGAAGGGTGTGCCTGCCTCCTCGCCGGCGAGGATCCGCGGCTTGAGCATCGCCCATGACTCCGACCACCGCGCCCAGTCGCAGAGATGGCGGCAGTGCTGGTTGTACATGCCGAGCAGCGCGGTGCTGTTGGTGGCCTTGAAACCAGCCTCCAGCAGATCGACGCCCCCGGCCAGTTCGCCGCGCAGCAGTTGCAGTTGCGCACGCAGGCTCCATGCCCAGACCAGTTGCGGATCGAGTGCCGCGGCCTGTTCCGCGGCCGACCCGGCCTCCTCCAGTTCGCCGGTCTGCAGCAGGCTGTCGGCGAGTGCCGCCCAGCCGGTGGCGGCTGCGGCGTCGGCCGCGACCAGCGTGCGCAGATGATGCACGGCTTCGCCGAAACGGCCTTCGGCACGTGCCGTGGCGCCGAGTCCTTCGAGTGCTCCGGGCAGGCCCGGCAACACCGCCAGCGCGGCTGCGAAGTGTTGCCTTGCTGCGCCGGTGTCACCGCCGCGCAGGCGCAGGCTGCCGAGATTGGCATGGGCATGCGGGTGTTGCGGGGCGTGTTGCAGCGCGCGTGACAGCAGTTGCGCGGCTGCATCGTCCTGCCCGCTGCGTTGTTTGAGGATGGCGAGATTGACCATCGCATCCGTATGCGCGGGGTGGCGTGCCAGCACCGCTTCAAAGTACTTCTGCGCCGCCGCCGTGTCATCGGCGCCGAGCGCAAGCACGCCGAGATTGAACAGTGCATCGGGATGACCTGGCGCGGATTGCAGCACGGATTCGAAGCAGCGCGCCGCACCGGCAGGGTCATCGCCGGCGGCCAGCGCCTGTCCCAGCGCGAACTGGAAGGCCGGCTCCGCCGGTTGTGCGGCAACCGCGCTGCGCAACGGTGCCAGGGCCTCGGCGGCGCGGCCTTGCTGCAGCAGGGCGAGACCCAGACGCATCGCCACCGAAGGCGGCGCGCCGGGGAGCGCCGCGGCGCGCCGCAGCACCTGCGCGGCTTCGCCGGCCTCGCCGAGCTGCAGCAAGGCCTGGCCGAGGTATTCGAGGGTCATGCCGTCGCCGGGTGCCGCGGCTGCGGCCTGATGCAGGTCGGCGGCGGCATCCCGCGCCGCGCCGGTCATCAGCCGCGCGATGCCGCGCAGGCCGAGCGCTTCGGGGTTGCGCGGCGCTTTAGCCAGGACTGCATCGCAGGCGGCAATGGCTGCCGCCGGCGTGCCGTTCTGCAGGTGCTCGCGCGCCGCGCGCAGCTTGTTGTTGAGGAGGGCGGACATGAATTGTGCAGGCGAAAGATACCTGTTTCCCGATGTGCTGTGTGCGCCGCGGGGGCGTGATTTTTTGGACAGCAATGCAGCAGGTACCTAGAATGTCGCCGCAGCTTCGGGCAATTTCACAATAAGCGGGCGCGCACGTGGCAGACCGGCAGGATAAACGCGGCGGCAATGAACATCACCTGCAGCAGGTTGTCGCGCTGCTGCATCGTCACGAGCTGGTCGAGAACCTGGTGCAGCGTGAGGGCGGTGCGCGCCAGCCGCTGGTCGAGCACCTGGTCCACCGCCAGCACCTGAACGAGCTGCAGCAGCTGCTCGACCGGCTGCATCCGGCCGACATCGCCTATGTCCTCGAGGCCCTGCCGCTGGAGCAGCGGCTGGTGGTGTGGGATCTGGTCAAGGCCGACCGCGATGGCGAGATCCTGCTCGAGGTCGCCGATGCGGTGCGCGAGACGCTGATCGCGCACATGGACGAGGACGAGCTGGTGGCCGCCACCGGCCAGCTCGATGCCGACGAGATCGCCGACCTCGCGCCCGACCTGCCCGAGGAGGTGATCCAGGACGTCTTCAAGTCGCTGTCCGGCGAGGAGCGCGAACAACTGCGCTCGGCGATGTCCTATGCCGAGGAGACAGTCGGCGCGCAGATGGATTTCGAGATGATCGAAATCCGCGAGGATGTGACGCTGGAAGTGGTGCTGCGCTATCTGCGCCGGCTCGACCAATTGCCCGACCATACCGACCAGTTGTTCGTGGTCGATCGCGAGGAGCGGCTGCGGGGCCTGCTGCCGGTGAACCGCCTGCTGGTCAGCGACCCTGAAATAATGGTCGCCGACGTGATGACCCGCGAATTCACCAGCTTCAGTCCGGAACAGGATGCGCAGGAGGCGGCTGGTGCCTTCGAGCGTTATGACCTGGTATCGGCGCCGGTGGTTGACGGAGAGGGTTTTCTGGTCGGCCGGATGACGGTGAATGCGGTGGTCGATTACATCCGCGAGTCCAAGGATTCGGAAACACTCGCGGCGGGCGGCCTGGCCGAGGATGAAGACCTGTTTGCGTCGGTCTGGAAAAGTGTGCGCAACCGCTGGGCCTGGCTGGCGGTTAACCTGGTCACCGCTTTCATCGCTTCAAGGGTGATCGGCGTTTTCGAGAATTCCATCGCACAGCTCGTCGCGCTGGCGGCGCTGATGCCGATTGTCGCCGGTATTGGCGGCAATTCCGGAAACCAGACGACGACGATGATCGTACGTGCCCTGGCGCTGGGCCAGATCACCCGCGACAACGCGCGGACCCTGTTCATCAAGGAAATCAGCGTGTCGGCGTTGAACGGCCTGCTCTGGGGCAGCATCGTCGGCCTGTTCGCCTTCCTGATCTATCACAGCTGGCAGCTCGGCCTGGTGATGACCGGCGCGATGGCGCTGAACCTGCTGCTGGCGGCGGTGATGGGTGTGGTGATTCCGCTGGCGATGCAGCGCTTCGGCCGCGATCCGGCGATAGGCTCCAGCGTGATGATCACCGCGATCACCGACAGCGGCGGCTTTTTCATTTTTCTCGGTCTGGCGACTGTTTTTCTGGTGTGAAAGGAAGCTGTGGCCAAAGCCGGCTCAGGGACCGCTGATATTCAGGCCTGCCGTGAACGCGGCCGGCGCAGTGTGGCCGCGGGTGACTGGCCTGCCGCGCTGGCCGCCGCCGATCAGGGCTTGCGCGCGCAGGCGGGTGACGCGGAGCTGCTGTTCTATCGCGGATTGGCGTTGCGCCGGATGGGGCGCAACCACGAAGCGCTGGCGGCGTACGAGGCGGCCCTCGCGGCCGCCCCGGATCATCCGGACCTGCTCGGAAACTACGGCAACAGCCTGAAGGATGCGGGCCGTATCGACGAGGCGCTGGCCTGTTACCAGCGGGCCTTGCAGGTGGCCCCCGGTCTGGCCTGGCTGCATGTCAATCAGGCCAATCTGCTCGCAGACAGCGGGGATTACCGGTCCGCCCTGACTGCCTACCAGGAGGGACTGCGGCTGGCCCCCGATCGTGTGGATGGCTGGTGCGGTCTCGGACGTGTGCTGCTGGAACTGAACCGGGCCGAAGAATCACTCGAGAGTTATTCCCGCGCGCTGGCCATCGATCCCGACAACACCGGCGCCCTCGCCGGGCAGGGCCATGCCCTGCTGGAACTGGATCAGTTGAAGCCTGCGCTGCAGTCCCTTGCCAGGGCGGTGGATATCGCCCCCGATGATCCGGATCTGCGCAACGGGCTGGCGATGGCGGTGCAGAGAAGCGGTGATTTGAGTCGCGCCGAAACATTGTTTTCGCAGGCATTGCAGCAAGACGGTGAATTTGCCGAGGCTCGTTACAACCGCGCGCTGCTGCGTCTGTCGATGCGGCAATTCAGCCTGGCCTGGGCGGATTACGAACAACGCATCGGGCTGCCGTCTTTTCGCGAGCATCTGCGCACCGATCCGGCATCGATTGCAGCGTTTTCCAGGATGCCGCGGTGGAGCAGGGCTTCAGCCTCCGGCGGCACGCTCGGCGTCTGGGCCGAGCAGGGGCTGGGGGATCAGGTGCTGTTCTCGATGTTGCTGCCGGAGTTGCTCAAACGGGACCTGCCCCTGGTCTTTGAGCTTGACCGGCGGTTGTTGCCTGCCTATCGCCGGGTTTTCCCGGATACCCGTTTTGTCGCGCTGGCCGTACCACCTGATCCGGCGCTGCTCGGCGCCGATCAGGCGATTTTTTGCGGTTCGCTGCCGGGACAGTTGTGTCCCGAAATAAAACCCGCCGAGCCGTGGTCAGCCGTACTCAGCGCCGATGCAGGCCGGGTCGCGCACTACGCGGCACGCATGTCCCGGCAGCCAAGGATCGCGATCTCATGGCGCAGCGCCCGCGCGGGCTGGGTCGGCCGCGGCAAAAGCGCGGAGCTTGGCGCGCTGGCTGCGTTGCTGAAGGTGCCCGGTGTGCAATGGGTTGATATCCAGTACGGGGATACCGCCGGCGAGCGGGCCGCCCTGAAAGCGCAACACGGCGTGGAGCTGCTGCATTTTGACGACGTGGATTACCGCAACGACCTTGACGACGTGCTGGCGATCATCGAGGCCTGCGATCTGGTGATCGCCACCAGCAATGCCACAGCGCACCTGGCCGGCGCCATGGCAAAACCGGTCTGGCTGCTGCATCCCGGCCGTCCGCCGTTTCACTACTGGGTGCCGGATGTCGATGGCCGCAGTCACTGGTATCCCCGGGTCGATATTGTCGCCGCGGACAGCGGACAGGACTGGTCCGCATTCTCGTCAAAATTGGCGGATCGGCTGCGTGTATGGCTGGAGCGGCCCGGGCTGGCATCGCCTGCCTGAAGGGGGGCATGACCGAGCGGCCAAGGCCGGCAGCACGGCTTCCGCGGTTGAGGAATAGAATTCCGCAGCAGCGTGTTTCAGGAGGAAGGGCTTGAATTCCAGGGATCGGTTTGCGCCCCAGGTTTTGCCGCTGATACCGCGGTTGCGGCGCTATGCGCGCGCGCTGACCGGCAATGCCGCTGCGGCTGATGACCTTGTGCAGGACACTCTGGAGCGGGCGCTGCTGAAGCAGGCGTTGTGGCGCGAGGGCAGCGATCTGCGGGCGTGGCTGTTCACGGTGATGCATAACGTATTCATCAACCAGGTCCGGGGTGCGGCGGCAAGCCGCACGGTGCCGCTGGACGAGGCGCTGCTCCAGTCCGTTGGTGGTGCTGTCGAGGCGGCGGACCGGCTGGAAATCCGGGACCTCGATGCCGCGCTGCAGGCGCTGCCCGACGAACAGCGCAGCGTGCTGCTGCTGGTCGGCATGGAGCAGTTGAGCTACGACGAGGCGGCGCGGGTGCTCGGAGTGCCGATCGGCACCGTGATGTCACGGCTGTCGCGCGGCCGCGAGCGGCTGCGCCGCCTGATGCAGGGCGAGCCGCCGGTGCAGCCGCTGAAGGTGGTGAAGTGATGGTGATGAAATGAAAGAGTTGCGTGAGAGAGTGATGCGATGAAGGTGATGCGGTGAGCGCTCCGGTTTCCGAAGCCGAGTTGCAGGCCCATGTTGATGGCCGGCTGGCTGGCGCGCGTGCCGCCGAGATCGAGCACCATCTGGCGCAGAACGCCGGTGATGCCGCGCTTGTCGCCGCGTACCGCGAGCAGAACCGCCGGCTGCGCGAGGCCTTTGATGATTGGCTGGTCGCGCCGCTGCCATCGCGTCTGCAGCCCGCGGTAATGAGCGGCGGAAGGCCGTGGCGCCGTTATGCGGTGGCCGCGATGCTGATGCTGGCCAGTGGTACGGCAGGTTGGCATTTGCACAGTGAAGTGGCTGCTGAGCGTAATCAAACCGTGCAATTCGCGCGAATTGCTGCAGTGGCACATGCCGTCTACAGCCCGGAGAAACGCCACCCTGTCGAAGTCGGCGCCGATCAGGAGCAGCATCTGGTCAACTGGTTGTCCAAGCGGCTTGGCGCCAGCCTCAAGGTGCCGCATCTCGCGGACCAGGGTTATGCGCTGGTCGGCGGCCGCCTGCTGGCCAGTGAGAGCGGTCCCGCGGCGCAGTTCATGTACCAGGATGCCAAAGCGCAGCGATTGACCTTGTATGTGCGTGTTGCCGCGACGACCCACGCACCCACTGCATTCCGCTTCACTCATGAACAGGGCGTCAGCGTGTTCTACTGGCTTGACGGGCGCATGGGTTATGCGTTGTCGGGTGAAGTGGAGCGCGCGGAGTTGCTGCGCGTGGCTGATGCGGTATATCGCCAGCTCGATCGCTGAGTGATCGCCACGCTGTTCGAAAGCAGCACGAGGCTTCCCGCGGAATTAATCTAAGTAATTGATTTTATTTGATAATTTTTACTGTTCACAAGGTCGGGGGATGACCGGATTGCAGTAAAAGGGCGGCGCGTGATGCGGATGGTGTTGGGTGTTGCCGCTGTTGATCCGCCGTTTGCGGATTGGTGCGCTGAAAATGCGAAGGCCGGGTTTCCCCGGCCTTCGCACTTACTGCCTTACTTCTTCTTGGCTGCCTTCTTCTTGGCTACTTTTTTCTTTGCTTTTTTCTTCGCTGCCATGATCGTCTCCTTGAAAGTTAACTTAGGCATCGTTTGAGTGCGGCTTTTGTTCCACACTACCATCGCACGATCATCGAGAACATTTTGCATTTCTGCGCCGTGTTCACCAAAAAATTTTGGTGACGACCGTGTGCGGTGGCCAATTCTATGCTAGGCCGAAAAAAAAATGCAATACCTTTGTAAAATTTATTTGCATGTACGAAATCCGGTGTGTGTTCAACGCCACAGTGCATCGCAACGCAAAAACGTACCTGAACGCGGTATCAGGCGTGATCAATCCGGCAAACGATGCTCGTTGGCCAGCAGTTGCGCCACTGATTCGCGATCGCGTACCGGATAAAAACGGTCGCCATCAACCATGACTTCGGCCGCGCGCGGCCGGGTGTTGTAGTTGGAGGCCATGCTCATGCCGTAAGCGCCGGCCGAAGCAATCGCGATCAGATCGCCGGCCTTTGCCGCGAGCGGGCGGCCCCGGGCCAGGAAATCGCCGCTTTCGCAGACCGGCCCGACGATGTCGTATTCGCGGGACGCCGTGCCGCCGCCGCGCAGCGGCAGCACTTCGTGCCAGGCGTCGTACAGCGCGGGGCGCATCAGGTCGTTCATCGCGGCATCGACGATGGCGAAATTGCGTTCGTCGCCATGCTTCAGATAGAGAATTTCCGAGAGCAGTACGCCGGCGTTGCCGGTGAGCAGGCGCCCTGGTTCGAACAGCAATTTCTGCGGCCGTTTGCCGAGTGCCGCAATCAGCGCGGCGGCGTAGTCGGCCATTGCCGGCGGGGTTTCATCACGGTAGCGGATGCCCAGCCCGCCACCGAGATCGAGGTGGCGTACGGCGATGCCGTCGCGCTCCAGCGCATCGACCAGCGCCAGAACCCGCTCCAGTGCCGCGACAAAGGGGGCGATCTCGGTGAGCTGGGAACCGATATGGCAATCCACACCCTCGATGCGCAGGTTGCGCAGCCCGCAGGCACGGCGATAGACCGCCAGCGCATCGTCGTAGGCGACACCGAACTTGTTTTCCTTGAGGCCGGTGGCGATGTAGGGGTGGGTCTTGGCATCGACATCGGGATTGACGCGCAGGCTCACCGGCGCGATCCGCCCCGTTTCGGCGGCCACCCGGTCGAGCAGTTCGAGTTCGGCCGCGGATTCGACGTTGAAGCAGAGGATGCCGGCTTCCAGTGCCGCGCGCATTTCGGCGGCGGTCTTGCCGACACCGGAAAACACCACCTTGCGCGGATCGCCGCCGGCGGCCAGCACGCGGGCGAGTTCACCGCCGGAAACAATGTCAAAGCCGCTGCCCAGCCGGGCGAACACATCGAGCACACCGATATTCGGATTGGCCTTGACCGCGTAACAGACCAGGTGATCGCGTCCGGCAAAGGCGGCATCGAAGCTGCGCCAGGCCGTGGTCAGCGCGGCGCGGGAATAGACATAGCAGGGGGTGCCGAACTGCGCGGCGATGCGAGAGAGCGCCACCCCTTCGGCGTGCAGCTCGCCGTCGCGGTACTGGAAAGGGCTCATGGCGTGGTGGCCGGTTTGGCTGGTGCCGGTTTTTGGCCCGGCAGGTACAGCGGGCCCTTGTGGCCGCAGCCGGCAGCGAGCACGGTCAGCAGGAGGATGGCGATCAGTTTCGTGAAAGGCACGGCGGATCCGCTCGACAGGTTGAAAAAAAGTTTAGCACAGGGGTTCAGAGCCGCAGGTAGGTGCCGGCGTCGCGGCGCAGTGCCGCGCGCAGGGGGCGGTGGTCACCGACCAGTTCATCGACCACCCGCCAGAACGCCGGTGAGTGGTTCATCTGCCGCAGGTGGGCGACTTCGTGTGCGGCCACGTAGTCGATCCACGGCAGTGGTGTCTGGATCAGGCGCCAGTTGATGCGGATGCGTCCGCCGTCTGCGTCGCGGGCGCAGCTGCCCCAGCGCGTGCGCGCGCTGGACAGCCTGACCTGCGGTGCCGGCAGGCCAAGGCGGTTGCTGAAAACCTCGCAGCGTTGCTTGAACAGGGTGATGGCCTCCATTTTCAGCCAGCTGGTGATGCGACGGCGCACGGCCTCCGGTTTCAGCGCGGAGGGGCCGACCAGCAGGCGGTCGCCTGACCGTTGCGGTTTGTCCACCGCATCATCACAGCTGATCGTCAGCCATTCCCCGCAGCAGGCAATCTGCTCGCCGTTCTGGCCATGGAGGGTGCTGCGTTGCTGCAACTGCCACTCGTCCAGCTTGCGCAGCACCCAGGCCGCGTGCTCGCGCAGCAGGTTTTCGATGGCCAGTTCGCTGGCCGATGGCGGTGCGGCCACGCGCAGGCCGCGTTCGTCGATGAGCAGGCCGATCGAGCGCCGGCGCTTGCTGCGGCGCACTTCGAAGCCGACCTGCCTTCCCCGAAGTTCGATCTGCGCGGTGGCGGCGTTCAACGCGATTCCAGCAGGGGCATCTCGCCCTCGATCCAGTCTTCGACGCGTTGTGCGAGCTGCTCGGCGCTCAGTCCCTGCGGATCGATCGGCGCGCCGACGCTGATGGTGATCAGGCCCGGCCGCTTGATGAAGGCATTACGCGCCCAGCAGCGGCCGGCGTTGTGCGCCACCGGAATCACCGTGGTTTCGGTTTGCACCGCGAGTCTGGCGCCGCCCGGACGGTATTTGCCGCGCTGGCCCGGCGGCACCCTTGTGCCTTCGGGAAAAATCACGATGCAAAAACCGGCCGCCAGACGCTCACGGCCCTGTTCGACCAGTTGCTGCAGCGCCTCGCGGCGCGCGCTGCGGTCGATCGCGATCGGCGACAGCATGGCCAGGCCCCAGCCGAAGAAGGGCACGAGAAGCAGTTCCTTCTTCAGCACCCAGACCTGCGGGGGAAAGATCAACTGGAACGCCAGGGTTTCCCAGGCTGACTGGTGCTTGGCGAGGATGATGCAGGGTTTTTGCGGCAGGTGTTCTGCGCCGACCAGGCGGTAACGGATGCCGCAGAGATTCCGTGCCGCCCAGACGATGCAGCGCGACCAGACGGTGATGATGCGGTAGCGGGTCAGTGCCGGCAGCGGAAAGGTGAGCAGCGCGATGGCGGCGAACAGCGGAGTGAGAACAACCAGGACAGCGGTGAACAGCGTGGAGCGGATTGCGGCCAGCATCAGTTCAGCAGTGCCTGCACGGCCTCGGCGAGGTCGCTGTAAATGACTGTTTGTTCCGGCAATCCGCCGTCCTTGCGCGTTTTTTTACCCTTGCCGGTCAGCACCAGGATCGGCTGCGCGCCGACTGCGGCGCCGGCCTGCAGGTCACGCAGCGAATCCCCGATCATCGGCACGCCGGCCAGTTCCACGCCGAGGCGGCGGCTGATTTCCTCGAGCAGGCCCGGCTTGGGCTTGCGGCAACTGCAGTCGGCGTCCTGGGTGTGCGGGCAGTAGAACATGCCGTCGATACGGCCGCCGACCTGGCCCAGCGCCTGGTGCATCTTGTCGTGGATGGCATTGAGCGTGGCCATGTCGAACAGGCCGCGGCCGATGCCCGACTGGTTGGTGGCGACCACCACGCGGTAACCCGCCTGATTGAGCAGTGCGATGGCCTCGAGGCTGCCGGGGATCGGTTTCCACTCCTCCGGGCTCTTGATGTAGGCCGCGCTGTCGTGATTGATCACGCCGTCGCGGTCGAGAATGACGATTTTCATGCAGCAAGCCTGGAAATGTCTGCGAAGCGGTTGAAGGCGCTTTCGAGCTTCATCAACAGGAGCAGCCGGTTGCTGCGCAGCGACGGTTCTTCGACATTGACCATGACTTTGTCGAAGAAAGCGTCCACCGCCGGTTTCAGCACGGCAAGCGCCTGCAGGGTTTCGCTGAACTGGCCGGCCTGATAAGCACGGTCAGCCTTGCCGTCGGCCTCGACAAAGGCGCGGTGCAGCGCGATTTCCTCAGGAGCCTGCAGCCGCTGGTCGGAAAACACGTCACCGGCGGAAGGTGCGGACTTGCTGATGATGTTGCGGATGCGCTTGTTGGCCGCTGCCAGGCTGGCCGACTCCGGCAGTGCGGCAAACGCGCGTACTGCGGCGAGCTGCCGCGGAATCAGCGCCAGGTGCATCGGCCGCTGTGACAGCACAGCCTCGATTTCCTGGGTGGTGTAGCCGGCCTCGGCGAAGTAGCCGCGCATGCGTTCGAAGACGAAGGTTTCAAGATCGGCCCGCGCATCGGCCAGTTTCAGCGCCTGTGGAAACGCCGCAAAGGCTTCACTGACCAGGGTGTCCAGTGTCAGCGGCAGTCCGCGTTCGATGATGATGCGGATCACGCCCAGCGCGTGGCGGCGCAGCGCAAAGGGATCACGGTCGCCGGTGGGCAGTTGGCCGATGCCGAACAGGCCGGCCAGGGTTTCGAGTTTGTCGGCCAGTGCCACCGCGCAGGACACCGCGTGTTCGGGCAGGCGGTCGCCGGCGAAGCGCGGCTGGTAGTGTTCGGCGATGGCGTCGGCGATTTCCGCCGGCTCGCCGTCATGGCGTGCGTAGTAGCGGCCCATGATGCCCTGCAGCTCCGGGAATTCACCGACCATGCCGGTGACCAGATCCGCTTTGGCCAGACGCGCCGCTCGGCCGGCGAATACATGGTCCGCACCCAGCGTGCGGGCAATGCTGCTGGCGAGCTGGGCCACACGTTCACTGCGCTCGAGCTGGGATCCGAGCTTGTTGTGATAGACCACCTGACCCAGGCGCGAGATGCGTGCTTCGAGGCGTTCCTTGCGGTCCTGGTTGAAGAAAAACCGTGCATCGTCGAGTCGCGGCCGCACCACGCGCTGGTTGCCGCTGATGATGTTCACCGGATCGGCAACCTCCATGTTGCTGACGATCAGGAATTTTTCGGTGAGCCTGCCCGCACTGTCGAACAGCGGGAAATATTTCTGGTTGGTGCGCATGGTCAGGATCAGGCACTCCTGCGGCACTTCGAGGAAGGCACGGTCAAAACCGGCGACATAGACCACCGGCCATTCCACCAGAGCCGTGACCTCGTCGAGCAGGCCGGCATATTCGTCCGGATGTGTGCCGAGGCTGGCGCCGAGTTCGGCGGCCTTTGCCTTGAGCCGGGTTTCGATCAGGCTGCGCCGCTGCTCGAAGGAGGCTATGACCTTGCCGGCATCGTTCAGCGCGGTTTCGTAGGCTGTTGCGGTGTCGAGGCTGATGTCGGACTGGCCAAGGAAGCGGTGGCCGTGGCTGATGCGTCCGGCCTTCAGGCCCAGCACGCTGATATCGACCACGGCGTCGCCGTGCAGCGCGACCAGTCCATGCGCCGGTCGTACGAACTTGACCGTGGTGATGCCGTCCGCCAACTGGTAGGTCATCACCTTGGGAATCGGCAGCTTTTCGATGGCTTCGGTGAGCGCTTCTTCCAGGCCTTGTGCCAGCGGCAGTCCCCTGGCGAGGGTCTGAAGATAGACAAACTCGGCCTTGCCATCCTTTTTCACGGCAAAGGCATCGGCGGCGTCGCGGCCGTCCGGAAACAGGGCGGCCAGATGTGCGCGGCCGGCAGCGGCGAGTTTTTTCTCCAGGGCGGGGCTCGCCTTGCCGTCAGCGCCGCGGGCGACTGCCAGCGGCATCAGTTTTTCCTCGACGGGGCGATCCGCGCCCTTGTCCATCACTGCGTCGAACAGCACGGCCAACCGGCGTGGGGTGGCGTAGACGGTTTGATGCTCATTTGCGAGCAGGCCACGTTGTTTCAGTCCGCCAGCAATGCCGGAAGCAAAGGCTGCGCCGAGTTTTTTCAGCGCTTTCGGCGGCAACTCCTCGGTGTAGAGCTCGACCAGCAGCGGCGCGCTCATGAGGGCCTCCCGCTGCGTGCGGCGAGCACTTCGTCACGTTCTTCGGTGGGCAGGAAGGCCTGCAGCGTCTCGACACTGGCGCGTTCGAAGTGCTGCGCCTTGCGCGAGTTGTAATAGGCCTGTGCCGCCAGCCGTGCCAGCGTGCGCACCCGCGCGATGTAGGCGGCACGTTCGGTGACCGAGATTGCGCCGCGGGCATCGAGCAGGTTGAAGCTGTGTGAACACTTCATCACCATCTCATAGCCGGGCAGCGCGAGGCCGGCTTCGAACAGGCGCTTGGCTTCCCCCTCGAACTGGCCGAACTGCAGCAGCAGGATGTCAACGTTGGCCTGCTCGAAATTGAAGGTGGATTGCTCGACCTCATTCTGGAAATAGACGTCGTGGTAGCGCACACCCGGCGCCCATTCGAGGTCGTAGACACTTTCCTTCTGCTGCAGGTACATCGCCAGACGCTCGAGGCCGTAGGTGATCTCGCCCATGACCGGCTTGCAGGCAATGCCGCCGACTTCCTGAAAATAGGTGAACTGGGTGACCTCCATGCCGTTGAGCCAAACCTCCCAGCCCAGGCCCCAGGCGCCGAGTGTCGGTGATTCCCAGTCGTCCTCGACAAAGCGGATGTCGTGCTGTGTCGGATCGATGCCGATTTCGCGCAGCGAGCCGAGGTAGAGCTCGAGGATGTCGGGCGGCGAGGGTTTGAGCACAACCTGATACTGGTAGTAGTGCTGCAGGCGGTTCGGGTTTTCGCCGTAGCGGCCGTCCTTGGGGCGGCGTGAGGGCTGCACATAGGCCGCCTTCCACGGTTCCGGACCGATTGCACGCAGGAAGGTCGCGGTGTGGAAGGTGCCGGCGCCGACTTCCATGTCGTAGGGCTGGAGCAGGGCACAGCCCTGACGGTCCCAGTACTGGTTGAGCTTGAGGATGATTTGCTGGAAGCTGAGCATTGCGGCGGGCGGCGGAACGCAGGCGGGATAAGTGCCGAATTTTACAGGGATTATCCCTGCGGGCCAAAAACGCGCAGGGTCAGTTGCGGGCGCGTTTGCCGGCGATCAGCGTGATGGCAATGGCGAGCATGCAGAGCAGCAGTGCGGCGTGATTGCCCCAGCGCACGAAAGGAGTCGTGCCGCTGCGGCCCATCACCTCGCGGGTGATCACCGCTTCGCTGAATTCCGGCGCGATGGCTTCAACACGGCCATCCGCGGCAATCACCGCGGTGACGCCGGTGTTGGTGGCGCGCAGCATCGGCCGGCCGCTCTCGAGAGCGCGCATTTGCGCGATCTGCAGGTGCTGCTGCGGCGCCAGTGAGCGGCCGAACCAGGCGACGTTGCTGACGTTGACCAGCAGGGTTGCCTGCGGCAGCTGGCGGATGATTTCCTCGCCGAAGGCATCTTCGTAGCAGATGTTCACCGCGACCTGCTCGCCGGCGACGGCCAGCGGCTGCTGCATCGTGCCGCCGCGGGCGAAATCCTGCAGCGGTATCGCCAGCTGGTTGACGATGAAGCCGAGCAGCGGCCGCAGCGGGATGAATTCGCCGAAGGGCACCAGATGATCCTTGCGGTAGAACTGCGGCGGCGCGCTGCCCAGAGACACCACGCTGTTGTAATAACCGCCGCCGGGGATGCGCTCGGGGATGCCGAGCAGCAGGTCGCCGCCGCGCGCACGCACGTGTGTGGCCAGTGCTTCAAGGTAATCGCGCGGCACTTCGTTCAGGAACAGCGGCAGCGCGGTTTCCGGCAGCACGATCAGTTGCGCATCGCTGGAGCGTACCAGGCGCAGATAACGCTCCAGCGTGGCGCGCAACTGGTCTTCGCGCCATTTCTGATCCTGTGCGATGTTGCCCTGGATCAGGCTGACCCGCAGGGGTTTGCCGGTGGCTTCGGTCCAGCTCACGGTTTTTAACGCCGCGCCGACCACCCACAGCAACAGCAATCCGGAAAACAGCGGCAGCAATACGCGTGGCCGTTGCCACAGGCGTGTGTGCAGCATCCAGGCGAGTGCCGCGGCAGTGGCGAGCAGCATGAAGGTCAGGCCATGCAGGCCGAGCAGCGGAGCGTAACCGGCGAGCGGACTGGCCGGTACCTGGCTGTAGCCGGGGTTGAGCCAGGGAAAGCCGGTCCACAGCCAGCCGCGCAGCCATTCCAGCAGCGTGAATGTGGCGGGCAGGAACAGCGTCCAGTTCAGTGCTGGTGGCAGTGCGAAACGGCGGCTGAAATAAGCAGCCAGGGCCGGGTGCAGCGCGAGATAGGCGCAGAACAACAGCGTGACGGCGGCTGCCAGCGGCGCCGGCATCGCGCCGAAGGTGTGCAGGCTGACATAGACCCAGGACACGCCGCCGACAAACCAGCCGAGGCCGAAGGCGAAGCCAAACATGGCGGCATCGCGGGTATTGGCGGCGCGCATGCACAGCAGGAACAGGCCGCCGAAACTCAGCAGCGCCAGCGGATACAGGGCAAGGGGTGCGTAGGCCGCAACATTGAGTGCCCCCAGTGCCGCGGCGGTGGCGCGAAAGGTCCAGCGGGATGATCGCGCCTGCATCGGGCGTTGATTAAAAAATCAATAAAAACAATTGGTTATATCGTATCGTGTCAGGCCGCCGGCTTGTCGAGCTTTTTCGTCACCTGCAGCAGGTAGATACGCCGGCTGTCGGCGCGCAGCACGCGGAAATTCAGTGGCTCGATCAGCAACTGCTCGCCGCGTTTGGGCACGCGGCCGAAGCGTTTTAGCACCAGTCCGCCGACGGTGTCGAATTCATCGTCGTTGTAACTGGTACCGAAAGCTTCATTGAAGTCGGCAATCTCGGTCAGCGCCTTGACGCGGTAAATGCCGCGTTTTTCCTGGACGATATTGTCCTCGGCCTCGTCGAAATCGTATTCGTCCTCGATGTCGCCGACGATCTGCTCGAGCACGTCCTCGATGGTGATCAGCCCGGCAACGCCGCCGTATTCATCTACGACGATCGCGATGTGGTTGCGGTTCTTGCGGAATTCCTTGAGCAGCACGTTGAGCGGCTTCGATTCCGGGATGAACACCGCCGGGCGCAGCATGTCGCGGACGTCGAACTCCTCCTCGCCTGCGTAGTAGCGCAGCAGATCCTTCGCCAGCAGGATGCCGATCACGTCATCCTTGTTCTCGCCGATCACCGGAAAGCGCGAATGCGCGGTTTCGATGACAAAAGGGATGAAGCGGTCGGGCGGTTCGTTGACGTCGATCACGTCCATCTGCGCGCGCGGCACCATGATGTCGCGCGCCTGCATTTCCGAGACCTGCAGCACGCCTTCGACCATAGCGAGACCGTCGGCGTCGAGCAGGTTGTTGTCATGCGCCGAGCGCAGCAGCGTCAGCAACTGTTCGCGGTCTTCGGGTTCGCGCAGCAGGAAAGCCGACAGGCGCTCGAGCAGTGTGGGTTGTTTGGTGGATTCGTCCATGGTCTTTTTCAGCGGCCGCGCGTGTGCCGTGGCGCAGCCTTGTAGGGGTCAGGATAACCGAAGGTGGCGAGCAGGGTGCGTTCGCGGCGTTCCATCACCGTGGCATCGCCTTCGGATTCGTGGTCATAACCCTGAAGGTGGAGCAGGCCGTGGATGATCATGTGTGCATAATGCGCGGCGACCGGCTTCCTCTGGGCGCGGGCTTCGCGGGTGATCACCGGCGCGCACAGCGCTATGTCGCCGGAAAACGGTGCGTGTTCGCGGAACACGAAAGTCAGCACGTTGGTGGCGTGGTCCTTGCGCCGGTAGCTGCGGTTGAGCAGCCGGCCTTCGGTGGTGCCGACGATGCGGATGGTGACCTCGGCATCGGTCGCAAGTGCCGCGCGTGCCCAGCGGCGGATGCGCAAGGCAGTGGGCACATTCCTCGCGGTAGAGGCGTTCTGCACCGTGATCTTCGGGCTGCGCTGGGGCGTACGGCTCATCCTGCGGATCAGTCCGGTTTCACCGTCTTGTTATGGCGGTCGTAGGCGGTGACGATGCGCTGCACCAGCGGGTGGCGAACGACGTCGCTGGCGTCGAAATGGGTGAAGGCGATGCCGCGCACCTTCTTCAGCACCGCCTGTGCCTCGACCAGCCCGCTGATCATGCCCTTGGGCAGATCGACCTGGGTCACGTCGCCGGTGACCACCGCCTTGCTGCCGAAACCGATGCGGGTGAGGAACATCTTCATCTGCTCGCGGGTGGTGTTCTGCGCTTCGTCAAGGATGATGAAAGCCTTGTTCAGCGTGCGTCCGCGCATGAAGGCGAGCGGCGCGATCTCGATCGCCTGGCGTTCGAACATCTTCGCCACCTTGTCGTAACCCATCAGATCGTAAAGCGCGTCGTAGAGCGGCCGCAGATAGGGATCGACCTTCTGCGCCATGTCACCGGGCAGGAAACCGAGGCGTTCGCCGGCCTCGACCGCGGGCCGGACCAGGATGATCCGCTGTACCGCCTCGCGCTCCAGCGCGTCCACCGCGCAGGCCACCGCAAGATAAGTCTTGCCGGTGCCGGCGGGACCGATGCTGAAGGTGATGTCGTGTTTCTGGATGTTGAGCAGGTATTCGTTCTGGCGCGGCGTGCGGCCATGCAGGTCCTGCTTGCGGGTGATCAGCGCCGGCGCCGGGATCGCGGCGTGGGCTGGTCCCTGGTGCCCGGCTTCGATCAGCGTCAGCTGCACGGTATCCAGCGACAGCGGATCCGCCGCCTTTTCATAGAAGTTGCGCAACACCTGCAGCGCGACACGCGTGCGCTCGACGGTGCCGGTCAGGGCGAAATGTTCACCGCGGCGGGTGATGCCGACGTCCAGCGCGGTTTCGATCTGGCGCAGGTTTTCGTCGAGCGCGCCGCAGAGGTTGGCGAGACGGTGGTTGTCGACCGGTGTGAAACTGATTTCAGCGGATTTCAATGGGTGGCAATGCTGTCGTTGGTGACCGTTTCGCCGCGCAGCGTGTGCGCCAGCGCGTCGGTGACGGTGATTTCGGTGAAGGTGCCGATCAGCGCGCGTGGCCCGGCGAAATTGATGACGCGGTTGTTGTCGGTGCGCGCGGCCAGTTCGGCGGCGTTGCGGCGCGCGATGCCTTCTACCAGCACGCGCTGCCGGGTTCCGACCATGCTGTGGCTGATTGCATGGGCCTGCGCGTCGTTTTTCCGTTGCAGCTGCTGCAGGCGCTCGAGCTTGGCGGATTGCGGAGTGTCATCGGCGAGGTCTGCGGCCGGGGTGCCGGGGCGGCGGCTGTAGACAAAGCTGAAGCTGGCGTCGAAGCCGACATCATCAATCAGTTTCATCGTCGCTGCGAAATCGGCATCGGTTTCTCCGGGAAAACCGACGATGAAGTCGGAGGAGATGCAGATGTCGGGCCGCGCTTCGCGCAGCCGGCGGATGATCGATTTGTATTCGAGCACGGTGTAGCCGCGTTTCATCGCCGCCAGCACGCGGTCCGAGCCCGATTGCACCGGGAGATGGACATGGCTCACCAGTTGCGGGATGTGCAGGTAGGCCTCGATCAGCCGTGGCGTGAATTCCTTGGGATGCGATGTGGTGTAGCGGATGCGCTCAATGCCGGGGATTTCCGCCACGTACTCGAGCAGCAGCGCAAAATCGGCGGCGTCCGCAGCCGAACCGGGTTCGCGCCAGGCATTGACGTTCTGGCCCAGCAGCGTGATTTCACCCACGCCCTGCGCCGCCAGTTCGGCGACTTCGGTCAGCACATCGTCGAGCGGCCGCGAGATTTCCTCGCCGCGGGTGTAGGGCACCACGCAAAACGAGCAGTACTTGCTGCAGCCCTCCATGATCGAGACAAAGGCACTGGCGCCTTCGACCCGGGCTGGCGGCAGGTGATCGAATTTCTCGACCTCGGGAAAGCTGATGTCGACCTGCGGCCTGCCGGAGGCGCGGCGTTCGGCAATCAGCTGCGGCAGGCGGTGCAAAGTCTGCGGGCCGAACACGACATCGACATAAGGGGCCCGTTTGACGATGGCGGCACCCTCCTGGCTGGCCACGCAGCCGCCGACGCCGATGATCAGGCCGGGTTTGTTCCGCTTCAGTTCGTGGATGCGGCCGAGGTCGCTGAATACTTTTTCCTGGGCCTTTTCGCGCACCGAGCAGGTGTTGAGCAGGATGACATCGGCTTCGACGGGATCGTCGGTGGGGATCAGGCTTTCGGCGTCGTGCAGCACGTCGGCCATCTTGGCCGAGTCATACTCGTTCATCTGGCAGCCGAAGGTCTTGATGTAAAACTTGCCCACGGCCTACTTTCCGGACTGGTCGAGCCGGGCCTGTTCAAGCGGGGTGAGGATGATGATGCGCAGCACTTCGCCGTTGCGGTCGAGCTGGTACAGCACATCAGCGCCGGGTCGCAGCTGGCCATGGGTGATGCGGCGGTTCGTCGCATCAAAAATGATGCCGCCCGGCGCCAGGCGCAGCAGTTCACCGCCCAGTTGTACGGCGGGCAGCGCCTGTTGTTCACCGACTTCCGCGCGCCTGGCATCGGCCGGCAGGCTGCGCTGCGCCCAGGCAGTTCCGGCGCAGAGCAAAAAAGTCAATAAAAGCAATTGCTTACGCATCGATTTACGATAACAGAAGCGGGCATGGCCGGCAATCGAAGCGGCCGGCGGTGCAGGAAAGAGTGGTGGCGAGTCAGGGATTTGAACCCCGGACCAATGGATTATGATTCCACTGCTCTAACCACTGAGCTAACTCGCCACGGGAAGGCGGCGCAGTCTAAAGAGCAAGGTCGGTGTTGTCAAGCAAATCGCAACCGACAAAAGCAGGATTTCCCTGAAAAATCCGTGGGTTGGCCGAACTCCCGGCGCCAACTTATTTTCTTTGTTGTATTTTAAACCGATGGTCGCACAACGAGACAAAACAGGTATTGCCCGGCATGTCGTCTGATGCGCATGACGTGGTGGTGGCAGGTGGTGGCCCGGTGGGTGCGGCGCTGGCGCTGGCGCTGCAGCCGCTGAAGGTTGCGCTGGTCGAGCCGCGGCAGCCGCAGCTTCGGGCGCAGGATGTATGGGATGTCCGCGTCTATGCGATCAGCCCCGGCAACAGGGCTTTCCTCGAGGCGCTCGGTGTCTGGCAGCGGATCGATGCGGCGCGTGTGCAGCTAGTGGAGGCGATGGTGATTTATGGCGACCGTCCCGGCAGCCGCCTGCAGTTGCGGGCCGATGAAGCCGGACTGTCAGACTTGGCCTGCATAGTCGAAGGCCTTGCCATGCAGCGCGCGCTGGATGCGGCAATCGACGAGCTTCCGGCGATCATAAGGTATTGTCCGGCGCAGGTCGCGAATGTGGATCTGGCCGGGGCAGGTGCCACGGTCACGCTGGATGATGGCACCGAAGTGGGTGCGCAGCTGGTGATCGGCAGCGACGGTCGGGATTCGGTGGTGCGTCGGGCGGCAGGTCTTGAATTGCGTGATGCCGATTACGGCCAGCTGGGTGTCGTCGCCCATTTCGAAACCACGCTGCCGCATCGCGGTGTGGCTTTCCAGTGGTTCCGTGAAGACGGTGTGCTGGCACTGCTGCCGCTGCCCGGGAACCGGGTATCCATGGTGTGGTCCACTTCCCGTGACCATGCCGAACAGATGCTGGCGCTGGATGGTCCTGCACTTGCGGCAAAGGTCGGCAGCGCCAGCACCGGCATGCTCGGCGGGTTGCGGATGCTGACGGCCGCGGCGGCGTTTCCATTGCGTTATGGCCGTGTGCCGCGGCTGGTGGCGCCACGGCTGGCGCTGGCCGGGGATGCCGCACACAGCGTGCACCCGCTCGCGGGGCAGGGCCTGAATCTGGGTTTTCGCGATGTGCGCGAACTGGCAACGGTACTCGCCGCGCGCGCGCCACGCCAGGATTGCGGTGACCATGCCCTGTTGCGCCGCTACGAACGCGCGCGCCGCGAAGACATCGCGACCACCGGTCTCAGCGCCGATGCATTGCACACGCTGTTCGCGGCGCGCTCCGGGATCACCGCGGCGGTACGCAATTTCGGTCTTGGCGCGTTGGATGGCATGCCGGTACTGAAAAGCCTGCTGATCCGGCACGCCATTGCCTAGTTTGTTTAGAGTTGAAGACAGCGGGTCAGCCTGCGGAAAGATGACATGTTGATGAATCAGTTGATGAATTTCCCGAGAATAGCCGCCCTGTGCATGGCCATTGTCTGGAGCGCTGGTGTTGTTGCCAGCGAAGATGTCGTGCGTAAGGGTTTTCAGACGCGTTTCCCCGACATGAAAATCGAGGCGGTGACGAAGACACCTTTCCCCGGCATCTATGAGGTGGTTTTCGACGGCCAGGTGGTCTATACCGACGAGAAACTGGGCTGGCTGATGACCGGCAACCTGTTCGACCTGCGCACGCCGCAGGAACGCAACCTGACCCGCGAGCGCCGCGACCAGATTGCGACCGTCGCGCTGGCCAAGGCCCAGGGCAATGCGATCAAGCGGGTGCGCGGCAACGGCCGCCGGGTGATCTATACCTTCGAAGACCCAAACTGCGGTTATTGCCGGGATTTGCAGCGCGAGCTGAACAAGATCAACGACGTCACTGTCTATACCTTCCTGCTGCCGATACTGTCGGCTGATTCCAACGAGAAATCGAGAGCGGTTTGGTGTTCGAAAGACCGTGCCAAAGCCTGGGACGAGCTGATGAGCCGCACCGCGCAGCCTGCCGCGGCACCACGGGCATGCACCACCCCGATCGAGGAAAACCAGGCGCTGGCGCAACGCTTTGGTGTGCGCGGCACCCCGGCGGTGTATCTCGCCAACGGCCAGCAGATTGGCGGTTATGTGCCGGCTGACAAGATAGAGCAGGCGCTGTCGGCTTTGCGCTGAGTGCGGCGATGAGGGGCAGCACGAGCAGCCTGATCGCCCAACCGCCATTGCCCTGGCGGCGGGGTGCGTTGGCGCTGGCTGGCTCGCTGCTGCTGCATCTGCTGATTGCCGATCTCGGTTTTGGCGGACGCCCCCCGCAATTTTCCCTGCCTTCCGCGCCGCTGCACGCAGAACTGGCGGTGATGCCGCTGCATGCCGACGATGCGGTTTTGGAAAAGGCCACGGTCACCGCCCTTCCTGTGCCCTGGTCCCGCCATGCCTTGAACTCATCGCCGGCGCAGCCAGAACGGCGTGACGGCGCGCCATCGGATACGCTGCAGGCGGGCAGCGGCATTACCGATCAGCGGATTTACCAGGCGAGGGAGCTCGATCGTTATCCGCAACCGCAGGCACCGCTATCCCTGCCCCGTCCGTCAGGCGGCGGTCCGCTGCGGCTGTGGCTGACCATTGATGCGCGCGGCCATGTGGTGGAACTGGTATCCGCATCCGCTGGCCAACCGGTCGAGCCTGCCCTGCGCAGTCAACTGCTTACCGTGGTTTTTTCCCCCGCCCTTCGCGATCAGCAGGCGGTAAAAAGCCGCATTTTGCTCGAATTAAACGACTGAACAGCGTTCGAGCGCCGCCGGCGGAAAAATCCTTTGGGTTAAAATGCAATGGCGGCAACGTGCCGCAGTCACCACTCAGTAATGCACATTGCAGCAATATCCCACAGCGATTGTGTTGCCCGATACCTCCATTATGCTGACGCCAAACCATGTTTTTTCCGTGCTGCCTGTTCTTGGCGTCGGCTGCTGACGGGTACCGGCCATGCGACTGCGTATTCTCGGCTGTTCGGGCAGCATCGGCGGGCAGCAGCACCGCACCACGTCTTTTTTGCTCGACAACGACATCCTGATTGATGCCGGCACCGGGGTCGGCGAATTGTCACTGCCGGAACTGGCGATGATCGACCATGTTTTCGTGACACATTCACATCTCGACCATGTCGATTCGATCGCCTTCATTCTGGATTCGGTTGGCGGGCTGCGTGCCAGGCCGCTGACGGTGCATGCCACACCGCAGACCATCGAAATCCTGAAAAAAAACCTGTTCAACTGGGATATCTGGCCCGACTTCTCGGTGATTCCGACGCCGCAGGAGCCGTTCATGTGCTACGAGGCGCTGGCGGTCGGCAATGTCATCGACATCGGTGGTGGCCGCCGCATCACCGCGCTGCCCGCGGTGCACACGGTGCCCGCGGTGGGTTACTGGCTGGAGAGCGGCAAGGGCAGCCTGGTGTTCAGTGGTGATACCGGTCCCAACGACGCCTTGTGGGAAATCGTCAATGGCATCGAAAACCTGAAATACCTGATCATCGAGACCGCCTTTTCCGACAAGGACCGCCGGCTTGCCGAACTGGCGCTGCATTTGTGCCCGTCGATGCTTGGCGAGGAGCTGGCCAAGCTCAAGCGCCCGGTGGAGGTCTACATCACCCATCTCAAGCCCAGCGAAATCGAGTTGACCATGCAGGAAATCGAGGAGCTCGATACGCCTGTGCCCCCCCGTCTTTTGCACAACAATCAGGTCTTCGACTTCTAAGCCGGTACCTTGCGCGCGTGGCGCGCCGGCCTGACAATTCGGCGGTCATGCAGGCGATCCGGCGCCCTTGCCCCAATAATGAAAAAAGAAGTCCCCGTAGACCAGCTTGAGTTCGGCGTATTTGTTTCCGACCTGGATCGCCCATGGACGGAAACACCGTTCATGTACCAGGGTTTCATACTCAGCAACGACCAGCAGCTCGCGGCGCTGAAAAAATACTGCAAAAAAGTCTATATCGACCTCGACAAGGGGCCTGACCTGCCGGATCGCAGCCAGTTGCTGACCGGGGACATCGGCGGGCCGCCGCGGATTCCGCCGCCGCGGGGCCCCAGTGTGCTGACTGCGATCAAGACCCGCGTCACCTACCGCGAGCAGTCGACTGTCGATGAAGAGCTGCCGGTGGCGAAGACTGCGCAGAAAAAGACCGAGGTGGTGCTCAAGGAAATCATGAGCAATGTCGAGGCCGGCAAGGCGCTCGACGCGCCGCGTGTGCAGGAGGCGGTCAGCAACATGACCGACAGCGTGGTGCGCAATCCCGACGCGATGATGCTGCTCGCAAAGCTGAAGGACAAGGGAGGACATGCCCTGGACCGCGCCTTTGGTGTTTCGATCTACATGCTGACTTTCGGGCGTTTCCTGCAGATGCCGCGCGACCAGCTCGACCTGCTCGGCATGCTCGGCCTGCTTCAGGATGTCGGCATGACCGCGATCCCCGAGGAGGTGGTCAACAAGAACGGACCGCTGACCAAAACCGAAGTCATGCTCTGCCGCAGCCATTTAGCGCATTCGGTGGCGATCCTGCGCGATACGCCGGGACTGCCGCCGGAACTGCCGGCGCTGGCGGCGTTGCACCATGAGCGTTACGACGGCAGCGGCTATGCGCAGGGACTGAAGGGCGAGCAGATCGGGCTTTTCGGATCGATTGCCGGACTGATCGACTGTTTTGATGCGATGATCCACAACCGGGCCTACGGCGAAGTGTATTCGCCGTCGAACGCGCTGAACCAGCTCTACAATTCCCGCAACACGCTGTTTGATGGGCCGCTGGTCGAGCAGTTCGTGCAGTGCATCGGCATTTTTCCGGTGGGGGCGCTGGTCGAAATGAATTCGGGGGAGATCGGCATCGTCATCGCACAGAACATGGTTCGCCGACTGCTGCCGCGGGTGATGGTGGTGCTGGACGCCAAGGGCAATCCGTTGCGGCCGCAGCTGATACTCGATCTGGCGCAGGAACCGAAGGCCTCACCGGGTGTTCCCTATCGCATCAAGCGTACTCTGGAGCAGGGCAGTGTCCCCATCGATCCCTCCGAATTCTTCCTCTGAACCGCCTGCCGAGGGTGTGCCAAGCCTTGAGGCATTGACGCGGCGGCTGGCCGAGGAGTTCAGTGCCGGTGCGGACACCCTTGCGATGGTGGCCGGGCTCTACCGCGATGTGCGTGATCGCGCGCCCGATCTTTTTGTACCGGCTGCGGGCGGACTCGACGGGGCTTTTTCGTCGTCCTCCTCCGACGCGATCATCGGCGCTCTCGGTGAATGGGCCCTCGATGCAGAGGCCGAGCCGCTGGAGCGCATGCGCCGTGACTGTCAGCGCCTGCAGGCCGCTTTGACACGCGGGGCGCTGCGCCTGATGGAGGCCGAGCCCGAAAGCTGCAGCGAAGCGCTGCTCGCCGTGCAACGTTTCAATTTCCTGCAACTCGCCCTTCTGGCCTCGCTCGCCGCGCGTGGCCAGGACGAAGGTGGTGTGGTGCGCACGCTGCCGACGCCGGAATATGCGGCGTTCATGGAGCAGTTCCGCACCACCATCGAAAGCCACCGGCAGGAAGGCAAGAACCTCGCCTTGCTGCTGCTGCAGGTGGGCAAGACCGAGCAAATCGACCGTCAGCTGGGCATGCAGAAGGGCGAAGCCTTCATGCTGCGGGTGACGCGACGCATGCGCGAAGGCGTGCTTCGCAAACAGGATCAGCTGGGGCGCGTCAGCCGTGACCAGTTTGCCTGCCTGCTGCCGCGCATCGCCGGCGAAGGTGTAGCGATACTTGCCGCGAACAAGGTGCTTGGGGCTTTGACGGCGCCGATTCCGCTTGGCGACCGTTCTTACGATACCGACACCGTGATCGGCATTGCCGTTTATCCCGAGCACGGTGAAGACCCGCAGACCCTGGTGCGCAACGCCAAGCTGGCCGGACGCGCGGCGCGTGCTTCATCCGACCGTACCGCAGTCTATGATCCGGCCCAGGGGGAGGTCGAGGCGCGGCAGATGCGTCTTGAAGCGCGCCTGCGGCTTGCGCTGGAGCAGGGCACGTTGGCGCTGGTCTTTGAACCACAGCTTGATGCCGGTACCGGCCATATTGGCGGCCTCGAATGCCAGTTGAGCTGGAACGATGCGGAACTGGGCGAAATCAGCGAAGCGGTGGCGATGCAGACCGCGGAGACCGCCGGGGTCGCACGCGAGCTGACCTGGTGGATATTCAACAACGCGATGCGCCAGAGCGCCGACTTCGCGCGTGCGGGCCTGCAGTGCAAGCTCGGTCTGAAAGTCACGGCAAGCGGCCTGACACAGCCGGACTTTCCGGAGTTCGTCGAACGCACGCTGCGCACCTGGGGTGTTCCACCGGGACGGCTGGTGATCGGCATCCATGAATCGGCGATCGCCGATGCAGTGGAGCCGGTGCAGGTGGTTCTGGCCCGGATCAAGCGCATGGGTGTGCGCCTGGGCATTGACGGTTTCGCCACCGGCGCGTCATCAATCGGCAATCTGGCGCAGTTGCCGTTTGATGAGCTGAAACTGAGCGCAAAGTTTGTTGCCGACATGCAGCGTTCGGAAACCCATGCGCGGCTGGTCAAGGCTCTGGTGCGGCTGGCCCGGGACCTCGGTCTGCGGTTGACCGCCGAAGGTGTCAACGATGGTCAGACGGTCATTGCGCTGCTCGGTCTGGGTTGCGAACGGGTGCAGGGCCTGCACGTCAGTGAGCCCCTGACCGCGGAAGCCATCCTGAAGTTCGAGCAGAGCGGCGCCGGACTGGCCAAGCTGCGTCTCTCTGATCTTTGACCGCCTTTCCCACAGCCGCTGAACCGCGCGGTTTGTGTTATTCGACGCCGCTGACCGGGTAATTGCGCGGCAGTAGCAACCACATGCGCAGCGATTGTTTCATGCGCCCGGCTTCGCGCCCGGCTTCGTCGCCGTAACCCCAGAAAAAGTCGGCGCGCACCGCGCCGCGGATGGCCGAGCCGGTATCCTGGGCGAGCATCAGCTGGTTGAGCGGCCGGTTCGACAGCGGCCAGGTGGTGGCTAGGAATACCGGCGCACCCAGCGGTACAAAGCGCGGATCCGCGGCAATGGACCGGCGCGCAGTAAGTGGCACACCCTGCGCACCCAGCGGACCGTCGAGTCCCGGTGGCAGTTCTCGGAAAAACACGTATCGCGGGTTGAAATCGAGCACTTCGCGCAATTTGGCCGGATTTTTTTGCGCCCATGCCTTGATCCCCTGCATCGACGCGCGTTCCGGTGCCAGTTCGCCACGGTCGATCAGCAGGCGGCCGATAGAGCGGTAGGGGTGTCCGTTGTGGTCGGCGAAGCCGACACGCATCACGCCGCCGCCTTCGAGTTCGAGGCGACCCGAACCCTGGATCTGCAGGAAAAACAGTTCGACCGGATCCTCGACCCAGGCGATTTCGCGGCCGCGCAGCGGCGAGGCCGGAGATTCGATCTGCGAGCGCTCGTAATACGGCACGATGCGGCGGCCATCGAGCCTTGCCCGGGCGCGCGAGTCGCGTGGCTCGGCGTTGAAGGCCGGCAGGTCTACGACCAGCAGGTCATCCGGGGTGCCATAGACCGGGAAGCGATGGCGTGCTGTCGGCGTGCGGCTGCCGCGCAACAGCGGCTCGTAATAACCCGTGGCCAGACCCTCGCTGCCGCCATCGGCCTGCACCAAACGATAAGGCAGGAACCGTGTTTCAAAAAAACGCCGCACCTCGGCACGATCGGGTCTGGCGAGGGCGGCGGCATCGGCGCAGACCGCACGCCAGGCTTCCTGGTGGCGCAGCGTGCTGCAACTGGTCAGCAAGGCACCCCAGGCCGCGGCCTGGTCGTCATCCTGCCAGCCGGGCAGATCGGCCCACTGCGCACGGCGCAGGTGATTGCCGGCCAGCGTCTGGGTTTGTGCCGGCGGCGGCGCAGGGGCGGATGTGCTTTCAGCAACAGGTGCTGCCGGTCTGGCGGAAGGATCAGGCGGCAACTGCGGTTTTTCGCTGGTGCTGCTGCAGGCCAGCAGAACCAGCGTCAGCATCAGGCCGAAGGCGGAACGCCACGCGGTTTTGTTAAAGTCCGTCTTGTACATCAACAAATTCCCGTAAAAGGTTGTGCGGCGATGAGTGGACTGGTCTGGTTGTTGATTGAGATTGCGGTTGCGGTTTCACTGCTCGTCGGCATCGTCTGGTGGACGTGGCCGCGCCATGAAGACGACGATCCGGACCCCCCTGGTCCTTCCTGAGCGGCGGTTTTTCATGGCAGTCAGCCGGAACTTGCCACCCTCCGGCGCATCATCGAAGCGGTAAAAGTTGCCGCGCAGGGACATGCGCTTCAGTGCAATACGCGCGGCGCCGACAGCGCGAACTCAGGGATATCTGCGTCGAAGCGGGTGCCATCCTCGGCCACCATCTGGTAGCTGCCGCGCATGGTGCCTACCGGAGTCGCCAGCACCGAGCCACTGCTGTATTCGAAACTTTCGCCGGGCTTGAGCATCGGCTGCGCCCCGACCACGCCCTGGCCTTTGACCTCCTGTACCACGTTGTTGGCGTCGGTGATGATCCAGTGCCGGCTGATCAGTTGGGCTGCGACGTTACCGGTGTTGGTGATGGTGATGGTGTAGGCGAATGCATAACGCCCTGCTTCAGCGCTCGAGTGCCCGGGAATGAAACGGGCTTGAGGTGTGACGCTGATCTGGTATTGCCGCGAAGTCTGTCTGGTGTCCATGCCTGTATTCTCGCATCGCCCGCACGATGGCGGAAGTTGCCGCGGGCAGCGCCGCTGACCGCCGCGGAATAACGGGTAAAATCAGCATTCCATCATCGGAAGACGTTGACATGATCCAGCGTATCGCGCCCAGCATTCTTTCCGCGGATTTTGCCCGCCTGGGCGAGGAGGTAAATGCCGTGGTCGCGGCCGGCGCCGACCTGATTCATTTCGACGTGATGGACAACCATTACGTGCCGAACCTGACCATCGGGCCGCTGGTCTGTGAGGCGATACGTCCGCATGTCCAGGTGCCGATCGATGTGCATCTGATGGTGAAGCCGGTGGATCGCATCATTCCGGATTTTGCCAGGGCGGGCGCCGACATCATTTCATTCCACCCCGAGGCTTCCGAGCATATTGACCGTACGATCGGCCTGATCAAGGACAGCGGCTGCAGGGCCGGCCTGGTGTTCAATCCGGCGACTCCGCTGCATTACCTGGATCACACCCTCGACAAGCTTGACCTGGTATTGATCATGTCGGTCAACCCCGGTTTCGGAGGCCAGTCCTTCATCCCGGGGGCGCTGGCCAAGATTAGCGAGGTGCGCCGGCGTATCGCCGCCAGCGGACGCGAGGTCTGGCTCGAGGTCGATGGCGGGGTCAAGGTCGACAACATCGCGGCGATCGCCAGCGCAGGCGCCGACACCTTTGTCGCCGGTTCGGCGATTTTTGGCCAGAAGGACTACAAGGCGGTGATTGCCGCCATGCGCGGGAAACTGGCCCCGGCCTGATTCGCCGGCGGCGCTGCCGCCGCCCACAAACCTGAATATCCGATGAACAAACAGTTTCCGATCGCCATCGAGGCGGTGATGATCGACCTCGACGGCACCCTGCTCGACACCATTCCCGATCTCGCCGCAGCCACCAACGGCATGCTTGAAGAGTTGGGCAGGCAGACCCTGCCGCTGGATACGGTGCGCAATTTTGTCGGCAAGGGCATCCCGCGGCTGGTCGAGCGGGCGCTCGCCCGCGACATCGACGGTCATGTGCCCCCCGAGGCATTGGCGCAGGCGCTGCCGGTTTTTGAAAAGGTTTACTCCGGCATCAACGGAAGTTTCACCACAATCTATCCCGGCGTGCGCGAAGGTCTCGAGCAGATGCGCGCCGCCGGTTTCAGGCTGGCCTGTGTAACCAACAAGGCCGGGGCGTTTACGCTGCCACTGCTGGAGCGGATGGGACTGGCTGAATTTTTCGAGCTGACGGTTGCCGGCGATACGCTGCCGCGACGCAAGCCGGATCCGTTGCAACTGCTGCACACCTGCGAGCGTTTCGGCGTGGTGCCGGCGCGCATGCTGATGGTGGGCGACTCCGGGAATGATGTGCTGGCGGCCCGTGCCGCCGGTTGTCCGGTGTTCTGCGTGCCTTATGGCTACAACGAGGGCCACGATGTGCATGCCCTTGACGTTGATGCTATAGTAGGCGCGCTGACTGACTGTATGCCATTGATTCAAAAGATTTAATTGATGCAATGGTATTTCACCCCGAAGCCCCTGAAGATTTCGTTCCCGAGATGAACTTGCCCGCGATGCCGTGCATACAAGCAAATGGAGCCTGGCGCTGGCGCAGCTGATTGCCCAGCACCAGCCGCATCCGTTTCGCCTTTCGCACCGTATCGTTTTGTGGAGCAAGTCATGACCGAATCCGAATTCAATCGCCTCGCCGACGCGGGTTACAACCGCGCGCCGCTGGTGCTCGACACCTACGCCGATCTCGACACCCCGCTGTCGATCTACCTCAAGCTCGCCAACCAGTCGCACACCTATCTGCTGGAGTCGGTAGTCGGCGGCGAACGCCACGGCCGATATTCCTTCATCGGCCTTGCTGCTAACACACGTATCGAAGTGCGCGGCCATGATTGCATCGAGATCAGCCGCGATCAGGAACTGCTGCGCGAACGCTGTGACGATCCGCTGGTTTTTGTCGAGGACTACCTGAAGCGTTTCAGGGTCGCCACCGATCCGCGGCTGCCGCGCTTTTGCGGTGGACTGGTCGGTTACTTCGGTTATGACACGGTGCGTTACGTCGAAAAACGGCTGGCGACATCACAGAAGCGCGACGAGCTCGGCACCCCGGACATCCTGCTGCTGGTGTCCGAGGAAATCGCCATCGTCGACAATCTGTCGGGCAAGCTGTCGCTGGTGGTGTATGCCGAACCCGGCAAGCCCGGCGCCTGGGCTGCCGCACAGGCGCGGCTCGCCGAACTGCTGCAGAAACTGCGCACGCCGGTGGCAATTCCGCTCAGCGGTCCGACCCGGTCCGAGCCGGCGGTTTCCGGTTTTGGTCAGGAGGCCTATCACCGCGCCGTCGAACGTGCGAAGCAATACATTTTTGACGGCGACATCATGCAGGTGGTCCCTTCGCAGCGCATGAGCAAGCCTTTCCATGCCACGCCGCTGTCACTGTACCGCGCGCTGCGTACGCTGAATCCCTCGCCGTACATGTTTTATTTTGACTGCGGCGACTTCCATGTCGTCGGCGCTTCGCCGGAAATCCTCGCCCGTGTCGAAGGCGACACGGTCACCGTGCGCCCGATTGCCGGCACCCGCCGCCGTGGCGCCAATGCGACGGAAGACGCCGCGCTGGCCGAGGAACTGCTCGCCGATCCCAAGGAGCGCGCCGAGCACATCATGCTGGTCGATCTCGGCCGCAACGATGCCGGGCGCGTCGCACAGACCGGCAGCGTCAGGGTCACCGAGCAGATGGTGATTGAGCGCTATTCGCATGTCATGCACATTGTGTCCAATGTCGAGGCGCGGCTGAAGCAGGGCTGTACGGCAATTGACGTGTTGCGCGCCACCTTTCCAGCAGGCACCGTTTCAGGCGCTCCCAAGGTGCGCGCGATGGAAATCATCGACGAACTGGAACCGGTGAAGCGCTGCATCTATGCCGGCGCGGTCGGTTATCTGGGCTTTCACGGCAACATGGATGTCGCGATCGCTCTGCGCACCGCGGTGGTCAAGGACGGCAGGCTGCATGTGCAGGCCGGTGGCGGTGTGGTCGCTGATTCGCAGCCCGAGGCCGAATGGCAGGAAACGCAGAACAAGGCGCGGGCGCTGCTGAAGGCGGCGGAAATGGCCGAGGCCGGCCTCGATACGAAGGCCTCAGTGGGCAACTGAGGAGACCATCATGCTTTTGATGCTGGATAACTACGACTCCTTCACCTACAACCTGGTGCAGTATTTCGGTGAGTTGGGTGAGGATGTCGCCGTGCACCGCAATGACGAAATCACGCTTGAGGACATCGAGGCGATGCGGCCGGCGCGCATCGTGGTGTCACCCGGGCCCTGCACGCCCAATGAGGCAGGTGTTTCGGTGCCGCTGATCAAGAGTTTTGCCGGGCGAATACCTATCCTCGGCGTCTGTCTCGGCCACCAGAGCATCGGACAGGCCTTCGGCGGCAGGATCATCCATGCCCAGCAGCTGATGCACGGCAAGACCTCGCTGATCCACCATCAGGGCCAGGGGGTGTTCCGCGGCCTGCCACAGCCGTTCTCGGCGACGCATTACCACTCGCTGGTGATCGAACGCGAGAGTCTGCCTGATTGCCTCGAAGTCACCGCGCGCACCGATGACGGCGAGATCATGGGTGTGCGCCACAAGACGCTGGCGGTGGAGGGTGTGCAGTTTCACCCTGAATCCATACTCACCGAGCATGGCCATCAACTGCTGAAGAATTTTCTGGAGGAAGCGAAGCGATGAAACCCCAGGAAGCCCTGACCCGCATCATCGAGCACCGCGAAATTTTCCACGATGAAATGCTGTCGCTGATGCGGCAGATCATGAGCGGCGAGGTGTCACCGGTGCTGATCGCGGCCATCATTTCCGGCCTGCGTGTCAAAAAGGAAACCATCGGTGAAATCGCCGCTGCGGCGACGGTGATGCGCGAGTTCGCGACCCCGGTGCCGGTGCCCGATTCGCTGGAGCTGATCGACACCTGCGGCACCGGTGGTGATTCAGCCCACACTTTCAACGTATCGACCGCCGCCATGTTTGTTGCGGCTGCCGCGGGCGCAAAGATCGCCAAGCACGGTGGACGATCGGTGTCGAGCAAGTCGGGCAGCGCCGACGTGCTGGAACTGCTCGGTGTCAATATCAACCTCAAGCCCGAACTGGTGGCGCAGTCGATAGCCGAAACCGGCATCGGCTTCATGTTTGCGCCCAATCACCACAGCGCGATGAAACATGCGGCACCGGTGCGGCGCGAGCTTGGCGTGAAGACCATTTTCAACATCCTCGGTCCGCTGACCAATCCTGCGGGAGCCAGACAGCAGGTGATGGGTGTGTTCCATCCCGACCTGGTCGGCATCCAGGCCCGCGTGCTGCAGCGCCTGGGCAGCCGGCGGGTGATGATCGTGCACGGGCTGGAAGGTCTCGACGAATTGTCGATCAGCGGTCCGACCGCGGTCGGCGAGCTGAAGGACGGCACGGTGCGTGAATACATGGTGGCTCCGGCCGACGTTGGCCTGAAGACCCACAACAACAACGCGATCCGCGTCGAGAACGTCGAGCAGTCGCGCGACATGATGCTTGCCGCGCTGGCCAACCAGGATGGTGCGGCGCGCGACATCGTGGCGCTGAACGCCGGTGCCAGCATTTACATTGCCGGCAAGGCCGCCACGCTGGCTGAGGGCGTGCGGCTGGCGCTGGCCACGCTCGCCGGCGGTGCCGCAAGGCAGAAGCTGGACCAGTTTGTTGCGTTTACCCGGGCCCAATCCAATGGCTGACATCCTGCAGCGCATCCTTGCGGTCAAGGCCGAGGAGGTGGCCGCTGCGCAGGCGGTGCTGCCGCTGGCCCAGATCCGGGATGCGGCCCGTGACGCGGCGCCGGCACGTGATTTTGCCGGAGCCATACGCACGAAGATCGGCGCTGGCCGTGCCGCGGTGATTGCCGAGGTCAAAAAAGCCAGCCCGAGCAAGGGTGTGCTGCGCGAACAATTTGATCCGGCGGCCATTGCCGCCAGTTATGAACGACACGGTGCAGCCTGCCTGTCGGTGCTGACCGACCGTCAGTTCTTCCAGGGCCGGCTTGATGACTTGAAGGCGGCGCGTGGCGCCTGCGACCTGCCGGTGCTGCGCAAGGACTTCATGGTCGATCCGTACCAGGTGTACGAGGCCCGCGCGGCCGGGGCCGACTGTATCCTGCTGATCGTGGCGGCGCTGGATGCCGCCCGCATGGCCGAACTCGAAGGTATCGCGCTGGAACTGGGCATGGCGGTGCTGGTCGAAGTGCACGATGGCGGTGAACTCGACGCGGCGCTGCAGCTGTGCACGCCCTTGCTGGGCATCAACAACCGCAACCTGCGCACTTTCGAGACCACGCTGGAGACCACGCTGGGTTTGCTCGGCCGCGTGCCCGCGCAGCGCACCGTGATCACCGAAAGCGGCATCCTCAAGCCCGAGGATGTGCAGCGCATGCGTTCGCACCAGGTCCATGGTTTTCTGGTTGGCGAGGCCTTCATGCGTGCCGATGATCCCGGTGCCGAATTGCATCGGCTTTTTGCCTGAGGGTGTTTCCATGCTGCGTATAGACGATTTGATCATCGGTTTCGACAAGGGTTTGCGCACTTTGTTTGCGCCGGCCCGCAGCCAGCGCCCGCAGCCGGGAGCCAATCTGCCCGAGGCCGAACTGGATGCCGCGGCGCGGGCCCATGCCGCGGCGCTGATGCGGGTCAACCACTGCGGTGAAATTTGCGCGCAGGCCCTGTATCAGGGCCAGGCGCTGACCGCGCGCGACAGCAGGGCGCGTGAGGCGCTGGAGGCGGCGGCACGCGAAGAGACCGAACATCTCGCGTGGACCGAACGGCGCATCGCGGAGCTGGGTGGCCGCAAGAGCCTGCTCAATCCGCTGTGGTACGCCGGCTCGTTTGCCATGGGCGCGGCAGCAGGCCTGCTCGGCGACAAGTGGAACCTCGGTTTTCTCGCCGAGACGGAACGCCAGGTGGTGAGCCATCTTGAGGTGCATCTCGAAGGGCTGCCTGCTGATGACGCCAAAAGCCGGGCGATTGTCGAACACATGCGCGAGGATGAAGCGCGTCATGCCGTCACCGCGGTGGATCATGGTGGTGCCGAACTGCCGGTACCGGTGAAGTCGGCGATGCGGCTGGCCTCAACAGTGATGACCCGCACCGCATATCACGTCTGAGGCTGCAAGGCGGGGTTCAGCCGCCCTCGGTTCCGTTTCCGGTTTCGCGGATTTCGAAGTCGTGGGTAATGGCCGCGGTCTTGCCGAGCATGATCGAGGCCGAGCAGTATTTTTCCGCTGACAGGTGCACCGCACGTTCCACCTGTGCCGGCTTCAGCCCCTTGCCGCTGACGATGAAGTGGAAATGAATTTTGGTGAACACCTTGGGGTCTTCTGCCGCGCGCTCTGAGTCGATCTCGACCACGCAGTCAGTGACCGGCGCCCGCGATTTGCGCAGGATGTGCACCACATCATAGGCGGTGCAGCCGCCTGTCCCCATCAGCACCACTTCCATCGGCCGCGGGCCGAGGTTGCGTCCGCCGCCCTCCGGCGCTCCGTCCATAACCAGTGCGTGCCCGCTGCCTGACTCGGCGACAAAAGCCACGTTTTCAATCCATTTGATGCGCGCTTTCATGCGGCCTCCATGCTCAGCCTTGAAACACAAGGCGCACACGATACCAGACCATGCCGATCATTTCGTGGAACACCAGCGAGCTGCCGAGCAGAGCCCCGGCATCAGGAAGCAGATCGGTCACACGCAGCCTGCGCCGGGTGCTGTGGATGGTTGGCGCCGCAATCACGCTGAATCCGGCGTGCTCAAAGGCGAGGCGCGCCCGCGGCATGTGCCAGGAATGGGTGACCAGCAGGATGCGTGTGATGTTTTCACGAGCCAGGATTTCCCGGCTCAGGCGGGCGTTGCCCAGGGTGTTCAGCGAGCGATTTTCACTCCAGCGTACCGGCACGCCAAAATCCTGCTCCAGTGTGCGGCGCATGGTTTGTGCTTCGTCACTGCCTTCCGCAGCCGGGTTGCCGCCGCTGACCAGCAACGGCAGCTGGCTTTGACGCTGCAGCAGCGAGGCATAACGCAACCGCACCAGCGTCATCGCATGCACGGTGTCTCCGCCGTATTCAGGGGCTTTGCCATAGATGCCTCCACCGAGGACCACGATCGCCTGGGCGCCGCCGCCCGGACCGAGTTCGGATGCCGCCGCCGGTGCAGCCTCCCACCAGCGCAACAGCAGGTTACCCGCCAGAGGTGTTGACAGCATGTACAGCGCGGTCGCGGCGGCCACCACCAGCGAGTTGCCGCCACGCAGCGAGCGCCGACTCAACCAAAGACCCAGCAGCAGCAACACCAGCAGCAGCCCGGGCGGGATCAGCAGCGCAGCCGCTGCATTGGTCATCTGCCAGCTCAACATATTTGTTAACTAATTGTTTTTAAAAGGAAAATTCTCAGATTCCGACGGCTGCCAAGGTATGCGGCGGAAGTGCCGAAGTTTGACACAGGCGCTTGATTTCCCATAGAATTCGCGGTTCTCTGAACCCCCAACCCGACGCCGATGGCGTGCAGGATGACAGCATGAAGACCTATTCCGCAAAACCGAGCGACGTCAAACGCGACTGGTTCGTTGTTGATGCCTCCGACAAAGTGCTCGGCCGCCTTGCCGCCGAGATCGCGCACCGCCTGCGCGGCAAACACAAGCCCGAATTCACCCGCCACATCGACACCGGCGATTTCATTGTCGTCGTCAATGTCGACAAGCTGCGCGTCACCGGCAACAAGGCCAAAGGCAAACTGTATAACCGCCACAGCGGCTATCCCGGCGGCCTCTACACCACCACATTCGAGAAAATGCACGCCAAACATCCGGCGCGTGTGCTCGAAAAGGCGGTCAAAGGCATGCTGCCGAAGGGCCCGCTTGGTTACGCAATGCTGAAAAAAATGAAGGCCTACGCCGGCGCGGAGCATCCGCACACCGCGCAGCAGCCGAAGACCCTCGCAATTTGAACCGGCAGCACCAGAAAGAAAAGCGGAAGGAAAACAGAACATGGCAGCAGTCGATAAAAACTACGGCACCGGCCGTCGCAAAAGCGCGGTGGCCCGCGTTTTCCTGAAGCCGGGCAAGGGCAGCATCGTCGTCAACGGCAAGCCGGTTGATGAATTCTTTTCGCGTGAGACCGGCCGCATGGTCGTGCGTCAGCCGCTGGCCCTGATCGAGAAGCTGGACAGCTTCGACATCGCCGTCAATGTCACCGGTGGCGGCGAGTCGGGCCAGGCCGGAGCAGTTCGCCACGGCATCACCCGTGCGCTTATCGACTACGATGAGGCGCTGAAACCGGTGCTGCGCAAGGCGGGTCTGGTGACGCGTGATGCACGTGAGGTCGAGCGCAAGAAGGTCGGCCTGCGCAAGGCGCGCCGTCGCAAACAGTTCTCGAAGCGCTGATCGACAGCGGCATATCGAAGGACCGACAAGGCCGCCCAAGGGCGGCCTTGTCGTCTCTGGCACCGCACCCGCTGTTTACCGGTTTTTACGTGGGAAAACGCGGGGGAACGGGGGACGGACATGACGAAAAAGAGCATCAGGGTCGGGATTGTCGGCGGTACCGGATACACCGGGGTCGAGCTGCTGCGGCTGCTCGCGCAGCACCCGCATTGCAAGCTTGCCGCGATCACCTCGCGCAAGGAAACCGGCATGGCCGTGGCCGAGATGTTTCCCAACCTGCGTGGCCATGTCGACCTGAAATTCAGCGAGCCCGCCGCCGCCGGTCTTGAGCAATGCGATCTGGTGTTTTTTGCGACACCCAACGGTGTGGCCATGCAGGAAGCACGCGCATTGGTCGGTGCCGGCGTGCGCATCATCGACCTCGCCGCTGATTTCCGCATCCGCGATGTCGCGTTGTGGGAGCAGTGGTACAAGATGAAGCACGCCTGCCCGGAGCTGGTCGCCGAGGCGGTGTATGCACTGCCCGAAATCAACCGTGATGAAATCCGCAAGGCGCGGGTTGTCGCCAACCCCGGCTGTTACCCGACCGCGGTGCAGCTGGGCTTTTTGCCGTTGATCGAGGCTGGCTGTGTCGACTTGGGTCACCTGATCGCCGATGCCAAATCAGGCGTCTCGGGCGCGGGGCGCAAGGCGGAGACCCATATCCTGCACGCCGAAGCTGCCGACAACTTCAAGGCCTACGGCGTCGCCGGGCATCGCCATCATCCTGAAATCTCGCAAGGCCTCGCACGGGCCGCCGGCAAAGCCGTCAATCTGGTGTTCGTGCCGCACCTGACGCCGATGATCCGTGGCATCCATGCCACGCTGTATGCGCAGCTGACCAAGGAAGTCGATCTGCAGGCGCTGTACGAGAAACGTTATGCCGGTGAAACCTTTGTTGACGTGATGCCAGCCGGCAGCCATCCGGACACGCGCTCGGTGCGCGGCGCCAACCAATGCCGGATCGCCGTGCACCGGCCACAGGGCGGAGACACCGTTGTTGTACTGTCGGTGATCGACAATCTGGTGAAGGGCGCCGCGGGACAGGCGGTGCAGAACATGAACCTGATGTTCGGTTTTGCCGAAAACACCGGTCTCACCCAGGTTGCCCTGCTGCCCTGAGCAATGAAGAGGCAACTGAAAAATTTCATCCGCCGTTTCGGCATCGACGCGCCCCAGCTCGCGGTGCGCCCGCACATGCCCTGGTACTGGCGTTGGCTGGGCATAACCGGCGTGGTTGCACTGGGCGCAGGTGTGGCCTGGTTTACCTATGATTTTGGACTCGAATATGCCGGCTTTCGCAAGGGTGAGGCGACCAAGCTGCGCGAGCAGCTGGATGAGACGGTGCGCCAGCAGCAGGCCGAACTGGCCGAACTCAATGCCCGCACCGCAGCAGCCGAGCGCCAGTTGCAGATCGAGCGTGCCACCTATGGCGATCTTGCGAAGCAGGTCAAGGCGCTGGCCCAGGAAAACGCGACGCTTAAGGAAGACCTCGCGTTTTTCCAGTCATTGACGGCCACCGGCAAGGAAGGCTCGGTCAGCGTCAACCGTTTCCGGCTGGTGGCGGAATCAATCCCGGGTGAATACCGCTACCAGTTGCTGCTGGTCCAGGCGGGTGAACGCAAGGAGTTCAATGGCCGGTTGCAGTTCGTGTTGAATCTGCAGCAGGATGGCCGTAAAGTCACACTGATGCTGCCCGAGGCTGGCAAAGCCGAGGTTGCGAAAGACTTCAAGGTCAGTTTCAAGCTGTTCCAGCGTGTCGAAGGCCTGTTCCGGATCGCACCAATGCAACTGTTAAAGGGCTGCAAGTAAGGGTGTTCGAAGGCAATTCCGAGACTCCGAAAATCACCCACAACGTCACGATTTCATAGCAGGAGAATCTTATGTTTGGCAAAAAAGACAAGCCCAACAAGCCGCAGAACCGCATCGACAGCCTGATCGGTGCCGGCACCGTAATTCGTGGCGACATGACTTTCGAAGGAGGGCTGCGTGTGGATGGCCACATTCACGGCAATGTCATTTCCGCCGACGGCAAGCCCGGCACGCTGGTGCTTTCGGAGGCCGCCCGCATAGAAGGTGAAATCCGCGTTTCCCATGTGGTTATCAACGGCACCGTGGTCGGGCCGGTGCATGCCGCCGATTACGTCGAATTGCAGAGCAAAGCCAATGTCACCGGTGATGTTTATTACCGCACGCTCGAAATGCAGCTCGGCGCCGTGGTTCAGGGCCGGCTTGTTTACCAGGACGAAGCCCGGGCCGACAAGGTCGTCCAGTTCAAACCCGCTTCGGCGGATTGACCGCCGGCAAGGGCGACGGGGATAATGAACCAACAGCCGGTGTTTTGCTCAAAATCACACTGAATCCGATACACCGCGCCCAACCATCAGGAGCAAACCATGAATGCCGTCACTGAAGCGCTGCCAGATCCGCTGGTGTTCACCGAGAACGCCGCCTCCAAGGTTCGACAACTGATCGAGGAGGAGGGCAACAACGAGCTGAAGCTGAGGGTGTTTGTCACCGGCGGCGGCTGTTCGGGGTTCCAGTACGGTTTCACCTTCGATGAAACCGTCAACGACGACGACACCGCGATGAAAAAGGGTGGTGTCACGCTGCTGATCGACCCGATGAGCCTGCAATACCTCGCCGGCGCCGAAATCGATTACCAGGAAAATGTCGAAGGCGCGCAGTTCGTGATCAAGAATCCGAACGCTTCTTCCACCTGCGGTTGCGGGTCCTCGTTTTCCGCCTGATCGTCCGCCACGGCAAATGACAACGGGGGCTGCGGCCCCCGTGTTTTTTGCGGCCGCCGAAATCAGGCCGGGTGGATGGCGCCGAGCACACGCGGGCCGCGTGCACCAGTGACCCCCGGCAGATTGCCGGGACGGTTTTCAAGCGTGCACTGCGCGAGCCAGGCAAAGGCCGCGGCTTCCACCGTTTCCGCGGCGATGCCCAGACTGTCGGTGATCCCGATGTCGCGTCCCGGCAGCAGCGTAACAAGCCGTGAACGCAGCCAGTCATTGCGTGCACCGCCGCCGCACAGATACAGCGCGCTTGCTTCAGCGCAGTGTTCATTGACCGCGCGTGTAATGCCGGCGGCCGTCACTTCACACAAGGTTGCCTGTACGTCAGCCGGCTTTTCACTTCCGGACAGCGTGCTGCGCAGCCACTGCAGATTGAAGGTTTCGCGCCCGGTGCTTTTCGGCGGAAGCCGGCCGAAGAATTCGTGGGCCAGCAGGCGTTCCGCCAGCTCCGGCAGCACGCGGCCGCTGGCCGCCCATGCGCCGCCGCGGTCATAGGCCTCGTTGCGGTGTTCGGTTATCCAGCCGTCCATCAATGTATTGCCGGGGCCGCAGTCGAAACCGCTGACGATACCGTTTTGCTGCAGAAAGGTGATGTTGGCGATGCCGCCGATGTTGATCACCGCGCGTGACTGCTGCGGTGAAGCGAAAACGGCCTGGTGAAAGGCCGGCACCAGTGGCGCGCCCTCGCCACCAGCGGCGATGTCGCGGCTGCGGAAATCGCAGACCACGCGAATGCCGGACAGCTCGGCGAGCAGGGCGGCGTTGACCAGCTGGATGGTGTAGCCGGCCTGCGGCTGGTGGCGCACGGTCTGGCCGTGGCAACCGATGGCGCTGATGTCGCCGGCGTTGTGCCGGGTGAGTTGAAGCAGGGTGCGCACCGCCGTGGCATAACCCAGGGCCAGCGCGTTGCCGGCCAGCGCCGCGCGATGCAGTTCATCGCTGCCGCTGCAGTTCAGCGCCAGCAGGGAATCGCGCAACTGCGGCGGGAAGGGCTGGTGGGCGTGGCCCAGAACCCGCGGAGTCCGGCCGCCGTCGAGCAGCACGGCATCGATGCCGTCCATGCTGGTGCCCGACATCAGGCCGATGAACAGGCCGGGCATGGTGTCGGCGGTCAGCGAGCGAGTGAGGTCGGGGTTTCGCGCAGCAGGGCGAGGCGGTCGGCGAGCGGACGCACAACCTCGTCGAAGGCCGCGCGGTGCTGCGGCGCCAGCGGCGGGGCCGGCGGCATTGCGACGCGCAGCGGGTCCTGGTGGACCTCGTTGATGCGGAATTCGTAATGCAGATGCGGCCCGGTGGCGAGGCCGGTGGCCCCGACGTAGCCGACGATTTCCCCCTGCGCCACGCGGCGGCCCTTCTGCAATCCTTTGGCGAAGCCGGAAAGATGGGCATACCAGGTGGTGATGCGGTTCTGATGGCGCAGAACAACGAGGTTGCCGTACGCGCCCTGGCGGCCGGCGAATTCGACGATACCGTCGGCCGTGGCCTTCACCCTGGCACCGACTGGCGCGGCGTAATCGACGCCCTTGTGCGCGCGCCAGGTTTGCAGCACGGGGTGGAAGCGTGCGGTGCTGAAACCCGAACTCACCCGCGAAAATTCGAGTGGTGAACGCAGGAAAGCCTTGCGGATGTTCTTGCCGTCCAGGGTGTAGTAGCCGCCTTCGCCCTCGCTGTTCTGGAACCACGCAGCCTGGAAGGTCTTGCCGTTGTTGATGAATTCGGCGGAAAGCAGGCGGCCGGTGCGTACCGGCTCGCCGAGGTGGTAATGCACTTCGTAGACCGCTGAGAAGCGGTCCCCGCGGCGCAGGTCGCGATGAAAATCAATGTCGGTGGAGAACACTTCGGCGATCTGCACCGCTATCGCATCCGACATGCCGGCTGCATCGGTGGCGGCAAACAGCGAGGAGCGGATCTCGCCGGAGCGCATGTGAACGCGGACTTCGGTCTCGGCCGGGCCTTCCCAGACCTTGAGCTGCTGGTTGTCACGGTCGATTTTCAGCAGCTGGCCGTTGTTGAGATAACGCAGTGCCACCAGCTGCCCGGCGGCGGTGGTCTGGGCGCGTACGGTACGGCCCGGCACCAGGCGGTACAGAGCCCGCGTTTCTTTGGCGTGCGCCAGTAACAGCGCGGCACTGGTTTCCTCGATCTGCAGCCGCTGCAGCAGCGAGGCGATGGTATCGCCGCGCTCTACACGCGCTTCGCGCCAGTAGAGATCGGACGACTCGGCCGGGGCCGGCAACTGCGGCAGCGTGACCGTTTCGATCACAGTCTGGCGTTCAAGGGTGTCGGTGACGGTGTCAGGCGCGATGCCAAAAGCGGTCATCACGCCGAGAAAGGGCAGCAGCACGACGGCTGCGAGCACAAATGCGGCTCGCCGCGGCGCATCACCGCGGAGCTTTTGCGCTAGAATCGCAATACGCGCGTAGGGCTCCTGAAACATGCATTTCCCCGTTGATTTAAAACGGATTTACTGACTGACCAGACGCACTGGCTGATGCAGGGCGTTCATCGTCATGACCGTTCGATGACAGGGCGGAGCTTAACAGAAAGCCCCTCCCCGGAAAACCCGCTACCCATCGGTTTACCCCTGATTTATCAGCGAATTTCGCCCGTTTTTCGAGAAAAATCACCGATTGCCATGACTGCTGTCGACCACCAGATCGAAATCATCCGTCGCGGCTGCGATGAACTGCTGATCGAATCCGAACTGCGCCAGAAACTGGCGGCCGGCAAACCACTGCGGGTGAAGGCCGGCTTCGACCCGACCGCGCCCGACCTGCACATCGGCCATACCGTGCTGATCAACAAGCTGCGCCAGTTCCAGGAACTCGGCCACCATGTGCTGTTCCTGATCGGTGACTTCACCGGCATGATCGGCGATCCCACCGGCAAGAACGCGACGCGGCCGCCGCTGACCCGCGAGGCGGTGGCGGCGAACGCAAAGACCTACACCGAGCAGGTGTTCAAGATCCTTGACCGTTCGCGCACCGAGGTGGTGTTCAACTCGACGTGGATGGACAAAATGAGTTCGGCGGACATGATCAAGCTCGCCGCCTCGCATACCGTGGCGCGGATGCTCGAGCGTGATGATTTTTCCAAACGTTACCGCGGCAACCAGCCGATCGCGATCCACGAATTCCTCTACCCGCTGGTGCAGGGCTACGACTCGGTCGCGCTGAAGGCCGATATCGAGCTTGGCGGCACCGACCAGAAATTCAACCTGCTGATGGGCCGCGAGCTGCAGAAACATTACGGCCAGCCGGCCCAGTGCATCCTCACCATGCCGCTGCTCGAGGGGCTCGACGGCGTCAACAAGATGTCGAAGTCGCTGGGCAATTACGTCGGCATCCAGGAAGCCCCGAACGAAATCTTCGGCAAGCTGATGTCGGTGTCCGATGAACTGATGTGGCGTTACATCGAGCTGCTGTCCTTCGAGCCCCTGGAAACCCTGCGTCAGTGGAAGGCGGATGTCGCCGATGGCCGCAATCCGCGCGACATCAAGGTCACGTTCGCCCAGGAAATCGTCGCGCGTTTCCATGGCGCCGCGGCCGCGCAGCAGGCGCTGGCCGATTTCGAGGCGCGATTCAGCCGCGATGAAATTCCCGCCGATCTGCCGGAAGTGCAATTGAAGGCCGAAGCGGATGGCCTCGCCATCGCGGCGGTGCTGAAACAGGCGGGTCTCACGCCGAGCACTTCGGATGCGCTGCGCATGCTGGCGCAGGGCGGGGTGAAGATGGACGGCGAAAAAATCAGTGACAAGTCGCTGAAGCTCGCGCCCGGCGCGAACGTTGTGCTGCAGGTCGGCAAACGCAAGTTCGCCCGTGTTGTTGTATCATAAGTTATTGTTTTAATTAAATAATTTATGAAAATCCTGGTGCTGGGTGCGGGTGTTGCCGGACTCGCCAGTGCCTGGTACCTGGCACGCGACGGCCATGACGTGACAGTGGTCGAGCGTAACCACGGCGTTGCGCTGGAAACCAGCTACGCCAACGGCGGCCAGCTGTCCTACAGCTACGTCGCGCCACTCGCCGGTCCCGGCGTGCTGCCGAAACTGCCGCCGTGGCTGCTGCGCCGTGATTCTCCGCTGCGCTTCGAACCCAAACTCGACTGGCGGCAATGGCGCTGGTGCCTCGAGTTTGTCGCGGCCTGCACCCAGGCACAAAGTGACCTCACCACGCGGCGCATGCTCGCGCTGTCTTTTTACAGCCGCGGATTGATGCGCGAGACCGTCGAGGCCGAGCACATCGATTTTCGCTATGCGCGCAGCGGCAAGCTGATCGTTCACGCGGAGCAGTCGAGTTACGATGCCGCGCGCCGTCTGCTCGATTACCAGCGCAGCCTGGGTTGCGAGCAGGAAGCACTGGACGCCGGCCAGTGTGTGGCGCTGGAGCCGGCGCTGGCGCATATGCGCAGCCGCATCGTCGGTGGCATCCATACCCCGGGCGAGGATGCCGGTGACTGCTATCGCTTCTGCACCGCGCTGGAACAACGGTTGCGCGATGCCGCTTCACCGGTGAATTTCCTGCTCGGCACCGAGATCATGCGGCTGCTGCACTGGCGTGGCCGCATCATCGGCATCGAGACCAGTGCCGGCGTGCTCGAGGCCGACCGTTATGTACTGGCGCTGGGCACGCAGAGCCCGGCACTGGCGCGTCCGCTGGGGCTCGAGTTGCCGGTGTATCCGCTGAAGGGTTACAGCCTGTCGCTGCCGGTGGCCGATGACGCCGCGGCGCCACGCATCAGCATCACCGATTTCAAGCGCAAGGTTGTTTATGCCCGCCTCGGCGAGGAGCTGCGTGTCGCCGGCATGGCCGATCTCGCCGGTTTTGACACCCGCATCGATCCGGGCCGCATCGCGACGCTGCTCGATCAGGTACGTGAAAGTTTTCCCGAGGCCTCGGATTTTTCGCGGATCAAGCCGTGGTGCGGGCTGCGTCCGGCAACGCCGTGGAGCACACCGCTGATCGGCGCCACGCCCTACCGCGAGTTGCTGCTGAACACCGGCCACGGCGCGCTGGGTTTCACGCTGGCGATGGGCTGCGGCCGCATCATCACCGATCTGGTTGCCGGTCGCGTGCCGGCGGTGCCACTTGAGGGATTCACGCTGCGCCGCTGAAGGCGTCTTTAGTTCTTGTCCGAGTTTCCGCGGTATCGCGCCATGAAGCCGCGGTCAATGCGCTCCTTCCAGCGCCACACCCATTCTCCCTGCCAGGACAGCGGTCCGTATGAGGCGACCGCAGAGCCGTCACTGCTGCTGATCAGCGCCAGTGCCCGCCGTTGCGGGCGGTATTCACGCAGCGGTTCGCCGCGCAGCGCGCAGCGCAGGTTGTCATGCAGCGGCGGCCCCTGGCGTACGGCATACACGCCCGATTTGGGGCGTGGTGCATCGACCATGCCGGCGACATCACCGCTGGCAAACACCTCCGGGTGCGACAGCGAGCGCAGCGTGGCATCGATGCGGATGAAGCCGCGTTCGTCGCATTCCAGCCCGCTGGTTCGTGGCCATGCCGGTGCGCCGGCGCCGGTGATCCACAGCACTTCATCAAACGTCAGGCTGCTGTCATCGGCGAACTTCAGCAGGCCGGCGCTGGCACGGATCACCGGCAGTCCCATTCGCAACCGGATGCCGCGATCCTTCAGCTTCTGTGCAAAGCGCCGGCGCACCGCGGCAGGATGCGCCGGCAGCAGTTCAGGGCTGTCGCCCACCAGCGTGAAGTGCGCGCGGCCACCTTCACCGGCAATACGCCGCTGCATCGCCAGTACCACTTCAACACCGGCGGCGCCGTTGCCGACCACCACCAGTTCCAGTGCACGCGGTGCGCTTAGGGCTGCGGCGCGCAATTCTTCCCAGTGCGCCAGAAAACGGGCCACCGGCTTGACCGCAATACCGTGGCGGTCGCTGCCGGCAATGCCGGCGGTGGCCGGGGTCGAGCCGACATTGATCGCCAGCCAGTCGTAGTCCTGCGTTGAGCCGTCCCCGGCGATCACCCGGCGCGCGAGCGGGTCGAGGCCGGCCACGGTGGTGGCGATGCGTGTCGCGCCGGCGGCGTCACACAGCGCATCGAGGTCGATGTGGCAGTCGGTGTGGCTGTAATGGCCGGCGATATGGCCGGGCAGCATGCCGGAATATGCGGCATGGCGGTCGGGGCTGAGCAGCACCAGTTCGATGCCGGGTTCCGGAGCCAGGGCCCAGCGCCGCAGCACCTCGATGTGGCTGTGGCCACCGCCGGCCAGCAGCAGGCGGCGGCTCATGCCGCTGCTGCCCGGTTGTTGCCAATCCAGTGTGTGCGCAACAGCCGGTTACCGGGTTTTCCAGACTTCCCTGAGCCTTGCCTCACGGCCGCAACCGGACTTGTAGTAGCTGTAGCGCACCGGATTTTTCTTGTAGTAGTCCTGGTGGTATTCCTCGGCCGGATAAAACTCGGCGGCACGTGTGATCAGGGTGTGAATGTCGCCGGTGAACGGTTTGCTCTTCAGCAGCGCGGCTTTCGAGGCCTCGGCGAGTTTGCGCTGGCCGTCGTCGTGGAAAAAGATTTCGCTGCGGTACTGCGGGCCGCTGTCGCAGAACTGGCCATTGGCCTGGGTCGGGTCAATGTTGCGCCAGAAGGTGTCGAGCAGTTGCGCGTAACTGACTTTTGCCGGGTCATAAGTGACCTGCACCACCTCGTTGTGGCCGGTGGTGCCGGTGGACACCTGCTGGTAGGTCGGGTTCTTGGTCTTGCCGCCCATGTAGCCGGAGATCGTGGCGATCACGCCTGGCACCTTGTCGAAAGCCTCCTCGACGCACCAGAAACAGCCGCCGCCGAAGGTCGCCACCGCGGCACCCGCCGCCGGCTTGCCGGCCTGGGCCTGGGCAAAAAGCGGCAGGCAGGCCAGCGCGAGGATCACCAGACGCGGCGAAAATGACTGAAAAATCGTCTTCAAAATCATGGACATCATGGGGTTCTCCCGAAGCAAACGAGTATATCGGATAATGCCGCCTCGCCAGCCCGGCCAGCGGGCGGCGACCCTCATTAGTGGAGATTCCATGCGTCGCATTACACTCACCCAGTATCTGGTCGAACAGCAGCGCGAAAAAGGCATCGTTTCCGGTGAACTGCGGCTGCTGATCGAAGTCGTGGCGCGGGCCTGCAAATCGATCAGCAATGCGGTGAGCAAGGGCGCGTTGACCGGCATTCTGGGCAACGCCGGCAGTGACAACGTGCAGGGCGAGGCGCAGAAAAAGCTCGACGTGATCTCCAACGAAGTGCTGCTTGAGGCCAATGAATGGGGTGGCCACCTCGCGGCGATGGCCTCCGAGGAAATGGAGCACCCGCACCAGATCCCGAACCGCTACCCGCGCGGCGAATTCCTGCTGCTGATGGATCCGCTCGACGGCTCCTCCAACATCGATGTCAATGTTTCGATCGGCACCATCTTCTCGGTGCTGCGCTGTCCCGAGGGGGTCACCCCCGAGGAGCAGGCCTTCCTGCAGCCGGGCAGCAGGCAGGTTGCCGCCGGCTTCGCGGTGTACGGCCCGTCGACCATCCTGGTGCTAACCGTCGGCAATGGCGTCGCCGGCTTCACGCTCGACCGCGAGATGGGCAGCTGGATCCTGACCCAGCCGAAGATAGAGATTCCCGCCGATACCGCCGAATTCGCGATCAACATGTCGAACCGCCGCAACTGGGGTCCGGCGGTGACGCGGTACATCGACGAATGCCTTGCCGGCAAGACCGGCCCGCTGGGCAAGGACTACAACATGCGCTGGGTGGCCTCGATGGTCGCCGACGTCTACCGCATCCTCACCCGCGGCGGCATTTTCATGTATCCGCAGGACGCCAAACACAAGGAAGGCCGCCTGCGTCTGATGTACGAGGCCAATCCGATGTCGATGATCGTCGAACAGGCCGGCGGTGCCGCCACCAATGGCACCCAGCGCATTCTTGAGGTACAGCCGACAAAACTGCACCAGCGCGTCGGTGTGATCCTCGGTTCGCGCAACGAGGTCGAGCGGGTCACCGGCTATCACCGCGCCGGTTGAAACACTGCATGAACACCTGTCAGGATATTGTCAGGAATGGATGGCTGGCACGACTGAGTGATCACCGAACAGCCCAAGGAGTTTGTAATGACCGCCAGTGATCAATACGAAGTGGCCACCCTGGGTGGCGGCTGTTTCTGGTGCCTCGAGGCGGTTTATGACGGCCTCGCCGGCGTGGTGTCGGTTGAATCCGGCTATGCCGGCGGCCACCTCGACAATCCGACTTACGACGACATCTGCGGCGGCGACACCGGCCATGCCGAAGTGGTGCGCATTACCTTCGACACCAAGGTGCTGGCTTATGCCGACCTGCTCGAAGTGTTTTTCGTGATCCACGATCCGACCACGCTCAATGCCCAGGGCAATGACATCGGCACCCAGTACCGCTCGGTGATTTTTTACCACGACGAGGCGCAGAAGGCCGCCGCCGAAGGTGCGATCCGCAGGCTGACCGAAGCGCGGGTGTTCCCGCGGCCGATCGTGACCGAAGTCACTGCCGCACCGAAATTCTTCAAGGCCGAGAACTACCACCAGGAATATTTCGCGCACAACCCACGGCAGCCCTACTGCCAGTTCGTGGTGGCGCCCAAGGTTGCCAAGTTCCGCCAGAAGTTCGCCGCGCGCCTCAAAGGGTGACGCGCTTCAGCCCGCTGCCGCACGGCTGCGGGCCGCGGCAACAATCGCCTGGGCGAGCTTGACCACGGAAAGCGGTGCCGAGCCCTCTGCCTTGTTGTTGACGATGATCGTGCAGTCCTCCCCGGCGGACAGCGTGGCCATGCACAGCTGGGCGATCGATTCCCGTGTTGCCACATCCTCGTCGACCAGCTGGTCGAAAGGGGTGAAGCGGTTGCGTGCCTCCTCATAGCCGTAACCCGCCTTCAGATTCCAGCGGATCAGCAGCGGACCGGGACCAAAACCCGACATTGCCGCGGCCTGCACCGCCACCGCCGGCATCCGCGGATGTACACCGACACAATAGCGGGCGCCGGCTTCCTTCAGCGAGGCAAAAAAGCGGCGGGTGATGATCCGGTCATCACGCACTTCCACCGCGTAGTGCGGGCCTTGGGGCAGGCCTGACAGGAATTCCTGCAGTTGCGCGATGAAGCGTTCGGGCGACCGGGTCAGGGTTCGGCCCAGCGGCGGAAACTGGAACAGCAACGGGCCGGCTTTGGCACCGAGTCCTTCCAGCGCCGGGGTCACGAACTGCTCGATGGCCCAGCTGAGGTCCATGAATTTCGGGTTATTGCCGCCGCGAAACCCGTCTTCACCCGGCAGCCATTGGCTGGTGACCAGGCTCGGCGCCTTGACCACGAAGCGGAAATTCTCCGGCACCTGAGCGGCGTAGGCGGCGTACTGCCTGGCCGGCAATGGAGCGTAGAACGAACGGTCGATGCCCACGGTGCCGAGCAGAGGATGTTGCGCATAGGCGCCAAGCCCGTGGCGCGACAGTTCGCCGGGTGCCGCCGTGTCGGCCCACACCAGGCCGCGCCAGCCGGGGAAATGCCATGACGAGGTGCCCAGCCGCAGGCCCCGTGGCAGTTGGCGGGCCAGTTCCCGCCACTCCGCCGCTGCCGCAGCGGGACTGATCTCCACGTCGTGTTCAGCGCCGGGGCGGCCGCCTTCGAACAGGGAGAGTTGCCGGGACACGGGGTGCCGCGCTAATAGCGATGCCGCGTACTGTCACCGTGCGGCGACGCAGCGCGGAATCGCTGGGATTCGAAAACATGCCGACAACCCATCGAAATGCCTCGACTAGGTCATTGATTTGTTTCTGCTCTTGCGCCGTCGCCGCGATGTTGTCTGCGACCACGGTCACCGGCGGATTCTAGGCGAATTCCAATCGCCGCGGTTTCAGTCTGCGGTTTCCGGTTGGTACACACTGACTTCATCAGCGTTAAGCCACTGCTGTTTTCCCCTGCGGTAACGCCGGTTTTCCCTCTGGAAAATCGTTGACAAAGGGATTTTCCCTCGGCATCCTCTCGTCACCGTGCATTCACGGCAAGCAGAGAAATCGCAAGCAACCGCAAACAACCTTGTAATTCGAGCTGATTTAAACCTGATTCATCCAGTCACTTAACGGGAGATCCACTGATGGCTGCAAAGAAAAAAGCTACCAAAAAACCGGCTGCGAAAAAGAAAAAAGCCGCAGCGAAGCGCAAACCGAATGCCGCCTTCATGAAGGCCATGCAGCCGAGCGCAGCGCTCGGTGCGGTGATCGGCAACAGCGCTCAGCCGCGCACCGAAGTCACCAAGAAAATCTGGGCCTACATCAAGAAACACGGCCTGCAGGACAGCAAGAACCGCCGCAACATCAATGCTGACGAGAAGCTGAAAGAAGTTTTCGGCGGCAAGAAACAGGTGTCGATGTTTGAAATGACCAAGCTGGTCAACAAGCACCTGAAATAAGCGGATTCCGCTTGATTAAACGGGGCGCCAAGGCGTCCCGTTTTTTTTGGCGTTACTTCCTGGCGGAACGTTCAGCGCCGCGCGCTGTAGGCGCTGCCGGCAAGAAGGATTGCCGTCATCACCCAGAACACCGGCGTCATGCCCAGCGCCGAGCCGGCGATGCCGAACAGCAGCGGCATCCCGGCCTGGGTCAGGTTGAGCAGGAAGGTGCGCACGCCGACCACTTCGCCGCCGCGGCCCGCAGGCGCCGCGTTGTAGAGCACGGCCATGATCATCGGCTGGGTGCCGCCGATCGCCAGTCCGAGCAGAAAAGCCGTCAGCATCAGCAGCGGGACGCTGGACAGCAGCGGAAACACCAGCATCGCCGTGCCGGTCGCGACCATCGCGCCGATCAGCAGCGGCCATTCACGCAGCCGGTGCACCATCAGCGGCAGGATCAGCCGCACCAGGAAAATCGCCCCGCCGAAACATCCCAGGATCAATCCGATCACCGAGGCCGACAGGCCGAGGCGGGTGCCGTGAATCGGAACGACAAAGGTGAACAGGTCCCAGGCCATTGACAGCACCGCGCTGGCGACAAAGGCGCGGCGCAGGCCGCGGATGCGCCACAGGTCGGCGATACGGCGCTTTTCGCCGGCCGTTTCGCGCGAACCCGGTGCCGGTTGCGGCATCGCCGGTTTGTGCAGCATCAGCACGATCGCAGCCACCGCGCTGAGGCCGAGCAGCAGGAAGGTCGTGCGGTGGCCGACGGCATCAATGGCGAAGCCGGAGAGCATCGGCCCGAGAAAAACCAGAGGTCGAAAACGCCAGCGCGAGCAGGCTGAAATTTCGCGGGCGTTCATGCGGTTCGCCGAGCAGCCCGGCCATCTGGTTGACGCAGATGTGCACCAGCATGAAACCGCTGCCGATCACCGCGCTGGCGACGAACAGCATGCCGAGGCTCGGCACCGCCGCGGCAAGCATCACCGCTGCCAGTACCGAGCAGGCGCCGATCAGCAGCGGCTTGCGCACGCCGATGCGGTCAATGCTGCGGCCCCAGCCCACCGAGAACAATAGCGGCAGCGCCGCGAGCAAGGAGATCAGCAGGCCCACCGTCATCGCGGTGGCGCCCAGCTGCAGGGCATAGAGTGACAAGGTCACGCGGCTGCCGGCAAAAGCCAGGTGCAGCAGAATGGTCAGGGTGATGACGAGGCGCATTTTCAGGAAGGAGGGCGGCGCGGCGCCAGCGATACCATGGCCACGCCGAGGCAGGTCACCACGATGCCGGCGAGCGAGAGCAGGCTCGGCACCACGCCGAACATCGGCAGTTCGAGCGCCACCGCAAAAATCGGCGTCAGGTAGATCAGGCTGCTGACCCGGGTGGCCTGGCCGCGGCGCATCAGCGTGTGAAAGGCATTCACCGCGAGGATCGATGCGCCGATCACCAGGAACACGATGGAACCTGCGAGCGACCAGGACCAGCGCACCACCGCGCCCTCGATGAACCAGGCCAGCGGCACCAGCACGATGAAATTGCTGACGAACTGCAGCAGCGCCGACACGCGCAGGTCGGTCTGCGGGCACCACGCGCGCTGGTAGAGGCTGCCAGCGGTGACACCGGCAAGGCCGAACAGCACCGCGACCAGCGCACCGAAGGTGGCTTCATCGACATCAACCTTGTGCCAGACGATCAGTGTGACACCGGCCAGGCCGATGGCGACGCCGGTCCACTGCAGCGGGCGCAGATTCTCACCCAGCCAGCGCCCGGCGATGATCGCGGTGAGCAGCGGCTGCACCGACAGCAGCACCGCGGTGATGCCCGCTGAAAGCCCGAGATACTGCGCATAATGGCTGCCGCCGAGGTGAACGGTATGCATCAGCAGGCCGGCAACGATGACATGCCCCCATTCGGCGCGGCTCGCCGGCCAGCGCGGACGCAGCACCAGCACCAGCAGCGACAGGCAGACGATGCCGAAGGCGAAGCGCAACGCGAGAAAGGTGAAGGGCGCGGCGTGCTGCAGGCCGAGCTTGGTGGCAAGAAAACCGCAGCCCCAGACCGTGACGAAATACCAGGCAAGCAGCGCGTCCCAGTTGCGGGACGCTGAAGTTGTGGTGGTCAAAACCGGGGATGGGCGGGCAGCATTCAGGGGGCGAGGCGAGACAGCAACCAGCCCGGCGTGCCGCGTGTGTAGAGCAGGCGGTCGTGCAGGCGGCTCGGCCGCCCCTGCCAGAACTCGAAACTATGCGGCAGCAGGCGGTAGCCGCCCCAGTGTGGCGGCCGCCGCGGGTTGTCACCACCGCGCGCAAGAGCTTCCGCGTAGCGTGATTCGAGTTCGCCGCGGCTGGCCACCACCTCGCTTTGCGGCGAGGCCACCGCCGCATGGCGGCTGCCCAGCGGGCGGCTGGCAAAATAGTCATCGGATTCCGCGGGGGTCACTTTTTCAATGTGGCCCTCGACACGCAGCTCGCGCTCCAGCTCGGCCCAGTAGAACAGCAGTGCCGCCTGGGGATTGGCCGCGAGCTCGCGGCCCTTGCGGCTCAGGTAGTTGGTGAAAAACACCGGACCGCGGTCGTCTATGCCCTTGAGCAGCACAATGCGTGCCGCGGGTTTGCCGGTGGCGTCACAGGTGGCCAGGGTCATTGCATTGGCCACCGGAAGTTCGGCGCGCAGCGCCTCGTCGAACCACCGCCGGAACTGCTCGAAGGGGTCGGTGGCGACGCTGCTTTCATCGAGGCTGGCGCGCAGGTATTCGCTGCGTATTGATGCGATATCCAATTCTGGCTCCGGACAGGGATGCTGCGATTGAGGAATGATTGTACCGTTCAGCGCGCGGTATCCGGCAGCGGGATGAATTCGGTCTCGCCGGGTACCCGCGGGAAACGCTGTTCGCGCCAGCGTGTGCGGGCTTCATCGATCATCTCGCGCCGGCTGGCGACGAAATTCCAGTTGATGAAACGCTCGCCGTCGAGTGGTGCGCCACCAAAAATCATCACCCTTGCGGCTGCTGCGCAGCTGAGGGTGACCGCGGTGCCGGGTTCGAATACCGCGACTGTCCGCGGTTCAACAACGGTCCTGCCGGCGCTGACTTCACCTTCAACCACGTAGATCGCGCGCTCGGCGTGTTCCGCCGGCAGCTCGAGCCGGGTCGCGCCGGTGGCTTCAAGCGCGGCGTAGATCATTGGCGCAAAAGTTTTCACCGGTGACTGCAGGCCCCAGCCCTTGCCGGCAATCAGGCGCAGTTCCGCGTTGGCCAATGGCAGCACCGGCAGCGAGGCGCGGGCATGATGCGAAAAAGCCGGCTCGGTGCTTTCGTCGGCCTGCGGCAGTGCAACCCAGATCTGGATGCCGTGCAGCGTACGTGTCGTGCCGCGCTCGTCATCGGGGCTGCGCTCGCTGTGCACGATGCCGTGGCCGGCGGTCATCCAGTTCACGTCTCCCGGGGTGATGTGCTGGACACAGCCCAGGCTGTCGCGGTGCATCAGCGCGCCTTCGAACAGATAGGTCACGGTGGCGAGTCCGATATGCGGGTGTGGTCGCACGTCGATGGCCTGCCCAGGTGCAAAGCGCACCGGGCCCATGTGGTCGAAAAAAATGAACGGGCCCACCGTGCGTCGTGTTGCCGCGGGCAGCAGGCGGCGCACCTCGAAGCCGTCGCCGAGGTCCTTGGTGTGGGCTTTGAGTATCTGGGCAATCACCGGTGGCTCCTTCGGGAATCAAGGCGGATTATAGGATGCGCATTGCGCTCATCGATCATCAGGATCACAGCCACGATGACCGCCAAGACCTGGCGCCGCTTCAGCGCGCGCCGGCTTTTTCCAGCAGGCGGATGATTTCGGAGAAACGCAGCCTTCTTGCATGCGCCAGTGGCGTCACGCCGTCACGGTCGGCGATGCCGGCATCCGCGCCGCTCGCCAGCAGCAGGCGCACGATCTCGGTATGCCGCGCCCCGCCGTCACCGAGGATCACCGCCTCGATCAGCGCGGTCCAGCCGAGGCGGTTGACGTGATTGACGTTGATTTTTGTTTGCAGCAGCTCGCGCACCACTTCGACATGGCCGTAATGCGAGGCGGGAATCAGCGCAGTGCCGCCATACTGGTTGAGGGTATGGATGTCGGCGCCGTGTTTCAGGGTCAGTCGCAGCAGCTCGAGGTGACCGTAGACCGCGGCGACCATGAAGGCGCTGCGGCCGACGGTGTCCTTTACATTCGGGCTGGCCCCGGCTGCCATCAGTGCGCCGGCGGTTTCGACATGATTGCCGTAGGCGGCGGCGACCAGCGCAGTGCGGCCTGCGCTGTCCCGGGCCAGCAGAGAGGCGCCTTCCTTGAGCAAACGCTGTGCTGTGACCGTGTCGCCGCGGCCAGCCGCGGCAATCAGCGCCTGATCGCGTTCCGGTGCTTGCGCCAGCGCCATCGTGGCGACCAGCATTAGCAAGAAAAGCAGTGCGTGCCGTTTCATACGCTGCGCTCCTTCAGAAACTCGCCGAGGATGCGCGCGGTATGCGAGCGCGCGGCCTTTTTCGCCACTTCCGCCGGCGGCCCTTCGGCAACGATGCGACCGCCGCCGTCACCACCTTCGGGGCCGAGGTCGATGATCCAGTCGGCTTCGGCCATCACGTCGAGATTGTGCTCGATCACCACCACCGAGTTGCCGGCATCGACCAGCCGGTGCAGCACGCGGATCAGCTTGTCGACATCTGCCATGTGCAGGCCCACGGTCGGCTCGTCGAGCACGTACAGCGTCTGTTTCTGTGCGCCGGCACGTCCCGGTCTCGCGCCGGCATCATCACCGTTGCTGCGCACCTTGGCCAGTTCGGTGACCAGCTTGATGCGCTGCGCCTCGCCGCCGGACAGCGTCGGGCTTTGCTGGCCCAGCGTCAGGTAACCGAGGCCGACATCCTGCAGCAGGCACAGCGCGTGGTGGATCTGCGGATGTGCTGAAAAGAAATCGACAGCCTCATCGATGCTCAGCATCAGCACTTCGCCGATCGACTTGTCCTTGAATTTCACCGCCAGGGTTTCGGCGTTGAAGCGTTGTCCGCTGCAGACGTCGCAAGGCACCTTCACATCGGGCAGGAAACTCATCTCGATTTTCTGCACACCCTGGCCCTCGCAGGCTTCGCAGCGGCCACCCTTGGTGTTGAAGGAAAAACGGCTCGCGGTGTAGCCGCGCATGCGCGCATCCGGCGCTTCGGCATAGAGGCGGCGGATGTTGTCCCAGAAGCCGACATAGGTGGCGGGGCAGGAGCGAGGTGTCTTGCCGATGGGCGTCTGATCGACTTCGAGCACGCGGCCGATCTGCTGCCAGCCCGAAAGATCACTGCAACCTGTTGTTTTTGCTGATATTTTTTTCCTGTCGCCGACGAATCGTTGCAGGTTGGCATGCAGCACGTCGCGCGCCAGCGTCGATTTGCCGGAGCCGGAAACACCGGTGACCACGGTCAGCCGGGCCAGCGGCACCCGCGTGTTCACGCGCTGCAGGTTGTGCAGGTTCGCGCCGCGGATGCGCAGCGACGGGGTTTTGGCATCGACTTTGCGCGGCGGCTGCAGTGGATGGCGCAGCGGATGTTCAAGATGGCGGCCGGTGATCGACTGCGGATTGCGGCGCAGCTCTTCCGCGGTGCCGGCGGCCACCACTTCGCCACCCAGCCGTCCTGCACCGGGGCCGAGGTCGATCACGTGGTCGGCGCGGCGGATGGTGTCTTCGTCGTGCTCGACCACGATCAGCGTGTTGCCCCGCGTCTGGAGCCGGGCGAGGGTGTCGAGCAGGATGCGGTTGTCGCGCGGATGCAGGCCGATGGTCGGCTCGTCGAGGATGTAGGCGACACCGCGCAGGTTGGAGCCGAGCTGCGCGGCGAGGCGGATGCGCTGCGCTTCACCGCCGGAGAGGGTCGGTGCCGCGCGGTCGAGCGCGAGGTAGCCGAGGCCGACCTCGTCGAGAAAGCGCAGGCGGCTGCGGATTTCGGCGACGATGTCGCGCGCAATAACTGCTTCGCGGCCGCTGAACGACACATCGGTGAATTCGCGCGCCAGTTTCGCCACTGGCAGCGCGGCGAGTTCGGCGATGGAACGCTTGCGGTATCTCACCGCCAACGCCGCCGGATTGAGGCGCTTGCCGCTGCAGTCGGGGCAGGGTTCGTCGATTTCGAGCCAGTTCAGCCAGGAATCGAGCACATGCTCCTCGGTGCCAGTCTTCTCGCGTTCCTCGTCCCAGTCCACTTTTTCCAGTGACAGCCCGGTGCCGAAACAGGTCGCGCACCAGCCGTGTTTGGAGTTGTACGAAAACAGCCGCGGATCGAGTTCCGGGAAACTCCTGTTGCAGCAGGGGCATGCGCGTTTCACCGAATAAACGGTTTCGGTGAGGTGGATGCGCTTCGCATCCTTTTTTGCCATCGCACCGGCCAGCGAGTCGAGTCCGCCCAGCACATGTACCACGCCCTTGCCGTGCTCCAGCGCAGCGGCGAGCCCGGCGCGCAAGGCTGCTTCGTTCTCCGGTTTGACGCGGATGTCGGCAACCGGCAGCTCGATGCTGTGTTCCTGGAAACGGGCGAGTCGCGGCCACGGCGAGGTCGGAATGAATTCACCATCAACCCGCAGGTGGGTGTGGCCCTTGCCCGCGGCCCACTTCGCGAGGTCGGTGTAATAACCCTTGCGGTTCACGACTAACGGCGCCAGCAGGCCGATACGGTCGTTGCGGCACTGTTTCATGATGCGCGCGGTGATCTGGTCGATGCTCTGCGGCTCAATGGCGACATCGCAGTCGGGGCAGTATTGCGTGCCCAGCTTGACGTAGAGCAGGCGCAGGAAATGATAAATCTCGGTCAGCGTCGCCACCGTGCTGCGGCGGCCGCCACGGCTGGTGCGCTGCTCAATCGCCACCGTTGGCGGAATGCCGTAGATCGCATCGACTTCGGGCCGTGCAGCCGACTGCACGAACTGGCGGGCATAGGCGTTCAGGGATTCGAGATAACGCCGCTGACCCTCGGCGAACACGATATCAAAGGCCAGCGTCGATTTGCCGCTGCCCGATACGCCGGTGACCACGGTGAACTTGCCGCGCGGAATATCGACGCTGATGTTTTTCAGATTGTGTTCGCGCGCATGGCTGACGCTGATCGAGTTGCCGTGCAGCGCAACGGCGTGACGAGTCTTGGGAATCGCCGGCGGCACACCGAGGGAGGCAGCGTAGTCGCGCATTGCCTTCGCGGTGTGCGAGGTCGGGTGCTGCGTTACTTCGTCCGGCGTGCCGGTGCAGACAATCATGCCGCCGGCGTCGCCGCCTTCCGGGCCGAGATCGATGATCCAGTCCGAAGCGCGGATCACATCGAGATTGTGTTCGATGACAATGATCGAATGCCCGGCGAGCAGCAGCTTGTGGAAGGCGCCGAGCAGTTTGCGCACGTCGTCAAAGTGCAGGCCGGTGGTCGGTTCGTCGAACAGGAACAGCTTGCCCTTGCCGCCCAGCGCATTGCGACCGTTGTTCGCCGCTTCGGCGAGGAAGCCCGCGAGTTTCAGCCGCTGCGCTTCGCCGCCGGACAGCGTCGGCACCGGCTGACCCAGTTTCAGGTAATCGAGACCGACATCGACCAGCGGCTGCAGCGCGCGTGCGATATCGGGTGCGTGATTAAAAAACGCCAGCGCATCAGCCACGGTCATTTCCAGCACATCGGCAATCGATTTGCCGCTGATGGTGATTTCGAGCACTTCGGCGCGGTAACGCCGTCCGTCGCAGTCCGGGCAGCGCAGGTAGACGTCGGAGAGAAACTGCATCTCCACATGCTCAAAACCATTGCCGCTGCAGGTAGGGCAGCGGCCGGTGCCGGAATTGAAACTGAAGGTGCCCGCGGTGTAAGCGCGCGACTGCGCCAGCGGCGCGGATGAAAAACGGCTGCGGATGGTGTCGAAGGCGCCGACATAACTTGCCGGATTCGAGCGCGTGGTGCGGCCGATCGACGACTGGTCGACCATCACCACGTCGCTGATCTGGTCGACGCCATAAAGGCTGTCGTGTTTGCCCGGCGTTTCTGTCGGCTGGCCCAGCGCCTTGCGCAGGGCGGCATACAACACGTCCTGCACCAGCGTCGATTTTCCCGAGCCCGAAACGCCGGTGATACACACCAGCCGGTCCAGCGGGAAATCGGCATCGACGCTTTTGAGGTTGTGTTCACTCGCACCGCGGATGCGGATATGCGGCGACTTGGCGGCCGGGGCCCTGACCACGCGCGCCTCCGATGCGCTCAGCTCGCCGGCAAGATAACGGCCGGTGACCGAACCCCTGGCCTTCATCAGCTGTGCCGGCGTATCGAAGGCGACGATCTCGCCGCCCTTCGAGCCGGGGCCGGGGCCGATGTCGAGCAGGCGGTCGGCTGCGAGCATCACCTGCGGATCGTGCTCGACCACCACCAGCGAGTTGCCGGCGTCGCGCAGCTTGTGCATGACGCCAATCACACGGCCCATGTCACGCGGATGCAGGCCGATCGAGGGCTCGTCGAGCACGAACAGCGTGTTCACCAGCGAGGTGCCCAGGGCGGTGGTCAGATTGATCCGCTGCACTTCGCCGCCGGACAGGGTGCGTGATTGACGATCCAGCGTCAGATAGCCGAGGCCGACCTGGTTCAGATAGGCGAGGCGGGTGCGGATTTCGCCGACCAGCATGTCGGTGGCCTCATCCAGCGGTGCCGGCAGATCCAGCGCATCGAACAGCGTTTTTGTGCGTTCCAGCGGCAGCAACATCACGTCGTGCACGGTGAGGCCAGGCAAGGTGGCCAGCCGCGCATCACTGTATTGCACCCCCTTCGGCTTGAAGCGCCGGCGTTCCCCCAGCGTGGCGTCGGCATTGGCCCTGGAGCCGATACGCCACAGCAGCGCTTCCGGTTTCAGCCGTGCGCCATCGCAGACGCCGCATTCGGTGTAGGCGCGATACTTCGACAGCAGCACCCGCACATGCATCTTGTAGGACTTGGTTTCCAGCCACTTGAAGAAACGCGCGACGCCGTACCAGGTACCCGGCCAGGACTTGCGCCAGCTCTCCCATTCCGGTTCGCCGTCGAGCACCCAGTGTTTTTCCTTGGCCGACAGTTCGCGCCAGGGTTTGTCGACCGGAATGCCGCGCAACCGCGCATATTTCATCAGGTCGTCCTGGCATTCCTTGTTGGATGGTGTCTGCCAGGGTTTTACCGCGCCTTCACGCAAAGATTTGGCTTCATCCGGCACCACCAGTCCGAAATCGAGGCCGATCACCCGGCCGAAGCCGCGGCAGGTCTCGCAGGCACCCATCGGCGAGTTGAAGGAAAACAGGCTGGGGTTGGGTTCGCTGTAGCGGATGTCGCATTCGGCGCAGTGCAGGTCGGACGAATACTTCCAAACCGTGCCGCTGCCGGTGTTTGAGTCGGTATCCGACAGCTGGTGCACATTGACCCTGCCCTGGCCGACCTTCAGCGCTGCTTCCAGTGCCTCGATGACCCGGGCGCGCCCGGCATTGCCCATGCGCAGGCGGTCCTGCACCACTTCAAAACCGGTGTTGTCTTCTTTCAGGAAACGCGTATAGCCCTGCGCGGCAAGCAGCGCCTTGACTTCCTCCGCCTTGAAGTTCGCCGGCACCGCCACCGGGAAGGCCATCGCCAGACGCGGATCACCGCTTTCCTTCGCGCGCGCCTGCAGCGATGCAAAAATCGTCTGTGGCGTGTCGCGCACCACTTTTGCGCCGCAACCCCTGCAATACAGATGGGCCGCGCGTGCGAAAAGCAGCTTCAGGTGGTCGTTCAATTCGGTCATCGTGCCCACGGTGGAGCGCGAGGTACGTACCGGATTGACCTGGTCGATGGCGATCGCCGGCGGGATACCCTCGATGGCATCCACCTGCGGCCGGTCCTGGCGGTCGAGGAACTGCCGCGCGTAGGGCGAGAAGGTCTCGACATAGCGGCGCTGGCCCTCGGCATACAGCGTGTCGAACACCAGCGAGGATTTGCCGCTGCCGGAGACGCCTGTAACCACCACCAGCTCGTTGAGCGGAATGTCCAGCGACAGGTTCTTCAGATTGTTCTGGCGCGCGCCGCGAATGACGATGCGGTCGCGGCCGTGTTGCGAGCTGTCCATGGCGGCGAGTGGAGGATGAGGCGGAGTGGGTGGCGCGCGATACAGACGGCAGCCGCGCAAGGTGGGCAGATTGTACCGGCTTTGTTTTGCGCGTCCCGGAGCGACAGCGGCAATATCGTGACAATTCCGCTAAGTGCTTATTTTTTCGGGGCTATCACCACCGGTTTTTGCGGAATGGCGAGTTTCGCGCTGCGCTCCACCGTGATGCGGCCATCGGGTTCGCGCAGGGTCAGCTCGATGCGGTAGCCGCAGTGGCCCTGCTGCAGGCAGGCGATGCCGTCCCTGATGATGAAGGAGGCGGTGGTGCGCAGCAGTACCGGGCGTTCGCGGGTGAGCACGGCCTCCATCGCCTGGGCTTCGCGCGGCGTATGGCGCTCGGGCTCGACGCGCAGCGTGATGGCCAGCACGCGCAACTCCGCCACCGCGGGGTGTTTTTCCACCACCAGCCGGCGCAGGTCGATGCGCAGGTCCCCGCCCTGCTGCAGGTAGCGCACATCGTCGGCGCCGATGCCCGCAGCCGCGGCGCGTTCGGGCAGGGGCAGCGCCCAGCCGGCCGTGGGCGTCTGCCATTGCGCCGGCGAGGGGCTGCGCGGCGGCACCGGGCTGAGCAGGGCATGAAACAGCAGGATCAGCGCGATCGCCGCTGCGGCGAACAGTCCGGCGCGGGTCATGCGGTCGTTGCGGGTGGTGGCCATGTCCCATCATACGCAAGCCGCAGCCAAGGCTACCTGCGGTAGCATTCGCCGCGGGAGGAAATGCGATGAAAGCGATGTTGCTGAAGGGAAAGAACCAGCCGCTGGTGCTGGAGACTGTGCCCGATCCGGTGCCGGGCCCCGGCGAGGCGGTGGCGCGCGTGCTCGCCTGCGGCGCCGGGCTCACCATCCACCATGTGCGTTCGGGGCGGGTGCCGGTGCAGTATCCGCGCATCCTCGGCCACGAGATCACCGCCGAGATCGTCGCCACAGGTGCCGGCGTGACCCGGCTCAGGGCCGGCGACGCGGTGACCGCCTATTTCTATTTCACCTGCGGCCACTGCTACTGGTGCCGCATCGACCGCGAAACGCTGTGCGAGAACTTCGGTGGCTACGTCGGCCGTGAGTGCGACGGCGGTTATGCCGAATACATCAAGTTGCCGGCGCAGAATTTCATCCCGCTGCCCGAAGGCCTGCCGTGGAAACAGCAGCCCGCCGAGGTCGGCGTGATCTGCGATGCCATCGCGACGCCGCTGAAAGTCACGCGCAAGGCGCGGGTGATGCCCACCGACACGGTGGCCGTGATCGGCGCCGGCGGCGGCCTCGGCATACACATGCTGATGGTGTCGCGCTGGGCGCATGCACGCAAAGTCATTGCCGTCGATACCCGTGCCAGCAAGTTTGAAAGCTGCCTCAAGTGCGGTGCCGATGCGGCGATTGATGCCGCGGGCGGTCAGGTGTCGGAGCAACTGAAGGACATGACCGGCGGCAAGGGTGTCGATGTGGTGTTCGACTATGTCTGCAGCAAGGACAGCATCGAGTCGGCAATCGGCGGCCTCAACTTCGGCGGCCGCCTGGTGCTGCTCGCCGGCAACAGCGCGCGCTTCGATGCCGACGGCCCCTCGATCATGCGCAAGGAAATCGAGGTCATGGGCAGCCGTTATGCGACGCGGCAGGAAGTGATCGAGTCGCTGGAGCTGGTGGCACGCGGTGATCTCAAACCGCTGGTGACGGAGAAGGTGCACTTCAGCAAGGCCGAGGAGATTCACCAGCGCCTTGAAAAGGGCGAGGTCACCGGCAGGGCAGCCCTGTTGATGGGCTGAGCGCGCCCACGATGTGCAATCCGGGCGCCATCACTCCCCGGCAATGACTACAATCCGCCGCTCTAAGGCTGCGCCAGTTCCGGCGCCGCGGCATTTCCGGAGATTGACCATGAAAATCATCGCCGCGGTGTTATCCGCGCTTGCCCTGTCGCCGGCACTCTTGCAGGCGCAGGGTTATCCCGACAAACCCCTGCGCGTGGTCGTGCCCTTTCCCGCGGGCGGCGCCGCCGACATCGTCGCGCGCCATTTCACCACCCGGCTCTCCGCCGCGCTGGGCCAGCAGATCGTCGTCGACAACCGCGGTGGCGCGGGCGGCGTGATCGGCGCCGAGAACATCGCGCGATCGCCTGCCGACGGCTACAACCTGCTGTTCGCCTCTTCGAGCGTGCTCTCGATCAACCCGCACCTCGGCGCCAAGGCGGCCTATGACGTGCTCACCAGCTTCACACCGGTCATCAAGATCGGCGACGCGCCGAATGTGATGACCGTACATCCCTCGGTGCCGGCGAAGACCGTGCGCGAATTCATCACGCTGGCCAAGGCCAGGCCCGGCGTGCTCGCCTATGCCTCCAATGGTGCGGGCACGCTGAGCCACCTCACCGGCGAGTTGTTTGCGCAACGTGCCGGCGTGCAGATGCTGCATGTGCCGTACAAGGGCGCCGCGCCCGCCACCATCGACACCGTCGCCGGCAATGTCTCGGTGCTGTTTGCCGCCTACCCCAGCGTTGGCGCGCAGGTGCGTGCCGGGCGGCTGAAGGCGCTGGCGGTGACCAGCGACAAACGCATTGCCATCGCGCCGGAGCTGCCGACCGTGGCCGAGGCCGCGCTCAAGGATTTCGAATCCAGCCAGTGGTGGGGGCTCTACGGCCCCGCCGGGCTGCCCGCGGCGATGGTCGAGCGACTCAACAGCAGCGGCAACAAGGTGCTGGCCACCGAGGACATCAAAAAGGCACTGGCACTCGATGGCGCTGCGCCTTCGGGCGGAACACCCGCAGGGCTGGCGGCGTACCACAAGGCCGATTACGAGAAGTGGGGCAGGGTTATCACCAAAGCCAACATCAAGGCCAATCCGTGAGTGCAATACCTGCCACCCGGCATTTCGCCGAATTCACTGCGGGTGTGAACCACGCCACCCTGCCCGCTGCAGTGCGTGAGGCACTGACGGTGTTTTTGCTGGATTACCTGCGTGTGGCCTCGCTCGGGCAACGCATGCCGTGGAGTGCCTGGGCGGTCAACCTTGGCCGCGAACTGGGCGGCAACGGCCACTCGACAATTCTGTTTTCGGAGGACCGCACGGATCCGGAGCGCGCGACTTTCATCAACGGCACCTATGCCGGCAGCATCGATGCCGACGACGTACACGTCGGTTCAATGCTGCATCCGGGCTGCATCGTGATCTCCGCGGCGCTGGCAGTGGGTGAGGCGCGTGGGTCCAGCGGTGAACGCATCCTCGCCGCGATTGCCGCCGGTTACGAGAACATGATCCGCATCGGTCTTGCCATGCAGCCTTCGCATTTCCGGCGCGGTTTCCAGAGTACCGCCACCTGCGGCGGCTTCGGCGCGGCCACTGCCGCGGCGAGCCTGATGTTCAACGGCGCCGACCGTGCGCAGCGCATCGCCGAAACCATCGGCCTCGTCGCTTCCTTCAGTGGCGGACTGACACAGTTCTACCATTCGGGTTCGACGGTGAAGCGCATCCATGCCGCCCATGCCGCCGGTGAAGGCGTACACGCCGCGTTGCTGGCGCAGGCCGGTTTCTCGGGTCCGGCCGACATCCTTGAGGGCAAGGACGGCTTTGCCCGCGCCTATGCCGACGGCCATGATTTCGACAAGGGGCTGGCCGGCCTCGGCAGCCAGTGGCGCCTGCTCGAAACCGCGATCAAGCCGCATGCCATCAGCGCGCGTGTGTTGTCGGCGGTCGAGGCCACCGGCGATCTGCTGCGTGAACACGGGCTGGAGGCCGCCGACATTGCCGCGATCCGCGTCGGCATCCCGAAAATCATCCAGGGCCGCTTGACCGTGGCCGAGCCGAAAGACGTGCAGGCCGGGCAGATGAGCCTGCCGTACTGCATGGCGATGGTGTTGAAGCAGGGCAGGATGGTGCCCGCGGGATTCACCATCAACATCGATGACTTCGAGGGTGCGCTGGCTGATCCGTCGGTGATGGCGATCTCCAAAGCCATTGCCTGCGAACCCGATGCCGATGCCGAGCGCGTCAGCACCGAGCAGTCGGTCGGCGCCAAGGTCAGCTTCACGCTGAAGTCGGGCAGGACGGTCGAGAAATTCATCGAGGCACCCAAGGGCAGCGCTTCGCGGCCGTTTACGCTCGATGATCACATCGCGCGTTTCCGCGCCGAGATGGCCAAGCGTTTTGCGCCGGCCCAGGTTGATGCCTTGCTCGACGAGGTGCGCAACCTCCACAAGGCCGCCAACGCCGACCGCCTGATGCAGCTTCTTGCCAGCCGTACCTGAAACGTAACGCTCAAACAATGCCGACCCTGAAACTTGCCGACTGCGAACTGTTTTACCGCGTCGATGATTTCACCGACCCGTGGACCACGCCCGAGTCGCTGCTGATGCTCCACGGCAACGCCGAAAGCAGCAATGCCTGGTATGCCTGGACGCCGATACTCGCGCGGCAGTACCGCGTGGTGCGTCCCGACATGCGCGGCTATGGGCGCTCGACGCCGATGCCGCGCGAATACGAATGGACCTTCGACGCGCTGATCGATGACTACTGCCGGCTGATGGACGAGCTGGGCATCCAGCGCTTTCATCTCGTCGCAGCCAAGATCGGTGGCACCGTCGCGCGCGTGTTCGCGGCACGGCGGCCGCAGCGTGTGCTGTCGCTCACCGTCGTCGGCACGCCGCAGGCGAAGCGCCCCGGCGCCGAACAGATTCCGGCGCTGATCGAAGAATATGAAACCCACGGCGCCGAACACTGGGCAAGGCGCACCATGGACGGCCGGCTTGGTGAGCACTTCCCGGCCGAAGGTGTGGAATGGTGGACAAAGTTCATGGGCCGCGCGCCGGTGTCCTCGCTGATCGGTTTCAACCGCGGCATCAACTACGCCGACATCAGCGCCGAACTGCCGAAGATCCAGTGCCCGACGCTGGTCATCACCACCGAGGAGTCGGGTCTGGGCACGGTTGAGCGCACGCGCGAGTGGCAGCAGCAGATTCCGCATTCGCGCCTGCTGGTGCTGCCGGGCAAGTCGTACCACGTCGCCGCGAGTGATGCCGAGGCCTGTGCCCGTGAGACCCTGGCCTTTCTGCAGGGTAAAAAATAATTCAATAAAATCAAATAGTTATAAAAATACCCGATAGCTGCCAGAGGCGATACCGAAGTCGCTTGGGACATCGCCACCACCTTCACCGGAGGACGCCATGAAGATCACCCGCATCGAAACCTTCCTGCTCAAAGTGCCGTACGAGATGGGCGGCCCGCATCCGAATTTCGGCGGCCTGCCGCGCAACACCATGGACATTCTCGCCCTGCGCGTGGATACCGATGCCGGACTGTCGGGCTGGGGTGAAGCCTTCGGCGGACCGACGGCACCCGCCACAAGGCTGGTGATCGAGCAGTGCGTGGCGCCGCTGGCGGTGGGGCGCGACGCCACCGCGATCAGCGCGCTGATGAGCGACCTCGCGCGCAAGCTGCAGAATTTCGGCCGTGGCGGCGCGGTGACCTTCGCGCTCTCCGGCCTCGACATCGCGCTGTGGGACCTCGCCGGCAAGGCCGCGGGCCTGCCCTTGCACCGCCTGCTCGGCGGCGCGGTGCGCGACACGTTGCCGGCCTATGCCAGCATGCTCGCCTACCACGATGCCGCGCTGGTCGAGCGTAATGCCGCGAAGGCGGTGAGCGAGGGCTTCCGCCACGTCAAGCTGCATGAAAAAACCGTTGCCGATGTCGCCGCCGGGCGCAAGGGTGTCGGACCCGGCGTGCCGATGATGGTCGATACCAATTGCCCGTGGAGTGTCGACGAGGCGATCGCGATGGCGCAGGCGCTAGCGCCCTTTGACCCGGCCTGGATCGAGGAACCGGTGTGGCCGCCCGAGGACTTTGCCGGACTGGCTCGCGTGCGCCGCGCCTCGCCGGTGGCCATCGCTGCCGGTGAAAACGCGCGCACGCTGGCCGATTTCCGGCTGATGATCGAAACCGGCGCGGTGACCGTGGTGCAGCCGAGCATCGGCAAGATGGGCGGCATCAGCGAAATGCGCAAGGTGGTGGCGCTGGCCGAGGCGCACAACACGCGACTGGTACCGCACTGCACCTATTTCGGCCCCGCCGCGCTGGCGACCATGCACCTGCTCGCCACCCTGCCGGCGACCACCGTGCTCGAGCGTTTTTACTGCACGCTGGAAGCCAGCCCCTTCGGCGATGCGCTGCTCGCCCGCAACGGCAGCGTGCGTATCCCCGGCGGACCGGGGCTCGGCGCCGAGCCCGATCCGCAACTGCTCGCGCGTTACGCGGTGCGCGGCTGAAGCCGCGCGATTGCCGGCCTTGCCTTACTCCAGCCGGGCGCCGGTGTCCTGCACCGCTTTTTTCCAGCGCGCGAGTTCGGCCTGCAGGAAGCTGCCGAAAGCCGCCGCGGTCATGCCCGACTGCGCGCTTTCGAAATGGCGCTGCACCAGCGCTTCGCGCATCTCGGGCGTGGTCAGGTATCCGGTCATCGCCTGATTGAGCCGGTCGAGTATCGCCGGTGGCACACCCGCCGGGGCGACCACGCCCCAGAATCCGCTGGCCGTGACTTCGCGGTAGCCGGCTTCGGCCAGCGTCGGCACTTCCGGCAACTGGCTGTAGCGGCGGTTGCCGGTCACCGCGAGCGCCCGCGCGCGGCCGGCCTTGATCTGCGTGAACATCAGCGGCAGCGTGGCGAACGAGGCATTGACCTCGCCGCCGACCAGCGCCGCGGCGGAAGGACTGCCGCCCTTGTACGGCACCTGGATGATGCTGAGGCCCGCGGCCTTGCTGAATTGGTCCGAGGCGATGCGCGTGCCGGTGCCGGGACCCGCCGAACTGAAGCTGATCTGCCCCGGTTTCGCCTTGGCCAGCGCGACGAGATCGGCCACCGACTTGGCCGCCACCGCGGGATGCACCACCAGCACGAAGGGCGAGGTCGCCATCAAGGTCACCGGCGCGAAGGCGCGCGCCGAGTCATAGGGCAGCTTCGCCATCAGCGCGGGATTGATCGCGAAAGCGGTATCCACCACGCCCAGCGTGTGGCCGTCAGCCGGCGCTTCGGCGATCAACTGCATCGCGATCAGCGTATTGCCGCCGGGGCGGTTGTCGATCACAAACTGCTGGCCGAACTGTTCGCTTAAGCGCGGCGCCACCAGCCGTGCGAGCTGGTCCGAGCCGCCGCCCGGCGCGTAGGCGACGATGATGCGCACCGGCCGCTGCGGGTAGGCGCCGGGTTTGGCCTGCGCCAGCGCGGATGCGGGAAAGAGCATGGTGGCTGCCAGCCATGTTGCGGCCAGCGTGGCGTGATGCAGGGCGGGCATCAGGTTCTCCCTGTGTTGTACGGACGCAGCAGCGCCGCGGCGGGTCATTCTAGCGCTGCAACGCTGCTTCGGCCGCTTGCGCCCGCAGCCAGCTGTTGAAGGTCTGCACTTCGCCGCGCTCGCGCGACTGCGCCGCGGTCAGCAGCCAGTAGGCGCGGTCGCGGGTACCGGCGCTGAATCGCGCGCCGCCCAGCGGGGCGACCAGGCTGCCTTCGTCGAGCAGGTTCCGGATCAGCGGCAGCCGGCCCAGCGCGATGCCCTGGCCGCTGACGGCCGCGCGCAGCGCCATGTCGTAATGGCTGTAGCGCAGTCCCGCCCTGGTTTCCGTCATCTCAGCGCCCACCGCCTCGAACCAGGCAGCCCAGGTCAGCCAGGGCGTGAGCTGGCCCGGATCCTCGAAATGCAGCAGGGTGTGGCGGGCGAGGTCAGCCGGTGTGCGCGGCTTGTGTCGCTGCAGCAGCGCCGGGCTGCACACCGGCAGCACGCGTTCGCCGAACAGGCGCAGCGCGCCGCTGCCGGCCTGGCGCCGCGTCGAATAGCGGATGGCCAGGTCGATGTGGTCGCGTTCAAGGTCGCGCAGCGTGTTGTCGGCGGCCACGCGCACCTCGATCTGCGGCTGCTGGCGCTGGAAATCCGCCAGCCGCGGCACCAGCCACAGCGAAGCGAAGGTCATCGCGGTGGTCACCGTGACCACGCGCGACTCCGGCCGCTCGCGCAGCCGCTGGCCGGCCTCGCGCAACTGGTGCAGTGCCTGGCTCACGTCGCGGTAATAGCGCTGGCCCGCCTCGGTCAGCACCAGTGCGCGCGTGCGGCGGATGAACAGCGGCGTGCCGAGCTGGCTTTCGAGCTGCTGGATCTGGCGGCTCACCGCAGACTGGCTGAGAAACAGTTCGGCGCCGGCGCGGGTGAAGGACAGCAGCCGGGCGGCGGTCTCGAAGGCCTTGAGCAGGTCCAGTGCGGGCAGGTCTCGGCTTTTATTCATGCGGTATATGCATGCATCGACTGCAAAATGAGCGTTTGTCCGGCATATATATAGCCTGCATAGTCTTGGCACGGATCGGTAACACCGGTCTTGATAAATGCAAGGAGTGCATGGATTATGAAACCCCGCAAACTGCTCGACAAGCCCGCACCGCAACTGCGCACGCTCGCCGCCGGAGAACACCACACCCTGTACGGGTGGCCCGGCACCGTGGTGCAGGTCCTCGGGGGCCGGGTGTGGATCACGCAGGAGGGCGACCGCCGCGACTACGTGGTGCCGGAGCACGCGGATTTCGCCAGCGCGGGCGAGGGCATGCTGGTGGTCAGCGCGCTCGCCGACGCCACCCGGATCGCGATCTATCGCGTCGCCACCGAACCCGCGGCTGAATGGATGCGCAGCGCGGTGCGGCTGGAGCCCGGATTCTTCGAGGCCCTGCAGCGCAACGCACGGCGCGAATCGGCGCTGCTGTTCGCCGACGGGCTGCGCGCGTTGTGGCGGATCCTGTGCCGCTGGTGGACGCGCCGCATGCCGCCCTCGGTCGCGGTACGGCCGCACCGTGGCTATCATTGCTGAGGCCTGTCCTCACTGCACAACCGCCATGGAGTCCGCCATGACCGTACCGACCGCCATCGTTGCCGCCGAAGCGCCGCCCAAGGCGAAACAGAGCAACTATCCCGAAGTGTTCGCGGGTCGCGTCGCCGGGCGTTTCAAGCGCCCGCTTGGCGATGTGTTCGGGCTGAAGCATTTCGGCGTCAACCTGACCACGCTGGCGCCGGGCGCGGCCTCAGCGCTGCGCCATGCCCATACCGTGCAGGATGAATTCGTCTACATCCTTCAGGGTCATCCCGTGCTGGTTACCGACGCCGGCGAAACGCTGCTGTCGCCGGGCATGTGCGCCGGATTCAGGGGCGGCAGCGGCGATGCTCACCACCTCGTCAACCGAGGCGGCGACACCGTGGTCTACCTCGAGGTCGGCGACCGCCTGCCCGGCGACGCGGCGAGTTATCCGGACGATGACCTGCAGGCCTTTTTCGAGGCAGGGCAGTGGCGGTTCGCGCGCAAGGACGGCCGTCCCTACTGACGCCGCAGACCGGAGAATGCACATGACCGAATGGGTGCTATACAACGTTGCCGACGGCATCGCCACGCTGACGCTGAACCGTCCCGACAAGCTCAACGCCATCCACTACGCCATGGCGGACCGGCTGATGGCCGTGCTCGATGCGGTGGAATCCAATGCCGCGGTCCGCGCGGTGATCATCACCGGCGCCGGCCCGCGCGCGTTCTGTGCCGGCGGCGACATTTACGAGTTTTCGGAAAGCGTGCGCGCCGGCACCGCGGTGGCCATCCGTGAATTCGTGCGCCGCGGCCAGACGCTGACCGCGCGCATCGAGTCGTTCAGCAAGCCGGTCATCGTCGCCGTCAACGGGCTCGCCTACGGCGGCGGCTGCGAGATCACCGAGGCCGCACACCTCGCGGTGGCCGCCGAACACGCCGTGTTCGCCAAACCCGAAATCAACCTCGGCATGCCGCCGACCTTTGGCGGCACCCAGCGCCTGCCGCGGCTGGCCGGACGCAAGCGCGCCCTCGAGTGCCTGCTCACCGGCGATGCCTTTCCGGCGTCGCGTGCGCTGGAACTGGGCCTGGTCAACCGCGTGGTGCCCGCAGCGGAACTGATGTCTGCCGCGCGAGAACTGGCGCAGCGCATCCTGCGCCATTCACCGCTGGCCGTTGCCGGCATCATCAGCGCTGTCACCCGCGGCATCAATGCCAGCATCGGCGAAGGCCTGCTGATGGAAAGCGAGCAGTTCGCGCGGCTGGTGCCCAGCCACGACCTCGGTGAAGGACTGGCGGCCTGGAAAGCGCGCCGATCCCCGGTCTATGCCGGGCGCTGAAGGCCGCCAGACGGAGATCCATACGTGTCACCGACCGATCACTACCAGCTGATGGCCCGTTACAACCGCTGGATGAACAAAAAGCTCTACGCGATCAGCAGTGGTCTGTCTGATGACGAGCGCAAGCGTGACCGAGGTGCCTTTTTCAAATCCATCCACGGCACGCTGAACCACCTGCTGTTTGGCGACACCGTGTGGATGGGGCGTTTCCAGGACCGCAACCCGCCGACCCGGATCATCGACGAAATGCACGCCGATTTCGGCGAACTGCAGGCCGCGCGCGAGCGGATGGATACGCGCATCATCGAATGGGCGGAAACCCTGACGCCGCAGTGGCTAGCCGCGCCCTTCACCTTCACCAGCAACGTCGACCGCAGGACGCGTACGCTGCCGGCCTGGGCGCTGGTGGCGCAACTCTTCAACCACCAGACCCACCACCGCGGCCAGCTCACCACGCTGCTCTCGCAATCCGGCATTGATCCCGGGGTGACCGACATCCCTTTCCTGCCCGAGTTTGCCGGCGCTGCAGGCTGAGTGCGCCGGGTGGAAGCGGCCTCAGGTTTTCCGGGCCAGCACGCCGTCACCTTCGCGCCGCGCGCTGAAGCCGGCGCGTTGCAGCCGCCGCAGCACTTCACCCGGCACGTCGCGGCCCGAGGTCAGCTTGTTCGGCGTGCCGGTGTAGTGGAACAGCCGGCCGCGGCGCCTGAGCACGCGCGCGAGCTGGTCATAGAATTTCTGCGAGTAGAGTTCGCCGGCAATACCAAAGCGCGGCGGGTCGTGCAGCACGGCATCAAAGGCGGCATCGGGCAGGGTGGTGATGGCGGTGCTGATGTCCGCGTTCTCCAGTGTCAGCACGCCGCCGGGCTGCGGCGACCAGGGATTGATGCCGCGCAGCCAGATCACATCGGGATTTTTTTCATAGGACTCCACCCGCGCCGCGCCTTCAGCGATGCAGCAGGCGGCGAAGTAACCGAGCCCGCCGCAGCAGTCGAGGATGGTCTTGCCGCTCGGCGCGATCAGCGCCACCTTGCGCCGCGCGTCTTCCCAAGGTGACAGCTGCGCCGTCGGCAGCATCTTGATGCCGTCGATCTCGAAGGTGGGCGCGCCCCATTCGGTGGGTACCAGCTTGATCAGCGCATTCGAAAAACGCTGCACCGGCTGCCATTCATCATCAAGCCAGTGATATATCGTGCGCTCGCGGCAATCGGCGATCCAGGGATAACGCGTGGCGCCGCAACCCCATCCTTCCGCATCCAGCGTCACCGTGCGCTGTGTGCGGCCGAGGTCGAGCGAGCATTCAAGCGAGGTGGCGCCGGCACGCGCGGCGGCGAGCAGCACATCGTGGACCTCGCGGGTGAGCAGGGCTGTTGCTGGCATGTGCCGAGGTTAACGCAAGACCAGATTGGCGCCGCCTTCCGTTATGATGCGGCGCTGCTTATTTATGATTGCGCAATCCATCAAGGAAAGCCCATGAACGGAAAAATCCGCCGCGTCATCACCGGCCACGACAAAAACGGCAAGGCCGTCGTCATTGAAGACCAGCTCGCGCCCGCGGTGCGCACCAACCCGCTGCGCCCCGGCCACATCTCGGTGGACCTGTGGAAGACCGCCGCCACGCCGCACATCCTGCACGCGACCGAGCCCGATCCCACCGGCGGCCCGAAGCAGATTCATCCGCTGCCCGGCGGCACCGTGTTCCGCATCAGTGAAATCGCACCCGAGACCGAAGCCATCCGCAACATCAGCCCCGAGCAGTCGAAGGCGGTGTTCGAGGCGATGGGCAACCGCAACGCCACCACCGCCGGTACCCAAAAGGGCCGCCATCCCTTCATGCACCGCACCGAAACCATCGACTACGCGGTGGTGCTCAAGGGCGAAATCACCATGCTGCTCGATGACCAGGACGTGGCGCTGAAGGAGGGCGACGTGGTCATCCAGCGCGGCACCAACCACGCCTGGAGCAACCGTTCCGACAAGCCGGCGCTGATGCTCTATGTGCTGATCGACGGCGAGTTTGATGACGAACTGAAAGGCCATTTCGGCAGCGGCGGCCACTGAGCGGCCTGTTTTTCAACCGAGTTCCAACGGAGCACGATCCATGAGCAAACCCGTCTGCCTGCTGTGGCTGGATGATTTTGACGCCTACAAGGAAGCACTCGCCAATGCCGGCCTCGCTGACAGCTTCGAGCTGCACCACGTCAAGCGCGAAGACACGCCCCCCGAAGACCTGATCCCGCGCGTCGAAATCCTCGCCGGCTGGAAACACGGCAAGCTGCTCGGCCGCATGCCGAAACTGCGCTGGATCCAGGCGATGACCGCCGGCGTCGAGGCCTGGATCGGCGCGCCGGGCCTGCGCGACGACGTGCAGTTGTGCAATGCACGCGGCTCGCACCGCCACTCGATGTCCGAAAACATCCTCGGTGCGCTGTTTCACCTGAGCAAACCCTACGCCGCGGTTGCGCTCGACCAGAAGCAGAGCAAATGGCAGCGCCGCCAGTCGAAGCTGCTCGCCGGGCAAACGCTGGGCATCCTCGGCCTCGGCGCCATCGGCCAGGAACTCGCGCGCAAGGCGGCCACACTGGAGATGCGCGTGATCGGCACCAAGCGCAGCCCCGAGCCGGTGGACGGCGTGGAAGCGGTGTACGGCGGCGACGAAACCGACGAGGTGCTGAGCCAGTCCGATTACGTGGTGGTGCTGATGCCCGCCACCAGCGAGACCGTGAATTACTTCAATACGCAGCGCCTGAAGGCGATGAAGCCTTCAGCCTGGCTGCTCAACTTCGCGCGCGGTGATTTGATTGTGGATGAAGACCTGATCGCCGCGGTCAAGGCCAAAACCATCGCCGGCGCGGTGCTCGATGTCTTCCGCGAAGAGCCGCTGCCCGCAACCCATCCCTTCTGGACCACCGAGAACATCGCCGTGCTGCCGCACATCGGCGGCGGCCACGCCAACCGAGGTGCGGTGGTGGCGGAGATTTTTGCCGAGAACGCGCGCTGCGAACTGGCGGGTGAGCCGTTTGTGACGGGGGTGGATCGGGCGCGGGGGTACTGATTACCAAGTATCTTTGCTCTTACCCTCTCCCCGCATTCTTGCGGGGAGAGGGCAGGGTGAGGGGCTGCGAAATGCTGACAAAAAACCGTTCGTTCTGAGCTTGTCAAAGGACGAGCTACACCCTGGAGGCAGCGGTCAAGCAAGAGTAAATTACTATAACCACTTGTTTTAATTGATAAAATAATAAACGAGGCTCCGAATCCTCTTATTTGATTGTCCATAGACAATCAAATAATACAAATATGATCGTTCATAAGCTATCATTAATAGCCTAATTGAAAGCTTATGAGCGATCATGAATCCCCGCGACCTCCGCCTCATCCAGCTAGACCAAGCCCTCACGTCCTGGCGTGAACTGACCGAATCGCCCCCGGCCAGCGGCTGGCTGCGCGATATCCGCATGGCACTGGGCATCAGCACCCGCCAGGCCGCGCAACGTGCAGGCATATCGCAATCCAGTTGGGTGGATGCCGAGCAGCGCGAAATTGCCGGCACGATTTCACTCGGCCAGTTGCGCCGCCTCGGTGCCGCGCTCGATTGCAGGCTGTTGCATGCACTGGTGCCTGACCGACCCTTGCGCCACAAGGTCGAGGCACGCGCAGAACAGCTTGCGCAAACCGAAGTGAATGCAGTCGCACACTCGATGGCACTGGAACAGCAGCGTGCCGACGATGAATACACGCGCCTGCAAATCACCCAGCGCAAGCAGGAGTTGCTGCGCGGGCGGCGTTCGCGGTTGTGGGATTAAGAAAGCCGCCATGATCGGCGATGCACACGCCCCCGGTGCAACACCGCTTGATCCCGACGAAGTGCGCGGTTTGATCCCCATGCACATTCGTTCTCAGGCGGAACTCAATCAGTGGGAACAGGCGAACATACTCGATGGCAGCGCTTGGGCGATACGCTCACGTGAACAGGCTGTTCTAAGCGAACGTTTTGTACGCGAACTGCATCGCCGCATGTTCGGCAACACCTGGCGTTGGGCCGGCACGTTTCGAACTACAGGCAAGAACATCGGTGTCGATGCCACCCAGATCGCCGTGCAGTTGCGTGAACTGCTCGAGAATGTACGTTACTGGATTGAACACCAAACCTTTCCGCTGGACGAAATCGCGGTGCGTTTTCATCACCGGTTGGTGGTGATTCATCCGTTTCCGAATGGTAACGGGCGACATGCCCGATTGATGATCGATGTGCTGTTGCGGCGTTATGGCGCGAAAGCATTCAGCTGGGGCGGTAGCAATCTCGAAACTGCGGGTGGTGCGCGGGACCGCTATCTCACCGCCTTGCGTGCAGCGGACACCGGAGACTTCGCAGAGTTGCTGGCGTTTGTAAGGACCTGAATTGCTGTCGTTTTCGGCATTAGTTATTCACGGATTTTGGATGGCGCAAGAATAGATGAATGCCACAAAGGCAATTGTCTAAATTCATAGCGCTTGGCATGGTTATGTCAAAGCATTCGTCGTAGCGGATAGTGAATTGATGGAGATCAAAAATGGCGAATAAACGGTTGCGCAATGAGCTGTATGAAACAGCCAAAGGGCTTTACGACCTCGGCGTTGTCGCAACGCTGCGCGATTTTGATACCGCACAACTGCCGCCATCGAGGCCCTACGGCGCAGCGGAGATCAAGCGCCAGCGCCTGAGTGCAAAAGCCGGCCAGGCGGGATTTGCTGCTTATCTCAACACCAGCATATCGACCGTGCAGAAATGGGAAATCGGTGACAAGAAGCCGAGCGGCCCCGCGCTAAAGCTGCTGAACATTGTTGAGCGAAAGGGCTTGAAGGCGCTTGCCTGAAAATCCGGGTAAAAATGCCAAAGTCCGTCACCGAAGCTACGAAAGCCGCACGCAAAAAAACCGTGGCACCGGCGGTCGCTCATGAACCCTGGCTGTTAGCCAGGCTCAAAGATCCCGCAGAAGCCGCGGCCTATGTTGAGGCTGCGCTTGAGGCAGGCGATCAGCCTGCCTTGATGATGGCATTGCGTCATGTGGTGCTGGCGCAAAGCGGAATATCGAAATTGGCGCGGAAATTAAAGCTCACGCAGAAAGCGACTTACCGGATGCTGTCTGCAACGGGCAATCCGGAATTACGCAGTCTGACGGCGATACTGGATGCGGCGGGGCTGCGTTTGTCGGTCAGGCCCGCGACCAAACGGGCGGTGTAGTAACTTCGTCAAAATCCGGCGTCAACAAAAAGATCAGCCTGGCGCAGTATTGAGGATCACGGCTCCGCCACCAGCAGCGTGCCCCGCAGCAGGCCGCGCAGCGTCCACAGACACAGCGCGCCGATCACCAGCATGGCCAGCGCCAGCAGCGGCATCGCCAGCAAGGCAAACAGCTGGCCGGTCGGCGCGAGTTTGAGCGTCAGTGCAGCAAAGGCCGCCAGCGGAAAACTCAGCGCCCACCACGCCATCGAGAACGGTTGCGCCAGCATCGGCCGCAACACCTGCGCCGACCACAACAGGAAAAACAGCGCGATACCCCAGCAGCCCTGCGCCCACGCCGGCACCGCTTCAAAGCGCAGCAACGCCAGCCCGATCACCGCCGGCGGTGCCACCGTGATGAAACCCGCCGGCAGCAGGCGATCCGGCCACAACCCCTGCACGCCGATGCGCGCAAAAATCAGCACCATCACCACCGGCCACAAAAAAGCGCCGACGCCAAACTGAACCGCCGACCACTCATGCTGCCCCAGCGCCACCCCCGCCAGCGGCGCCAGCACATTGCCCACCACCGGAATGATCAGCACCGGCGTGATCCCCGGCCACTGGAAACCGCCCGGCACATTGCCGCGCAGCCAGCGCGACAGCACCCACACCGTCACCGCGAACTGCAGCAGGCAGGCGATCAGCCACAGCGCTTCCCACCATACCGAAGCGCCGGTGAGCGCCACACCCAGCGCGACGAGCAGGATTAGCGACAACGGCAGCGTCGCGATGAAGGCATGGCGCACCGGGTGCAGCAGGTCCGCGGTGAGTGCCTCCGGATACAACTGACCGCGGCGCGAGAACAGTACCAGCAACACCACAAACACCAGCGCCGCGACTGTGCCCAGTCCGCGCGCAAACCACAGCGCCGCAGTCCCCATCTTCGGCGCTGCAGCCGCCCAGGCCAGTGCGAGGCCGGCAAGTCCCATGACCATGGCGAACCACTGCGGGCCGAGGTATTTCAGCGGCGGGGCTGGGGTGGCGGCTGTTGCGGTATCGGAATGCATCCGGGATAACGAATGGCAAGGGTTTGGGTATAGTGCCCAGTATAAATTCGTGAGGCCATTGACCAGTGTTTTTCTTGAGACAGGATTATTGATGAAATTCGGCCGCTTCCAGCTCCAGTCCCGCACCTTCTTCGGTCTCGTCGAAGGCGAACAGGTCGTTGAACTCGATGGCTCGCCCTTCGCCAGCTACAAGCCGACCACCACGCGCCATGCGTTGTCCGCCCTGAAAACCCTGATTCCCTGCGAGCCGCGCAATTTCTACTGCGCGGGGCTGAACTACGCCGCGCACATCGAGTGGGGTGCGAAGCGCAAGGGTGTGGCGCCGAAATACCCGGAGAAGGCCGATGTCGGCTACCGCTCCTTCAATGCGCTGTGCGCGACGGATGAAACCATTGTGATTCCCGCCGATGCCTCGGACATGGTGCAGTTCGAGGGCGAGCTGGTGGCGGTGGTGGGCAAGGCGGCGAAGAACCTCACCGAAGAAAACGCGTTGTCCTGCATCCTCGGTTACACGCTGGGCAATGACGTCAGCGAACGCAACTGGCAGAAGTCCGACCGCACGCTGTGGCGGGCGAAGAACTGCGACACCTGGAAACCGATGGGGCCGTTCATCACCACCGGACTCGATCCGATGAACCTGGATGTCGAGATCCGCATGAACGGCCAGCGTGTCGCCGGCTACAACACCGGCAAGATGCTGTTCTCCGCGCAGCGTTACATTGCCGAGATCACGCGTTACATGACGCTGCATCCGGGTGATGTGATCTGGCTCGGTACCGATGACGCCACCGAACCGAACCTGAAACACGGCGATGTCTGCGAGATCGTGCAGAAGGACATCGGCGTGCTGCGCAGTCCCGTGGTGCGCGCGACCTGAGCGGTACTCCCTGCGCTCTCAGTGTTTCCGGGCTTCCCGGGTTTCAGCTGCCGCCACTTTCTCCAGCGCTTCGACCAGCAGGTTGACCGCCGGCGAGATATAGCCGTGGTCCCTGATCGCGACCCCGACCTTGCGCCGCCAGGTGAGTGACTCGAGTTTGAGCGGACGCAGCCGTTCGCCGTAATCATTGATGCGCTGCACGGTGGACCACGACTGGAAGGCGAGCAGGTCGGTGTTGGCGACGATGTGCAGCAGCGTGGGCAGGGTGCCGGTGCGGACCGGGCTTTGCAGCGGGTAGAGGCCCACTTCCCGGCAGCGCTGCATCAGCCAGTCCGAGGGCAGCGTGTGTTCACCGGGGAGCGCCCATCCGGCACCGGTCAGCGCGTTCGGAGTCAGGCGCCGCTGCTTTTGCAGCGGGTGGTCCCTGCGGCTGATTACCGTCACCGTGTCTTCCGTCAGGAATGTTTGCCGGATGCCGGGTTCGGCATTGGGGTCAATGCTGACCAGGATGGCGTCAAGCTGACGGTTGCGCAGCGCCGGAAACAGGGTGTCGGTGTTGCCGCTGCTGATGTCGAGGGTGAGGCCGGGGTTCTCCTTGAGCAGCGCCTCGCAGGCGAGCGGCAGCAGGTGCTGCGCGAGGATCATGCCGGTGCCGATGCGCAGATGCCCCGCGCGCCCGGCGGCGAGTTCGGCGATCTGGCGCTTGATGTCCTGATTGGCGGCACGCGCACGCAGGGCGTGGTCGGCGAGATGTTCCCCGTAAACGGTCAGGCTGACGCCCTTGGGCGTGCGTTCGAGCAGGGGCACGCCCAGTTCCTGCTCCAGCCGGGCGATGCATTTGGTCAGCGCCGGCTGGGTCAGGCCGATGCGCTCGGCGGCGCGGCCGACATGGCCGCTGCGGGCCACTTCCAGCAGATAGACAAGGTCGCGGAATTCCATGGCTCGGGTGCGGCCGGTGCCAGCCTCCTGATAACTTCAGGGAATCATAACAAGAATAATTTGCATTGGAAGTAATCAAGAGGCTGTGCAAGGATTTTCTCCGTGCGGCGGCAGCTTGCGCCGGCGCCATCACCCTGACCCGGAGCGGAGAATCATGAGCAAAACAACAAAGAGAACCATGCGCGGCATGGTGGTCGCACCTGAACCTCGGGCTGCGGAAATTGGTGCCGCGGTGCTGGCCAAGGGCGGCAACGCCTTCGATGCCGCCGTGGCCACCGGTTTCGCAGAGTGTGTGGTGGACCCCTTCCAGGCCGGCATCGGCGGCATGGGCAGTTGCCACTACTACCATGCCAAGACCGGCGAGCATGGCCATCTCAGTTTCCACAGCCGCGCCGGTTCCAAGGTGTCGCCCGGCATGTGGGAGAAGGATGCCGCTGGCCAGACCGAGATTTCCGGCTACACGCTGTTTGATGACCATCGTTCCGAACTGGGTTACACCTCGATCATGACGCCCGGCACCATCGCCGGCTTCGGCGCGATCCACAAGAAATTCGCGACCATGGATTGGTCGGACCTGATGCAGCCTTCGATGGATTTGCTGCGCCACGGTTTCTCGTTGCCGGCGAATGTGACGGGCCTGTTCACCGTGCCGAAGAATGTGGGTGGCGAGGCGGTGCGCGCGGCGCAGTTGCAGAAAACCACCGAGATGATGAAGTTGTGGACCAAGGCCGATGGCAGCCTTTACGACGCCGGCGACATGTACCGCAACGATGACATGCTGCGCACGCTGACGCGCATCGCTGACAACGGCCCCGAGGAGTTCTACACCGGCAAGCTGGGCAAGGAAATCGCGGATGATTTCGAGCGCAACGGCGCCTTCATCACCGCCGACGACCTTGCCAATTACAAGGTAAGGCTGCACGACGCGCCGCACATCAAGTACCGCGGCTACGACATTTACTCGTCCTGCGCGCCGACCAGCGGCCTGACCGCGCTGCAGATCCTGAATTTTCTCGAGCATGTCGATCTCGGCAGCTACGAATACGGCAGCGCCGAGCACCTGAACCTGGTCGCGCTGGCGATGAAGTGGGCCCACCACGACCGCGAGAAATACCTGGGCGACCCCGAGTTCATCGACTTGCCGATGGATCGCCTGCTCAGCAAGGACTACGCGAAGGAGATTCAGGGTCATATCAGCCGGGGCGAGGCGCCGCCTCCGATTCCGACGTTCAAGGCCGAAGGCACCACCCACGTCACCATCTGGGATGAACAGGGCAATGTGGTGACGATGACCCATTCGCTGGTGGTGAGTTCCGGCGTGGTGACGCCGGGGCTGGGTTTTCCGTACAACAACTCGATGAAACTCGCCGGCGTGTCGAAGCACGGGCCGAATGCGCTGGCGCCGGGCAAGGCGCGCAACGTCGGCATCTGCCCGACAATCATTTTCAAGGACGGCAAGTTCGTCTATGCCGCCGGTGCGCCGGGCGGCTCGGTGATCATCAGCGCGGTGGTGCAGAGCCTGATGAACATCCTGCATTTCGGCATGAATCCGGTCGAGGCGGTCTCTGCGCCGCGCATCCATTGCGAGGGCGGGCGCGTGTTCTGCGAGTCGCGCATTCTCACGCCGACGCTGAAGGCACTGGAAAAGATGGGGCACGAGGTCCAGTTCCATCCCTGTTCCTACGCCACCGTTTTCGCGCGTTCTCAGTTGATCGCGGCGCATCCGGACGGCACGGTGCGCGGCGCCAGCGACCCGCGCAACGACGGCGGCATGGCGGTCGCCGCCTACGACGATGGATCGATCGGACTGGCGCCAACCTGGGCCGGTTGATTTCGCAGCAGGGCAACGGGCATGCGCCTGTTGCCTGTTTCAAACATTCGTCATGTATTACCGGGAGGGGATGACGGTCGGGTAACGGTTGTTTTTGCGGGAGAGTCACCATGCAATTTTGCGTGCGCACTACCGGCATCATCCTGTCTGCAGTTTTGCTCTCGGTCCCAGTCGCGGGTGCGCAGCCCTATCCGGTGAAACCGGTGCGGGTGGTCATCCCTCACGGTCCCGGCGGCACCAACGACATCGCCGGCCGCATCGTGTTCCAGAAGATGTCGGAGCAGATGGGACAGCAGTTCCTGGTCGAAAACCGCGTCGGCGCCGGCAGTGTGATCGGCGAGACGCATTTCGCGACCGTGCCACCCGACGGTTATGCGGTGATGGTGCATTCAACAACCCTGGTCTCGAACGCGGTGATGAGCCGCAACCTGCCCTACGATTCGCGCAAGGTGTTTCTCGGCGTGACGCCGCTGGCGGCCCAGATCGGCATCGTCGGCGTGCATCCCTCGCTGCCGGCAAGGTCGGTCAAGGAACTGGTCGGTCTCGCCAGGGCGAGGCCGGGTGCGGTGGCCTACGCCTCGGCCGGTAACGGCAGCTACACCCATATGGCGATGGCGTACTTCAACTCGCTTGCAGGCACCCAGATGCTGCATGTGCCGTTCAAGGGCGGCGGTGCCGCTGCCATCGGGCTGGCCTCGGGCGAGGCCCAAGTCTATGTTGCGAGCTACGCCACCTACCGGCCGTTCATCGACCGCAAGCAGGTGCGTCTGCTCGGCGTGGTATCGACCGAGCGGCTGAAGTCCCTGCCCGAACTGCCGACCGTGTCGGAGGCCGGGGTGCCCGGTTATGACTTTTCTTCCTGGGTCGGCGTGTTTGTGCCGGCGGGGACACCGCGCCCGATCATCGACACCCTGCATGCCGCAATCGGCAAGGCGCTTGAATCGCCGGACGTGCAAAAGCGTTTCGAGTCGCTGGTGCTGGAGCCGCTGTATTCGACACCCGAGCAGTTCGCAAAACGCCTGCAGGCCGACTATGCCAAGTATGAAAAGATCAGCAAGCTGTTGGGGCCCATAGGCGCCAATTAAACCGGGCGAATTGTTATTAAGTAATTGTTTTTATTCAAATATTTTTGATGGCGGAATCGGGCTGGCAACGCCCGCCCCCGCCTTGACCGGTATCACCTGTCTTTCTCCCGCAGCAAACCGCCGATAATGTGGTGCGCTTTTCAAGGGGAGGAAACCATGAGCCTATTCAAATACATCAGCCGCGCGCTGGCGCTGCTGGTCTTCGCCATCGTGCTGCCGGCACAGGCGGCTTCAGTACTGGAGCAGATCGGCGAGTTCACTGTGCCCGAGGCGAATCAGGGCATTGGCGTGGACCGCAATCATTTCTATGCGGTTGATAACACCGCCATCGCCAAGTATGACAAGCGCACCGGCCAGCTCGTAAAAAAATGGCAGGGCGAGAAGGGTGGCCAGATCATCCACCTCGACAGCGCGATGGTGATGGGCGGCAAGATCTACGCTTCGCATTCGAACTATCCGCAGTGGCCGATGACCAGTTCGATCGAGATTTTCGACGCCGAGACGATGGAGCACATCGGCACCCACAGCTTTGGCATACAGTGGGGCTCGATGACCTGGCTCGACTGGCACGATGGCCACTGGTGGGGCACCTTCGCCAACTACGACCGCCTGCTCGGGCCGAACAAGACGCCGTACGGCCACAAGGTCAACACAGTGATGATCAAGTTCAGCCGCGACTTCCGACCACTGCAGATGTGGACGCTGCCGAAATCCATCCTCGACAAGTTCGAGGACATGAGCAATTCCGGCGGTTCCTGGGGGCCGGATGGTTTTCTGTACCTGAGCGGCCACGATCCGGCGGAGATTTACCGCATGCGCATACCGAAAGCAGGCGCGGTGCTGGAGCTGGTGGACGTGCTGCCGATGAACATCCGCGGCCAGGGCATTGCCTGGGACCGCTCGCAGCCGGGTGTGATCTACGGCATCATCCGGGCGACGGCGGCCGAGCGTAAAGCCGGCGGCTCGCACAAGGTGACGGTGTTCCGGATGGTTGAAAAACCCTGAATGCGAAAGTCTTCATGAAAGATCTGCTGCCCCACGCGCAACGCGCGATCGAACTGCTCAAGGCCCGCGGCCACACCATCTCGGTGGCCGAGTCTTCCTGCGGGGGGTTGATCACCGCGGCACTGCTTGCAGTCCCCGGCGCTTCGGCCTGCGTGCGCGGCGGTCTGGTGGTTTACACCTACCAGATGCGCCGCGAATTCCTTGGCCTCGCCGACAAGGAGCTGCACGACATCACGCCCTCGACCGAGGAATACGCGCTGCGCAAGGCACGGCGGCTGCGCGAGCGCGCGGCAACCCACTGGACGCTGAGCGAGACCGGTGCCGCCGGTCCCACCGGCAGCCGCTACGGCTATCCGGCGGGGCATGCCTGTTTCGCGGTGGCCGGTCCCGCCGGCGAACGTTCACGCACGCTGGAGACCGGCGCGACGGACCGCGTCGCCAACATGCAGGCCTTTGCCGCGGCGGCGATCGACCTGCTGTGCGAGGCGGTGGAGGCCGCGCCGCGATGAGCGGCCCGGTTTTCGCCAGCGCGGTGCACGAAGTCGCCGACGCGGCCGAGGCGAACGAGCTCTATCAGCGCAGGGGCTGGACCGACGGCCTGCCCATCGTGCCGCCGACCGAGGACGCGGTGGCGCGCTTCCTGGCCGTTGCGCAACTTGCGCCGGGTGATGTCATCGGCGTCGAGCCGGTGCGCCGGCGCAGCATCAGCGCCGAGAAGGTGGCGATTGCTGCGGTTATGGCCGGCTGCCTGCCGGAATACCTGCCGGTGGTGGTGGCGGTGGTGAAGGCGATGTGCCGGCCGGAATACGCGCTGCACGGCAGCACCGCCAGCACCGGCGGCAGCGCCCCCTTCATCGTGGTCAACGGCCCGGTGCGCCAGGCCATCGGCATGAACGCCACCCATAATGTGCTCGCCAACGCCAGCCGCGCCAATGCCACCATCGGCCGCAGCATCCGCCTGATCCTGCTCAATGTGCTGGGCGGCATACCCGGCCAGCTTGACCGCTCGACGCTGGGCCATCCCGGCAAGTTCACCTTCTGCATCGCCGAGGACGAGGAGGACTCGCCGTGGCTGCCGCTGTCGGTCGAGCGTGGCCTGGCCGCCGGGCAATCGGCGGTGACCGCGCTGCAGGTGGAGTCACCGACGCAGATCATGAACGAGTGGACCCACGACCCGCGTGAACTGTGCGATACCTACGCCGCGGCGATGCGCAGCAACATGCTGCTCTACTCGATCTGGGAAGGCAATTACGCGCTGGTGATCGCGAAGCAGCAGCGCGACATCTTTGCCGCCGCAGGCTGGCGCAAGCAGGACATCCGCGAGTATGTGTTCGAGAAGGCGCGCGTGAAGCGCGGCGAATGGCGCGGCGTCGGCAAGGCCGCGGTGGCGGGGCGCAAGGACGAGGACAAGGTGTATTGCGCGTTGCGTTCGCCTGACGATTTGCTGGTGGTCGCGGCCGGCGGGCCGGCGGGCGGTTTTGCCGCGATCCTGCCGCCCTGGTACGGCAAGAAATCGCTTGCAGTGACGATGACCATTGATGCGTGACATCAAATCAGGAGCAGACCATGACACTCAGAGTCCTTGACCCCACCCAGTCCGCCGAAGGCGAGGCCCTGCGCCTCGCGCCACCGCTGGCCAGCCTCGAAGGCGCGGTGGTGGGCATGATCGACAACGCCAAGATCGGCACCGCGCGGCTGTTCGACTTCATCGAGGACATCCTCAGGCAGGAATACCGCGTGCGCGAATGCATCCGCCGGCGCAAGCCCGATGCCTCGCGCCCGGTGCCTGGGCCGATGCTGATGGAGCTGCGCGGCGCGGATGCCATCCTCGCCGCCACCGGCGACTGAGGCAGCTGCTCGTCGTGCAGTCTGCACGACGCCATCGAAGCCGAACGGCTCGGCATCCCCGCGGTCGCGATCATGACCGACCGTTTTGTCGCCACCGCGAAAGCCGTGGCCGCCGCCAACGGCCTGAAGGACTATCCCTTCGCGGTGATCGCGCATCCGGTCGCCAACAACGATGACGCGGCACTGCGCGAGAAGGCGCGAGCTGCAGTTGCCGTGATCGTGACGTTGCTGAGAGACCGGATCAGCGCTTGACCAGCCCCGTCGGCGCGAAATAGGCGCTTTTCGGGTTGCGCGTGGCCTGGAAGGGCAGGGTCACCGCCTCGCCGGCTTCGTCGTCACGCTTCAGCGGCACGATGCGTACGGTGCCGAGCATCTGGTCGCCGCGCACTTTGACATTGAAGGTATGGCGGAACATGCCGCTGCCGTCGAGGGTGATGTCGAGCGCGAAACTCAGGTCTTCGCCGCGCAGCTTCATCTCGCGGAACACCCCGCGTCGGTCACCGGCACGCACCACGCCCTCGATCTGCTGGAACTGCTGCTCAAGCACCGCGGCGTAGTGGCGCTTGACGCCGCCCACCGTGAGTTCCCAGTTCCAACTGCCGCGGACCTGGGCCGGCACCACCCACATGTGCACCGGCATCGGACGGTCGTCGGTCGCATCGGGTTTCCAGCTGCCGAGGTCCCACATGTTGGTGACAACACGGGTGCCGGGCCGTGCCTCGGCGAGTATCTTGGTGCGCAGCATGTACATCAGCTCGGGCCACAGCCACATGAAGATCACGTTGGCCTGGCTCAGATCGGCATCAAAGGCGTTCTGGTGGAAAAAACGCACGCGCCCTGAGAGGCCCTCCTTGCCGGCTTCGGCGCTCGACTCACGCACCAGTTTCTCGTCGATGTCCACGCCCCAGCCGCTGACACCCGGATGCGATTTCACCGCGCTGATGACAATGCGGCCATCACCGGAGCCAAGATCGGTGACCACATCGCCGTCGCGCAGGCCGGCGATGGCAACCATGCGGTCTATGCTTTCAGGATTGCTGCCGACAAAAATCGAAAACCGTTCCTGCGACCACACCGGGCCTGCCGCGAAGAACGCGACGCACAGCACTGCTGTATACCAGACACGCATGACATCTCCAAAAATATTGTTTAAAAACAGATAGTTATAATTGATGCTCAATAAAGCCGGGGATTTTGACTGCATCAGCACGGAAAAGATTCAACTTCAGGCGGAGTCGACGACGTAACCGGAGGGCGTGCCCTTGACTGTGGTGCGTTCGAGATGGCGAATCTGCGTCTCGTCAAAATCACCCAGCGCCTGATGCAGCGTGCAGCGGTTGTCCCAGATCAGCAGATCGTTCTCGCGCCATTGCTGGCGATAGACAAATTCAGGCTGGGTGGCGTGTTTGTTGAGAAAGTCGATCAGCGGCGTGCTCTCGGCTTCGCTCATGCCGTCGAAACGTTTCACCTTCTCGCCGAGGTAGAGCGCCTTGCGCCCGGTTTCGGGGTGCACCCGCACCACCGGCTGCGCGATCGGCGGATTGAGCCTGATTACCTCTTCGCGCCGCGCGCTGCCTGCATCGGCGACATTGATCCTGCGCGTGCCCGAGAGGTGGATGCCATGCAGGCCGGCGATCATTTTTTTCATGCCTTCGGACAGCGTGTCGTAGGCCAAATACATGTTGGCGAACAGCGTGTCACCGCCGACTTCCGGCAATTGCCAGCAGCGCAGCAGCGAGCCCAGCGCCGGGCGCGTGGTGTACGAATAATCGGTATGCCAGGAGCGGCCGGTGTAGCGCGATTCGGAAGGCGTGCCGTCCGCGTTCGGCCGGTTGGTCACCAGCAGCAGCTCGGGATGATCGGGGTGGCGGTCGCGCGGCAGCGCGTCGTGCTTGTCGAGTTCGCCGAAGCGGCGGCTGAAGTCGATGTGCTGCTCGCGACTGATGTGTTGTCCGCGAAACAGCAGGATGCCATGTTGCAGGAACGCGCGGTAAATCTCGCCGAAGGTGCTTTCGCTCATCGGTTGTGTCAGGTCGATATCGCAGACTTCGGCGCCGAGTGCGTTGGACAGCCGGCGCAGTTTAAGCGGGCTTGCCATGTGGTTTTCCTCCCGATGACGGCGGCACTTTACACTGCGGCCCCGTCGGCAAGGGGCAGGGGCTCATGTTGCGGACTGCAACGACGCTATTTTTTGTTTTTTGTTGACGCGGACTTTTTCGTGGCCGGCCTGCACCCGGTTTTTTGCATGGCCGTTTTTTTGCGGGTGGCTGCCGTTCGCGGCGCAGCGTCCGGATCACCGGGGATTCGTGCCGCCAATTCGTCACGCACCCGTTGCACCACGTCAGCCCATTTCCCCGCCTGTGACTGGCGCAGCAGGCGCATCTGCGGATACCACAGGGAATCCTCGCGCCCGGCCTGCCAGTACCAGAAGCGACCGGTGTTCTGCGGCAGCATCACCCAGGTCGGTTTGCCCAGAGCGCCGGCGATGTGCGCCGTGGTGTTGCTCACGGTGACCACCACGTCGCAGGCATCCACCAGCGCCGCGAAGCGGTCGAGGTCGCGCAGGGCGTCGAGGCCGTTGATGTGCAGCAATTGCGGGCCGCCTGCGGCGCGTAATGCCGTGCGCTCGCCGCGGGTGTCGCCGTACTGCAGGTCGACAAAACGCAGGCCGGACAGCTTGAACAATTCGCCCAGCGCGGCGAGCGGCATGCTCTTGTCGGCACCGAATTCCGAGAGCTTGCTGTGCCAGGAGATGCCGCAGACCAGTTCGCCTTGTTTGGCGATTTTCCGGCGCATGGCCCCGCTGTTTTGGGCATCGGCCCTGAGAAAGGCGCGGCGTCGCTTCAGGAAGTCGGATTCATGCAGCCGGAAATGACGGCCGAGGCTGACCACCGGAATCTGCCGCGCGTAGTTCGCCGCCTTGCGCGCGTCCTCGAGCGTGGTGATGGCGAGGCCGGGAAAGGAACGCGCATACAGCGCATGCAGGCGCGGATCGATGGCGAACAACACGTTCGGCACGCGTTGGCGCAGCTCGTCAATGACCGAGCCAAACAGCATCTGGTCGCCGATGCCCTGCTCCGGCCACACCAGCAGCGTGCCGTCGAAGGGCTCGCCATCCCACAGCGGCGCGCCGAAATTATCCGGCGTCAGCAGTCTGCCGTGGCTGGAGCGGGCGATGGTCGCGGCGCGTACCGCCCAGCGTGATTCGAAGCTGGCCCAGCCGCCGGCAAAGTCGCCGTTGAGCAGGCGGCACACGCCAAGGTTGGCGAGCGCGGTGCTGTTTTGCGGTTCGAATCGGAGGGCGCGTTCGAAACCGGCCAGCGCTTCGCGGTGGCGGCCCAATTCACTCAGCGCCACGGCATGGTTGGCGTGGGCATCGGCAAGTCCCGGTTGCAGTTCGAGGGCGCGCTGATAGGAACGCAGCGCTTCGGCGTGGCGGCGCAGCATGCTCAGTGCCACGCCGTGGTTGGACCAGGCGTCGGCGTTGTTCGGCTGCAGTTCAAGCAAGCGCTGGTAATGACCCAGCGCTGCCGCCTGATCGTTGAGCGCCAGTGCGACATTGCCCCGCTGCATCCAGGCATCAGCATGTTTGGCGTCGAGGGTGGTGGCCTGCTGGAAACACGCCGCCGCCTGCGACAGCCTTTTCAGCCCCTTCAGCGCCACGCCGCGGGCATGATGCGCCGGCGCGAAGCGCGGATCGTATTTCAGCGCGGCTTCGCTGTCGGCCAGCGCCTTCGGGTAATGCTTCATCAGGTTGCGCGCGGTGGCGCGGTTGGCATAGGCCGCGGCGTCGGGTTTCAGCGCCAGCGCGCGGCTGAACAGCTCTATCGCCTCGGCGTGCTGCCGGCGCTTTGCCGCGATCACGCCGAGCAGGTGCAATGCGTCAAAGTGATGCGGCCGCTCATCGACGATACGCTGCGCGATGGCGCCGGCGGCGTCGATCCGGCCCTGGCTGAGATGGATCACCGCCGTGCGCAGCGCCATGATCGTGTCGTCATTGACCACGGGCGGCGCGCGCGTGATGGAGATGGTCATTCTTTTCCGGATCATGATCCTGTCTGCACTCAGTGCCGTACGGCTTGCGGATCACCGGTGCCGAGCGCTGTCCGCACAGCCTCGACAACGGCCGGCCAGTTGCCGGGTTTGTCCTGGCGGAAAAGCCGCATCCCGGGATACCACAGGCTGTCACTGCGCGCCGCCTGCCAGTACCAGTAGCGGCCCTGGGAGTGCGGCAGCATCAGCAGCACGGTCTTGCCCAGCGCGCCGGCGAGATGGGCGGTCGCGGTGCTGATCGTCACCACCACGTCGCAGGCATCGATCAGCGCGGCGAGTCCGTCGATGTCGTTCCACGGATCAACCGAGGACGGGCGATGCAGAGACACGCCGAAGTTGCGCCGGATTTCGGCGCGCGCGGTGTCGGTATTGCCGTACTGCAGATCGACAAAACGCAGCCCCGGAATCGCGAACAGCGGCGCGAGTAGTTGCGGCGACAGCGTTTTTTGCGGGCCATACTCCTCGTTGCGGCTGAACCAGGACAGGCCGGCCACGCGGTCGGAGCCGGGCGCGATTTCGCGGCGCAGCGCGTCGCGTCGCACCGTGTCGGCCAGCAGGTAGGCTTTGCGCCGGCGCAGGAAGTCATCGCTGCTGCTGCGGAACAGGCTCAGCAGATCGCCCATCGGCACCTGCAGATCCGATGAATCCCCGCGCGCCGCCTCTTCCAGCGTGACCACCGTGCAGTCCGGAAATGAACGGCGGAACACGTCGTGCAGCTTGCGATCAAGCACCAGCGCCATCGCGCCGCAACGGGCGCGCGCCTCGCCGAGGATCGAGGCCAGCATGATCTGTTCGCCCACACCCTGTTCGGGCCAGACCAGCACGGATTTTCGGGTCGGGGTGCCGTCCCAGAACGGTTGCGGGTAAACGCAGGGCACCCCCTGCGGCAGTTCCTGCGCGCCGGTGTTGCGCCTGCCCAGCCAGAACGGGGGCTTCGCCGGATTGGCGCGCGACTCGCGCACCCGCCAGCGCCAGCCATAGTCGGGCCAGGCGGCGGCGAAATCACCGGTGACCAGTCGCGCCAGGCAACGGTTCCAGCGCGCCGCGGCGTCCGCGGGCTGCACCACCCCGGCGCGGTCGTAGCTGGCGATGGCGTCATCGAAGCGGTTGAGGTTGTTCAGGCATACACCGCGGTTGCGCCAGGCATCGCCATGCGCCGGCACGAGTTCGATGGCGCGGTCACAGGCGGCGAGAGCGTCAGCAAAACGGCGCAGCGCATTGAGCGAGAAGCCGCGATTGGCATGGGCATCGGCAAAATCCGGCGCCAGCGCCAGTGCGCGGTCGTAGTGGCGCAGTGCTTCGGCATGGCGGTTCAGTTGCGCCACCGCGAGGCCGAGGTTGCACCAGGCCACGGCGTGAGCCGGTTGCAGGGCGACCACTTCGGCGAGCACGGCTTCGGCCTTGGCCGGGCGGTTCTCCTGCAGCGCGAGGATGCCTTTCAGGTGCAGCGCTTCGACATGTCTTGGCGCCTGCGCGAGTATCCGCTGCAGCAGTTTTGCGGCGGGCGCGCGCCGGCCCTGCTGCAGGCAGTCCATGGCTTCACGCAGGGCCTCATCGATATCGGCAACCGGTCTCGGCTGGCCTTGCGGTTCGGACAGTGTGACGGTGATTTTGCGGCGGGTGGCGGGCATGGCGGCTGGTAATCGGCAGCCGCGAAGATAGCACCGCTGCCGGGTCACTGCTATCCACTGTTATGATCGATGCACTACAGTTCTTCACTACCGATTGTCGATGCCATGGCCGAACCCCGACTCACCGGAAAAATTGCCCGCGAACGCATTATTTCGACCGACATTCCGCGGCCCGATCCCGCGGTGATCGCGGCCTTTCTGGCGCTGACCGATCTCGCCGGCACCGTGTCCGACGCGATGGACGAGTTGGGCATTCACGGCGCGGTGCCGGCGGCAAAGCTGCAGCCGATGCTGCCCGGCGCGCGCATGGTGGGACCGGCGCTGACGGTGCGCAACATCATGCAGGCTACCCCGCCGACGCTGGGCGCGCAGGCGCGCCGGTCGAAGCAGGCCGACATCGAGGCGCATAACCTGGCAAAACCCGGTGATGTGCTGGTGATCGAGGGTGTGGAGCACATTTCCAGCCTCGGCGGCAATTCCGCCAATGTCGGCAAGCGCCAGGGTGAGGCCGGCGCGATTGTGGATGGCGCGACCCGCGATGTCGCCACCGCACGCGGCATCCATTACCCGGTCTGGGCGCGCGGCGTGAGCCTGATCACCGGCAAGTGGCGGGTGGAGACGGTGGCGATCAACGGGCCGGTGCAGATCTGCGGCGTGCCGGTGAATGCCGGCGATCTGGTCATCGCCGACGACAACGGCGTGTGTTTTGTGCCGCAGGCGCGTATTGCCGAAGTGCTGGCGCGTGCGCAGGCACTGTCCGCGGGCGAGGAGGCGCGCAACCGCGACGTGGCTGCGGGCCTGACCGTGGTCGAGATCGCCAACAAGCCCTATTTCAACAAGATCGGCGGCTGAGCGGCGACATGCGCAGTCCGCGGATCATCGCTTCGGGTGCCGCCTGCGGCGCCGAAGTCACCGGTGTTGATCTCTCCGAGCCGGATGCGCAGACCATCGCCGCGCTGCGTGAGGCGCTCGCGGCGCATCTGGTGGTTGTGGTGCGTGGCCAGTCGCTGGATGCGGCACGTCTGCGTGTGCTCGGCGAGGCTTTTGGTCCGTTGGAGGCGCAGGGTGTCAGCGTGCTCGCCACGCAGGACCCGGCGGTGCGCGAAGCCCATCTGGTGGTGTCGAATCGCATGGCGCTGGCGCGGCCCACCGGCAGCCTCGGCGCTCCAGCGATCTGGCAAAGCGATCTGGCGTACCGTATGAAACCCTGTTCGATCGCGCTGCTGCATGCCGCGGCCGCCGCACCCGGCGCTCGCGCGGTGTTCGCCAACCAGCAGCAGGCTTTCGATACGCTGCCCGCGGCGTTGCGTGCGCGCATCGAGAAACGGCTGTTGCTGCAGGATGAAAGTGTCGACGGCGAGGGCCGGCTGCGCGAGGGATTTCCGGAAGTGCACGATCCGCGTGAATCGACCGGCGCCCAGCATCCGCTGGTGTGCAGCCATTCCGAAAGCCGGCGCCACGCGCTGTTTCTGGGGCGGCGGCGCAACAGCTATGTCATCGGACTGCCTTTGCCGGAGAGCGAGGCGCTGCTGGATTCGTTGTGGACGCATGCCACCCAGCCGGTGCTGATCTGGGCGCATGACTGGCGCAGCGGAGACACCCTGCTCTGGGACAACCGCTGCCTGCTGCATCGCCACGACGCCGGCGTCGCCGAGTCGCAGTCGCTGATGCTGCGGGTGCAGGTGCGTGGTGAGCGGCCGCGCTGAAGCCGGCTAACGGCAGCCCGCAAACTCGTTTATTCTTCGCCTTCCCGTTTACCGACACGACAGGTCTGCCATGACGTATCCGAACACGCTGCTACTTATCAACGGCAAATGGACTGCCGCCGCCTCCGGCCGTACGCTGCCGGTGGTCAATCCCGCCAATCACCAGCAGATCGGCACCGTAGCCTATGCCGAACAGGCCGATCTCGACCGCGCACTGGAAGCCGCGGAAGCCGGCTTCAAGGTCTGGCGCAAGGTGTCGGCCTTTGAGCGCTGCAAGATCATGCGCAAGGCGGCGGAGCTTTTCCGCGAGCGTGCCGACCTGGTCGCGACCCTGATGACTTTCGAGCAGGGCAAGCCGGTTGCCGAGGCGAAACTGGAGGCACTGGCCGGTGCCGACATCATCGACTGGTTTGCCGAGGAAGGCCGCCGCGCCTATGGCCGGGTGATTCCGGCGCGCGCCGAGGGTGTTTACCAGCTGGTGGTGAAAGAGCCGGTGGGCCCGGTCGCCGCCTTCACACCGTGGAATTTCCCGATCAACCAGGCGGTGCGCAAATTGTCCGCCGCACTGTGCACCGGCTGCTCGGTGATCCTGAAGGCGCCGGAGGAAACCCCGGCTTCGCCCGCGGAACTGGTGCGCGCTTTTGTCGATGCCGGCGTGCCGGCGGGTGTGATCAATCTGGTCTACGGCAGTCCGGCGGAGATTTCCAATTACCTGATTCCGCATCCGGTGATCCGCAAGATGACCTTCACCGGCTCGACGCCGGTGGGCAAGCAGCTCGCCGCGCTCGCCGGCCAGCACATGAAGCGTGCGACGATGGAGCTGGGCGGTCACGCACCGGTGATCATTTTTGACGACGCCGACATCGAGGTCGCGGCGAAGATGATGACCTTCATGAAATACCGCAACGCCGGCCAGGTCTGCGTGTCGCCGACGCGTTTCCTGGTGCAGGAGGGCGTCTACAAGCAGTTCGTCGAGAAGTTCACCGAGGGCGCGAAGGCGATCAAGGTCGGCGACGGTTTCGACAAGGACACCAGGATGGCGACGCTCGCCAATCCGCGCCGGCAGAGCGCGATGGTCGCCAATGTTGAGGACGCGAAAAAACACGGCGGCAAGGTGCAGACCGGCGGTTATCCGATCGGCGAGAAGGGCAATTTCTTCGAACCGACGGTGATCACCGAACTGTCGACCAGCGCGATGGCGATGAACACCGAGCCCTTCGGCCCGATGGCGATCATCAACCCGTTCAAGACTTTTGATGACGCGGTTGCGGAAGCGAACCGCCTGCCGTACGGACTGGCTGCGTATGCCTGGACCAAATCGGCGAAGACCGCGACGGCGATTGCCGCGCAGGTCGAGACCGGCATGATGACCATCAATCATCTCGGCTTTGCGCTGCCCGAAGTGCCCTTCGGCGGCGTCAAGGATTCGGGTTACGGCTCGGAAGGTGGTGTCGAGGCGCTGGATCCCTACCTGGTGGGCAAATTCGTGACCCAGGCAGGTTTATAGAATAATCAAATAAAACAATTGTTTACGTAACATCCCCGTGCGTATTCTGCTGGTTGAAGACGACGTCATGCTGGCCGAGACCGTGGCCAAGGCGCTGACGCAATCAGCACACACAGTGGATTGCGCACGCAGCGGCAACGAAGCCGACAGCGCGCTTGTCGGTGCCGATTACGATCTCGTGTTGCTGGATGTGGGCTTGCCCGGTATTGATGGTTTCGAAGTGCTGCGGCGTTTGCGTGCGCGGCGTTCGAAGGTGCCGGTGATGATGCTGACGGCGAACGACGGACCGCAGGATCTGGTCAAGGGGCTTGATCTTGGCGCCGACGATTACCTGACCAAGCCGTTCCGGCTGTCCGAACTGGAGGCGCGCGTGCGCGCGCTGATCCGCCGCGCCAATGCCGGCGTCACTTCCGAAATCGCGCATGGCCGGCTGCGGCTGGATACGGCCGGACGCAGGTTGTACCTCGACGGGCAGCCGATGGAGTTGTCGCAGCGCGAACTGGCGGTGATCGAGCTGCTGCTGATGCGCGAGGGCAAGGTCGTCACCAAGCAGCAGATTGTCGACCATCTTTACGGCTGGGAGGACATTTCTTCCAGCAATGCGGTTGAGGTGTTCATCCACCGCCTGCGCAAGAAGCTCGAATCCTCCGGGGTTGCGATCACTACGGTGCGCGGCATGGGTTACCTCGTTGAAAAGCCCCAGGCCTGAGCTGCGCCGTGGCCCGCTGCTGCGCACGCAGCTGCTGGCCTGGCTGCTGGCGCCCCTGTTCCTGCTGCTGACCGCGGACACCTTCATCAGCTACTGGCTGGCGCTGGATTTTTCCCGCCGCGCCCATGACAGCACACTCGTCGGGGTCGCGCGCGAAGCCGGGCTGCACCTGCGGGACGACGGCATGGAGCCGCGCTTCGACATGTCGCAGGAAGCGCGCAGCGTGCTGCTCGGCGACCCCGAAGACCGGCTGTTTCTCGAGGTTTCCGCCGCCGATGGCAGGCTGATTGCAGGCGAGCCGATCCCGGCGCCTTCCGCGGACGTCGCGAGAACGCGCCGGCCGGAACTGCTCTACGACGGCGTGATGCACGGCACGCCGGTACGCATCGTCGAGCTGCATTCCGGCAACGCCGTGCTCAGGGTTGCCGAAACGGTGAACAAGCGCAGGGATCTCGCGCACGAGATCCTGCTCAGCGTGGTGCTGCCCCAGGTGCTGCTGATCCTGATTGCCGTGGCCGTGGTCTGGTTTGGCGTGGTGCGCGGCCTTGAGCCGCTGGAGCGCCTGCGGCGATCGCTGGCGCTGCGTTCGGTGCGCGACCGCAGACCGGTTGAGGCGGAGCGGGTACCTGGCGAAGTGGGCCCCCTGCTCGAAGCCATCAACGGCCTGCTCGAACGCCTTGACCACGTGTTGACCCTGCAGAGCCGCTTTGTGTCCGATGCCGCGCACCAGCTGAAGACGCCGGTGGCGGCGCTGAAGTCACAGTTCGAGGTGGCCCTGCGCGAAACCGATCCGCAGCGCATGCGCGAGGCCCTGCAGGGCATGCAGCCGCGGCTCGAACGCATGCAGCGGCTGGTGTCGCAGCTGCTGTCCCTGGCGCGCAACGAGCCCGATGCGGTGAGCGCGGTCGCGCTGGAACTGCTCGACCTCGATGCGCTGGCGCTTGACGTGGCCACCGCCTGGGTGCCCGAAGCGCTGCGTCGGCGCATCGACCTCGGTTTCGAGGGTGCCGGCGCGCCGGTGATGGTGCGCGGGGATGCCGCGCGGCTGCGCGAGTTGCTCGACAATCTGCTCGACAACGCCGTCCGCTACAGCCGCGACTCCGGCCGGGTTACGGTGCGCGTGTCCGCGACGCCGCCGGCGGTGGATGTCAACGATGACGGCCCGAGCATCCCGCCCGAGGAGCGGGCCCGGGTATTCGAGCGTTTCCACCGCCTTCTCGGCAGCGGCCAGGACGGCAGCGGCCTCGGGCTGGCCATCGCGCGCGAGATTGCCGAACTGCACGGCGGCGAGATCACGCTGCGAGAGGACACCTCGGACGGCATCGGCAATACCTTCAGCCTGATCCTGCCCTCCCGGACCAGTCCTGGAGGGGGGCGCCACCGCGCCACGTAAGCTTCCGTTCAGCTTCGGTTAAGTCCGCAGTCAGGCCCGCGCCTGTCCGGCGTAAGGTGGCGCCGCTAAGCTGCCCTTGATCCGCGGCAACCGCTGCGGCGCGAGGAGGAAGAAGCATGGACATGCTGAGCAGCTCGTTTTTCTGGATCACCCTGGGCCAGATCATGATGATCAACATCGTGCTGAGCGGGGACAATGCCGTGGTCATTGCGATGGCCAGCCGTTCGCTGCCGCCGCGGCAGCAGAAGAAAGCCATATTGTTCGGCAGCTTCGGCGCGATTTTCCTGCGCATCGTGCTGACCTTTTTTGCGGTGATGCTGCTCGACCTGCCTTTCCTGAAGCTGATCGGATCACTGCTGCTTGCCTGGATCGGCATCAAGATGCTGGTGCCCGAGGACGGCGATGGCGAGATCGACGGTCATTCCCACATGTGGTCGGCAATCAAGACCATCATCATCGCTGATCTGATCATGAGCCTCGACAACGTGCTGGGTGTTGCCGCGGCGGCCAAGGGCAATATCCTGCTGCTGGTTATCGGGCTCGGCATCAGCATCCCGCTGATCATCTATGGCAGTACCTTCATCCTGCGTCTGATGAACCGCTTTCCGGTGATCGTGACACTGGGCGGGGGCATCCTCGGCTGGGTGGCGGGCGAAATGCTGGTGTCCGACCCCGCGATCAGCGGCTGGATCGATGGTCACATGCACTGGATGCACGAACTGGCCCCGTTCATCGGCGCGCTGGCGGTGGTTGCGATTGGCAAATCGATTGCGGCGGTCAAGCTTGCAAAGCTCAAACCCGTGAGGGAGATTGCGGAAACCACGCCCCCGCAACAGGAGGGCAGCGCCTGAATATCCCGGCTCTTCCACGCTGACGCCAGCCTGGCGGCAGCCGTGGCATGATGGGCCTCCACTTGTGCTGAACGGGGGAGGTGGCGATGGGCAGGCGGCCGATGTTGTGTGCTGTGCTGCTGGCATTTGGTGCGTGGGGCACTGCACCTTCCGCTGACGCGCAGGCCTATCCGGCAAAACCCGTGCGCATCGTCACCGTCGCACCGGGCAGCGCCAACGATCTGGTGGCTCGGCTTATTGCGCAGGAGGCGCGCGCGACGCTGGGCCAGGTGGTGATCATCGATAACCGCGGCACCATCGCCGCGGAAATTGTTGCGCGTGCCCCCGCCGACGGTTACACGCTGCTGCTTTATGGCAGCGCAGTGTGGCTGTCGCCGTTCATCCGCGCCACGCCGTACGATCCGCTGAAGGATTTTGCGCCGGTCTCGCTGGTGGCGAGTTCACCCAATGTCGTGGTCGTGCATCCCTCGCTGCCGGTGAAATCGGCACGCGAGCTGATCGCGCTGGCGCGTGCGCGGCCCGGTGAGTTGAACTATGCGGCGGGTTCACTCGGTGCCGCTCCGCATCTGGCGGCCGAGCTGTTCAAGGCGATGGGCAAACTCAACATCGTGCGTGTCGCTTACAAGGGCACTGGCGGCTCGCTGATCGGCATTCTCAGCGGCGAGGTGGGGCTGATGTTTCCGACCGCGGGTTCGGTGACACCGCATATCCAGTCGGGCAAGCTGCGCGCACTGGCGGTGACGAGCAGCCAGCCGACACCGCTGGCTCCCGGCCTGCCGCTGCGCTCCGAAGCACTGCCCGGTTACGAATCCGTATCCTTCAACGGCCTGCTCGCTCCGGCAAAAACGCCCGACGCGGTGATCCGTCTGTGGAATGCGGAGGTGGCGAAACTGATGACGCGTGCCGAGATGAAGGAAAAACTGGCCGCCGCCGGCAACGACGCGCGTTCAACCACGCCCGAGGAGTTCGCCGCGGTGATTCAGGCGGACATGGCGAAGTGGGGCAGGCTGATCCGCGACCTCGGCATCCGTGAATGAGGGCATACCGGGCACTCAGCGTGCGGCGCGGTTGCGGCGGGTTTCGCTCAGCGCCATACGGCGCAGGCAGATCGCAATGGCCGGTGTGTTGATCGCGATGTGGTAAGGCAGGCGCAGGCGGCTGGCGATCCAGGCGCGGCGCAGCGCCGGATCTGTGCCGGGGTCGGACTGCAACGGCAAGGCGAGTTGCTTCATGCGGCGACCTCCTGTCTGTGTATCAACGCCGTGTGTTCCTGCAGCGTTGACTGCACTCATGCATCAGATAACGGAAGCCTTCGCGAGTTCCTTTAGTCCGGCGTGACTGCGCAATAAATCAGGATGCAAAAAAGAAGGGCGTGATCGAAATCACGCCCTTCCGCACTTCGGCATCCTGCCCGGAACCACCCGCGGACTTGCAGTCCAGGGGGGTCACCATCCGGCCGCCTCAGGTACACCCGACGAGGGGCGCGCACAACAGCAGCCTTTGCGACAGCAACCGGCAATTGCACTTTGGTCCGGGACACGGCCCCGTGGCAAAAGTGCCGAAGCTGTAGCTGATAACGGTGGTGTGGCGGCGGACTTTAGCCCGCAGTCAAGTTGGCCCGTGCCAGCCATATCGTATGCCCGCCGCAGTCCGGGTCTTCCGCCCGGTGCAGCAGCACATGAAAGCCCGCCGCTTCGAGCAGGGTCCGGTATTCCGCCGGATCAAGGCTGGCGTGGTACAGCGCATGGCCGTAAATCTCGCCCATTGCCACGCCTGCATGAGGTCCCGAGGTGAACAGCAGTGGCGCACCGGGCGCTGCATGGCGCGCGAACACCTCAAACATCGCGCGCTGGTATTCGGGTTCGAGATGGAAAAAACTGTCCCAGGCGATCACCGCATCAAAGCGGCGGCCAAGATCGAGGCCGCGCATGTCGGCGGCTATCCATTCCTGTCCGGGATAACGCGCACGGCACAGTTCGAGCATGGCCGTGGCGGCATCGACGCCGGTGACCTGGCAGCCGGCGTCGATGAAAAACCTCGCGATGGGTTCGGCACTGCCGCAGCCGAGGTCGAGCACACTGCGGCCTGCACCGAGCCGGGACAGAACCGCCTCAAGCCAGGGCCGTTCCATCAGGTCCTTGCGGCGATCGCGGTCGAACTCCCGCGCGACCGCTTCGTACAGGGACCGGGTTTCGTGCATCAGCTCTTGGTGGCGGGGCGAACCGGCTTTTTGTAGCGGCCGACCGGCACCAGCTCGGCGACGGTGCCGCCGGGGGCGCGGAACTTGACCGGGATCACGCCGGGGTCGCTGATGATTTCACAGCCATGGCTTTTGACCTTCTCGGTGGCCTTGGCCATGTCCTCGACTTCGATCGCGAAGTGGTGGATGCAGGGGCCTTCGCCGGCGGCTTTTGATTCGGCGGACTGCGTGCCTTCGTCGTACTGGATCAGCGTGAAATCAATGTCGCCGTCGGTGAGGTGGCGCGACAGATGGTCGCGGGTCTTGCGGGTTTCGGCTTCCCAGAAGCCGAAGACTTCTTCATAAAACTTGCTGGTTTTCTCGAGGTCTTCGACCTTGAGTGCGAGGTGGACGATGCGGTTCATGGTGGTCTCCGGTAGATGGCCGCGAGGGCTTGCGGCATGGGCAGGTTTTACGCCCGGAACCGCCGCTTCCGCAAGCGCGGTGTTACACTGCGGGCGTCATATTATGTGACCCCCGCAGTTTTCTTCGGCCCCGCCCTGCAGCAATCCCGCAAACCGTTCAGGCTTTTGCGGCAATCGTCAGGCCGACCACGTTGTTGTCCTTGATCGCCTTGGCGACCACACCCGAGGCTTTGACGTCCTCGATGAACGCCGCCAGGTATTTCGCCGCGTTGGCCCGGCCCTTGGGCACGCCCGCAGCCTGTTGCACGGCGGTGAAATTGCCTTCAACAATGACCGAACCCGGCAGCTTTGCCTGATCCGACATCAGCCGCGGCTTGAGGCCGGCCAGAGCATCGAACTTTTCTTCGGCAAAGCGCTTGAAGCAGAGGTCGGCGCCCTTGTCCTTGACCAGTTCGGCGTTCTGGATGGTGCGCGACAGAAACAACTCGTAGGCCGCTTTCTCGGGGACGATGATGCGCACACCCTTGCGGTCGGCCTCGCTGGCGTGTTTCAGCGGCGAGCCCGCCGGCACCAGATAGGTCGATTCGATCTCGACATAGGCGGCGGTGAAGTCGATTTCGTTGGCGCGTTGTGGTTCGGCGCCGAGGAAGCCGACATCCCAGATGTTCTTGTTCGCGGCATCGGCCAGCGCGCCCGGATTCGGGTGCGGCACAAAAACCACCGGCAGGCCGAGGCGGCGCGCCAGTTCCTGGCCGAGGTCGTGGGCCACGCCCAGCGGTTTGCCGCTGGCGGCGTCGGTGCGGGTGAGCAGGAAGTTGCTCATGTTCAGGCCCACACGCAGGGTGCCGGTCGGTGCAAATTCGGAGCGGAGGGCGGCGGTGACTTCGGTCATGGTCGAATCCAGTCGGTGACGTGATGGGGAAGGCGGATTTAACACCGAAGGGCTTCCCCTTGTCATCCGGGTTTGGAATGATGCGGCTTCGTTATGGAAGCCGCCCCGCCGCCCCGCTACATCGCCCACCTCGACATGGACGCGTTCTACGCGTCAGTCGAGCTGCTGCGTTATCCGCAGTTGAAGGGTCTGCCGGTGGTCGTGGGCGGGCGCCGCCGTACGGCGACCGACGACACCGCTGCTGTGGAGTTCGCCCGGCTGCGCGGCTACACCGGCCGCGGTGTGGTCACCACCTCCACCTATGAAGCACGGGCGCTGGGCGTGTTTTCGGCGATGGGCCTGATGAAGGCGGCCAAGCTGGCACCGGAAGCCATCCTGTTACCTGCCGACTTTGACGCCTATCGCCGTTATTCGCGGATGTTCAAGGACGCGGTGCGTGCGATTGCGCCGCAGGTCGAGGATCGCGGCATCGACGAGATTTACATTGATCTCACTGAAGCGGTGGCGGCCAGTGCCGCCGATGGTGCGCCCGATCCCTGGGCCCGCGCGCGGGCGGTGGCGCTGGACATCCAGCGTGCGGTGCGCGAGGAGACCGGCCTGTCCTGCTCGATCGGCATCACGCCGAACAAGCTGTTGTCGAAAATCGCTTCCGAACTGCACAAGCCCGGCGGTATCAGCGTGGTCCGTCCAGACGACCTGCGCAGCATGATCTGGCCGCTGGCGGTGCGCAAGATCAACGGCATCGGCCCCAAGGCCAATGCGAAGCTGGAGCGCCTCGGTGTACGCACCATCGGTGAACTGGCCGAGCAGGAGCCGGGCTGGCTGATCGAACAGTTCGGTCGCAGCTTCGGCGCGTGGATGCATGAGGCAGCCCACGGCCGCGACGACCGCCCGGTGGTCATCCGCAGCGAACCCAAGTCGGTGAGCCGCGAGACCACCTTCGAGAACGACCTGCATCCAATACACGACAAGGCGCGGCTGACGAAGATTTTCACCGACCTCTGCGTTCGTGTTGCCGGTGATCTGGTGCGCAAAGGCTGCGCTGGACGCACCATCGGCCTGAAAATCCGCTACGACAACTTCCACACGGTCACCCGCGACCTGACACTGGAGACAGCAACGCAGGATGCCGCAGTGATCCGCCGTGCTGCGGGTGAATGTCTGAAGCGGGTGCCGCTCGACCGGCGTATCCGCTTGCTCGGGGTGCGCGTGGGCAGTTTGACGGTGGCGCTGTCGCTGGAGTGAATCCGCTGGCGCCCGACGTTATTGCCATGAGCCGGATGGGGTATATTGCACCTGCAACAGCAAGAAAAATCATCAATAAAAACAACGATCAGTATGCGTGACATCACTCACCGCGCTGCTGACAGGGAGTGCAACATGAACCGGACCGGATACGGCAGCTTGCTGCTCTTGCTGGGTGTTCTGCTGCCAGGACTGGCGCTGGCGCGTTTTCCGCCGAATCCGACCAGCATGGCGCAGTGTGATGCCGTGGCCCAACAGTACCGGGCTTTGTATCAACAGCATCAGCAACTGGCCAGCCAGGGCATCACAGATCGCAATCGTCTTCAATTAAGCCGGGAGTGCGCAGGCAACGAGCAATGCCGGGCCCAGTATTACCATCGCGTCGGCGAGTATCACAAAGTCATCAGCCATCACCATCAGGAGCGCGACCGCATTCGTCGCGAATGGGATGCCGGCGAGCAATCCTGCCGTTCAGTTGCACGTGTCCATGAGCAGCAAAACGATCAGCAGCGTCGCATGGCACAGGACAACGAACGCCGCAACCGTCAGGCCTATGAAGACAACCAGCGCCGCCAGAATGCGGCGCAATTGCAGGAAAGCAGCCAGCAGCAGGAACGCAACCAGCCGCGGGTGATTGCATCGACCCCGCCGAGCTACTACGACAACCGCAACCAGCCGCGCATCGTTCAGTCGCCGCAGCAGCAGGCCTACCAGGCGCAGGAGCAGCGCAACGCAGCGATCAGCCAGCAGCAGGCGCAGACCCAGGCACTGGCCAATGTCTTCGGCGCGCTGGCGCAGGCGTTCAGCGCGCCGCGGGCGGCATCCTCGGCGGCAGCACCGGCCAGTGCCAATGCACTGGCCGGCCGAAGTGCGTCCGAACCCGCCTATACACCTGGTGTCACACCTTCGAACAACGAAAGCAGAAATGCAGACTCTGGTTCTGCGGAAAGCGGCAGCGCAGGGGGTGGCACGGCGGTGACCAACACACTTCGCGATGGCTGGGCGCAGGTGCGCAACTTCGCTTCCACGCTGTTCAATCCGCCGGATACCAGCAAGCCGGCAGCGCCGCAGATCGAGCGGGCGCAGGAAATGGCGGATGAAAACAACGCAGCGCGACGGCGCATGCTGGATAGCGTGTTGAACCCCGGCGGTGTACGCACCCCGGGCATCGACAACACGGTTGAGCAGGTGCAGGACGTCAATCAGCGCATGAATCGCGGCGGGCCGCTGGTCACGCAAATCCAGAATGATGGGTTTTCAGCAGTGGGCTCATCAGCCAACAACACCCTCGGACAACTGGATCAGGGGCTGGAGCAGATCGACCAGATCAGGGTCGAGGCGGGTGCCACTGCAACCAGCGTGCCGCAACAGGTGGCGATAGCCAATACAGGCAACACGCCGGCCTCACCCGAAGCCAATTGTGGCCGGCGTATGTTCTTTGCGCTTCAGCAGTGTCTGCAACGCGAATGTGAAAAAGTGGAATTCAAGGGCCATGCGCAATGTGTGGCAAAGAACGAGACCCGGCGCAACGATTGATCGGGTTCGGCGAGGCGTCACCCAGTCCAATACCTGTCAAAGCGCGCCTGCTTCAGGCGGACTCGCGTGATAATCACGCCTGTTTGCTTATCTTAGTCTGAGCTGCCGCCATGACGCATCTCGCCCTGAATCTCGCCACGAGCCTGACCGCACAATTCGCACAGCAAATCTGTGCCACCACGGCCGATACGCTGGCCGCCGAGGACATCGCCATTGCCAAACGCCTGATCGCCGACGGCATCGCGGTGGCGGTGGCGGGCAGCGCCGAGCAGGCGCCGAAAATGTTCGCGGAACATGTGCGCGAGCAGGGCGGGCGCGAACAGTGCCCGGTGTGGGGTTTCGGTTTCAGCACTTCACCGCTGCTTGCCACCTATGCCAACGCGGTGTCGATGCATGTACTGGATTTCGAGCCGATGTCGAATCCGTCAACGCACGCGATTTCGCCGACGGTGCCGGTCGCTTTTGCGCTGGCGTTGCGCGACGGACTCAATGGCCGCGAGCTGCTCACCGCCTGCGCCAAGGGCTTCGAGGCCCAGGGGCGGCTGCTGGCGGCGGTGGACCATCGCCGCGAGGCGTCGAAGTTTCATGCGCCGGGTGTGGTCGGACCTTTTGGTTCAGCGGTGGTTGCCGCGCATCTGCTGGGGCTCGATGCTGGACAGCTGACCCATGCGCTGGCGATTGCCGCATCACGCAGTGGCGCGCTGCGCGGCAACATCGGCCACGGCGTGAAGTGTACTCATTGCGGCAATGCAGCCGCGGCGGGGCTGGAGGCGGTACTGCTCGCGCAACGCGGGCTGACCGCCAATGCCGACATCCTCGGGCATGAAGACGGTTTTGTCGCGGCGTTTTTCCCCAGGGGCATTGATCGCGACATGTTGCTCGGTTACGGCAAACCGTTCCGTTTCCGCGACCCGGGCATGGCGATCAAGTTTTTCCCGTCGAAGTTTCCGACCCATTTTGCGATTGCGGCGGCGCTGGAGGCACGCAGGACCATCGTCGATCCGGCAACGATCCGCGCAGTGAAGCTGATCACGCCGGCGATGCCCGATGTGGATCGCCCGCGGCCGGTGTCCGGGCTGGAAGGCAAGTTCAGCTTCCAATACGCCGCGGCCTGTGCGCTGCTCGATGGCCGCGTCGGCATTCCGTCCTTTCATGACCAGCGTCGTTTTGCAGTCGACCTCGAGGCGCTGCTGCCTAAGATCAGCATCGAAGTCGATGCCGCGTTGCCGACGGTGTTCAGCCGTATGCAGATCAGCATCGAGGTCACGCTGGCCGATGGCAGTGTGCACCGCGCCACCTGCACCCGGCCGCCTGGCTTCTGGGGCGCGCCGATCGATCTGGCGCAACACCGTGCCAAGGTCGCTGACTGTCTGGCGGTGCGGCTCGATGCCGCCACTGCAGCGCGGGTGACCACGCTGCTGGAGTCGCTGGAGACGCTGGATGCCGGTGGTGTGCGCGAATTGAGCCTGCTGCTGAATTAGCTTTTTTGGAAGTATTCTTCGGTTTCGGTGTGGCTCATCACAACAACAGATCAGCAAGAAGTTAAAACAGGACAGGAGGAGCGCATGGTCACCCTTGAATTCCACGATCCATCCGGCACACTCGAAGTCAGTCAGCCTTTTGCGCCGCGCATCGACATGCTGGCCGGCAAACGGATCGGTTTCGTCAGCAACGAGCAGTGGCAGGCTTTCCGCATGCTGCCCTTGCTGCGCGATCTGCTGAAGGCCGATTTCCCGACGGCAGAACTGCTGCCGATCGACGCCTATCCGCAGGGCAATGTGCTGATTCCGACCGAAGAGACTGCCGCGCTGGTCAAAAAAAGCGGCGTTGACGCGGTCATCGTCGGCAACGCGGCCTGAGGCTCCTGCGCCACCGCTTGCGGCCGTGCTGTCGCGAGGATTGAAGCACTGGGCATTCCCACCGTCACGCTGACGCGTACGGATTTTGTCGGGGTCATGAAAAACGCGGTTTCCGGATTGGGCCTGGCGCCCGATGCGGCGATGGTGACTTTTCCGATCGACATGTTTTTGCCGGGCAGCGACCTGTCGGCGATCACCACGAGAAAAAAGGAGTTCTACAACGGCCTGACCCAATGGCAGCCGGATTTTGTGCAGTCTGCCGGCGGCGCGCAGATGCTGTCGGTCGAAGGCGCGAGTTACGAAGACGCGCTGCAGAAGGCCAACAACCTGCTGCTGACCAACCTCTGGGGTGACGGCCTGCCGGTATGGCCGGCGACCCGCGAGCGTGTGGAGTGGGTCCTGCGCGGCTCGGCGCTGCCGCGTGATCAGGTGCTCGGCAAGTTTCCGCCGCGTGGTGGTGTGACCACGGTCGAAACCTGCGCGGTGGCGCTGGCGATGGCCGGCGGGCGGCCCGAATATCTGCCGGTGCTGATTGCCGCGGTCGAAGCCTGCCTCGCGCCGGAAGCACTGTTCGACCAGTTGCAGGCAACCTCGGGCAGTCCCTTTCCGGTGGTCATCGTCAACGGCCCGATCGGCAAGGACATCCGCCTCAATTCCGGTTTCGGCTGCCTCGGTCCCGATCCGCAACGCCCCGCGGGCGCGAGCATCGGTCGTGCATTGCGCCTGATGCAGCAGAACGTCGGCGGCGCGCTGCCCGGCATCGGCACCATGGCGATCTTTGGCGCGATGCGTTACACCAATGCGGTGTTCGCTGAAGACGAGGCGAGCCTGCCCGAGGGCTGGCAGCCGCATGCGACGCAGCGCCACGGATTCGAGCCGGGCACAAACTCGGTGTCGGTGTTTTTTGCCAGTGGTGTCAGCAATATCCGCCGCCGCGGCGCAAAAAAGGAAACGCCGGAAGAGGACGTGACGCAGGGCCTGCATCGTATGGCCGATTTCATGCGCACGCCGAATTTCGCCGCGCTCGCCGGCTGGGAAAACGGCACACCGGGCATGATGATGGTGTCGCCGGTGGTTGCGGGCATGATGGCGAAGCTGGGCTGGACGCCGCCGAAACTGCGCGAGTTTCTGTGGCAGCACTCGAAAATCCCGATGGACCAGGTCAAGCGTGCCGGCGGCCTGGCCTGGATCGAGATCGATGCCAGCCCGCTCGCTCGAGAGAGCATCAAGCTCGACCCTTGGCCGATCGCGATGAAGCCCGACAACATCATCCTTGTTGTTGCCGGTGGCGACCATCCGACACACAGCCAGTGGCTGCAGGCGCATTCGCCGGCGGTGGTGGGGCGGCTGGTGCGCACGCCGGAGTCCTACGACCGGCTGCTCGCGGAATCGGATCGCGATCTGGGTTGCGGGTCGGATGAATGCAGGATTTGATGTTTGATGAATAACTGAAGGCAGGAGAAACCATTGATGGGGCAGTCGGTAACACCGCAGCAACTGCGGGCGCTTTATGATGATGGCGGCGAGCTCGCGGTGCTCGATGTGCGCGAGGAGGGCGTGTATTCGTACACCGGCCACCTGTTGCGGGTGTCCAATGTGCCGCTGAGCGTGCTGGAGCTGCGCGTTGCGGCGTTGCTGCCGCGCAAGAGTGTGCGCATTGTGGTTTGTGACGGCGGTGAAGGGCTCGCCGCGCGTGCTGCGGAAAAACTGCAAGCCGGCGGATACGCCAATGTCAGTGTGCTTGATGGCGGCACTCCCGCGTGGAAGGCCGCAGGCGGGCGGCTCTATACCGGCGTCTATGTGCCGAGCAAGGCTTTCGGCGAATACATCCAGCATGAGGATGCGCCGCCTGAAGTCACCGCAACCGAACTCGATGCCTGGATGAAGGCGGGGAGGGATCTGGTGGTGGTCGACAGCCGGCCGCTGGCGGAATTCAAACGCAACAGCATCCCCGGTGCCTTCGATTGTCCCAGCGCCGAGCTGCCGTACCGGATGCCGGCTTTCGTGAAGTCGCCGCAGACCACGGTGGTGGTCAACTGCGGCGGCCGCACGCGCAGCATCATCGGCGCTCAGGTGCTGATCAACGCCGGTTTTCCGAATCCGGTCTATGCGCTGCGCGACGGTACCCAGGGCTGGAAACTCGCCGGGCTGCAGTTGAATCACGGTCGTACGGAAGCCGTGCCCGCGCCGTCCGATGGCGGCAAGGGCTGGCCGCAGCAGGCGGCGGCGCGGGTGGCGCAGCGCTTCGGTGTGCGCCGCATCGACCTTGCGCGGTTGCGCGCGTTGCAGGCGGACCCGTCGCGCACGACCTATCTGTTCGATGTGCGCAATCCCGAGGAGTACGAGGCCGGCCACCTGACGGGTGCGGTGCATGCGCCGGGCGGACAGATGGTGCAGGCCACCGATACCTTCATCGCCGTGCGTCCGTCGGTGGTGGTGCTGGCCGACAGCGATGGCGTGCGCGCGACGATGACTGCAGCGTGGCTGGCGCAGATGGGGCATCAGGAGGTGTATGTGCTGGCGGCAAACGCGGCGGATTGCACGGAACGCGGCACGCCGGTGCCTGCTGTGCTCGATGGTGCATCCAGTCACGCCGCATCGATCAACGCGGCAGAGCTGAAACGGCTGCTTGATGACGGGCAGGCGCAGGTCGCCAACCTCGACTCCAGTCTGCAGCATCGCGAGGGCCACATTCCCGGTGCATGGCATGTGGTGCGCTCGCGCTTGAAGGATCAACTTCCAAAAATTCCGGCAACACCGCTGCTGGTGTTCAGTGCCGCCGAAGAAGCGCTGGCAAGGCTGGCCGCGGCGGATGCTTCACGTTTGACCGGGGCGGCAGTGCAAGTGCTTGCCGGTGGCACGCCGGCCTGGGTGGCCGCGGGTTACGCGCTGGACACCGGCGACACACGCATGACCGGAGAAGCCGATGACCTGAGTTATCGCGCGCTCGACCGCAAGGACAAGGTCGAGGAGGCGATGCGCGAATACCTGAAGTGGGAAGTGGAACTGCTGGATGCGGTGGCCACCGACGCTGATTTCGGTTTCCGGCGCTTTCCCTGAGTTACATAAATTAATCAATAAAAACAGTTACTTATGATTGATCCTTGGCTGCGCCGCTGATTGGCAGGCCAGGGTGGCCGTGTCAGTATCGGCCGCACCACAGCCCAGAAAGCGGAGCCCGCATGAACAAAGACATCGACATCCTGATCAGCGAAGTGGGTCCGCGCGACGGCCTGCAGAACACCAAGGCCTTCATGCCCACGGAATACAAGAAGCGCTGGATCAGCGCGGCGGCGGCGGCCGGCATCCGCGAAATCGAGGTCTGTTCCTTCGTGCCGCCGAAACTGATTCCGCAGATGGTCGATGCGGCCGAGGTGGTGGCGCACAGCCTGACCATTCCCGGCCTGCATGTCGCCGCACTCGCGCCGAACTTCAGGGGCGCGCAGCGCGCGATGGAAGCCGGCGTACACAAGCTGACGCTGACTATTTCGGTTTCACGCGAACACAGCCTGGCCAATGTGCGGATGACGCCGGATGAAGCCATCGCCAGCGCCAAAAAAATCTGCGAATTCCGCGACAGCCTGCCGAAAGAGAAGCGCCCGGTGATCGAATCCGGTCTGTCCACGGTGTTCGGCTGCACGCTGGAGGGTGCGGTCAGCGAAGATGAGGTGGTGCGCATGGCCGTGGCCTCGGTCGAGGCCGGCTGCGACGAAGTGGGCCTCGCCGACACCACGGGTTATGCCAATCCCGAGCAGGTCCGCCGCGTGTTCAAAAAAGTGCGCGCCGCGATCGGCGACCGGCTGTCTGGCGCGCATCTGCACAACACGCGCGGGTTGGGCCTCGCCAATGTGGTCGCGGCACTGGAAGTCGGCGTCACCACTTTCGACAGTTCACTCGCCGGCCTTGGCGGCTGCCCATTTGCGCCGGGTGCCTCCGGCAACATCGTCACCGAGGACCTGGTGTTCATGCTCGAGTCCATGGGCCTGCGCACCGGTATCAACCTCGACCAGTTGCTGGCACTGCGCGGCATACTTGAAGAAGGCATACCCGGCGAGCCGCTGTATGGCTACGTGCCGCTGGCCGGCATCACCAAGGGCTTCATTCCCGCGACACGTTCGAATTAAACATCGGCCCGGACACCGCATGTTCCCTCTCCCCGGAAAACGGGGAGAGGGCTAGGGTCAGGGGCTGCGATTACGCTCAATTTCCTGTACTCAAGCAACGGAATCCATCATGAATAAAAAACTCCCCCTCGAAGGCATCCGCGTCATCGAGTTCTGCCACGTTGTCATGGGCCCGACCTGCGGCCTGGTGCTTGCTGACCTTGGCGCCGAGGTGATCAAGGTCGAGCCGCTCGACGGCGACCATACGCGCAAGCTGACGGCTTCCGGCGCCGGCTTTTTCCCGACCTACAACCGCAACAAGAAAAGCATCGCGGTCGACCTCAAGTCGGAACAGGGCCGCGAGCTGGTGCTGAAGCTGATCGCCAGCGCCGACGTGGTCACCGAGAACTTCCGTCCCGGCGCGATGGACAAGCTCGGCTTCGGCTACGACGCCCTGAAAAAGCTCAACCCGCGGCTGATCTACTGCTCGATGAAGGGTTTCCTGCCCGGGCCCTACGAGCACCGCACCGGGCTCGATGAAGTGGTGCAGATGATGGGCGGCCTCGCCTACATGACCGGCGGCCGTTTCGGCCCGCTGCGTGCCGGCGCCTCGGTCAACGACGTGATGGGCGGCATGTTCGGCGCCATTGGCATCCTCGCCGCGATCAACCAGCGCCATGCCACCAGCGAGGGCCAGTACCTGCAGAGCGCGTTGTTCGAGAACAACGCTTTCCTGATGGCCCAGCACATGCTCGAAGGCTACGCCACCGGCCAGCCGGTGAAACCGATGCCCGACCGCATCCGCGCCTGGGCGCTCTACGACAACTTCAAGACCAAGGAGGGCGAACTGGTCTTCGTTGGCGTGGTCACCGACACGCAGTGGAAGGTGTTCTGCGAATCATTCGGCTTGACCAAACTGTTCAACGATCCGGCGCTGAAAACCAACCCGCAGCGCGTCGAAGCGCGGCCACGAATTTTGCCCATCGTCAGCGAGATATTCTCAAAAATGGGCAAGCAGGAACTGATGGACCGCTGCGAACAGCTCGGCCTGCCCTTCGCGCCCATCGCCAAGCCGGAAGACCTGTTCGAGGACAAACACCTCAACGCCTCCGGCGGCCTCGCGCCGGTGCGGCTGAACAACGGTGTCAAAACCAAGGTGCCGGTACTGCCCATTGAAATGGACGGCCGGCGCTTCGGCACCCGGCTCGACATCCCGCATGTGGGGGAGCACACGCGGGAGGTGTTGAAGTCGGTGGGTTATGGTGATGCGGAGGTGGAGAAGATGGTTGGCAGCAAAGTGGTTGCGGCGGTGCAGAAATAATCATTCTCCACCGTTGGGGTTTTTGCCATTGCTATCATTTTTTGATAGCATAATTAAGTGAACTCCAAACACCGGAAAACCCTTCAGGCGGTATTCACACGTCCCACCCCGGCCTCGGTCGTGTTCTCCGACATCGAGGCCCTGGTAAAGGCGCTCGGGGGTGAGGTGGTCGAACGCGCTGGCTCCCGGGTCAAAATCGTCCTGAAGGGATTGGAGTGGCGGTGTCACCGGCCACACCCGGGCAAGGAAGCCAGGCGTTACCAGGTTGAGGAGGCACGGGAATTTTTTGAACGGGCAGGAGTGAAACCATGAACACGATGAATTACGCCAGGTATTCCGCGCGGATCGAATTCGACGAAAGAGACAATCTTTTTGTGGGCCGGGTGCTGGGCTTGCGCAGCATGATCAGTTTTCACGGCAAGACCGTCACGGAGCTGCGCAGCCAGTTCAAGGCGGCGATGGATGATTACCTCGAAGACTGCAAGTCCCAGGGCATCACGCCCGAAAAACCAGCCTCCGGAAAATTGCTGCTCAGGGTTCCGCCGGAGGTTCACAGCAAGGCATTGATTGTCGCGCAGTCCCGCGGCAAGAGCCTGAATCAGTGGGCTACCGAGACATTGCAGAAGGCTGTGGCTGCGGAAATTTAGCCGCGCGCCTAACAGCCCGCCATCACTTTCCCCCACTTCGCATCCGGCCTGATCTTCAGCGGCTGCGGCGCGGCAGCGAGCGCGGTGCGCGTGGTCGAGGTGATGTTGAGCAGCACCGGCTTGCCGAACTCGGCCTCGAGGATCGGCACGGCGTGGATCGCGAACCACAGGCCGCCGGGCAGCAGCAGGGCCTGGGCTTCGGGGGCGGCGGCGAGGGCGGCGCGGCCCAGCTCCAGCGCCAGTTCATGGTCGGCGAGCGGGCTGGAGATCTTGTTCTGGTCAAGGTTGCGGCCCTGGGCGCGCAGTGACACCACTTCGATGCCGGCCTCCTTCAGGTAGTTCGACAGCGCGGTGTTGACGTGTTCCGGCCAGCGCGTGGCGAGTGCGAGTTTGGTGACATTAAAGTGTTTCAGCGTCGCGATGTGGGCTTCGAGATCCGTGTCGCAGGGGATGCCGGTGCGCTGGGCGCCTTCATCAAGGATTTCACGCATCTTTTTGCGGCCGAGGACTGAAGCCACCGGCACGCCGCTCAAGGCAATGCGGTCAACCTTCTTGCCCTTGAGCCGGTCGAAGGCCGCCCATAGCGCCGGCAGTTCGGTTTCGACCGCGGCGAGGCTGTATTCCTTGAGGTTGAGGCCGGTGGTCACCAGCATCATGCCGTCGGGTGCGACGCGGTAGAACTGGTAGGCGTCCATGTCGGTGTAGAGGTGGGGGATGACGTAACCGAGGGTGAGCCAGGGGCTGACGATGGACATGCGAGAGATCCGTGTAGGTTGGTGGAATACGAGCGAAATAAAAACGCCTCAGCAAAGCCCCTCACCCCAACCCTCTCCCCGCAAGCGGGGCGAGGGGGTGTCTTGCCCATGACTGACCTTGAGGGTTAGGCAAGGCTGCATTATCCACGACTCGCGCTGGTTACCCGCGTGCCGCCGGTTTTCGGTATCCTCGCGGTTCTTTTTCATTCCTTTTTTTGAACCCTCCGGAATTTCGCATCATGGCTCAGTACGTATTCACGATGAACCGGGTCGGCAAGGTTGTGCCGCCCAAACGCGTCATCCTCAAGGACATTTCGTTGTCGTTTTTCCCCGGCGCCAAGATCGGCGTGCTCGGCGTCAACGGCTCGGGCAAGTCCAGCCTGCTCAAGATCATGGCTGGTGTGGACCAGGAATTCGACGGCGATGCGACGCCGATGCCCAACCTGAACATCGGTTTCCTGCAGCAGGAGCCGCAGCTCAACCCCGAGCAGACCGTGCGTGAGGCGGTGGAGGAAGGCCTCGGCGAAGTGTTCGGCGCGCAGAAAAAGCTCGACGAGATTTACGCCGCCTACGCCGAACCGGACGCCGATTTCGACAAGCTCGCCGCCGAGCAGGCCAAGTACGAGGCCATCCTCGCCAACTCCGGATCGGATACCGAGCACCAGCTGGAGATTGCCGCCGACGCGCTGCGCCTGCCACCCTGGGACGCGAAGATCGACAAACTCTCCGGCGGTGAGAAGCGCCGTGTCGCGCTGTGCCGGATGCTGCTGTCAAAGCCGGACATGCTGCTGCTCGACGAGCCGACCAACCACCTCGATGCTGAAAGTGTCGATTGGCTGGAGCAGTTTCTGCACCGTTTTCCCGGCACCGTGGTGGCGGTGACCCACGATCGCTACTTCCTCGACAACGCCGCCGAGTGGATTCTCGAACTCGACCGCGGCCACGGCATTCCGTGGAAGGGCAACTACAGCTCCTGGCTGGAACAAAAGGAAGACCGGCTGCAGAAGGAAGAGGCGACCGAGTCGGCACGGCAGAAGGCGCTGGCGAAAGAGCTGGAGTGGGTGCGCCAGAACGCCAAGGGCCGCCAGGCCAAATCGAAGGCGCGGATTGCGCGCTTCGAGGAACTGTCGTCCTTTGATTACCAGAAGCGCAACGAAACCCAGGAAATCTTCATCCCGGTGGCCGACCGCCTCGGCGAAAGCGTGATCGAGTTCAAGGACGTATCCAAGGGTTTCGGCGACCGCCTGCTGATCGACAAGCTGTCGTTTGCAATTCCGCCGGGTGCCATCGTCGGCATCATCGGCCCCAACGGCGCCGGCAAGTCGACGCTGTTCAAGATGATTGCGGGCAAGGACCAGCCGGATTCCGGCGAAGTGGTGATCGGCTCGACGGTGAAGCTGGCGGTGGTTGATCAGTCGCGCGAAGCGTTGCCCGACGACAAGACCGCATGGGAAGCGATTTCCGGCGGGCTCGACATCATCAACGTCGGCAAATTCGAGATGCCTTCGCGCGCCTACCTCGGCCGCTTCAACTTCAAGGGCCAGGACCAGCAGAAAAAAGTCGGTTCGTTGTCCGGCGGTGAACGCGGCCGGCTGCACCTCGCGCACACGCTGCTCAAAGGCGCCAACGTGCTGCTGCTCGACGAACCGTCAAATGACCTCGACGTCGAAACGCTGCGCGCGCTGGAAGACGCGCTGCTCGAATTCGCCGGCTGCGTGCTGGTGATCTCGCACGACCGCTGGTTTCTTGACCGCATCGCCACGCACATCCTCGCCGCCGAGGGTGATTCGCAGTGGACCTTCTTTTCCGGCAACTATCAGGAGTACGAGGCGGACAAAAGGAAGCGCCTGGGTGAAGAAGGCGCAAAGCCCAAGCGCCTGCGCTACAAGCCGCTGAAAGTGTGATTGCGTCTGGACGGTATTTTATAAGTATTTGTTTTTATTGAATAATTTTTTCAGGGTACGCCGCCAGCCACGCCAGCGTCGGCTCTGAAAAAAGCAGCAGCCTCAAGTCCCCGCCGCGCGCCGCCGTAACCGTGCTGTTAGCCATCACGGGAGCGGCGCAAACAGCGCCGGTCTGACCTTGGATAGACCGCAGCATGTTGCCGCTTACGGCGACCTTAATCTCGATGAAGCCCTGCGCCTGTTGCGCCATGCCGGTCATGGTGTGGCTGCGGCCGCGGGCGCGGCTGACGTGGCTACGCTGCAGGCCGTCATCGACGGGCTGTGCGAGCTGTCTTCGCGCGACGGCCTGACCGGGCTCGCCAACCTGCGCCAGTTCCGCCTGGTGCTCGACCGCGAGCTGGATCGTGTCGCGCGCACCGGCGAGCCGCTGTCGCTGCTGCTGATCGACATTGATCACTTCAAGGCGATTAATGATCAGCATGGCCATCCCGCCGGCGACCGTGTGCTGAAAACGCTGGCGAGCCTGCTCGAATCGAGCCTGCGGCCGATGGATACCGTGGCGCGCATCGGCGGCGAGGAGTGGGCGGTGATCCTGCCCAGCAGCCAGCCGCAGCAGGCCTGCCGCGCGGCAGAGCGTTTGCGCGCCGGGGTCGAGCACACGCAGGTTTTTGTCGAGGATGGCACGCCGCTGTCGATCACCATCAGTTGCGGTGTGTCCGCGGTGGCGCCCTGGGCAGGGGTGACGCCTTCGGCGCTGATTGCTTCCGCCGACCGTGCGCTGTACGCCGCGAAGCAGGCCGGGCGCAACTGCGTGCGCCTCGCCGACGCCCCCAAACCCGCCATCACCCCCGACGAGCGCGCCGCGCTGCTCGATCCGAACTGGAGCACCACGCCATGAAAGACGCCGACCGCATCGCCACGCACACTATTGCCGTGACCAGCGGCAAGGGTGGCGTCGGCAAGACTTTTTTCACCGCCAATCTCGCGGCGGCACTCGCCCGAGCCGGCCAGCGTGTGCTGGTGATGGATGCCGACCTCGGCCTCGCCAACCTCGACATCATCCTCAATCTGCAACCGAAGGCGACGCTGCATGATGTGCTCAACGGTGGCGTTGAACTGGATGACGTGATTCTGGCCGCGCCCTGCGGCTTTTCGGTGCTGCCGGCCGGATCGGGCCTCGCCGAATACTCGAGGCTCTCCGGCGAATTGCGTGAGCGCCTGCGCACGGTGTTCGACCGGCTTGAAGGGCGTTACGACTGCCTGCTCATCGATACCGGCGCCGGCATCGCCGACCTCGTTCAGTACGCGGCCTCGCTCGCCGATGAGCTGGTGGTGGTGTCCACGCCGGAACCGACCGCGCTGGCCGATGCCTATGCCACGATCAAGGTGTTGTCAGCGGACCGGCGGCTGAAGCGTGTGCATCTGGTGATCAATCAGGTCCGCCGTGCCGGCGAAGGAGTGACGCTGACCAAACAACTGCAGCAGGTGGTGGATCGTTTCCTGACCAGCGCCGAAGCTGCGCCGCCGCGGCTGGGTTTCCTCGGCGAGATTCCGCACGACAAGATGGTCGGCGAAACGGTGCGCAGCCGCACGTTGTTACTGGAAAGCGCGCCCGGATCGCCGGTGGGACTGGCGATCACCGCCATCGCCGGCCGCCTTTCGCGGCAGTTGCTCGCCTCCGCCGCCTAGAAGCGGCAGCCTGGGGCTGCCGTCATTTTTTAACCGCGCCCGGCGTAAGGCATGTTCGTCGCCATCACCATCAGATGGTAGATGTTGACGTCGAGCGGCTGGTTGGCCATGAACAGCACCGATTTCGCGACATCGGTGACGTTGATCATCGGCTCGACCTTGATCTCGCCATCAGCCTGCTTCACACCCTTGGACATCCGTGCCGCGAGTTCGGTCATCGCATTGCCGACATCGACCTGACAGCAGGCAATGTTGTGCTTGCGGCCGTCAAGCGAGATGGTGCGTGTCAGGCCCGATACGCCATGTTTGGATGCGGTGTATGGCGCCGAATCCGGGCGCGGCGCATGCGCCGAGATCGAGCCGTTGTTGATGATGCGTCCGCCCTGCGGCGACTGGTTCTTCATCATCCGGAACGCGGCCTGCGCGCAGAGGAAAGTGCCGGACAGGTTGGTATCGACCACCGATTTCCATTTGTCCCAGGGCAGGTCCTCGAAGGGCACACCCGGCGCGTTCTGGCCGGCGTTGTTGAACAGCACATCAACACGGCCGAATTTCTGCTGCACTTTCGCGAACAGCGCTGCCACTGACTCGGGATTGCCGACGTCTGCGGACACCACGAGGCCACGTGCGGCGTCAGCGCCGGCTTCGGCCAGCGCGGCTTCGAGCGCATCGGCGCGGCGCCCGGCCAGGGTCACGCTCCAGCCGTCCTTGAGGAAAGCCAGCGCGGTGGCTTTGCCGATGCCGCTGCCGGCACCGGTGACGACGGCGATTTTCGGGGGGGTGCTCATGGCGTGCTCCTGGGTTGGGTATGGGCCTGGTTGCGGGTTTGGGATGATCAGGCGGCAATGCTGTAGCGGTTGCGGCCGCCAGCCTTGGCTTTGTACATCTCGACATCGGCGCGGTCGAGCAGGCGCGCGGTCTGCACCGCATGCAGCGGTGCGAAGGCGACGCCAATGCTGGCGCTGATGGAGATTTTCTCGCCCGAGTCGACCTCCACCGGCTGGCGTATCGCATCCATCAATTTGTCGACGGTGCCGCGGATGCTGTCGGGTTCTCGCACATCCTCGAGCAGCAACACGAACTCGTCGCCGCCGATGCGAGCCAGGGTGTCGATTTCGCGGATCACGGTGCGGATGCGCTGGGCGACTGTGATCAGCAGATGGTCGCCGACAGCGTGGCCGTGGCGGTCGTTGATCGGCTTGAAGTTGTCGAGGTCGACCATCAGCAGCGCGACATTGTCGCCGCTGCGCCGGGCGCGGTTGATCGCGCGGTCGATGCGGTCGTTGAGGAACAGCCGGTTGGCCACTCCGGTGAGTGGATCCTGCAGCGCCAGCCGGCGCAGCTCGCGTTCCTTTTCGAGCAGCATCTGGTTGGCGTTTTCAAGATCGTGGGTGCGCGCGGCGACGCGGTCTTCAAGCTCCTGTTCCGAGCGGCGCAGGGTTTCCACCAGCTGGTTGTTGGCGTTGAGCGCGGCGCTGTCTGCGCTTTCCTTGGCGGCGCGCATCACGTTGATGCGGTCGGCCAGCGCGAAGGACAGCAGCAGCAGTTCCAGCGCCGAACCGATCTGCATCGCATGCAGCGTGAATCCGGTGGTCGGCACCAGGCCGAACACGCGTAATCCCTGAATCGCCACGCCGAACAGCAGCGCGGCCCAGGCCAGCAGGTAATAACGCCCGCCCGGATGACCGACCCGCACAGAGTGGATGCCGGTCATCACCGCCACCACCGAAAACGCCACGCCGAGCAGCGACACAAAAATCGCCAGCGGCCGGTACGACAGGTAGAAGGCCAGCAAAATCGCGATCACAAACAGCCCCACGCTCGCCCGCAGCAGGCCGTCGTAGGGCGAGGTGCGCCGGGTGTCGAGAAACAACTGCACAAAAATCGAACCGGTGAGTCCGGTCAGGGCCATGCCCACCGGCAATGCGATGTCTCCCCAAGCCGGAAATTCCGGCCACACAAACTGGTTGCCGAAGCCGTTCAGCGACAACTGGCCGATCGCCATCGCCATGGTGAATGCGACATAGGCGAGAAAGGTCCGGTCGCGGGTGCTCATGTACAGCAGCAGGTTGTAAAGGCCCAACGCGAACAGCATGCCGTAGTACAACGCGAGCAGCGCGTAACTGTTGCGGTCAAAACGCGCCAGCGCCTCGGGCTGCCACAAGGTGACCGGCAGCGTCACCGTGCCCTGGGAAGTGACGCGGATGTAGACGGTCTGTGTCTCGCCCGGCAGCAGCGCCAGCGGAAACACCAGATTGCGGTGCGGGTAGGCGCGCTCGGAAAAGGGCAGCAGGTCGCCGGAAATCTGGCGTTCGAAGCCGCCGCCGGCACGCTGGGTGTAGACCTCGACGCGATCGAGCGAGGAGTAACCTATCTCGAGCAGCCAGCGGCCTGGCGCAGCGGCATCCAGCGTGATCGGCAGGGCGAGCCACCAGGCCGAACCGGAAAAACTGTAGTTCAGCGAGTCTGTGCGGCTGTCGGGCATCGCCGCCTGGAAGCGCGCGGCATTCACCGGGTGCACCACCTCCTCGATGCCGAGCTTGTGGCTCGGGTCTTCGAGCACCGTCAGTGACGGTGTCGCTCGGTAACGGCCTTCGCTGGCGTTGATTTTGAGCGAGGTCTGCGCCATTGCCCCCTCGGCGATCAGCCACAGCCCGAGGATCAGGGCGGTGAGGATCAGGCGCGGGGTGGTCTGATATGAGCGCGCGGTGTTCATCAGGGTTGTTGTGTCAATCGCTCTTATTTCACCCAGGAGTCGCGCAGCGTCACCGCGCGGTTGAATACGGGCATGCCGGGGGATGAGTCGCGGCTGTCGGCGACAAAGTAGCCATGGCGCTCGAACTGGAAGCGCTCGCCGGCTTTTGCCGTGGCCAGCGCAGGTTCGAGCTGCGCGGTGATGTTGCGCGCCGAATCGGGATTCAGGTCGAGCAGAAAGTCGCGCCCGCCGGAGCCCGGATGCGCTGCCTTGAACAGGCGGTCGTAGAGGCGGACTTCGGCGGCACGGGCCTGCGCGGCACTGAGCCAGTGGATATTGCCCTTGACCTTGACCGACTCCGCGCCGGGTGTGCCGGACCGGGTTTCCGGCAGGTACTGGCAGTGCACCGCGGTTATGTTTCCGGCGGCATCCTTGTCGCAGCCGGTGCATTCGACGACATAGCCGTAACGCAGCCGCACCTTGTTGCCGGGGAACAGGCGGAAATAACCTTTCTGCGGCGTTTCGGTGAAGTCCTCGCGTTCGATCCACAGTTCGCGGGTCAGCGGCACCGCGCGTTTGCCGAGTTCGGGCTTCTGCGGATGGTTGGGCGCGAAGCAGTCTTCCTGCCGCCCTTCGGGATAGTTGTCGATGATCAGCTTCAGCGGATCGAGCACGGCGATGCGGCGCTCGGCGATTTCGTTGAGGTGCTCGCGCATGCAGTCCTCGAGCACCGAGTAGTCGATCCAGGAATCAGCCTTGGACACGCCGATGCGTTCGGCGAACAGGCGGAAACCTTCGGCGGTGTAGCCGCGGCGGCGCGCGCCGGCCAGCGTGGGCAGTCGCGGGTCATCCCAGCCCGAGACATGTTTTTCATCGACCAGCTGGATCAGCTTGCGCTTGGACAGCACGACATGGCCGAGGTTGAGTCGCGCGAACTCGATTTGCTGCGGCAGCGGGCGCGCGAGCAGGCCGCCATCGGCGAGTTTGCCGAGCAGCCAGTCGTAGAACGGGCGCTGGTCGGCGAATTCCAGGGTGCAGAGCGAGTGGGTGATGTTCTCCAGCGCATCCTCGATCGGATGGGCGAAGGTGTACATCGGATAAATGCACCAGGCATCGCCGGTGCGATGGTGTGTCGCTTTGCGGATGCGGTAGATCGCCGGGTCGCGCAGGTTGATGTTGGGCGAGGCCATGTCGATCTTCGCGCGCAGCACCATCGTGCCGTCGGCGTGTTTGCCCTCGCGCATTTCGCGAAAGCGCCCCAGAGATTCGGCGGCAGGACGTTCGCGCCAGGGGCCGGGCTTGCCGGGCTCTGTGAGTGTGCCTCGGCTCGCGCGCATCTGCTCGGCGCTCTGTTCGTCAACATAGGCGTTGCCGGAAGTGATCAGGTATTCCGCGGCCTCGTACATGAAACCGAAGTAGTCACTGGCGAAATAGCCGTTGGCGCCCCAGTCGAAGCCGAGCCATTGCACCGCGTCGCGAATCGAATCAACGTATTCCTGTTCTTCCTTTTCCGGATTGGTGTCGTCGAAACGCAGGTGGCAGGCACCGCCGTAATGCTGCGCGAGGCCGAAGTTCAGGCAGATCGACTTGGCGTGGCCCAGATGCAGGTAACCATTCGGCTCCGGCGGAAAGCGGGTGCGGACTTTCGCGGGATCAGCGGCCGCGCCGGCATGGCTGCTCGCCGGGCCCGGTTTGCCGCTCCAGTTGCGCGTGACGTACTTGCCGGCGGCAAGGTCGGCCTCGATGTGGCTGCGGATGAAATTGGAGCTCGATGCTGCGGTTTCGGCGCCGGACTTGGGGTTCTTCGACATGCGGCTTTTTTTCGGGTTGCTGTTGGGGCCTGCGCCGCAATTTTACCCCGCGACAGGGTGTTATCAGGGCTTGCCGAGCACCCGGGTTGGCAATGCGCGCTCGATCGCGCGGCGGCCGTCGCGCCGCAGTTGCCAGCCGCGCGCGCCGCGCCGGTTGGCCACCGCGCGGGCGAGCCGGCCGTCGATGAAATGCAGGGCCACGCCGTCGTCAGCGGCATAACCGCCTGCGATGCGCCCGCCCGCCACCTGCCGCCGGTAGGTCGGCCGGCGCAGCACCTCGCTGTCGTAGTGCGGGCAGTTGCTGCCTTTGATAAAACCGAGGCAGGGCAGCACGGTCAGCGGCCCGGCGACGGAATCGGTGATGCCTTCATCGAACCAGCAGATCGAGCCCGCGCTCCAGCCGCCGAGCACGATGCCGCGCTCCCAGGCATTGCGCAGATGAACATCCAGGCCCCAGTCACGCCATACCGCGAGCATGCTGCGGGTGTTGCCGCCGCCGACAAAAATCGCGTCCTGTTCGAGCACGAAGGATTCGAGGTCGCGCGGCGTTCGCGCAAACAGCGGCAGGTGGGCGGGTTTGCAGGAGAACTGGCTGGCGCCGGCATAAAAGCGCAGCCGCCCGGCATCGGCATCGCCGTGTGCGGTGCCGATGAAGCAGATTTTCGGCTTGCGTTTGCCGGTCTGCTTCAGGAAGTAATCCATCAGCAGCAGGTTGTCGAGGTCCATCGGCAACGCGGCGCCACCGATTGCAATGATTTGTTTTTTCGGTTTCATCAGCGCGGGTAACCTGTCAGCGGGTTTGTCGTGTTCAAACCTGAAAAGCGCCCGAAGTCACGATCCGCGCTCCACAGGATTTTGACGCCGTGCTGGCGGCACAGCGCCGCGATGCGCGCGTCATGCACCTGAGGTCCCGCGATTTTCCCGGCCAGCAGCGTTTCACGCAGTTGCGGCCAGTGCAATTCTGATTCGGCCAGCAGTTGCAACGATGGTGATTCCGTCCAGGCGTCGATCTGCGCGAGCGCGGCGGTCAGCGGCGAAGGTGGCGAGTAAATGCGCGGGTGGGTGACGATGGCCAGAAATTCATGCAGGCAGGGCCAGGGCAGTGCCCATGCGGCCTTGCCCTCCGCCAGTTCGGCCACGCACGTTCTGGCGCGTTCATGCCACTCCGAATCCTCGCGGTGGGCGTAGACGAGGATGTTGGTATCAACCGCGATCATCCGCCGCGGTTTTCGTAGGACAGGCTGCGCAGACGCTCCCAGCCCGCGGCGCTGGCTTCAGGCGTCAGACCGTTGCCGCCCACGCTCGCCTTGCGCAGCTTGAAGGGGAGTTCTCCACGCCGGCTCTGGCTGATGCGCTGGCGCAGTCCTTGTTCAACCAGCGCCCTGACCGTGGTGCCTTCGCGCGCAGCGATGCGGCGGGCATCTTTCAGCAAAGCGTCAGCAATCTCGATGGTGGTCTTCATATGGGTGCCCATATTTACAAGGATGGTCAGTCTTCTGATTGTCTTTGGAAGATCATGATGGGGTCAAGCCGGGCACCATCAAGCGATCTGCCGGGAACCAGCGGTTAAAATATAACCAATTGTTTTTATTGATTATTTAAATCGAGCAGGGGGTTGCCCGCTGTGCGCCAACCGGCCGTTGGCACCATCGATGCCGCGGCTTATTCGACCTTGACGTTGGCCGCGCGGATCACCTTCGCCCACTTCTCCACTTCATCCCTGAGGAAACGCTCGAACTCCGCCGGGTTGCTGCCCACGGGGTCGATGCCCATCTGGGTGAAGCGGTCGCGTACGTCCTGGCGTTGCAGGATGACGCCGATTTCCCGGCCCAACCGGTCGATCGCGGCGCGTGGCGAGCCGGCCGGCGCCAGCCAGCCGACCCAGGTGCCGCCGGTGACATTGACGCCGGTCTCGATCAGCGTCGGGATTTCCGGCGCTGCGGCGATGCGTTTGTCGGAGGCCATGCCCAACGCCTTGACCTTGCCCGAACGCACATGCGGCAGCATCGATGAAGGGGTATCCATCAGCAACTGGATTTCACCGGAGATCAGCGCCTGCAGCGCCGGCGCGGTGCCCTTGTACGGCACATGGATCATGCGGATGCCGGTGTTGAGCATCAGCAGTTCGGTGGTGAGGTGGGCGGCGGCGCCGATGCCGCTGGAGCCGAAGGACAGGCTGCCGGGTTTGGCCCTGGCCAGCGCCACCAGTTCACGCGCATCCTTCGCCGGCAGGCTGAGGTTGGTGCAGACGATCAGCGGCGCGGTGGCGAGCAGCGAGACCGGGGCGAAGCTCTTGACCGAGTCATAGGGCAGCTTCGGATACAGCGTCTGGTTGGCGGCGTGTGCTGCGATCACCGAAGCGAGGGTGTAGGCGTCGGGCGAGGCCTTGGATACGATCTCCACGCCGAGGATGCTGTTGGCGCCGGGGCGGTTGTCCACCAGCACGTTCTGCTGTACCGCCTTCGACAGCTCGAGGGCGACGATGCGTGTGGTGACGTCGGTGATGCCACCGGGTGTGTACGGCACCACGACGCGGATCGGTCGCACCGGATAGTTCTGTGCCACGGCCGGGGTAAAACAGGCCGGCAGCAAGAAGAGCATGAGGACAAGGGGCAGATGCAATCGCATGGCAGTCTCCTTCCTTGGGTTTGCGTCGGCTTATTGTTCCAGCTTGAACCCGGTGGCCTTGATCACTTTCGCCCAGCGCTCTTTTTCCGCGCTGAGCCAGCGACCCATTTCCGCCGGGCTGTTGCCGATCGGATCGGCGCCCTGACCCGACAGTTTTTCCTTGATGTCGGGCTGGTGGATGATGCGCGAGATCTCGGTTTGCAGCCGCGCCACCAGTTCCGGCGGCGTTTTCGCCGGCGCCAGCACACCCTGCCAGGAGCCGGTGACAAAACCTTCCAGGCCCGGCGTTTCGGAAACGGTGGGGGTGTCGGGCAGCGTCGGGAAGCGCTTGTCGCTGGATACCGCGATCAGGCGCAGCCGCCCGCTCTTGGTATGCGGCAGCGTGGCGAGCATGCCGTTGAACAGGATGTCGGCTTCGCCGGTGGTGGTGATCAGGATGTTGGCAAAACCGCCTTTGGTGGGGATATAGACCCAGTTGATGCCAGTGCGGTAGGCAAACATCAGTCCGGCCATGTGCGGCGCGCCGCCGAGGCCGGTGGCGTAGTTGAGTTTGCCCGGCCTGGCCCTGGCCAGCGCGATGACTTCCTTCACCGTGCGTGCCGGCATGCTCGGGTGCGAGGCGAGGATATGCGGCGAATACGAGACCACGGTCACTGGTGCAAAGTCGCGGATGATGTCGAAGGGCAGCTTGGCAAAGACGCTGGGGCTGATTGCGAGATTGCCGACGTCCATCAGCACCAGGGTGTAGCCGTCGGGTGCGGCGCGCGCCACCACGTCGGCGCCGATGTTGCCGTTGGCGCCGGGGCGGTTGTCGGCGAGCACCTGCTGGCCCCAGGCCTCGTGCAGCTTGGCGCCGATCAGCCGGGTCAGGATGTCGGAGGTGCCGCCCGCGGGGAAGGGCACGATGATGCGTATCGGTTTTACCGGGTAGTTCTGGGCCGCAACCGGCATGGCGGCGCTGGTGGCGATGGCGCCGAGCAAAACCGCGGCGATGACTGTCTTCATGGTCCCCTCCCAGGTTGAGGGCATCCCCATGCTTGTGCACTCACGGGTGATGCCGCGACCTCATCATAGCCGGGTTCCGCGGCAGAAGGGCGGGGCAATCGTTTATGCTACGCCCCCGATGAATGCCACTGCTTTCCAGACCCTGCGCGCGCTGGCTGACGGCGCTTTCCACTCCGGAGAGGACATTGCCCGCCTGCTTGGATTGACCCGCAGCGCGGTGTGGTACGGCATCCGTGACCTCAATGCCGCCGGCCTGCAGGTGGAGACGGTGCGCGGCCGCGGTTACCGCCTGACCCAGGCTTTGTCCCTGCTCGATGCGGCGCGCCTGAACCATGTGCTGGGCCCGCTTGCCGGCGCCTTCGGGATCGAGATCGTCAACAGCCTGGATTCCACCAACAGTGCGCTGCTGATGCGGGCGGGGCAGGGCGCGCCCGGCGGTCTGGTGCTGGCGGCGGAGCAGCAGAGCGCGGGGCGCGGCCGGCGCGGCCGCGTCTGGCGTTCGCAGCTGGGCCATGCGCTGACCTTTTCGCTGCTGTGGCGTTTTGCCTGCGGCGCGCGGGAACTGGCCGGGCTGAGCCTGGCTGTCGGCATCGCGCTGACGCGGGCCTTGCGCGCGGCCGGCGCTGCCGAAGCGCGGCTGAAATGGCCCAACGACGTACTGCTGCCGGCAGGCAAGCTCGCCGGCATCCTGATCGAGATGCAGGGCGACATGCTCGGGCCGAGTGCCGCGGTGATCGGCATCGGCGTCAATGTGCGTGGGGATGCCGCGATCAGCGCAGCGGTGGATCAGCCGGTTGCTGACCTTGAAACGGCGGCCGGCGTGACGGTGGACCGCAATCTGCTGCTCGCCGCGCTGCTGCGCGAGCTGCACTGTGTGATCAGTACTTTTGCGGCGCAGGGATTCGCGCCGCTGCGTGCTGAATGGCAGGCGCTGCATGTGTTCCAGGACCAGCCGGTCAGCCTGCTGCTGCCCGACGGCAGCGAACTGCGCGGGCTGGCCCGTGGTGTGGCCGATGATGGCGCGCTGCTGCTCGACAGCGACGGCGTGGTGACCCGCCATCACAGCGGCGAATGCAGCCTGCGCGCGGCAGCGGTGACGGCATGAACGTGCTCGCCGTGGATATCGGCAACACCCGCATCAAATGGGGTTATGCCGAAACCGTCGAAGGCCGCGACAGTTCCTGGCTGCGCCAGGGCTGGGTGGCGACGGCGTCACCGGCGGATCTGGCCGCGGACTGGGCCCGGTTGCCTGCATCGCAGCGTATCGTGATTTCCAATGTCGCCGGTGCCGGCGTGCGCGCGCAGGTTGCGGCACTGCTGCCACGTGCTGCGGCCGAACCACTGTGGCTGAAGGCCTCGGCCGCGCAGTGTGGCGTGCGCAGCAGTTACGCCGATCCGGCGAGCCTCGGCTCCGACCGCTGGGCGGCGCTGATCGCGGCGCGGCACCTGGTTGGCGGTGCCTGTGTGGTGGTCAATGCCGGCACCACGATGACCGTTGATGCGCTGGATGGCGAAGGCACCTTCCTCGGCGGCTGCATCGTTCCCGGTGCTTCGCTGATGCGTGCGGCGCTGGCCCGTGACACCGCGAACCTGGCGCAGCGCGACGGCGCCTTCGCCTATTTCCCCGACAACACCGGGGATGCGATCTGGAGCGGCGTGGTCAATGCGCTCGCCGGCGCGGTGCGCCAGATGGTGTCCCATCTCGAGCAGACAGGCGCGCCGCAGCCGGTGGTGCTGCTGTCCGGTGGTGATGCCGCGCTGGTCGAGCCCCAGCTCGGCGGCACGCTGATGCTGGTGGATAATCTGGTGCTTGAAGGTTTGCTGCGCATAACGCACCCTTGATCAAGACATGAAAAAAATCCCGATGCGCTGGCTGTTCCTGGTGCTGGTGCTGGTGAACCTGCTGTTTTTTTCCTGGCATCAGTGGCAGCAAAGCAGTGTCGATGCCGCGGCGCAGATTGCCGGCCTGCAGGTGAATCCCGAAAAAATCCGGCCGCTGGCTGCCGACACCGCAGTGCCGCAGCGTGCGCCACCCAAAGCTGCGCCTGCAACTGCGGCGGCAACAGTCGAAGCCTGCGCGGAATGGGGCCTGTTCAGCGGCCCGGAGGTGGCGCGTGCCGATGGTGCGCTGGCCGCGTTGGGCCTGCCGGCCGAGGTGTTGCAGCGGCGGGTGACCGACATCGACGGTTATTGGGTGCATTTGCCGGTGCAGAAAACCAGGGTCGAAGCCGACCGCAAGGCCTCGGAGCTGAAGGGGCTGGGTGTCAGCGACTTTTACATCGTCCAGGAGCCCCCGAACTGGCGCAATGCGATATCGCTGGCCGTGTTCAAGAACGAGGAACTGGCGAACGCCGAACTCGAGCGGCTGCGCAAGCTGGGTGTGCGTTCCGCGGTGATGACCCGCCGCGAGAGTTTTTTCAAGCAGGTGAGTTACTTGGTGCGTGACCCGGGCAGGGCCACCATCGCCCGTATCAGCGAGCTGCAGCGGGAGTTTCCCGGGGCTGAGCTGAAGGCCGTAACCTGCCCTGCTGATATGTTACCGGCAAAAAATAATCAATAAAAACAATTACTTATAAAAAGTAAGCGCCCGCTCACTGATGGAGTTCGATGTGGCAACCCTGCTATTTGCCGCGTACCCGGGTCAGCAGATCGGTGGTCGAGCGCTGGTGGGCAAATGCAATCGAGTGCACGCTGCCGCCCCAGCCCTGCACTTCGCGCGCGCCGACGATGGCCTCGGGTTTCCAGTCGCCGCCCTTCACCAGCAGGTCGGGCTTCAGCGCGAGGATCAGTTCCAGCGGTGTGTCGGTCTCGAACCAGGTGACCAGGTCCACGCAACGCAGCGCGGCCACTACTGCCGCGCGGTCGGCCAGCGTATTGATCGGGCGGTCGTCGCCCTTGCCCAGCCGCTTCACCGAGGCGTCGCTGTTCAGCGCCAGCACCAGGCTCGCGCCCAGTGCCCGGGCCTGGGCGAGGTAAGTGACATGGCCGCGGTGCAGGATGTCGAACACGCCGTTGGTAAACACCAGCGGCCGCGCCAGCGCGACGGCGCGTGTGATGATGTCCTGCGGGGCGCAGATGCGCGTTTCGAAATCAGGCGGCGGAACCATGGCGCCGCAGTCTACGCGCGCGCCGCCGCCGCGACAAACCCCGCGGCGTTCAGGCCGCCGGGATTTCCTTGCGGAAGCGGTTGAGGTCCTTGACCGAATTGAACTCGCGGCCGAACAGCAGCGACAGGTTGCGCAGGATCACGGTGACTACCTTGTCCTCCCAGGCCTTGTCGAAGCGGATCTGCTGGTCGAGCCAATGCTCCAGCCATTGCGGGTCGGGCAGCCGGCTCTGCACCGTGTCGTTGGGGAACAGTGCCTTGTTGACATGCAGATTGGTCGGATGCAGCGGTTTGCCGCTGCGGCTGGAACTTGCCATCAGCACGCCGACCTTGGCGAAGGCGGCGCGCGCGGGGTCGCCGACACTGTTCAGTGCGCGTTTCATGTATTGCAGATAGGCGCCGCCATGACGGGCCTCGTCGCGCGAGATCAGGTGATAGATCTGCCGGATCACCGGTTCGGTGTGCCAATCCATCGCGCAGCGGTACCAGTGGTTGAGGCGGATTTCGCCGCAAAAATGCAGCATCAGTGTTTCCAGCGGCGGTGCCGGGTCGAAAGCGAAACGCACCGCGTGCAGTTCGTCCTGGGTCGGCGCCAGATCGGGGCGGAAACGGCGCAGGTATTCCATCAGCACCAGCGAATGTTTCTGCTCTTCGTAGAACCACACCGACATGAAGGCGGAGAAATCGCTGTCGTGCTGGTGGTCGCGCAGGAACATCTCGGTGGCCGGCAGCGCCGCCCACTCGGTGATCGCGTTCATCTTGATCGTCAGCGCCTGCTCGTCGCTGAGTTTGCTGCCGTCGAAGGACTGCCACGGCACGTCGTTGGCGAGGCTCCAGCGGATCTGCTCCAGGGATTTGAAGATCTCCGGGTACAACATGGTGCCGGAGGTGATGAATTCGGTGGTCGGCTGCATGGCGGACTCCGTGGTCAGGGATGAATGTGAGGGCATCGCTGGGACGGGCTGGATTATGGGCTGCAGATTGTTTCGAGAATATTGCCGGCCGCCTGGCGTATTGCAGCACGCTCGGCGGCGGTCAGGCGGGCGACATTGCGGGTCATCAGCGCCGTGCGCGGGTTGCCGGAGAATTCGGCCTCGTGGCGGTCGAGAAAGTTCCAGTACAAGGTGGTGAAAGGGCAGGCGCGGGGGCCGGTTTTCTGTTTCGGGTCGTAACGGCAGCCGCCGCAGTAGTTGCTCATCCGGCTGATGTAGGCGCCCGAGGCGATGTACGGCTTGCTGGTGAAGCGCCCGCCGTTGGCGTAGAGGGCCATACCGGCGGTATTGGGCAGCTCCGCCCATTCCACGGCATCGACATAGACCGCGAGATACCACTCGTGCACCAGGCGCGGGTTGATGCCGGCGAGGAGTGCAAAGTTGCCGGTGATCATCAGGCGCTGGATGTGGTGGGCGTAACCGTGGCGCAGGGTCTGGCCTATCGCTTCGCGCATGCAATTCATTGAAGTGTCGCCGGTCCAGTAAAAGCGCGGCAGCTGGCGGTCGTGGCCGAAATGGTTGGCTTCGAGCAGGCCCGGCATGTCCAGCCAGTACACACCGCGGATGAATTCGCGCCAGCCAAGGATCTGGCGGATGAAACCTTCCGCCGACTCCAGCGGCACCGCACCCTCGCGCCAGGCCTGTTCGGCTGCGGCGATCACTTCGCGCGGGTCGAGCAGCTTGAGGTTGAGCGCCGCCGACAGCAGCGAATGCCAGCCGAAGGGTGTGTCGCTCCACATTGCGTCCTGGTGCAGGCCGAAGCGCGGCAGGCGGTGGCTGATGAAATCGGACAGTGCCTGCAGCGCGTCCTCCCGCGTCACCGGCCATGCGAAGTGTTCCAGCGAGCCGGGATGTTCCGGGAAACGGCGTTCGACCAGCGCGATCACCTCGCGGGTGATCGTGTCCGGCGCAAAACGCGGCGGCTGCGGCAGTTCACCAGGGCCGCCTTTGCCGAATCCGGCGCGGTTTTCGGCGTCAAAATTCCAGCGTCCACCTTCGGGTTTGCCGTCCTGCATCAGTACATTGTTGCGACGGCGCATTTCGCGGTAGAAGAATTCCATGCGCAGTTCGCGGCGCCCCTTCGCCCAGGCGGCGAAGTCCTCGCGGCTGCACAGGAAATGGGTGTCGGGTCGGATCGACAGCGGCACGCCGGCCTTGTTGCAGACTTCGGCGATGTCGCCCGCGACACGATGTTCGCCAGGCTCGCACAGCAGCAGGCGCCGCGGTTTTGCCAAGGCGAGCGCGGAAGACAGGCGCTCCTGGAGGCTGTCGCCACCGTCGTCTTCAAGCGCGATGTAATCGACCGGCAGGCCGAGTTTGCGCAATTGCGCGGCGAAGTGGCGCATCGCAGACAGAAAGATCGCGATGCGTGCGCGGTGGCTCCATACGTGGGTGGCTTCACCCACGGCCTCGATCATCAGCACGCGGTCCTGCGCGATGTCGATGCCGGCGAGCGCCGGATTGTCGGCGCTCAACTGGTCGCCAAGGATCAGGATCAGGTTGCGCATTGCTGTTGGATCGCGGATTTAGTGCGAGCGGCGGCAGCGCTCGGAACAGTATTTGACCGCAGCCCAGTTTTTTGCCCAGGACTTGCGCCACAGCATCGGCTTTTTGCAGGCGACGCAGGTTTTGACCGGCAGCTCGGATTTGCGCATTACAGCACTGCCAGCGGGTTCAGTGCGGCATCTTCCGCTGCCCGTTGGGCAGCAGATGTTCCACACGCCAGCGTTGCAGCGCGTAGCGCATGTCATCGAGGGAGCGCAGCAGCAGCACGCCGTCAGTGGCCCTTCGTGCGCGGGCCAAAGCGCCGCCACCGCCCCAGATTTCGGTGCTTTCCGGGAGCAGGGAGCGCAGTTCGGCGAGCCCGGTCAGCGCCGCCGCCTGGGGAATCGCGCTGCTGAAGGACAGGGCGACTATGTCGACGCCGTAGGCGGGGGCTGCATTCTTGATGTCGATTACCGGCGTTTCGGTGCCGAGTGCGACGCAGGCCGCACCCTCCGCCGCGAGCACAGCCTCGACCATCAGCAGGCCGATGCGGTGTTTTTCCCCGGGCAGCGAGGTCAGCAATACCCGTGGTGCCGAGCCACGGCCGGGTTCGGCAAGAATTGCGTTGCGCAGGATGTTCTGTACGTGCTCGGAATAGAGGTGTTCGTCAAATATCGCGATGCGGCCACCGATCCAGGCTTCGCCGATCCAGTGATTGAGCGCGGCGACGGTGTGAGTGACAAACTGTAGCAGGCCCTGGCGCATCAGACTTTGCATCAGCGTCGCCCGGAAACCATCGACATCGTGGTTCAGCAGTTGCTGGATAATGGCCTCGATTTCCGGCGGCGGCGCCTGTTCAGGCGAACTCGCCGAGATCATCCGGGTGAGTTCCGGTGTCGAACGGTTGATGATCTTGCTCGGACGGTGGCCATGATCGATCAGCAGCCTGAGCAGGCGCAGTTTTTCGAGCTGGGGCAGGGTGTAGAGGCGCTCGTCATGCTGGTCGCGCACCGGGTCCGGGAAACCATAACGACGCTCCCAGACTCTAAGCGTGTCCTTGGACAAACCGGTATCTCTTTCCACGGCTGCGATGTTGTAGCAGGCGGGATTGTCGTCCGCTTCAATTATGTTGGGGGTATTCATTTGTCATGGACATACAGGGCTTTTAAGGCAAAATTATGGGAGAAATGCGCTTGTTTCTGTATCTTTGACCAAGACATTATTAATGTCTGCCCAGGTAATGTCAACCAAAATCCTGTTCATGAACCTGATTGAGCCATGACCATTGGCTAATGATTTGAACAGGACGAAGTGAACGTCCGTGCTAACCCGAACAATCCCATCAGGAGCCCCGATGAATGCCCCGGAAAAACTGCCCTTGCCCGACATCCAGTCGATTGCTGATCGCCGCAACATCCCCATCAACCACGTAGGCGTGAAATCACTGGTGCATCCGCTGCGGGTCCGTGCAGCGGACGGTTCCGTCCTGTCCACGGTGGCCACGGTGGACATGACCGTGGGGCTGCCACCCGAGGTCAAGGGCACCCACATGTCGCGTTTTGTAGAAGTGCTGCAGAACCATCACGAGGCGCTGGACGCCGCGGGTTTCGCGGCCCTGCTGGAGCGGATGATCGTACGCCTGGGTGCTGAAACCGGCATGATCGAAATGCGTTTTCCCTACTTCATCACCAAGCGCGCTCCGGTGTCAGGCGTCGAAAGCCTGCTGGACTACAAGGTGATGCTGCGCGCGAAACGCACTGCAGGCGGCACCGTGTTCACCACCCGCGTTTCGGCTCCGGCCACCAGCCTCTGCCCCTGCTCCAAGGAGATCTCCGAGTATGGCGCCCACAACCAGCGCTCCGAGATCACCATCAGCGTCGAGGCCGATGCCGCGCTGACCATCGAGGCCATCGCCGGCATCGCCGAGCAGGAGGCCTCCTGTGAGGTCTACGGCCTGCTCAAGCGACCGGACGAAAAGTGGGTGACCGAGCGCGCCTACGACAACCCCAAGTTTGTCGAGGATCTGGTGCGTGACATCGCGCTGCGCCTGGACGCTGATGCCCGGGTGCACCGCTACAGCGTCGAGGCGGAGAACTTCGAGTCGATCCACAACCACTCGGCTTATGCGCTGGTCGAGCGCGTGAAGTAACACGGGGCCTCAGCAAATGCAGGGCCAAGGTCAGCGTATTGCCGTCGTCGGCGCCGGAATTGCCGGGTTGTCAGCAGCGTGGCTGCTGGCCCGCGCGCATCGTGTGACGCTGTTCGAGGCTAATGACTATCTCGGCGGCCATACCCATACAGTCGATGTAACCCTCGACGGTATCACCGCGCCGGTGGATACCGGCTTCCTTGTGTTCAATGATCGTACCTACCCCCAGTTGATCGCGCTGTTCGAACACCTGGGCGTTGCGACGACGGCCAGCGACATGTCGTTCTCGGTGCGTCTCGAGGCGGCAGGAGTGGAATGGGCTGGCGGTGACCTTGACGCGGTTTTTGCGCAGCGGCGCAACCTGTTGCGGCCGGCATTCTGGTGCATGCTGGCCGACATCCTGCGCTTCAACCGCGAGGCCACGGCCGCTGCGCGTGGCGGCACTGGCGCGGCGGTTTCACTGGGCGAATTTCTCGATGCCGGCCGTTATGGCGCTGCTTTCCGTGACTGGTATCTGCTGCCGATGGCCGGCGCGATCTGGTCCTGCCCGGCGAACACCATGCTGGAGTATCCGGCGCAGACCTTTTTCCGCTTCTGTGACAACCATGGCCTGCTGCAGGTCAGCGACCGTCCGCAATGGCGCACCGTGGTTGATGGTTCGCGCTGCTATGTGCAGAAACTGGCAGCCGGAATACCTGATGTACGCTCCTCCATGCCGGTGGCGTCGATCCGCCGCGATGACGGCGGTGTCAGCTTGAACACGTCCGCAGGAACGGAACGTTTCGATGCCGTGGTGCTGGCCTGCCACAGCGACCAGGCGCTGCGCCTGCTTGCGGATGCCGACGAGGCCGAACACGGGGTACTCGGAGCCATTCCCTACCAGGACAACGAGGTGGTGCTGCACACCGATCCGAGTTTCCTGCCGCGGCGGCGCAAGGCCTGGTCGGCATGGAACTATCACGCCGGTACCGCCGCGGATGCGGCCCGCCCTGTGGGTGTCAGCTACCTGATCAACAAGCTGCAGCCGCTGCCTTTCAGCCGGCCGGTGATCGTCACGCTCAACCCCGGCGAATCGCCGCGCGCGGATTGTGTGATCGACCGTTACCGTTACGCCCATCCGGTGTTTGATTCCCGCAGCGGCGATGCTCAGGTCTGTCTGCGGCAGTTGCAGGGCCGGCGCAACACCTGGTTCTGCGGCGCGTGGACGGGTTACGGTTTCCATGAGGACGGCCTGAAGTCGGGCATGGCGGTGGCGGCCTGTCTCGGAGTGGCGCCGCCGTGGCAGCCGGCGCAGGACGTGCTGAAGGTGGCGGCATGAGCGGGCAGCCGGCGCAGATGCTGCTCTACAGCGGCGAGGTGATGCATCGCCGTTTCTCGCCCGCGCAGCACGCCTTTCGCCACAGCCTTTTTTTTCTGCGGTTGCGCATCGACGGCGAACCACCGCGGCTGCCGGCGTTGTGCTCGCGCAATCACTGGAACCTGCTCAGCCTGCACGATGCCGACCACGGCCCGCGTGACGGAGGCGCGCTGGAACCGTGGATGCGCGGCGTGCTGGCTAGGCACGGCCTGCAGGCCGCGGATGGCGAGATCTGGCTGCAGACCTTCCCGCGGGTGCTGGGTTATGTGTTCAACCCGGTCAGCTTCTGGCTGTGCCACGACCGCGAAGGCGGGCTGCGTGCGGTGCTGGCCGAGGTCAGCAACACCTTTGGCGAGCACCACAATTATCTGGTGGCGCATGCCGATGGCCGGCAGATCCGCGGCGATGACTGGCTGACCGCGCGCAAGGTGTTCCATGTCTCGCCGTTTTTCCCGGTCAGCGGTGAATACCGGTTCCGCTTCGAGGATGATGCCGGTGGTTGCCGTTTCCGCATTGATTACGACGACGGCGCCGGCAACCGTCTGGTGACCCAGGTGCGCGGAGCCGCGCGGCCGCTGACCTCCACCGCGCTGGCGGGTGAACTGCTGCGCCGGCCCTGGCTGACCTTCGGTGTGATCCTGCGCATCCATTACCACGCGCTGCGGCTGTGGCTGAAGCGCGTGCCGTTTTTTTCCAAACCCCTGCCCCCCGCAGAAGACATTACAAGATGAATCAAACTCTCACCGATCATGAGCCGCGGGGCAGCGAGCCCGCTGCTGCTCGCTGGCTTTTTCGATTACTCGCCGGACTCAGTGCCGGCCGCATTGACTTCACCACGCCTGACGGCCGCACGCTGACTTTCAGCGGCAGCCAACCCGGACCCCATGCAACTCTGAAACTGGGTGACTGGAAGGTCTGCGCCGATATCCTCTCGCGCGGGGACATCGGCCTCGCCGAAGCATGGATTGATGGCCGGGTCACCAGCGACGACCTGACCCAGCTGCTGCTGCTCGCCGCGGTCAATGAGTCGGCGGTCGAGCAGGCGATCCACGGTCGCTGGTGGGCGACCCTGGCCTATCGCCTGCGCCACTGGCTGCGTCCGAACACCCGTGCCGGCAGTCGCAAAAACATCCACGCCCACTATGACCTCGGCAACGATTTTTACCGCCTTTGGCTGGATCCGACGATGACCTATTCCTCGGCGCTGTTCGAGGGGGATGCCGGGCGCCCGCTGGCACAGGCGCAGACCGCGAAATACGCCCGCATTCTGCGCGAGACCGGCGCGCGGCCCGGCGACCACATTCTTGAAATCGGTTGCGGCTGGGGCGGTTTTGCCGAGTACGCCGCGCATGCCGGCTGTCGTGTCACCGGCATAACCGTATCGGCGGCCCAGCTCGAATACGCTCGGCAGCGCATCAGCCATGCCGGGCTTGATGACCGGGTGACGCTGCGTCTGATGGATTACCGCGATCTTGATGCGCGGTTCGACCATGTGGTGTCGATTGAAATGTTCGAGGCGGTCGGCGAGCGCTACTGGCCGGGCTACTTCGCGACGATCCGCGACCGCCTGCGTCCCGGCGGTCGCGCGCTGGTACAGAGCATCACCATTGCCGAGTCCAAGTTCGAGCGTTATCGTGCCGGTACCGATTTTATCCAGCAGTACATTTTTCCAGGCGGCATGCTGCCATCGAAAACGGTGTTCGCTGAAGTCGCCGCGCAACAGGGCCTGCGGGTGAGCGGCCTGCATGCCTTCGGGCCCGATTATGCGGAGACGTTGTTGCGCTGGCATCAGGTTTTTAATCAGGCCTCAGGGGAGGTCCGCGCGCTGGGCTTTGATGAGCGTTTCATGCGCACCTGGCGCTTCTATCTGGCGTACTGCGAAGCCGGATTCCGTGCCGGCGCAACGGATGTGGTGCAGGCGCGCCTCGAACATGCGTAATACGCTGCTGATTTTTCTGGCAATGGCGGCAGCTCCGGCGGCCGCGGTCAATGTGCCCGCGGAGTTGCCGCCCCCCGCCTGCAGCGTGATCGAACCCTGTCGCATGGTCGGGAAAGGCCGGCTGCGCTGGTGGGGCTTTCATGTCTATGATGCCGCGCTGTGGGCGCGCGAGGGACGCTGGGCTGCCGATGCGCCCTATGTGCTCGACATCATTTACGCGCGCACCATCACCGGGGCCCAGCTTGCCGACACCAGCATTGACGAAATCCGCCGTCTTGGCATCAGGGATGAGGCCCGGCTTGCGCGCTGGGGCACGCAGCTGCGCACGGTCTTTCCCGACGTGCAGTCGGGAAGCCGGTTGACCGGCATCTATCGTCCGCAGCGGGGCATGACTTTCCACTCGGGTACGCGCGTGCTGGGCAGTATCGACGATCCCGAACTGGCGCGACGGTTTTTTGAAATCTGGCTGGACCCGCGCACGCAGACCCCGGAATTACGGGCCGCACTGCTCGGCGGCCATGGTGACCCTCAGTAAAGGGGCGCTGGCCGCCTACGCGGCTGTCGCGCTGCCGCTGGCCGCCGCCGCTCTGCCGGTTCATGTGCATATACCGAAGTTCTATGCCGGACTCGGTCTTGAGCTTGCGACAGTCGGTCTGTTGCTGCTGGTGCTGCGTCTGCTTGATGCGGTCAGTGATCCCTTGCTTGGCGCGCTGGCAGACCGTATACCCGAGTCGCGTGGCGGGCGGCGCTTGATGATCGTCGCGGCCGTACCGCTTCTTGCCGCAGGTTTGTGGCTGTTGTTCACGCCGCCGGCATCGTCTTCCACACTGGCACTCTGGCTTGCAGCATCGTTGATGCTGAGCTATCTGGGCTTGAGCGCGGCGAGCATCGCCCATTTTGCACTTGGCAGCGCGCTGTCGCGCGATTACGTCGAGCGTACCCGCATCACCGCAGCGCGGGGCATCGCGGCGCTGGTCGGCGTGCTGCTCGCCGCTGCCATGCCCGAGTTGCTGGTGCAGCGTTACGGCGCTGCTGAAGGGTTGGCTTTTTTTGCGCTGGCTTTCGCACCGCTGCTGTTCGTTGCGGCGGCCGTCACGGTTTACTCCGGGCCCCGGCCAGCCGCCGAGGCGCGGCCGCGTGCCTTTAATCTCGCCGCGATCGTACAGCCGCTGCGCAACGCGCGCTTTCGCCGGCTGGCACTGGTGTTCCTGGTGAATGGTGTGGCCGCGGCGGTGCCGGCAACCCTGCTGCTGTTTTTTGCCGCCGATGTATTACAAAGGCCTGATCTGACACCTTTGTTTTTATTGCTTTATTTTGTCGCAGGCGCGGCCGGGATGCCGCTGTGGGTGAAGCTCGCTGCGCGTCTGGGCAAATCCCGCGCCTGGCTGCTTGCGATGAGTCTCTCCGTGGCGGCTTTTGTCTGGGCCTGGTTTCTCGGTGCCGGCGATGCCGTTGCCTTCGCTGTCGTTTGTGTCATGTCGGGCCTGGCCTTCGGTGCGGATCTCGCCCTGCCGGCGTCGCTGCTGGCTGATGTCATCGATGATGATGATGGTGATGGACGGCCCGATGGTGCCTACTTCGGACTGTGGCATCTGCTCGAAAAACTGGCGCTGGCTCTGGCCGCCGGCATCGCGCTGCCAGCGCTGCAATGGCTGGGTTATCAGCCGGGCACGGCTGCGGGGGCTGGTTCCGCGTTATCAGCGGTATATGCGCTGCTGCCCTGTCTGATCAAGATTGGTGCCGCAGTGCTGCTGTGGCGGACCGTACGCGAAAAACAATATATTCAAGGAGCAAGCGCATGAACATTCGACGCTGGATAGTGCTGGTGGCAGTGCTTCTGGTCGCCGGTTGCGGCACGGTGCCGGTGGAAACCTACCGTAATGAAAAACCGGCGCTGGATCTGAAAAAGTATTTCAACGGTACCGTCGATGCCTGGGGCATGTTTCAGGATCGCAACGGCAAGGTGGTCAAACGCTTCACGGTGCGCATTGATGCAAAATGGCAAGGCGACACCGGCGTGCTTGATGAACACTTCGAGTATTCTGATGGCAGCAAGAGCCGCAGGGTGTGGACCATCACCAAGACCGGCGACAACCGTTATCGCGGTACTGCCGATGACGTTGTTGGCGAGGCGATCGGCGAGGTCAGCGGCAACGCGCTGCGCTGGCGTTATGTGCTGAAGCTAGATGTGGATGGCCGCAGCTGGGAGGTGGATTTTGACGACTGGATGTACCAGATGGATGACCAGGTGATGCTCAACCGTTCGGCGATGAGCAAGTTCGGCATTTACCTCGGCGAGGTCACACTCGCCTTCCGCAAGCGGCCGTGATGTTCGGCGCCCTCAACAAGCCGATCCGCGACTGGCGCGGTCTGCGCATCTGGGTGATCGGCGCTTCCAGCGGCATCGGCGCCGGCCTCGCGCAGGCGCTGTGGGCGCGCGGATCGCGGGTCGCGGTGTCGGCGCGCCGTGGCGCGGAACTGGAGCAGTTGACCGCCGCGCATGGCCCAGCCGCGCTGGCCCTGCCGCTCGATGTCACCGACCCGTCCGCCGTACAGCCGGCGCTCGACCGCATCATCGCCGCCTGGGGCGGCGTCGATCTGGTGGTGCTCTGTGCCGGCACCCATCAACCGGTCCGGGCCTGGGCGCTGGAGACCGGGGCCGCAAGGCGGCTGTTCGAAATCAATCTGCACGGGGTGATCCATTGCCTGCCGCCGCTGGTGACCAGGCTGCAGCAGCAGGGCGGCGGCGGCATTGCCGTGGTGTCCAGCGTCGCCGGTTACGGCGGGTTGCCGACTTCGTTGATTTATGGCGCGAGCAAGGCGGCGCTGAACAATCTCACCGAAACCCTGTACCTGGATCTTGCGCCGCGCGGCATCGGCGTTTACCTGGTCTGCCCGGGTTTTGTGAAGACCCCGCTCACCGACCGCAACGAATTTCCGATGCCGGCGCTGATCAGCGTCGAGGCTGCGGCTGAAGCGATGATCGCCGGCTTCGAGCGCGGTGATTTCGAAATTCATTTTCCGAAACGTTTCACGCGCCTGCTCAAGTTGCTGCGGCTGTTGCCGTATCGCTGCTACTTCGCGCTGGTGCGCCGGGGAACCGGTCTGTGACAGCGCCTGTGGACGCCATGCGCGTCAATGCGCTGGTGCATTATTTTGAGACGCTGACGCCGCTGTCGCTGGTCGAACTGCCGCGTTACTACGCCGCCGATTGCCGGTTCCGTGACCCCTTCAACGATGTCCGCGGACTGCCGGAGCTGCAGGAGATATTCAGGCACATGTTCGAGCGCCTTGATGCGCCGCGCTTTATCGTCAGGGAGCGGGTGTTCGAGGCGCCGCGGCTGTTCATCACCTGGGATTTCGAATTTCGTTTCCGCAACTTCCGTCCGGGGGTGACGCAGCAGATCCACGGCTCGAGCCTGATCACCCTTGATGATGCCGGGCTGGTCGCAATCCACCGCGATTACTGGGATGTCGCCGAGGAGCTTTATGAAAAGCTGCCGTTGTTGGGCCGCCTGATGCTTTGGCTGAAAAAACAGGGACACCCCGAGGCGCCCATTTAACCCATTGTTTTTATTGATTATTTTTTAATCAAGGTATTCGAACAGGCGCACCACCTTGCGCACGCCGCCGGTGGTTCGCGCGACTTCGGTGGCGTCCGCCGCCTCCTGGCGCTTGACCATGCCCATCAGGAACACGCTGCCCGCTTCGGTCACCACTTTCACGTGCACCGGGCTGAATTTGCGGGCATCGACAAAACGTGCCTTGACCTTTGAGGTGATCACCGCATCGCTGGTGCGCGCCTGCAGCGCGCTGTTGCCGCCGACCTGAAGCTCGTTGAATACGCTGCGCACGTTTTCGACGGCGCGCGCGACGCGCTCAGCTTCGGCCTTGGCCGCTTCGTTCGGCACTTCGCCGGAGAGCAGCACCACGCGGTTGAAGCTGGTGACATTGATGTTGGCGTCCTTGACGCGTTCGGCGATGCGCGAAGAGGTCTTCAGCTCGATGCCCTGGTCTTCGGTGATGGTGCCCACCGTGCGCCGGTCCTCGGCCATGATCACGCCGGTGGCCGCGGCGCCGCCGATGGCCACCGCGGCGCAGCCGGACACCACGGGCAGCAGGGCGATACAGGTAAGGGTGATCAGTTTGCGCATTTATTCGACTCCCAGAAGTAGACAGTCAATACCGTCGCACAGGCAGTGCAGCGACAACAGGTGCACTTCCTGGATGCGCGCGGTGCTGGTCGCGGGCACGCAGATGTGCACATCATCGGGTCTGAGCAATCCGGCCATCTTGCCGCCGTCGCGGCCGGTCAGCGCGACAACCCGCACCGAGCACTCGTGCGCGGCCTCGACCGCGGCGATCACGTTCGGCGAATTGCCGCTGGTCGAGATCGCCAGCAGCACGTCGCCGGCGCGGCCGAGCGCCCGGACCTGCTTCGAAAACACCTGTACGTAATCGTAATCGTTGGCGATCGAAGTCAGTGTCGAGCTGTCGGTGGTCAGCGCGATGGCGGCCAGCCCCGGGCGTTCGACCTCGAAGCGGTTGAGCAGTTCCGCGGAAAAATGCTGGGCATCGGCCGCCGACCCGCCGTTGCCGCAGGCGAGTATCTTGCCGTCGCCCTGCAGGCAGGCCACCATCGCCTGCACGGCGGCGGCGATCGGCACCGCCAGCGCATCCATGCTTTGCAGCTTGAGATGCGCGCTCTCTGAAAAGTTTTCGCTGATGCGGTTGATCAGGTCCATGGTGGCCGGTATTGTACCTGCAACAGCCGCCTGCGCTATTCGGAGATCACGTCACGCAGCCACTCGGTGGATTGCGGATGCGCCGTGATCAGTACCGCATCAAAACGGCAGGGCGGCAGGCTGTCCAGCGTGGACAGGTAATGGCGCGCGGTTTTTATCAACCTCCCGCGTTTGGCCGCGGTGATGCTTTCTGCAGCCCCGCCGTAGGACCTCCCGGCGCGGCTGCGCACTTCAACGAAGACCAGGGTGTTGCCGTCGCGCGCGATGATGTCGATTTCACCGTGGCGGCAGCGGTAGTTGCGCGCCACTATCCTGAGGCCGGCGTCGCCAAGCAGCGACACCGCGAGTGTTTCGGCCGCGCTACCGGAGGGGTTCACGCGGGGCCTCGATCAGCCGCGCCCGGCCTTCAGCGTAACGCGCGGCGCGCAGCGTGCGGTCGATCAGCCCGCCTTGCAACAGCAACAGATCGCCGGTGACGCCGTCAAGCCGCAGCTCGCGGGGATTGGCGGACAGCAACTGCGCCACCCTCCACGCGTCGATGCCCAGCGCGTACAGGCGTTCGAGCTCGGGTGTTGTCGCCGCGGGCCGCGGATAAAGCATCACCGCCGCATGGTCAGGCTCGATCAGCCAGGGCATGTCGACGAAGCCGACATCGGCCAGATCGTGGCCGGCGAGGGCGCCGCGTTCACCACCGTTTGCATTTGCACCGGCATAGGCAGGCAGGCTGCCGAGGTAGGGCCGCGCCGTGCGCGCCTCTTCGAAATCGAGGGCGATGAAGGCCATGTCCGGTTCGCCGCGCAGGGCCGATTTCAGGCGCTGCGGGTCTGCTGTCGCGATCTCGGAGAGCACGCTGCCGCCAAGGCGGACAAATTCCGCGGTGAAGGCGGCGTAAAGACGGCGCTGCATGGCACTGCCGCTGCTGACCACCAGCGCGCGGCGGCGATTCTCGCGCCAGGCGAGCTGCGCGGCCTGACGGCCTTCGGTTTCAACCTGCAGGCCGAGCATGTAGAGGCGGTCGGGTTTGCGCCCGGTCTGATCCGGCAGGTTGAGCGCCAGGGTCGGCACCGGCACCGGTTCGCCGAAGGCGATTGCGGTCACCGCATCCCGTGTCAACGGGCCCACCACCAGCTGCGCGCCGGCGGCGATGGCCGCGCGGTAGGCACGCAGGGCATCGGCGACTTCACCGTTAAGCGGATATTCACGCACCGTCAGCGCGGCCTTGCCGGCAACCTTGACCGCTGCAAGGAAACCCTCGCGTACCGCGCCGGCATGGCGGGCAAACACTTTTGACTGGGTTGGCAGCAGCAGCGCGAGATGCGGCGTCACCACCGATTCGGATGCTGCCGAGCCGGCTGCGGGTTTGCTTGCCGGGTTTGTTGCAGTTGTAGTGCTTGTTACGGCGTTTGCCGGTGCGGCCGCCGCCATGCCGGCACCTGCGGCCGGGGCTTCGCTGGCCAAGGCTGCCGGTGCTCCGTATAGTGACGCCAGCATGAGCAGCAGTACCGAGGCGCGGGCAAACGCGGTCAGTGCGCAGGGGATTTTCGGCAGTTCAGGCAATATGAATGGCGGCATTTCACGGAGCAGGAGCGGGTGACTGAACAAGAGGCGACAGCGCAAGGGGTGGCGGTACGGTCGGGGGGCAAGCCGGCATTATATGTAGTGGCTACACCGATCGGTAATCTTGGTGATGTGACGCTGCGTGCGTTGCAGGTGCTGCGAGAGGTCGATGTCATCGCCGCCGAAGACACCCGCGTCACCCGCCGGTTGCTGGATCGCCACGGCAGTGCCACGCCGCTGATGGCCGCCCACGAACACAACGAACGCAGCGCGGCTCTGCGTATCGTCGAGAGGCTCGCGGCCGGCGAATCGGTTGCCCTGGTCAGCGATGCCGGCACGCCGGGCATCGCCGATCCCGGCTCGCAGGTGGTGGCCGCGGTGCGTGCCGCGGGGTATCCGGTGGTGCCGATTCCCGGCCCCAATGCCGCGGCGACAGCGATGTCTGCAAGCGGTCTGGGGGACGGACGTTTTCTTTTTTGCGGCTTCCTGCCGGCGCGCGGCGGTGAACGCCGTTCCGTGCTCGGTGAATTGGTGGCGCAGACCGCGGCCCTGGTGTTCTACGAAGCGCCGCACCGCATCACCGATTGTGTCGAAGACCTGCGTGCCATCTTTGGTGATGACCGCAGCCTGCTGATTGCGCGCGAACTTACCAAGATCCATGAATCGATACACCGCTGCCGGCTCGGCGAGGCGGTGCAGTGGCTCAACGCCGACGACAACCGCCGCCGCGGCGAATTTGTGCTGGTGGTGGACGGCGCCCCTGCCGCAGCCAAAGATGACGATGCCGGCGCCGAGCGTACGCTGCGCATCCTGCTCGGGGAGCTGCCTCTGAAGCAGGCAGTGGCGCTGGCGGCGAAGCTGACCGGTGCCGCGCGCAACGCGCTCTATGAGCAGGCGCTGGCGATCAGGAAGGACGGGCAGGGCTGAGCCGTGCACCAGGACAGGAATTTACGCCCGAACCGGCAGCGTTTAACATGAACCGCCGCAATCTCAGCAGCCGCGAACAACCACGATGACCTCAATCACCATCACCCGACCCGACGACTGGCACCTGCATTTGCGCGACGGCGCTGCGATGCGCGATGTGCTGCCGCATACCGCCGCGCGGTTTGCCCGCGCGATCGTGATGCCCAACCTGAAGCCGCCGGTGACCACCACTGCGCTGGCACTGGCTTACCGCGAGCGCATCCTTGCCGCTTTGCCCGCAGGCAGCCGCTTCGAGCCGCTGATGACGCTCTATCTGACCGACAACACCCGTCCCGGGGAAATCGCGGCGGCGAAGGCGAGCGGAGCGGTTCACGCGGTCAAGTATTACCCCGCCGGTGCCACCACCAATTCCGACTCGGGCGTGACGGCGATCGAAAAATGCTACGGTGTGATCGAGAAGATGGCCGAAGTCGGCATGCCGCTGCTGTTGCACGGCGAAGTCACTGACAACGAGGTCGATGTCTATGACCGCGAACGCGTGTTCATCGAGCGTACGCTGGTGCCCCTGGTGGAGCGCTTTCCGCGGCTTCGTGTCGTGCTGGAGCACATCACCACGCGCGAAGCTGCCGAGTTTGTCAAGGCGGCCCCGCCCCGCGTCGCGGCGACGATCACCGTCCATCATCTGCTGATGAGCCGCAACGCGATGTTTGCCGGCGGCGTTCGTCCCCATCTTTACTGCCTGCCCATTCTCAAGCGCGAGGTTCATCGCGAGGCGCTGGTAGCGGCCGCGCTGAGCGGCAGCCCCAAATTTTTTCTCGGTACCGACAGCGCGCCGCATGCCCGGCACACCAAGGAGAACGACTGCGGCTGCGCCGGCATGTATACCGCGCACGCCGGCATCGAGCTCTATGCCGAAGTCTTTGCCGCCGCGGGTGCCATCGACCGTCTTGAGGGTTTCGCCAGCCATTTCGGCGCCGATTTCTACGGATTGCCGCGCAATGCGGAGCACATCGTGCTGCGCGACGAGCCGTGGTCGGTGCCCGCAAGCCTGCCCTTCGGCACCGACACGCTGGTGCCGCTGCGTGCCGGCGGTGCCATCGGCTGGAGAATCGCCGCAGCGTGAGGCGCGCATCAAAGCCCCGTTCTGACGGCTTACAGGCCGATCCGGTTCACTACGACAGCCTGGACTGGCCACACGGCGACATCTGGATATTCACCTACGGTTCGCTGATGTGGGACCCGGGCTTCAGTCATTGCGCGGCCGAGCCGGCGCTGCTGCGCGGCTATCACCGCAGCTTCTGCATCTACTCCAGCCGCTACCGCGGCACCGTCGAAGCGCCGGGCCTGGTACTCGGTCTGGATCCTGGTGGTGCCTGCAAGGGCATCGTGTATCGCATTGCCGCGGCGGACCGCGCCGGGGTGCTCGAGGCGCTGTGGCATCGCGAAATGCGCCGCGGCGTTTACTGGCCGCGGCTGCTGCCAGTGACAACGCCGCAGCGCCGCTGCCTGGCGCTGGCCTTTGTCGCCAACCGCAGTCATGACGGTTATGCCGGCCGCCTCGCGCTTGATGATGCGGCAAGGCTGATCGCCAGTTGTCGCGGCGAGCGCGGGTCCAATGTCGATTATCTGGTGAACACCCTGCGCCACCTCGATGAACTGGGTGTGCGCGATCTTCATTTGCTGAGGCTGATGGAGCGTGTGTGCGAGTGCCGCGGGCGGGGCTGAGTGGTGCGCATGTTAGACTCCGCGCCGAAGCTGGCCAGGCAGCCGCTGCAGGCGGATCAAAGCGGGCGGGATCAGTCGTCCGTACCGCAGGCAGAGGAAAGTCCGGGCTCCACAGGGAAGGGTGACGGGTAACGCCCGTCCGCCGCGAGGCGAGGAACAGGGCCACAGAGATCGAACCGCCGATGGCCGGGGGCAACCCCGGATCAGGTAAGGGTGAAAAGGTGCGGTAAGAGCGCACCGCGCTCGTGGCAACACGAGTGGCACGGTAACCTCCACCTGGAGCAACACCAAATAGGCAAGCGTTGACGTGTCCCGCCGAGCTTGCGGGTTGGTGGCTTGAGCCGTTCAGCGATGTACGGCCCAGAGGAATGGCTGCCCACGACAGAACCCGGCTTACCGGCCAGCTTCACCCCCTTTTTTCAAAGTTCCCGCGCTTTTTGCGCGCCCGTTGGGCTCTGGCGACACCCCCTCGCCCTAATTGCCTGATTTTTAAGCATTCTCAGTTAAAGCCTCACTTTCAGTACGCGAAATATCCCATTGTTTTTTATGGATTATTTCAACAAGAAAAATTGATCGGTACGGACCTCAACAAGTACACGTAAGTCTTTGTCCCGTAAAAGGAAATTGGTAAAACGCGCTTGACCTGACCTGCTCACTTATTTATAGTGGGATTAAGTGGTAAAAAGTGGGAAATTGGGGTTCAAGAGCATACGGAAACGCTGGCGGAAAGGTCCGCCGACTTTCTGTCACCAGGCCAGGGGGCGCACGTGTTTCGCGGGGTCGCACAACTCAATCTCGACAGCAAGGGCAGGCTCGCCATTCCGGCGCGCTATCGCGACTCTTTGCTCGAGCGTTGCGCGGGCCATTTGGTGATCACGGCCGATGCCGACCGCTGCCTGCTGATCTACCCGCTCCCCGACTGGGAGCTGATCCAGCAAAAACTCGAAGGCCGTTCGAATCTCGATCCGCGCGTGCGTGAGCTGCAGCGCCGGCTGATCGGTTTCGCCGTCGATGTCGACATGGACGGCGCCGGACGCGTGCTGATCACGCCCGAGCTGCGTCGATATGCGCAGCTCGAGAAAAGTGTGGCGCTGGTCGGGCAGGGCAAGAAATTCGAACTGTGGAATGACGAGCGCTGGACGCAGTTGATCGACAACGCCGGCGGGTTTGCCGCGGGCGGACTGCCGGCGGAGCTGGAGGATTTCTCCTTGTGACCGGCGTTCATGCCGCGGTGATGGCGGAAGAAGCCGTCGCGGCATTAAACGTGCGCAGTGATGGCGTGTATGTCGACGGAACGTTCGGGCGTGGCGGCCACAGCCGGCTGATCCTGGCGCGGCTCGGCGCCGGTGGCAGGCTGATCGCGATGGATCGCGATCCGGAGGCGGTGGCGGCGGCGCGTGACATCGGTGATCCGCGCTTCAGCATCGTGGCGGCGCCGTTCAGCCGCATCGGGGAAGTGCTGCGGCAGGAGGGTGTGGATGCGGTGGACGGTGTGCTGCTAGACATCGGCGTGTCTTCGCCGCAGATCGACGAAGCGCGCCGCGGCTTCAGTTTTCGCGGCGACGGGCCGCTGGACATGCGCATGGATCCGCAGCACGGCTTGAGCGCGGCACAGTGGCTGGAGACGGCGGCGGAAGCCGAGATCAGGGAGGTCATCAGGGATTATGGTGAAGAACGGTTTGCTAAACAGATTGCAGCAGCGATTGTTGCGGCTCGGGCGCGGGGGGCTGTTGACACCACACGAAAACTTGCCGCGCTCGTGGCAGAAGCCGTTCCCGCGCGCGAGCCACGCCAGGATCCGGCGACGCGCACGTTTCAGGCTTTACGGATTCACATCAATCAGGAGCTCGAGGAGCTATCGCTAGTGCTGCCGCGGAGCTTGGCCCTGTTGCGGGCGGGCGGCAGGCTGGCTGTGATCAGTTTTCACTCGCTCGAGGATCGGATCGTCAAAAGATTCATGCGCACCCAGTCGCAGGCTGACGCGCTGCCGTCACGGCTGCCGGTGCGCGCGGCCGATCTGCCGCAGCCGCCGCTGCGCCTGATCGGCCGCGCTCAGCGTGCGACCTCCGCGGAGATCGCCGCCAACCCGCGCGCACGCAGCGCGGTGCTGCGCGTGGCTGAGCGCACCGCTGCGCCCGCCGGAGTTAAGGCGGCATGAGTTTGCGCCTGACACTGATCCTGCTCGCCGCACTGATGGCCTGTGCGATGGTCACGGTTTCTTCGCAGCACAAGGCTCGCAAGCTGTTTGTCGAGTTGCAGCGTGAACAGGGCCGGGCCAAGCAGTTCGAGATCGAGTGGGGTCAGCTGCAGCTCGAGCAGGGGACCTGGGCGACACATGCCCGCATCGAGCGCATCGCCATCCGCGAATTGGGCATGAAGCTGCCGGTGGCCGCCCGCGTCGAAGTGGTTGTATCCGGTGTCGAAGGGGCGCGGCCTTGAGGCCGGCAGCCAAGCGTGATGCCGCACCGGCGCTGCCGCGCTGGCGTTCAAATTTTGTGCTGCTCTCGATCGCGGCCTGCTTCATCGTGCTTGCCGGCCGCGCGCTGTGGCTGCAGGCGCTGAACAACGATTTCCTGCAGCGCAAGGGCGAGTCGCGTTATTCGCGGGTGATCGAGATCGGCGCCAGCCGAGGCATGATTGTTGACCGCAACAACGAGCCGCTGGCGATTTCGACGCCGGTGGAGTCGGTGGCGGCAAGCCCCGCCGACATCGAGGCTGGCCCTGCCGAACTGCGCCGCCTGTCGCAGATGCTCGGTGTCGGCATCGAGGACCTGCGTGGCAAGCTCGCCGACAGCAAGCGCGAGTTCGTTTACCTCAAGCGGCAGTTGCCGCCGGACCAGGCCGAACGTGTGGTACAGCTTGGAATCCCCGGCGTGTTCCTGCAGCGCGAACACCGCCGCTACTATCCCGCCGGGGAGGTGATGGCGCATATCGTCGGATTCACCGGAGTCGACGACAAGGGCCAGGAGGCGCTGGAACTGGCCTTCGAAGACCGCCTTGCCGGCAAGCCGGGCAGCCGTCGCGTGATCCGCGACCGCCTGGGTCGCATCGTCGAGGACGTCGAAAGCATCCGCGTGCCGCAGAACGGTGAGCGGATGACGCTGGCGATTGATGCGCGCATCCAGTACCTCGCCTTCCGCGAGCTGCGCGACGCCGTGGCTGCGCACCGCGCCAAGGCCGGCGGCATCGTCGTGCTCGACGCGCAAAGCGGCGAAGTGCTGGCGATGGCCAACCTGCCGACCTACAACCCGAATAACCGCGGCAAGCTCGACGCGCAGCGCACCCGCAACCGTGTGGTCACCGACCTGTTCGAGCCGGGTTCGACACTGAAACCGTTCACCGCCGCCGCCGCGCTGGAGGCCGGCTTGTTCCAGTTCGGCACCGTGATCCAGACCGCCCCCGGATCCATGACGATCGGCAGCCGCACCATCCACGACGCGCACCCGCAGGGCGCGCTGACCGTGGCGCAGGTGATCCAGAAGTCATCGAATGTCGGTACCGCAAAGATGGGTCTGGCGATGCCCCCGGAAACACTGTGGGACCTGTTCAGTCGTGCCGGCTTCGGCACGCAGCCGCGCTCCGGTTTTCCCGGCGAAGTGTCGGGCCGCCTGCGCGCCCACGCCACCTGGAAGCCGATTGAGCAGGCGACGATGTCGTACGGCTATGGTGTTTCGGTGTCACTGCTGCAACTGGCGCGCGCCTATACGATTTTTTCATCCGACGGCCGGCTGTTGCCGGTGAGCATGCTCAAGCGAAATGGTCCTCCGGAAGGCGCGCAGGTGATATCCACCTCCACCGCACAGGCGGTGCGGCGCATGCTGGAAATGGCGGCGCAACCCGGCGGCACCGCGCCAGGCGCGCAGGTCGCCGGTTATACCGTCGCCGGCAAGACCGGCACCGCGCACAAGCTCGAAGGCAAGGCGTATGCAACCAATCGTTATGTTTCTTCATTCGTCGGCTTTGCGCCGGCCAACAAGCCGCGGATCATCATCGCGGTGATGATTGACGAGCCCTCCGCAGGCCAGCATTACGGTGGCGCGGTTGCTGCGCCGATTTTCAGCCAGGTCGCCGCCGGCGCGCTGCGCCTGCTCGCGGTTCCGCCGGATGCGCCGGGCCGAACCACGGTGCTGGCTCCGGCCGACATGCCGCTGGTGAAGGAGGATGTATGAGGTCGATCCGGTGAGCGCGGCGCTGAACTCCACGGTCTTCGATGTTGCTGCCCTGCACGTGCTGGGGGTGCGGCGATTGACCCTGGACAGCCGTGTGGTGCGCGCCGGTGACGCCTTCATCGCCTGTCCCGGCGAGACCCGTGATGGTCGCGATTTCATTTCCGATGCGATCCGGCGTGGCGCCTCGGCTGTGCTGTGGGAGGCTGAAGGTCATGCCTGGAACCACCGTTTGCGCGTGGCCAACTTTGCCGTGCCGCAGTTGCGCCGCCATGCCGGCGAAATCGCTGGCGAATTTTATGGCCGGCCGGGTTCGAAGCTGTGGACCATCGGTGTCACCGGCACCAATGGCAAGACTTCGTGCAGCCAGTGGATTGCACAGGCGCTCACCCGCACGCGGCGCAAGTGCGCTGTGATCGGCACGCTGGGCAGTGGTTTTCCCGGCCGGCTTGATGCCTTGGTCAACACCACGCCGGATGCGGTGACGATTCATGCGCAGATGAAAAAATTTTTGCGGGCTGGTGCTCGGGCGATGGCGATGGAGGTGTCTTCGATCGGGCTGGATCAGAACCGCACTGCCGGAGTCGAGTTTGATGTCGCCCTGCTCACCAACCTGAGCCGCGACCACCTCGACTATCACGGCACGATGCGCCGCTACCGCGCGGCAAAGGCGCGGCTGTTCCGGTGGCCGACGCTGAGCCACGCGGTGGTCAATCTTGATGACGATTTCGGCCGCGAGCTGGCCCAGCGCTGGAAACATCGCCGTGCCGCGCTGCTGGGTTATGGTTTTGGCCGCCGCGGCGCACGCGCGCGGCCGGCCTGTGTCGAAGGCCGCAACCTGAGGCTGGGGCCGGAGGGCATCGTGTTTGATGTGGCCACGCCCTGGGGGCGTGCCACGCTGGAAAGCCCGCTGCTCGGTGCCTTTAATGCGGCCAATTTGCTCGGCAGCCTGGCCACGTTGCTGGCCGGTGATGTCGGACTGGCCGCGGCGGTTGCCGCCCTGGAAAAAGTCGATGCGGTGCCGGGGCGCATGCAGCGGTTTGGCGGTGGTGCACAGCCGCTGGTGGTGGTCGATTACGCGCACACAGCGGATGCGCTGGAAAAAGTGTTGCTGGCGCTGCGGCCGCTGCGTGCAGCGCGTGGACGCCTGATCTGCGTGTTCGGCTGCGGTGGAGACCGTGATCCGGGCAAGCGGCCGCTGATGGGTGCCGTGGCTTCGCGCATCGCCGACCGGGTTGTGCTGACCAGTGACAATCCGCGCAGCGAGGATCCGCAGGTGATCATTGCCGCGATTGCCGCCGGTGTGCGTGGCGCGCATCAGCAGGTGCCTGATCGCCGCCGAGCAATTGTGCAGGCGATCGCCGCTGCCGATCATGGCGACATCGTGCTGGTCGCCGGCAAGGGACACGAGAATTATCAGGAAATTGCGGGAGTGCGCCGCCGCTTCAGTGACGCCGCCGTGGTTTCCGCGGCACTTTCGGGGGGGGCGCGGTGATGACGCTGGCGCAGACCGCGGCGATACTCGGCGGCGAACTGGCCGGTGCGGATGTGGGCTACTCCGATGTATGCACCGACAGCCGTAAGCTGAAAAGCGGCGACCTGTTTGTGGCGTTGCGTGGCGAGCGTTTTGACGGCCATGATTTTGTCGAGCAGGCGGCGGCAGCCGGTGCCGTGGCTGCGCTGGTTGATCAGCGCTACCGGCGCCCGGTGCCCCTGCCCCTGGCCCGCGTTGCCGACACCACCCAGGGTCTGGCCGACCTCGCCGCCCACTGGCGCAGCCGCTTTACAGTGCCGTTGATCGCGGTGGTCGGCTCCAACGGCAAGACCACGGTCAAGGAGATGATCGCAACCTGCCTGCGCGCCCATTATGGCGAGGCCGCGGTACTGGCCACGCGCGGGAACCTCAACAACCATATCGGTCTGCCGCTGACGCTGCTGACGCTGCGCGAAAGCCATCGCGTCGCGGTGATCGAGCTGGGCATGAATCATCCCGGCGAAACCGCGCAGCTGGCGCGGATTGCGCGGCCGACCATTGGCGTCATCAACAACGCCCAGCGCGAGCACCAGGAATTCATGCGCTCAGTGGCCGATGTCGCCGCCGAACATGCCGATCTGCTGCGTGCGCTGCCGGCACAGGGCATTGCGGTGATCAATGCCGATGATGGTCATGCCGCGACCTGGCGCGTTGCGGCCGCCCCGCGTGTGGTGCGCGATTTCGGCATCGGTGCGGCCGCAATACATGGCGGGTGTGTGCTCCATGCCGACGGCTCCGATGTGAGCGTCAGCGGTGCGGCAGGTACCGTGACATTCCGGCTGCCGCTGGCCGGCGAACACAATGTGCGCAATGCGCTGGCGGCGATTGCCGCAGCCACTGCCGCGGGCGCGACGCTGCAAGCCTGTGCCGGCGCGCTGGCGGGTTTTGCCGCAGTCAAGGGACGCCTGCAGATGAAATCCGGCCGGCTTGGCGCGCGGCTGATCGACGACAGCTACAACGCCAATCCCGATTCGGTGCGCGCGGCGATCGACGTGCTTGCGGCAACTGACGGGCGCCGGCTGCTGGTGCTCGGCGACATGGGCGAGGTCGGTGACCAGGGTGAGACTTTCCATCGCGAAATCGGCGCCTACGCACGCAGCCGCGGTGTCGATGCACTGCTGGCCACCGGAGTGATGACGCCGGCCTCGGTGCAGGCCTTCGGCGATGGCGCCACGCATCACGCGCAGATTGAGTCGCTGATTGCCGGGGTCGCGGCGCAGTTGGGCAGGGAAGTAACGGTGCTGGTCAAAGGGTCGCGCTTCATGAAAATGGAGCGTGTGGTGCAGGCGCTGGAAGCCAACAAGGCGGAGAGCTGAACGATGCTGCTCGAACTGGCGCAATGGCTGGAACAGTATGCCCGTGCCTTCAATGTGTTCAGTTACCTGACCCTGCGTGCGGTGCTGGCCTGCCTGACCGCGTTGCTGATTTCCTTCATGGTCGGCCCGGCGCTGATCCGCAAGCTGACCGCCTACAAGATCGGCCAGGCGGTGCGCGATGATGGTCCGCAGACCCACCTGGTCAAGGCCGGCACACCGACCATGGGAGGTGCGCTGATCCTGGTGGCAATCATTGTGACGACTTTGCTGTGGGCGGATTTGAGCAACCGCTTCGTCTGGGTGGTGCTCACCGTCACCGTCGGTTTTGGGGCCATCGGCTGGGTCGACGACTACCGCAAGGTGGTGCACCGCAATCCCAAGGGGTTGTCGGCGAAGGTGAAATTTTTCTGGCAGTCGGTTCTCGGGCTGGGCGCTGCGGTGTTCATCGCTTATTCAACCAACCTGCCGGCGCAGACCGAGTTCATCGTGCCGTTTTTCAAGCAGGTGACCTATCCGCTGGGCGCGATCGGCTTCATCGTGATGACCTATTTCGTTATCGTCGGCACCAGCAATGCGGTGAATCTGACCGATGGCCTCGACGGCCTGGCGATCATGCCGACGGTGATGATCGGCAGCGCGCTGGGGGTGTTTGCCTACGTCGCCGGCAACGCGGTGTTCGCCAAATATCTCGGCTTCCCATTCATCCCGGGTGCCGGCGAGCTGATCGTGATCTGCGGCGCACTGGCGGGGGCCGGGCTCGCTTTCCTCTGGTTCAACGCCTATCCGGCGGAAGTGTTCATGGGTGATGTCGGTGCGCTGGCGCTAGGCGCCGCGCTCGGCACCATCGCGGTGATCGTGCGCCAGGAAATCGTCCTGTTCATCATGGGCGGTGTGTTTGTGGTCGAGACGCTGTCGGTGATGCTGCAAGTGGCCTCGTTCAAGCTGACCGGTAAACGCATTTTCCGCATGGCACCGCTGCACCACCACTATGAATTGAAAGGCTGGAAAGAAAACCAGGTCGTGGTTCGTTTCTGGATCATCACGATGATGCTGGTGCTGGTCGGTTTGTCCACGCTGAAACTGCGATGAAATGCATGCTGCCACGCCACATGCCGTTCAAGCCGCCACTCTTCCGGAGGGCCTGCTGATGCTCGTCCTCGACGGCGCACGTGTCGCGGTGATCGGCCTCGGTGATACCGGGCTGTCGCTGGCGCGCTGGCTTGCCGGCCGCGGCGCGCGGGTCGAGGTCAGCGACACCCGGACCGAACCTCCGGGCTTGGCCGTGCTGCGGCGTGAGCTGCCGTCAGCAGGGCTTGCGCTCGGCGTTGCGCCGGATGCCGTGGTGGCCGCGGCCGACATCGTCGCCGTCAGCCCCGGCGTTGACCGGCGCCGCGGTGCGATTGCCGATGCCGCCAGGCGGGGTGTGCCGGTGGTCGGTGATGTCGAATTGTTCGCGCAGGCACTGGCCGCACGTGACGATGCGCCGCCGGTGATCGCGATCACCGGCTCCAACGGCAAGAGCACGGTGACTGCGATGGCCGGAGAAATTTGTGCCGCGGCCGCGCTGAATCCGGTGGTGGCCGGCAACATCGGCCTGCCGGTGCTTGATGCCTGGTCGAAGATCGAGGCCGGCGCGGCCATGCCCGGCGCCTTTGTGCTTGAACTGTCGAGCTTCCAGCTGGAGAGCACCATCTCGCTCAATGCCCGTGCCGCGACGGTACTTAATCTCTGCGAGGATCATCTTGACCGTTATGACGGCATGGTCGAATACGCCGCGGCGAAGGCCCGCATCCATGCGGGTGACGGCGCGCAGCTGATCAACCGCGACGACGCCTGGAGCCGCGGCATGGCCCGCGCCGGACGCAAGCAGGCCAGCTTCGGGCTCGACGAGCCTGCAGGCGCGCAGGACTGGGGACTCGTCGGTGACCGCTCGCAGCCTGCGCTGTGCCGCGGGACTCAGCGGCTGGCTGATGCAGACCAATTACGTGTCGCGGGTCTGCACAACGCTGCCAATGCGCTTGCTGCAGGTGCGTTGTGCCATCTTGCCGGTGTCGATGACCGGGCCATAGTCGCGGGTTGGCAGGGTTTTGAGGGGTTGCCGCATCGCGTAAAATTAATCAATAAAATCAATGAGATATCGTTTTTTGACGATTCCAAGGGCACCAATGTCGGAGCCACGGTCGCCGCACTGAACGGATTTACTGCTCCGGTGGTGCTGATTGCGGGCGGCGATGGCAAGGGCCAGGATTTCACGCCGCTGGCCGCTGCCGCGCATGGCCGTGCCCGTGCCGTGGTACTGATCGGACGTGATGCGCCACGGATCGCCGCAGCGCTGGGCAATGCCGCGCCCCTGCTGCACGCAGCCGACATGGACGAGGCCGTGCAGCTTGCCTTCAATGCAGCGCGCGACGGTGATGCAGTGCTGCTGTCACCGGCCTGTGCCAGTTACGACATGTTCCGCAACTACATCCATCGTGCGGAAGTTTTTGCCGCGGGGGTGGATGCCCTGAGGCGGGGGACGGCATGACCTCTTACAGCATGCCCGCCAGTGCCCGCGTGATTCCCGCCGAATACGACCGCTGCTTGCTGTGGGTCACCGCGCTGCTGCTCTCGCTCGGGCTGGTGATGGTGTATTCGGCATCCATCGCCATTGCCGAAGGCAGCCGGATGACCGGCAACAATGCGATGTATTACCTGACGCGGCATGCGGTGTTTGTGCTGATCAGCCTTGTCGCCGCAACAATGGTGTTCCAGGTGCCTTTGCGCGTCTGGCAGCAGCTCGCGCCCTTCCTGTTTCTTGGCGGGCTTGGCCTGCTTGCGCTGGTGCTGATTCCGGGCATCGGCCGCGAGGTCAACGGCAGCCGGCGCTGGCTGTCGCTGTATGTGATCAACCTGCAGCCTTCGGAACTGGTGAAAGTGGCGGTGGTGCTTTACGCCGCCGACTACACCGTGCGCAAGGCCGCGTTCATGCACAGCCTGCGCAAGGGTTTCCTGCCGATGTTCGGGGTGATGCTGCTGGCCGGCGGCCTGTTGCTGATGGAGCCGGACTTTGGCGCCTTCGCGGTGATCACCGTGATCGCGATGGGCATCCTCTTTCTCGGCGGCATGAACTGGCGCCTGTTCGCCGGGCTGATCGTGATGCTGGTAATCGGCTTCCTGCTGCTGATCTGGACCAGCCCCTACCGCATGCAGCGAGTGATCGGCTTCATGGATCCCTGGGCCGATCCCTATGGCAAGGGGTACCAGCTGTCGCATGCGCTGATTGCCTTCGGCCGCGGCGAATGGTTCGGCGTGGGCCTCGGTGCCAGCGTCGAGAAACTGTTCTACTTGCCCGAGGCTCATACCGACTTCCTGCTGGCGGTGATTGCCGAGGAGCTTGGTTTCGCCGGCGTGCTGCTGATCATCGTGCTGTTTACGCTGCTGGTGTGGCGGGCATTTGCCATCGGCCGCCGCGCCTTCGAACTGGAGCGGCCTTATGCCGCGCTGGTGGCGCAGGGTGTTGGCCTGTGGATCGGCGTGCAGGCGATCATCAACATGGGTGTGAACATGGGCGTGCTGCCGACCAAGGGCCTGACGTTGCCGCTGCTGTCTTTCGGTGGCAGCGCGATTCTTGCGACCTGCTGCGCGATTGCAATTCTGTTGCGGGTCGACTGGGAAAACCGGCAGCAGGCCCGGGGATTCACCGTATGAAGTCCTTGCGCATGCCCAAGGGGGTGAAAGGACGCGGTGTGCTGCAGGTTTCGGCGCAGCCACAACCGGCAGCAGGCCCGGGGATTCACCCTATGACGCGGACGATGATGGTGATGGCCGGTGGTACCGGCGGCCACATTTTCCCGGCGCTGGCGGTGGCGGACGTGCTGCGCAGCCGAGGCTGGCGGGTGGTCTGGCTCGGTGCGCGCGGCGGCATGGAGGAGCGTCTGGTGCCGACGCGCGGTTATGCCGCGGAATGGATCCGTTTCGGTGGCGTGCGCGGCAAAGGCTGGTTGCGCAAGCTGCTGCTGCCCGCGGCCCTGCTCGTCGCATTCTGGCAAAGCGCCGTCGCCTTGTTCCGCCACCGGCCGGACGTGGTGCTGGGCATGGGCGGTTATGCCGCGTTTCCCGGGGGCATGATGGCTGCGCTGTTCGGCAAGCCGCTGCTGATTCATGAGCAGAACGCGATACCGGGGCTTGCCAACCGCGTGCTTGCCGGTGTGGCCGACCGCGTGCTGTCGGCGTTTCCCGATGCGTTCGAAGGGCGTGTCGATGTGATCTGGTCGGGTAATCCGGTGCGCCGTGAGATCGTCGACCTGCCGCCGCCCGAGGCACGATTCGCGGGACGCAGCGGTCCGCTGCGCCTGCTGGTGGTCGGTGGCAGCCTCGGTGCCAAGGCGCTGAATGAAATTGTGCCGCAGGCGCTGGGCCTGCTCGAGCCCGCGCTGCGGCCGGTGGTCACACACCAGGCCGGCAATGCGCATGTCGATGCGGTGCGCCTCTGCTACCGCCAACTCGCAGTCGATGCCGACGTGCAGGCTTTTGTGGATGACATGGCGACACGTTACGGCGAAGCCGATCTGATCGTCTGCCGTTCCGGCGCGACCACCGTGACCGAGCTTGCGGTGGCCGGTGTCGGCAGCATCCTGGTGCCGTTTCCGCACGCGGTGGATGACCACCAGACACGTAATGCGCGTTATCTCTCCGACCATGGCGCCGCGATGCTGATGCCGCAGCAAGAGCTTTCACCACATTCTCTGGCCGCAGTACTGCGCGGGCTGAACCGCGAAAAGCTGCTGGAGATGGCGCGAGCCGCACGTGGTGTCGGCAAGCCCGATGCCGCGCAGAAGGTGGCCGACCTGTGCATGGAGCTCGCCGCATGAGGATGATGCGATGAGATACAAGCGATGAAGCACAAGGTCAAAAACATCCATTTTGTCGGCATCGGCGGCGCCGGGATGAGCGGCATCGCCGAGGTGCTGCTGAACCTGGGTTATGCGGTGAGCGGCTCCGACCTGGCCGAAGGCAATGCCACGCGCCGCCTCGCCGGGCTTGGGGCGACGGTGCGTATTGGTCATGCCGCCGATAATGTCAGCACGGCTGACGTGGTGGTGATTTCCAGTGCGGTGAAACCGGACAACCCCGAAGTGATCGCGGCGCGTGCACGCCATGTGCCGGTGGTGCCGCGGGCGCTGATGCTGGCCGAATTGATGCGCCTGAAGCAGGGCATCGCGGTCGCCGGCACCCACGGCAAGACGACAACGACCAGTCTCGTGGCCAGCATTCTTGCCGAGGGCGGCCTTGACCCGACGTTTGTCATTGGCGGCCGCCTCGAAAGCGCCGGCGCGCATGCACGGCTGGGCGCCGGCGAATTCATCGTTGCCGAAGCCGATGAATCCGATGCTTCCTTCCTGCACCTGCAGCCGGTGATTTCGGTGGTCACCAACATCGACGCCGACCACATGGAAACCTACGACCACTCGCTCGATCGCCTGCGCCAGGCTTTCGTCGATTTTGTCGAGCGGCTGCCGTTCTATGGCGTGGCGGTGTTGTGCAATGACGATGTCAACGTGCGCACCATCATGCCGAGGCTGACCAAGGCCCTGGTGACCTATGGTTTGGGCGAAGGTGCCGACGTGCGCGGTGTCGCGGTCGGTGCTTCGGCCGGAGCCATGAATTTCCGTGTGCAGCGCAAGAACGGCCGGCGTTTGCCCGACCTCGACATCCGCCTCAACCTGGCTGGCGTGCACAACGTGCTCAATGCGCTGGCGGCAATTGCGGTTGCCGTCGAGCTGGGTGTTGCCGACGAGCGCATCGTCAAGGCGCTGGGCGAGTTCAAAGGGGTCGGCCGGCGCTTCCAGCGTTACGGCGCGCTGCCCCTGGCCGGTGGCGGCAATTTCGAACTGATCGATGACTACGGACATCATCCGGTGGAAATGGCAGCGACCATCTCCGCCGCGCGCGGCGCCTTTCCGGGGCGGCGCCTGGTGCTGGCTTTCCAGCCGCACCGCTATACCCGCACCCGTGACTGCTTCGAGGACTTCAGCCGCGTGCTGTCGAGTGTCGATGCCTTGCTGTTGACCGAGGTTTATGCGGCAGGCGAAGCGCCGATCGTGGCCGCCGATGGCCGCGCGCTGGCGCGTGCCGTACGTGTGCTGGGCAAGGTTGAGCCGGTGTTTGTCGAACAGGTGGGTGAATTGCCGGCGGCAATCCGCGGCAGTGTGCGTGATGGCGACGTGGTGCTGGCAATGGGCGCGGGGTCGATCGGCACGGTGGCCGGGCGGCTGAAACAGGAAGCTGGAAAAGAGTCAGGGTTGAACGCAACAGACCAATGAATATGGACGAGCAGAAACAGCTGTCGAGCCAGGGTCTGCGCGGAGAACTGCGCAGTGACGAGCCCATGGCGAAACATGTCAGCTGGCGCGCCGGCGGTCGGGTGCGCCGTGCCTATCTGCCGGCCGACCTCGACGACCTGGCGCTGTTCCTGCGCGGCATGACCGGTAATGAACCGGTGTACCTGGTCGGTCTCGGCAGCAATCTGCTGGTGCGTGATGGCGGACTCGATGCGACGGTGATCTTCACCCACCGCGCGCTGCGTGAAACGCAGGTCAGCCTTGATGCCGAAGGCGGAGAAATCACCGCCGGTGCCGGCGTGGCCTGCCCCAAGCTGGCGCGGATGGCGGCACTCAGCGAGCTGGCCGGCGCCGAGTTTCTGGCCGGCATCCCGGGCACCCTGGGCGGCGCCCTGGCGATGAATGCCGGCTGCTACGGTGGCGAAACCTGGGGTCTGGTGAAGGCGGTGCGCACCATCGACCGCACCGGCTTGCTGCGCGAGCGTACGCCCGGTCATTACACCATCGGTTATCGCAGTGTCGAGCGTCGCTGCCGTCAGATGTCAAGCGTGCCTGGCGAGGCGCGCCGAGCAGGCCGCGAGGAGTGGTTTGTCGGCGCAACGCTGCGCCTGCCGCGCGGCAATGGCGCACAGTCGCGGGCCACCATCAAGTCCCTGCTCGCGAAACGTATCGCCAGCCAGCCGCTGGGTGAACCCAATGCCGGATCGGTGTTCCGCAATCCGCCGAACGACCACGCCGCGCGCCTGATCGAGGCTGCGGGTCTCAAGGGCCATCGCATCGGCGGTGCCGCGATTTCGGCAAAACATGCCAATTTCATCGTCAATCTGGGTGGTGCGACCGCAGCCGACATCGAAGCCTTGATTGCAATCGCGCAAAACACGGTGCGCGACCGCTTCGGCATCGAACTCGAGCGCGAGGTGCGTGTGATCGGAGAAGCTGCATGAGCGCCGGTTACGGCAAGGTCGCGGTGTTGTTCGGCGGTCGCAGCGCCGAGCGCGAAGTATCGCTGATGAGTGGCGGCAATGTGCTGAAGGCGCTGCAGGAGGCGGGCGTTGATGCGCATGCCTTTGATCCGGCCGAGCGCAGCGTGTTCGAACTCAAGCGGGATGGTTTTGATCGCGTGTTCATTGCGCTGCACGGCGGCCACGGTGAGGACGGCACGGTGCAGGGCGCACTGGAGTTGATGGGCATCCCGTACACCGGCAGCGGGGTGATGGCCTCGGCGCTGGCGATGGACAAGGTGCGCACGAAGATGGTGTGGGCTGCAGCCGGTATTCCGACGCCGCGCTACGAGGTCATCGATGCCGGCGGCGACTGGGCTGGCGTGGCCGGCCGCCTCGGCCTGCCGCTGATCGTGAAGCCGGCACGTGATGGTTCGAGCATCGGCCTGACCAAGGTCGGTTGCGTGGAAGACCTGCCGGCAGCCTTTGCGCTGGCTGCAAAACATGACCCCTTCGTGATGGCCGAGGAGTTCATCGCCGGCGATGAATTCACCGCCGGTTTCCTCGGCGACCGCGCGCTGCCACTGATCCGGATCGAGGCGCCGCAGGGCAACTACGATTACCAGAACAAGTATTTCAGCGACGACACCAAATACCACTGCCCCTGCGGGTTGCCGGAAGTAGAGGAACTGCGCATCCGCGAACTGGTGATGAAGGGCGCGCGGGCCCTGGGCTGCGCCGGCTGGGGCCGCGCCGACCTGATCCGCCGTGCTGATGGCAGCGTGCAGTTTCTTGAAATGAACACCTCGCCGGGTATGACCGGCCACAGCCTTGTGCCGATGGCGGCGCGTGAGGCCGGACTGTCCTTCCGCGATCTGGTGCTGCGCATCCTGGAGCTTGCCCATGTGGGATAAGCCTGCACTGCTCGACCGCGTGTCCGACCTGCTGATGCTGGCGGCGCTGCTCGGCGTGCTTTACGGCGCGGTGTCGTGGGTGATGCGGTTGCCGGTGTTTGCGATCACCGAAGTGCGCATTACCACGCCGCTGGTGCATGTCACTGCCGAGCAGTTGCGGGTGATCGTGCAACGCGAAATCCGCGGGACCCTGTTTTCGCTGCAGCCGGCGACGGCGCGTGTGGCTTTCGAGAAGCTGCCCTGGGTGCGGCAGGCCGATGTGCGCCGGCAGTGGCCGGGCGTGCTCGAAGTCCGGCTGAATGAACACACGCCGCTGGCACGCTGGGGCAAGTCGGCCCTGGTCAACGTCCAGGGCGAGGTGTTCGAGGCAGCCTATGACGGCGAGCTGCCGGTATTCAATGGTCCGGTCGGAACCGCCAAGGAAATGACCATCCAGTTCGAGCATTTCCGGGTGAACCTTGTCGCCATCGGCAGACAGCCCGCTGAATTGAACCTGTCGGCGCGCCGCGCCTGGCAGCTGCGGCTGGATGACGGCATGACGCTGGACCTCGGGCGCGGCCGGATCGAGGAGCGGCTGCGGCGCTTTGTCGAGCTCTATCCACGCACCATCGCGCGCATGACGCGGCCGGTGGATCGTGTCGATCTGCGTTACGCCAATGGTTTCGCCGCACGGGTACCGGGTTTGCCGCCGGTGGCCGATACACGGACGAAACGCGGTGCATAGGAAAACGGACCGGGAAAACTACTGAAAGATGAACAAAGAAAACAAAAAACTTGTGGTTGGACTCGACATCGGCACCTCGAAGATCGTCGCCATCGTCGCCGAGATGAAGCCCGAGGGCGGTTTCGAGATCATCGGCATGGGCAGCCACCCTTCACGCGGCCTGAAAAAGGGTGTGGTGGTCAACATCGAGACCACGGTCAACGCCATCCAGCGCGCGCTGGAAGAGGCCGAGCTGATGGCCGACTGCAAGATCCGCGAGGTCTATACCGGCATCGCCGGCAACCACATCAAGAGCTTCAACTCGCAGGGCATGGTCGCGATCAAGGACCGCGAGGTGTCGCAGATGGACATCGACCGGGTGATCGAAACCGCCAAGGCGGTGCAGATTCCCAATGATCAGCAGATCCTGCATGTGCTGAACCAGGAATTCATTATCGACGGTCAGGAAGACGTGCGCGAGCCGCTGGGCATGTCGGGGGTGCGGCTGGAGGTGAAGGTGCACATCGTCACCGGCGCGGTGTCTGCGGCGCAGAACATCATCAAGTGCGTGCGCCGCTGCGGACTCGAGGTCAACGACCTGATCCTGCAGCCGCTGGCTTCGTCCGATGCGGTGCTGTCGGAGGATGAAAGGGAGCTGGGTGTGTGTCTGGTCGATATTGGCGGTGGCACCACCGATATGGCTGTGTTCACCAACGGCGCGATCCGCCACACCGCAGTGATCCCGATCGCCGGTGACCAGATCACCAACGACATTGCGATGGCGCTGCGCACGCCGACAAAGGACGCCGAGGACATCAAGCAGCGTTTCGGTTGCGCCCTGTCGCAGCTTGCCGATCCGCAGGAAATGGTTGATGTGCCGGGTGTCGGCGACCGCAGCACGCGGCAGTTGTCGCGAAAGACGCTGGCCGAGGTGATCGAGCCGCGGGTCGAGGAGCTGTATTCGCTGATCCAGGCCGAGCTGCGGCGAAGCGGCTACGAGGAGCTGCTGTCCTCCGGCGTGGTGCTGACCGGCGGTTCCAGCGCGATGCAGGGCATGGTCGAGCTGGGCGAGGAGATTTTCCACATGCCGGTGCGCATCGGCATGCCGCAGTACGGCGGCGGGCTCGCCGAGGTGGTGCGCAATCCGCGTCACGCGACCTGCCTGGGCCTGCTGATTGCCGGTGCCGACGAACACCGCCAGCGTGATGTCGCGCGCCAGCACATCAGCAGCCTGCAGCAGGTGGTTGAACGCATGAAGAGCTGGTTCACGGTCAATTTCTGAGCGGGCGGGGCGCAGGGATTTCAGGTTTTGCAGGAAAAGGTTTGCAGCTAAAGCTTTGCAGCATTCAACGGGTGGCGGTTCTGGTGATTTTCAACATTTTCAACATGACTTTGTTTGCAGAAAAAGGAGACTCAAATGATCGAACTGATTGATGCACAGGCACAGGAGGCGGTAATCAAGGTGATTGGTGTCGGCGGCTGCGGCGGCAATGCCGTGGACCACATGATCGTCCAGGGCGTGCAGGGCGTGGAGTTCATCTGCGCCAATACCGACGCCCAGGCCCTGAAGCGCAATCAGGCCAAGACGCAGCTGCAGCTCGGCACCACGATCACCAAGGGTCTGGGCGCGGGGGCCAATCCTGAAATCGGCCGCCAGGCGGCAATGGAGGATCGCGAGCGTATCGCCGAAATGATCTCGGGTGCGGACATGCTGTTCCTGACCGCGGGCATGGGCGGTGGCACCGGCACCGGTGCTGCCCCGGTGGTGGCCGAGGTGGCCAAGGAGCTGGGTATTCTCACTGTCGCGGTGGTGACCAAACCCTTTGCCTTCGAGGGCAAGCGGCAGAAACTGGCGCAGGAAGGGCTTGATGCGCTGGCGCAGCACGTGGATTCACTGATCGTGATCCCGAATGACAAGCTGATGCAGGTGCTCGGCAATTCGGTGACGCTGGACGAGGCCTTCAAGGCCGCCAACGACGTGCTGCACGGCGCGGTCGCGGGTATCGCCGAAATCATCAAGTGCCCGGGCATGATCAACGTCGACTTTGCCGACGTACGCACCGTGATGGGCGAGATGGGCATGGCGATGATGGGCTCGGCCAAGGCGGCCGGCACCGGTCGCGCGCGCGAAGCTGCGGAACAGGCCGTGGCCTGCCCGCTGCTTGAGGACATCAACATTTCAGACGCCCGTGGAGTGCTGGTCAACATTTCGGCGAGCCGGGCGACCTTCCAGCTGCAGGAAATGTATGACGTGATGGAAACCATCAAGGCCTTCGCCGCCGACTCGGCAACGGTGATTGTCGGCACGGTGTACGACGACAGCCTGGAAAGCGACCTGCGCGTAACCATCGTCGCCACCGGTCTGGGCAAGCCCCTGGCGCGCCAGCAGCCGAAGCCGATGATCGTGGTTTCGCAGAAGACCGGCACCGACAACATGGCGGTGGCGGCTGACGTTGATTACGGTGCGCTTGACCAGCCGGCAGTAATCCGCCGGCGCAACCGCGACGCGACGATCGAGGCGATGCGCCAGTCCGGGGTGGAAATGCTCGACATTCCGGCGTTCCTGCGCAAACAGGCGGACTGAAGTATGGTCCGCTGCTGAAGGAACAATGGCGGGGAACGCCGGTCTGTAAGGGCCGGCGCCGTGCTGCGCTGCATCAGCGGGATGTCCGGCGTGGTATCATAAGCACTTGATTTGTACTTGATTTGTCATGCTGGCTGGCGCAGCTTCCATTTTTGTACGGACCGGCCGGGATAACCCGAAAACCATCGTGATCAGGCAACGCACACTGAAAAACGTGATTCGCGCCACCGGCGTGGGTCTGCACACGGGCGAAAAGGTCCACCTGACACTGCGCCCGGCGCAGCCGGATACCGGCATCGTGTTCCGTCGCACCGATCTTGATGTCCCGGTGGAGATCAAGGCCGATCCCTACGCCGTACACGACACCCGCCTGTCCTCGTGCCTTGAAAAGGACGGCGCCCGGGTACAGACGGTGGAGCACCTGATGTCGGCACTGGCCGGTCTCGGCATCGACAATGTCTGGATCGATGTCACCGCGCCGGAAGTGCCGATCATGGATGGCAGCGCCGGTCCGTTTGTATTCCTGCTGCAGTCGGCGGGCATCGAGGAGCAGGCGGCGCCGAAGAAATTCATCCGCATCCTGCAGCCCGTCGAAGTCCGTGACGGCGATAAATGGGTGCGTTTCGAGCCCTACGACGGTTTCCGTCTCGAACTGGCGATTGACTACGCCCATCCAGTGTTCGATTCCAGCGCGCAGAAGGTGGTGGTCGATTTTTCGTCGACGTCCTATGTCAATGAAGTGGCGCGGGCGCGCACTTTCGGCTTCATGCAGGATGTCGAAAGCATGCGCTCCCAGGGCCTGGCGCTGGGCGGCAGTCTTGATAACGCGATCGTCATGGACGAATACCGTGTCCTCAACTCGGACGGGTTGCGCTATGACAACGAGTTCGTCAAGCACAAGGTGCTCGATGCGATTGGCGATCTTTACCTGCTGGGCCATCCGCTGATCGGTGCCTTCAGCGGCCACAAGTCCGGTCATGCGATGAACAACCGGTTGCTGCGTGCCCTGCTTGAACAGCAGGGTGCCTGGGAGTTCGTCAGTTTCGACCGCGTAGAGGACGCTCCGGCCTTCCTCGCCTGGCAGCCCCAGGCAGCCTGAGCGCCCGGCGGCGCTCACCGCCATGTTGATCATCCGTGTATTCGGCCTGCTCGCCCTGTTGGCTATCGGCGTTTCGCTGGCGCTGTACGTCTGGAGCCGTGACCGCAAATATCTGAATCTGGCCTGGCGGTTTTTCTGGGCCAGCCTGGCTCTGGCCCTGGTCGTTGTGGCGATCTACGCCGGCGAACGGCTGCTGCTGGTGCTTTAAGCGGCAGTTTCAACTCCTGGGGCGCCGGCGTGCCGCGAAGCGGGCCAGTGCCGCACTCAGGCCAGGATCGCGGACCTGCCCTGACAATCTTGAAAAATTATCAATTAAATCAATGGTTAAGGTTGTTTTTTCGAGCCTGGGTGGAGCCTTCGGCGGCGTGGTTTTTACTTGAACTTGCACCTGAATTCCTTTAACCTGCGCGCTCTGTTTTTGCAGGTTCTTGAGCAGTCGCGGCAGGCCTTGCCTTAGTTTTGCCGCCACTGCACCGTTGTCTGCCGCGATCACCAGCGTCCCGTTCCGTTCACCTACGACCCGGGTTGCATCAACAAGGTCGATTGGCGCGCAGGCTTCATAATGCCGTTGCAGTGCAGCAATGCGCTGCATCGCCTGATTCAGCGTGGATAGGCCCGGAGTGCTTCCGATCAGGGCGTGAAATTTGCGCGCGGTCATGGCGAAAAAGGAAAGAAGACCATGAATATTATTCTGGTTTCCGAGAAGCTGCCGAAAGCGCATACCATCACCCTGGGCTGGCCGCATCTGGTCGCCGCAGCGGTGGCGCTGTTCGGCACCATGATTGTGCTGGCGGCACTGATGAATTACGGCATCCTGCGCTTTGCCAGCGAACTGAATATCCCATATTTGCGCGACGCGCTGGTGTCGATCCAGCGCCAGCAGCAGGAGAAAAACCAGTCCTATCTGCAGGACAACCTGAACGCGATGGCGGTGCGGCTGGGCCAGATGCAGGCACAGCTGCTGCGCCTTGATACCCTGGGGGAGCGTCTGGCCAAGCTCGCCGGTTTCAAGCCGCAGGACCTCATGTTCGACGAGATTCCAGGCCGTGGCGGCGCAGCTTCATCGATACCCAACCAGAACATGTCGCTCGGCGACTTTACCCAGCAGATCGACAAGCTGACACGCCAGCTCGAGGACCGGGGAGACAAGCTCGGCCTGCTCGACTCGATGTTCACCCAGGAAAGCGCGCGCAAGAAACTGATACCTACCAAGCTGCCGGTCGAGGGCGGCTGGTACTCGTCGAACTTCGGCTGGCGCATTGATCCCTTCACCGGTCAGCGGGCTTTTCACGAGGGTATCGACTTCATGGCCGAAGAGGGTACGCCGATCTTTGCCGCTGCCGCCGGCGTGGTCGTCTACGCCGAGTTTCACCCTCAATATGGTAATATGATCGAGATTGATCACGGCAATGACCTGATCTCGCGTTATGCGCATGCATCAAAGAAATATGTGAAGGTTGGTGACGTGGTTTTGCGGGGTACGCGGATAGCCGATGTCGGCCGCACCGGCAGGGCAACCGGCTCCCACCTGCATTTCGAAGTGCGTCAGCGTGGCACGGCGCTGAACCCCGCGCGGTTCCTGCAGTTGCCGGGCTGAATGGCCTGCTGAATTTTGTAAGCGAAGGCTGAACCAAGAGAGACCGCAGAGAAAATGGCAAGGGGTGGGATTATCCCACCCCTTTTTTTTCGGGAAGTTCATGATTACCGGTTTATTCAAGAAAGTGTTCGGCAGCCGCAACGAGCGGCTGCTCAAGCAATACCGTCGCACCGTACGCAGCATCAATGCGCTTGAGCCGCAGATGGCCGCGCTTAGCGACGACGAATTGCGCGCAAAGACAGTGACTTTCCGCGAGCGCGTGAACAATGCCATCGGCAGCCGCGAAGTGCCGGCGGGTGCGGAGGGTGACGGCCGCCGTGCCGAGATCGTCCGCTTGCGCCGTGCCGCGCTCGACGAGCTGCTGCCGGAGGCCTTTGCCGTCGTGCGCGAGGCGAGCAAGCGGGTGATGGGCATGCGTCATTTCGACGTGCAGATGGTTGGCGGCATCGCCCTGCACAATGGCAAGATCGCCGAAATGCGCACCGGTGAAGGCAAGACGCTGGTGGCGACGCTGCCGGCCTATCTCAACGCCCTTTCCGGAGACGGCGTACACATCGTCACCGTAAACGATTACCTGGCGCAGCGTGACTCCGAGTGGATGGGGCGTGTCTACCGTTTTCTCGGGCTTACCGTTGGTGTCAACCTGTCGCAGATGCCTCACGAGGCGAAGCAGGCCGCCTACAGCGCAGACATCACCTACGGCACCAACAATGAATTCGGCTTTGACTACCTGCGCGACAATATGGTGTTCGAGCTGTCGGAGAAGGTTCAGCGCGGGCTGACCTATGCGGTCGTTGACGAGGTTGATTCGATCCTGATCGATGAGGCGCGTACGCCGTTGATCATCTCCGGCCAGGCTGAGGACACCACGGACGTTTATCAGGCGATCAATGAGGTTGCCCCCAAGCTGGTGCGGCAGAAGGAGGAAAAGGGCCCCGGCGACTACTGGGTCGACGAGAAAGCCCATCAGGTGCTGCTCTCGGAGGATGGCCACGAACACGCCGAGCAGTTGATGGCGCAGGCCGGGCTGCTGCCAGAGGGCGGTAGCCTCTACGACGCGGCCAACGTGACGCTGATGCACCACCTGAATGCGGCGTTGCGTGCGCATTCGCTGTTTCTGCGCGACCAGCAGTACGTGGTGCAGAACAACGAAGTGATCATTGTCGATGAGTTCACCGGCCGGCTGATGCCGGGGCGGCGCTGGTCGGACGGGCTGCATCAGGCGGTTGAGGCGAAGGAGGGCGTCGAAATCCAGAAGGAAAACCAGACCCTCGCCACGATCACCTTCCAGAACTACTTCAGAATGTACGGCAAGCTCGCCGGCATGACCGGTACCGCGGATACCGAAGCCTACGAATTCCAGCAGATCTATGGCCTGGAAACAGTGGTCATCCCGACGCATCATCCGATGATCCGTGAAGACCGCATGGATCAGGTGTTCCGCACCTCGCGCGAAAAATATCAGGCGATCATCAATGACATCCGCGCCTGCCATGAGCGCGGCCAGCCGGTGCTGGTGGGTACGACATCGATCGAAAACTCGGAATACATCGCCGGACTGTTGCAGCAGGAGAAGCTGCCGCACAACGTGCTCAATGCCAAGCAGCATGCGCGCGAGGCGGAAATCGTGGTGCAGGCGGGTCGGCCGAAGCTGATCACCATTGCCACCAACATGGCTGGTCGCGGGACCGATATCGTGCTTGGCGGCAACCCGGAGCCGGAAATCGCGGCGCTGATGGCCGATGCCAACCTCGACGACAGCGCGCGCCAGCGCTTGAGCGCGGAAATCCGCGCCGAGTGGCAGAAACGCCACGATGAGGTGCTGAAGGCCGGCGGCCTGCATATCATCGGCACCGAACGCCACGAATCACGCCGTATCGACAACCAGCTGCGCGGCCGTTCCGGCCGCCAGGGCGACCCCGGCTCCAGCCGTTTCTACCTGGCGCTGGATGACTCGCTGCTGCGGATTTTCGCCTCGGACCGCGTGGCCGCGATCATGCACCGGCTGAAGATGCCTGACGGCGAGGCTATCGAGCATCCCTGGGTCACGCGTTCCATCGAAAATGCGCAACGCAAGGTCGAGGCGCGCAATTTCGACATGCGCAAGCACCTGCTCGAATACGATGACGTTGCCAACGACCAGCGCAAGGTGATCTACCAGCAGCGCAACGAGCTGCTCGAGGCCAAGGACATTTCGGCGACCATCGCCGCGATGCGCGCCGATGTGGTCGGAGCGCATGTTGCTGATCATGTGCCGCCGGGCAGTCTCGAGGAGCAGTGGGACGTGCCGTCACTTGAAACCGTGCTGAAAGCCGAGCTCGCCATCGATTTGCCGCTGCAGCAGTGGCTGCAGGACAGTCCGGAAATGGAAGAGTCTGCATTGCGCGAACGCGTGATCGAGGCGGTAAACGCCCGCTACGTCGAGAAGACTGCCGCAGTTGACCAGGCCGCGATGCGCCAGTACGAACGTGCCGTGATGCTGCAGAGCCTGGATACCCACTGGCGCGAGCATCTGTCGGCGCTGGACCACCTGCGTCAGGGCATACACCTGCGGGGTTATGCCCAGAAAAATCCGACCCAGGAATACAAGCGCGAGGCATTCGAGTTGTTTTCGGTGCTGCTAAACATGATCAAGACTGATGTCACCAGAACGCTGATGACGGTGCATATCCGCAGCGCCGAAGAACTGCGCGTGGCGGAGGAGCACGACGCGCTGCGCAATGTGCAGTATCAGCATGCCGAAGCCGTGCCCGAGGCCGCCGGGGCGGTTGCCGCTGCGGAACCGGCGGCAGCACCCACCGCCGATGCCGAGGCCGTGCAACCCTTCGTGCGTGTGGGCGAGAAGGTCGGCCGCAACGATCCCTGCCCCTGCGGCTCGGGCAGGAAATTCAAGCAGTGCCACGGCAAACTGAGCTGATCGGGTCTGGCTGATCAGACCCGGCTGCCGAAGCCCCGCCGCTGCGTAGACAGGAGAAGTTCGCGTGCCGGTAAACCTCAATCCCCCCGATTCGAAAGCGCTGTTGCCGGTGGATGGCGTCGAACTCGGCATAGCCGAGGCCGGCGTGCGCAAGGCGAACCGTCGCGACCTGCTGCTGATCCGTCTTGCTGAAGGCGCCAAGGTGGCCGGTGTGTTCACGCAAAACCGTTTCTGCGCGGCACCGGTGGTGGTGTCGAAACAGCATCTGTCGACGCTGGACCCGGATCGCGGCATTCGGGCGCTGGTGGTCAACACCGGTGTTGCCAATGCCGGCACAGGTGCCGACGGTCTGGCCCGCGCCCGGCAGACCTGCAACGAAACTGCAAAACTGCTTGGTTGCACCGCAGCGCAAGTACTGCCGTTTTCCACCGGTGTGATCATGGAGCCGCTGCCGGTTGAGCGAATTGTCGCCGGTTTGCCGCATTGTTTGGCCGCGCTGCGTGCCGATGCCTGGGGCGATGCCGCGGCTGCGATCATGACCACCGACACCGTGCCGAAAGCCGCCTCGCGGCAGTTCGAAATCGGTGGCGCGCGCATCACCGTGACCGGTATTGCCAAGGGTGCTGGCATGATCCATCCCGGCATGGCGACCATGCTCGGATTTGTCGCCACTGACGCGAAAATTTCGACCGCCTTGCTGAAGTCGGTTGTCGCCCATGCCGCGAACCACTCGTTTAACGCGATCACCGTTGATGGTGATACCTCGACCAACGACAGTTTCATGCTGATCGCCAGCGGTCAGGCGCCAATGGCCGAGATTGCCGATACCAAAAGCGCCGAATATCTGGCCTTCCGCGATGCGATTACCGCGGTGGCCACCGAGCTTGCACAGGCCATCGTCCGTGACGGTGAAGGCGCGACCAAGTTCATCACCATCAAGGTCGAGGCCGGTCGCGACGAGGCTGAATGCCGCAAGGTCGCGTTTGCGATTGCGCATTCACCGCTGATCAAGACCGCGTTCTTTGCGTCCGATCCGAACCTCGGCCGCATCCTTGCTGCGATCGGCTACGCCGGCATCAACGATCTTGAAGTCGAGGGCATCGAGCTTTATCTCGACGACGTGCTGGTGGCGGAGCGCGGCGGCCGCAGCCCGGCTTATGAGGAGGCGCAGGGCCAGCGGGTGATGAAGCAGGCTGAAATTACGGTGCGGGTCGTGCTCAACCGCGGACGTGCCGCGACAACGGTGTGGACCTGCGATCTGTCGCACGATTATGTGAGTATCAATGCGGATTACCGCAGCTAAGATTATTAAATAAAATCAACTGGTTATGAGAAAAATAGCGGCTCGCAGCGATCTCGATGCCGTACTGGCCCGCGCTGATGGCGTGCTCACCAGGCTGGAGCAATGGCTGCCGGCGCCTCCTGCGGCGGTGGACTGGAAGGCGTCGATCGCCTTCCGCTGGCGGCGCAAGGGTGAACATGCGCAACTGGAACCTATTCACCAGGTGCACCGCATCGACCTGCGCGACCTGCACGGCATCGACGAGCAGAAAAAACTGGTCGAGCAGAACACCAGGCAGTTTGTCGAAGGCCTGCCCGCGAACAACGTGCTGCTGACCGGAGCGCGTGGTACCGGCAAGTCTTCCATGGTGAAGGCGCTGCTCAACAAATATGCTCCACGCGGCATGCGATTGATCGAAGTCGAGAAGCGCGACCTTACCGATCTGCCGGACATCGTCGAGCTGATCCATGCGCGCCCCGAGCGTTTCGTGCTGTATTGCGACGACCTGTCTTTCGAGGCTGACGAGCCAGGCTACAAGGCGCTCAAGGTGGTGCTCGACGGTTCGATTGCCGCGGCTTCCGAGAACTGCCTGATCTACGCCACTTCCAACCGCCGTCACCTGATGCCCGAGTTCATGCAGGAGAACCTCGAGTACAAACATGTCGGCGAAGAAATCCATCCCGGCGAGACCAGCGAGGAAAAAGTGTCGTTGTCGGAACGTTTCGGACTGTGGGTGTCGTTCTATCCTTTCGACCAGGACGAATATCTGAGCATCGTCCGTGTCTGGCTTGAGCACTTCAAGGTGAGCGGCGTGAAGAGTGCCGAAGTCGAGCATGCCGCACTCAACTGGGCACTCACCCGTGGCTCGCGCAGCGGCCGTGTCGCCTGGCAGTTCGCCCGCGACTGGGCGGGCCGCTCGCGGCTGTCGCGCCGCAAGTAAGCGCGTGGCCGGGGCAACGCGTCGCCGCATCGCGGTGGTTGCCGCCGTGCTGCAGCAGCCTGACGGCCGTTTCCTGCTGGCACAGCGGCCGCAGGGCAAAGCCTATGCCGGGTACTGGGAATTTCCCGGCGGCAAGGTCGAGCCGGACGAAACACCTGCCCAGGCACTCAAGCGCGAGCTGCACGAAGAGCTCGGCATCGAGGTCACGGCCGCCCATCCCTGGCTGACCCGTGAATACGATTATGAGCACGCCGATGTACGCCTGGATTTTTTCCGGGTGCGCGGCTGGCGTGGTGAGCCACAGGGTCGTGAACAGCAGGCTTTTGCCTGGCAGCGTATCGAGGCCATAGACGTTGCGCCGCTGCTGCCCGCGAACGGACCGATACTCGCCGCGCTGGCCTTGCCCGAGACTTATGCCATCACCGGTTTTGCTGTGGATACACCGCAGGCGCGGGTCAATGCTGCAGTGGATTCCGCGCTGGCACGTGGTGTGCGGCTGATCCAGGTCCGGGGCAGGGGCTGGCCGGCTGAACGTTTCGCCCGCCATGCGGCGGATATCGTTGCGCGTGGTCATGCTGGCGGTGCCAAAGTCCTGATCAATGGTGATGCCGATCTCGCTCAGCGTTGTGGTGCCGATGGCGTACACCTGACAGCGGCGCAGTTGAGGGCGATGCCAGCACGCCCCGTGCTGCCGCTGGTCGCCGCATCCTGTCACGATGCCGTGGAGATGGCGCTGGCAGCGCAACTGGGTGCGGATTTCGCCGTGCTCGGGCCGGTGTTGCCGACGCCCACACATCCCGGTGCCGAACTGCTGGGCTGGTCGCGGTTTGCGGCCCTGGTGGCCGGCTGCAGAATGCCGGTGTTTGCGTTGGGTGGCCTTGACGAAAGCAGCCGTGGCGCCGCGCTGGCGGCCGGCGCGCATGGCCTGGCGATGATTCGTGGTGTCTGGCAAGAGACGCGCTGAGGCGCGCAGCTGCTAGTTCGGCCGCGGCGCCGGATCTTCTTCTGGCGGAATTTCGGATCCGTCACTCTCCGCGACCGGTACCCGGTAGCGTTCGGTGGCCCAGGCGCCGAGATCCATCAGCTTGCAGCGTTCGGAACAAAACGGCCGGAAACGGTTCTGCGGGTTCCATTCGGCGCTGGCACCGCATTGCGGGCAGGCCACGAGCTTCACTGCCATCGTTCAGAGATTACAGAAAGTCAGTTCGAACTCGACATCGTTTTCGGATGCCTTCGGCCGCTGCATGCCTTCCTGGGTGGTGAAGCGGATGTTCAGCGCATACTTGTTGGCGCTGATTTCCGGCACACAGGCATAGTCGCTGGCCAGACGAATGCGCAGCATCTGCGCGATGCGTCCAGCCATCATCTGCTGGTAGACACCCTGCTGCGCGGTCTGCGCGGTGGTCTTGCCGCTTTCGCGCAGCAGGCGCAGCACGATACCGATGGCGTCGCGGGTCGGCAGGAATGGCGCCAGCCACTGTTGCAGGTCGTGGCGGCGCAACTCCGGATCCTGCTGCTGCCAGTAGTGGTAGGAGGGCAGGTCGAATTCGCAGACTCCGCCGGGGATTGCGGTGCGCTGCTTGATGCTCATCAGCCACTCGTTGTCGCGCAGTTCCTGCCCCACCTTGCCCGAGGCCTGAAACAGCCGCGAAGATGCCTGGTCGATCTGCCACAGCACGTTTTCGAGCGCCTCCTCGGAAATGTCCGGGTTTTCGCGCAGCGCCTCAAGCACCTGTTTCTGACGCTCCAGTTCCTGCAGCAGGTCGGATTTCAGATCGGCACGGCTGGCTACTTCTAGGATTTCGAAAATCAGCAGCAGCGCGACATGATGTTCAGCGCCATCTTCTTTTGCCGTGAAGTAGTCGATGCGCTCGAACAAATCCTCGAGGCGCAGCAGGGTGCGCACGCGCTCGCTTAATGGATGTTCGTAGACAATCACGTCCGTGGTCCCCGATCCTGGGGTGGCAGAATGTGCCGGAGTATCAGCCAAAAACCAGAAAAAATAAAGGCTTAAGACGAGCGCTTAAGGCAGGGGCTCAATGCCCGGGCAAGGGTGGCGCTAGATGAGGGACTTGATGCCGCGGCTTGGGGACTGTTTAGCCGCGTCTGCGCTTGGCCTCGGCCAGCTCCAGGTAACGCTGGTGCAACGCCGCAACCTGGCCACGCAGATGCTCAAGGTCGCCGTTATTGTCGATCACGTCATCAGCCTGCTCCCGGCGTTTCTCGCGCGGCAACTGTGCGGCCATGATGGAACGTACCGACTCCTCGCTTAGCTGGCTGCGGCTTACTGTGCGTTCGATTTGCGTCGATTCGGCGCAGTCGATGACCAGTATCCGCTGCACGATGTTTCCGTAACGGCCGGTTTCGAGGAGCAGCGGCACCAGCAACAGTACGTATGGGCTGGTTGCCGCGAGTACGCGTCGCCGCGCCTCGGCGCGGATCATCGGATGCAGGATGGCTTCCAGCTGGCGGCGGCGCGTGATGTCGGCGAACACCAGCTCGCGCATCGCCGTGCGGTTCAGGCTGCCGTCAGCGGCGATCACCGCCGGGCCAAAGGCCTTGGCGATGGCACCCATCGCGTCACCCTCTGGCGCGGTCAGTTGGCGTGCAATCTCGTCGGTGTCGACCACTGCCGCGCCGCGTTCGGCAAACAGTTTTGCCGCGCTCGATTTGCCGGAGCCGATGCCGCCGGTGACGCCGATGCAGTAACTCATGGGGAAAGGGTCACAACGGACCGAGGTAGGCGCGGGTCAGTGCTTCCCCGTACAGCAGCGCGACCATGCCGGCGATCGCCAGATAGGGGCCGAAAGGCATCGGCCGCGCGCGCTCACGCCCGGCGAATACGATCATCGCGATGCCGATGACCGCACCGGCCATGGCCGAGAGCAGGATCACCAGCGGCAATTGTGTCCAGCCCAGCCAGGCGCCGATCGCGGCGAGCAGCTTGAAGTCGCCGTAACCCATGCCTTCCTTGCCGGTGGCCCACTTGAACGCCCAGTACACCGACCACAGCGACAGATAACCGGCTGCGGCACCGATCACTGCTGTGTGTAGCGGGGCATATGCCGCGTCGAGGTTGAGCAGCAGTCCCAGCCAGAGCAGGGGGAGGGTGAGGCTGTCGGGCAGGAAAAAAGTATCGATGTCGATGAAGGCCAGCGCGATCATCGCCCAGGTGAAAAGCAGCGCGCCACAGCCGGCAAGACCGAAGCCGAAACGCCAGGCGACATAGCCTGAGAGCAGGGCTGTGAGCAGTTCCACCGCCGGATAACGCTTCGAAATCGCGGCGCCGCAGGCCGAGCACTTGCCGCGCAGCATGATCCAGCTCAGCAGCGGAATGTTTTCAAGGGCGGTGATGCGATGGCCGCAGTGCGGGCAGGCCGAGCGCGGCAAGATCAGGTTGTAGCGTTCCGCTGCCGCGTCCGGTTCCGTGCCGGCCAGCTCCGCACGCTCGGCCTGCCATTGCCGTTCCATCATTTTCGGGAGGCGGTGAATCACCACATTGAGAAAACTGCCGACGCAGAGGCCGAGCAATGCGGCACAGCCGGCGAAATAAAGCGGTTGCTGCAACAGATCAATCATCGTTGGTGGCGGTTCATCCGGCGCGGGGCACCGGATGGGGTAATGTCGCGATGCGCGGGTTTAAACGGCGGAGCCGAGCTTGAAGATCGGCAGATACATGGCAATCACCATGCCGCCGATCAGCGTGCCGAGCACCACCATGATCATCGGTTCCATCAGGCTCGCCAGCGCCTCGACCGCGTCGTCAACTTCCTGCTCGTAGAAATCGGCAACCTTGCTGAGCATCGCATCAAGCGAGCCGGCCTCCTCGCCGATCATCGCCATCTGGATCACCATGTTGGGAAACACCTCGGTGCCCTGCATTGACGAGGTCAGGCTCGCGCCGGTGGAAACCTCGGCCTGGATTTTCTTGGTGGCGACGAAATACTCGTAGTTGCCGGAGGCGCCGGCGACCGATGACAGCGCCTCGACCAGCGGCACGCCGGCGGCAAACATGGTTGACAGCGTGCGTGTCCAGCGCGCGATGGACGATTTGCGGATCAGGTCGCCGAACACCGGCACCCGGAGCGAAATCCGGTCCATGATCATCTGCATTTTTTCCGAACGTTTCCAGGTCCAGAAAAAGGCGTAAAGCGCGGCACCTGCGCCGCCGAACAGGAAGAACCAGTTGGCGACGACAAAATCCGAAATCGCCATCACGATCACCGTGGGCGTCGGCAGGTCGGCGCCGAAGCTCTTGAACACCTCCTTGAACGCCGGGATCACGAAAATCATGATGATCGCGGTGATCACCACCGCGACCACGATGATCGCGATCGGGTAGAAGAGCGCCGACTTGATCTTGCTCTTGATGGCAAGAATCTTCTCCTTGTATGTCGCCAGGCGGTCGAGCAGGCTTTCAAGGATACCGGCGGCTTCACCCGCGCCTACCAGGTTGCAGAACAGCGCGTCGAAATGCAGCGGGTGTTTCTCGAAGGCCTGTTTCAGGCTCATCCCGGTTTCGACATCGGACTTGATTGTCATAAGCAACCGGGCCACCGCCGGGTTGGCGTGACCCTTGCCGACGATGTCGAAGGCCTGCAGCAGGGGCACGCCGGATTTCATCATCGTTGCCAGTTGGCGGGTGAACAGCGTGATGTCTTTTTCGGTGACAGTGCCGCCGCGGCCCAGCCGCTGTTTCTTGACCTCGAGGATCTTGATGCCCTGGCGGCGCAGGATGGCATTGACCTGGGCCTCGCCGCTCGCCTGCATTTCGCCGCGCACCGTTTTTCCGGCGCGGTCCTGGCCAACCCAGCGGAAGGTGGCTTCTACAATTTCAGGTTTGCGTGCCGCTGTTGCAGTGGCCATGGTTAGCCTCCAAAATCCCTTGATGAACCAATGAGTTACGTATGATTATCTCGCGATGATGCCTTTACCTGTCACCTTTGTAAAGGCGGTTCCGCGCAGCCCTCCTCACGGCTTTGGTGTTTGTGCCGGCGCGATCAGTCGTACGCTCCGGATCACCCGGTCCTGGGTCTGCAGTATTTCGAGCGGGTGTCCGGTGATACGTACGCTGGTATTGGGTTCAGGAATGTCCTGCAGGTGTTCAAGAATAAGGCCGTTCAGTGTTTTTGGACCGTCGAGCGGAAAGCCGAAGCCGAGTTTGCGGTTGAGCTCGCGCAGCAGGGTGCTGCCCTCGACAACATAACTGCCGTCAGGCTGGGCGTGAAGGCCGCGGGCCATCAGCGGCGACTGGGTGGTGAATTCACCGATGATTTCCTCGAGGATGTCTTCCAGCGTGACTACCCCCATTATTTCGCCATATTCATCGACCACCAGGCTGATACGATCCTCGTGTTCCTGAAAGTTCTGGATTTGCGCCAGGAGAGGCGTGCTTGCCGGGACGAAATAGGGTTCGCGGATCATCTCGCGCAGGGTATCGGCGGTGAGTTCCTCGCGCTGGATCAGCGTCAGCGCATGGCGCACCCGCAGCGTTCCCAGCACATTGTCGAATTCACCCTGGTAGACCACCACGCGGCGGTGATGGGCGGTTGACAGCTGTTCGGCAATTTCGTCGATTGGCAGCTCGATGTTGACGCTCTCGATCTGGTTGCGCGGCACCATCACGTCATCCACGGTGATCGCCCCGATTTCAAGCAGGTTGAGCAGCACCGAGGCGTGTTTTTTCGGCAGCACGTTCGACGATTCAAGAACAATCGTGCGGATTTCATCGACCGACAGCGGCTGCGACCCTGAGTCCTGCGGCTGCAGACGGAACAGTCTGAGCAGCACGCGCAACACCGCGTCAGTGGAGGCGGTCAGCAGTTGCACGAAGGGCGCGGTGGTCCAGGCCAGTGTGCGCATCGGCCAGGCCACGAAGCGCGAAATGTTTTCGGCGTTGTGTTGGCCAAGGCGCTTGGGTACGATTTCACCGATCACTATGGAGAAATAAGTGACCGCCACCACCACGATCGCGGTGGCGGTGATATGCGCGGTTTTTGCCTCCAGACCCTGTTGTTGAAGCCACAGCGCGAAAGGTTCGGCCAGGATGGCTTCGCCGACGATGCCATTCAACAGGCCAATCGAGGTGATTCCGATCTGCACCGTCGAAAGGAAGCGCGTGGGTTCGGCGCTGAGGCGGATTGCCGCGGCGGCGAGCTTGTCGCCGCGCCGGGCCAGTGTCGCGAGTTTCGACTGGCGTGCGGTGAGCAGCGCGACTTCCGACATCGCAAACGCGCCGTTGAGCAGGATCAGGGCTGCCAGGATCAGGACTTCCATGGGGTGCTCCGGTAAAGACGGTGCCGGTATGCGGCCTGGGGCTCAGCTGCGGCCGAGCAGTACTTCGACGACAAACTTGCTGCCAAGGTAGGCGAGAATCAGCAGCAGGAAACCAGCGAGTGTCCAGCGCACGGCGATGCGCCCCCGCCAGCCGCGCCAGTGGCGTCCGGCGAGCAGCGCGGCAAACACAAACCAGGAAACAAAGCCGAACAGCGTCTTGTGGTTGAGGCGCGCCGCGCGGCCGAACAGTTCCTCCGAGAACATCAAGCCGCTGGCCAGCGTCAGGGTCAACATCAGAAAGCCGGCCCAGATGATGCGGAACAGCAGCTTTTCCATGGTCAGCAGCGGCGGCAGTCCGGAAAGACCTGCTGGCAGCGTGCCGCGGTGCAGCCTTTTTTCGAGCATGGCCATCAGCAGCACATGCAGCGAGGCAATGGTGAACAGGCTGTAGGCCAGCATCGCCATCAGCAGATGCGCGGTGAATGCCGGCGAATCGGAACTGGATATAGGTTTGATTGACGGAAACACCGCCGGCAGCAGGGCACCCAGTGCCGCGACCGGAAGCACCAGAATCTGCAGGCCGTCAAGGCGGTAAAAAAAATGCCCGATCCAGTAGATCATCACGGTCAGCCAAAGTATCGCCGACACCGAGTTGCCAATGCCGAGATGCAGTCCGTCAGGAGCATAGGCCGAACGGATCAGCAGCGAGGTGTGCAGCGCGAGCGGCACCAGCACCATCCAGTGATCACGCCAACTTAATACCGCCTGCGTGTTAAGGGCGCGGGCCCCCGGCGACCAGTAGGCATGCCAGAAATACGCGGCAAGCGCGCCATAAAGCAGAGCGTTGATCAAGTAAGGTAGTATCGGCAACATTGACTGCCAGTCTACACCAAGCCGTCTGCTTCTTTCCGCACGCCTTTTTCTGATTTCATCCTCTCGCGCATGTTCGATAACCTCACCCAGCGCCTGTCGCGCGTCGTAAAAACGCTGCGTGGCGAAGCACGGCTTACCGAAACCAATATTGCCGATGCGCTGCGCGAAGTGCGCGTCGCGCTGCTTGAGGCCGATGTCGCGCTGCCTGTGGTCAAGGCCTTCATTGAACGCATCCGCGAGAAGGCGGTTGGCGAGGAGGTTGTCGGCAGCCTGACCCCGGGGCAGGCGCTGGTCGGTGTGGTGCATCGCGAGCTGATCGCGCTAATGGGCGAGCACAACGAGGCGCTCAACCTTGCGGTGCAGCCGCCGGCGGTGGTGCTGATGGCGGGCCTGCAGGGCGCCGGCAAGACCACCACCGCGGCGAAACTGGCGCTCCTGCTGCGCGGGCAGAAAAAAAAGGTGCTGCTCGCCAGCTGCGACGTCTATCGCCCCGCGGCGATCGAGCAGTTGCGGGTGCTGTCCGGGCAGGTCGAGGCTGATTTTCATCCGGTGGCCGCGGGTGAGCAGCCGCTTGCGATTGCCCGGCGCGCACTGGAATTCGCGCGCACCCATTATCACGATGTGCTGATTGTCGACACCGCCGGCAGGCTCGCGATCGACGAAGCGATGATGCAGGAGATCCGCGAATTGCACGCCGCGCTGCTGCCGGTGGAAACGCTGTTCGTGGTGGACGCGATGCAGGGCCAGGATGCGGTCAATGTTGCCAGGGCCTTTGCCGACGCACTGCCGCTGACCGGCGTGGTGTTGACCAAGCTTGATGGTGATGCCCGTGGCGGCGCGGCGCTTTCGGTGCGCCATGTCACCGGCAAGCCTATCAAGTTCGCCGGCACCGGGGAGAAGATCAACGGCCTCGAGGCCTTCCATCCCGACCGCATGGCTTCACGCATCCTTGGCATGGGTGATGTGCTGTCGCTGATCGAGGACGTCACCCGTTCAGTTGATCATTTGGAGGCCGAAAAACTCGCGCGCAAGGTCAAGTCCGGCAAGGGTTTCGACCTCGAGGATTTCAAGCAGCAGATCGCGCAGATGCGCAAGATGGGCGGCATGAGCGCGTTGATGGACAAGCTGCCGGCGCAGCTTGCGCAGGCAGCCCAGGCCGCGCCGCAGATGGAGGACAAGACCATCCGCCGCCTCGAGGGCATCATCAACGCGATGACACCGCTGGAACGCGCCAAGCCCGAGCTGATCAAGGCTTCGCGCAAGCGGCGTATTGCCGCGGGTGCCGGTGTCACAGTTCAGGAAGTCAATCGCCTGCTCAACCAGTTCGAGCAGACGCAGAAGATGATGAAAATGGTGGCCAAGGGTGGCATGGCAAAGATGATGCGTGGCATGAAGGGCATGTTCCCCGGCATGCGCTGACGACCAGGGGCCCGCAGCACCTTCCTGCGCTGCGGCCGCTCTGCGTCCCTCTTATTTCAGGCTGAAACCCTGGCGCCGGATGTAGTCGCCAAAGTCCGCGCGCTCCGGTTCGGCATATTGCCGCGCCTTGTCCTCCGACCAGCCGTAGAACGCCGACTCGCCAAAACTTTTGGTCCGCCGCTGCTTGGCGTAGGGGTGATTGTCGTGGCGGCGCCGGTCGTAGCCGTCAACCTGTTCGCGCAGCATCGACTCGTCATACCGGTCGGTGTGCACCGTAACTTCCAGCGGCAGCCTGGGGCTGATGTGTCCGCCGCTGGAGGGGTATCCGACACACAGGCCAGCCACCGGAAACACGCCCTGCGGCAGTGCGAGTTCGGCGCTGACGGTATCGACCGCGTTGCGGATTGCACTGATCGGGCAGGTGCCCAGTCCGGCGGCCTCGGCGGCGCTGATGAAATGCATCATCACAATCCCGGCATCGACTGCGGCATTCATGAAATGGTCGAGGTGCTCGTTGGCGAAGGGTTTGCCGCGCCATTCGCCGATGTGGCGGATGCGCCGGTTGTTGCCGCAGAACACCAGGAACACCGGCGCATCGAGTATCCACGCCATGTCCGGCAGGTGGGCGACGATACGCCGGCGTTTTTGCAGGTCGGCGACATGGATGATGTCGGCCTGCTGCAGGTCGCTCTTGGTTGGTGCAGACAGCGCGCAGGCGAACAGCAGCCGCAGCAGCTCCGGTGCCACCGCGTCGGCGCGAAAACGGCGGATCGAGCGATGCCCGGCCATGGCGGCCAGCGCAGACAGACCGGGCTGGTTCTCCGGGATCGGGAAGCGGATACCGAAGCGGGTGTGCAGGTCGGCTTCGATGCGTACGGCAGCGTTGCTCAGGCTATTTTCCATAAATTCCATTTAAATCAAATAGTTAAAATAATTACTCGATTGCCGGTCCAATATTCAACCTGTGTGGGCCCGGCGCAGTCGTACATTGCTTAAAGGCCTGAAAGTAACGTAAAATCCGCCCCTTTCGACTTTTTCAGTCACCGGGAAATCATCATGGTGGTGGTTCGTTTAGCTCGTGGCGGCGCCAAAAAGCGTCCGTTCTTCAATCTCGTCGTTGCCGATTCGCAGTTTCCGCGCGATGGCCGTTTCATCGAACGCCTCGGTTTTTACGATCCGAAGGCGCCGGAAGGCCGTGAACGTCTGCGTGTCAACCAGGAACGCCTCGCTTTCTGGAAAAGCAAGGGCGCCATACTGTCAGACACCGTGACCCGTCTCGTCAAGCAGGCGGGCGCGCAGAAGGCCGCCGCATAAGCGCGTCTTCCGAGCGTCTGGTGGTGATGGGGCGCGTGGTTGCGCCCCACGGCGTGCAGGGCTGGATCAAGGTGCAGCCCTTCACCCAGGAACAAAAAGGCCTGCTTGGCTACAGCCAGTGGCAGGTCGGGCATGAAGGTGCGTGGAGAACATGGCCGGTAGTCGAGGCCAGGGTTCACGGCGCGGTGGTCGTGGCAAAACTTGCTGGTGTTGATGATCGTGATCAGGCGGCGGCCTTTCAGGGCCAGCGCATCGCGGTGGCGCGCAGCGAGTTTCCGCCGGCAGCAGGCCAAGAGTATTACTGGGCCGATCTCGCCGGGCTGCAGGTGGTGAATGCAGAAGGGGTCGTGCTCGGCAAGGTGCTGCGTTTGTTTGAAACCGGCGCCAATGACGTGATGGTGGTGCAAGGTGATCGTGAGCGGCTGTTGCCGTTCATCAGTACGGTGATCCGCAGTGTTGATCTGGCTGCGGGCACGATCAGCGTGGATTGGAGCGCTGAATACTGATGCTGCAGTTTGACGTGGTGACGCTGTTCCCGGCGATGTTCGACGCGGTGACCGAGCAGGGTGTTACCGGGCGAGCAAGGTCGCGGGGTTTGTATCAGCTGGTGGCGTGGAACCCGCGCGATTTCGCGGGCAACGTCCACCGCACCGTGGATGACCGGCCTTATGGTGGCGGACCGGGGATGGTGATGCTGGTGGAACCGCTGCGCCGTTCGCTGAACGCGGCCTGCCAGAGGCAGTGCGGTCAGGGTGTCGCGAAGCCGCGGGTGCTGCACCTGTCACCGCAGGGCCGGGTGCTGGACCACCGGCTGGTGCTGGAATTGTCGCGCGAGCAGGGGCTGGTGCTGCTTGCGGGGCGTTACGAAGGTGTTGATGAACGGTTGTTCGGACACCAGGTGCTGGATCACGCGGTCGAGGAAATTTCGATTGGTGACTATGTGCTGAGTGGTGGTGAACTGGCCGCGATGGTGCTGATGGATGCCGTGGTGAGGCAGTTGCCCGGAGCCCTGGGTGATGCCGGTTCGGCTGCGCAGGATTCGTTTGTGGACGGACTGCTCGACCACCCGCACTTCACGCGTCCGGAGACGTATGAGGGCATGGTGGTGCCGCCGGAGCTGATGTCGGGCAACCATGCGGTGATCACACGCTGGCGCCTGAAGCAGGCGCTGGGACGCACCTGGCAGCGACGGCCGGATTTGCTGGAGCGGCGCAAGCTGAGCGTGGAAGAACAGCAGTTGCTCGATGAATACCGCCGCGAGCTGGAGGGTGTCAGGTAGCGGCAAGGTTTAACCGCGAACGCCATACGGCGGGCGCAATCAAGTTTAGAGAACAAGTTCAAGGGAGTCTGGACATGAACGTAATTCAGCAGCTGGAACAGGAAGAAATCAAGCGTCTGGGCCGCAAGACCCCGGAATTCGTCACCGGTGACACGGTCATCGTCAACGTCAACGTGGTTGAGGGCGAGCGCAAGCGCGTCCAGGCCTACGAAGGCGTGGTGATTGCCAAGCGCAACCGCGGCATCAACTCGTCGTTCATCGTGCGCAAGATTTCCTCGGGTGAAGGTGTCGAGCGGACCTTCCAGACCTACTCGCCGGCGATTGCCAGCATCGAGGTCAAGCGCCGTGGCGACGTCGGCCGTTCGAAGCTGTACTACCTGCGCGGCCTGTCAGGCAAGGCGGCACGCATCAAGGAGAAACTCTCCACCGGTCCCGCCGTTGCCGTGGAAGCCGAAGCAGCGGCCGAGCAGCAGTAATTGCAAGGGTGCCCCGGGATTCCGGGGCGCGCGCAAAAACCGCCTTCGGGCGGTTTTTTATTGTCCGGGCTCTGGTTGTTGCCAGTCAGTACTAAAATGGCGCCCATGATGACGTTCAAAAAACTTGTTTGCCGCGGCATCGCAGTGCTTGGCCTGGTGGCGACCTGTGCGCAGGCCGCCGAAGCGCCGGATGCACTGGCTGCGGTGCGTGAGCTGGCACGCAGCGGCGCCGTGCAACTCGCGCTGCAGCGTATTGAGGTGTTGCAACCGCCACAGGATGTGTCGTTCGCCAAGGGCGGGGCTGCCGCGGAGATCTGGCGGGAATGGGAGCGGTTGCGCCTGCAACTGCTCGCCGGATCAGGGCGGCACGAGGCGCTGCTCAAACGTGTGTCGGGCTGGAGTGGTGGCGGCACCGGCAGCGATCTGCACGAAGCCGCGGCCCGAGCCGCGATGGCGCTGGGTCGCGGTGCTGACGCACGCGGGCAGGTCGCGAAAGCGCTGTGGGCCGGAGGTGTCGTCGAGCCGCGGCTGCGTGAATTGCGCCTGCTGCTGATCCGCAGCTTGGTCGCCGACCGCCTGACTGACGACGCTTACCGCAGCATGCTGCGGTTCCAGCAGGATTACCGTCCGCTTGATGCCGCGGCGGCCTCGCAGTTTGTCGATGGACTGCTCGATCTTGGCCGTGCCGCCGATGCCTTGCATTGGCTGGGCCAGCTTGACGAGCGCGGTCCGACGCGGCTGCGTTTGCGGCTGTACGCTGGCGTGGTGAGCGCGGCCGAGGCGGTGTCGCAGTCACGGGCAGCGCTTAATCGTGGTGATGATGCGGCGTGGTGGCAGGTTCTGGGTGAGGCCGCGGACCGTCTGCCTTCGCCACTGTTGCGCATCGAGGTCGAGGAGGCGCTGCTGGACCGTGCGGGTGCCGGCAGCGCAGGCGCGGAAACCTTGTGGAAGGCTTATGCCGCGTATGCGCGCAACGCCGCCAACAGCCATCAGCTGCTGGCCGGCGACGAGGCCGGGTGGCTGGAGTTTGCGCGCCGCCGCATGACTGCGGAGCCGGTGCTGTCGCGTAGCTACTTCGCCTTGCTGGCGCGGGGGGCGGCAAACGGGGCCGTCCGCCAGTCCGCACAAGGCGCACTGCTTGCCAGCCTGATCGAATCCCGCCTGCCGCGAACGGCATTGCGCCTCATTTCGGCCTGGCCTGGTGGTCACGCCGCGCTGACCGATGACGCGCGGTTTGTATTGGCGACCTTGGCCGAGAACGCCGGTGACCATGCCGCCGCATTCGATTACCGGCGCGGACTCGCGGCACCCGCCGGCACCACACCGGCGCTGTGGTCGCTGCGCTTGATCGCGACCGCGCTGCGCGCCGGTCGTTATGAAGAGGCAAGCACCATGGCACGTCAGCTTGCCGGCGCTGCCGCCGCTCCCGCGCCAATCGAGGAATGGATCGCGGTTACGTTACAGTGCGCCAACCACGGTGTGTTCGAAGCGGCCCAGCTGCTTGCGGAGCGCGTACTGCCGCTGGCCGATGCCGCGCAGACGCGCGAATTACTGACCGCCCTGGCCGAAGGTTTTGCACGGCTCAATCAGCCGCAGTTCGCCGCCGACTATTTTCTGCGGGTGGCCGCGCGCGGCGGTGACGCCGGGGCGATGGCTGCGGCGCGGCTGCAGGCGGGCCTCAACCTCGCGCGTGCCGGATTGCGCGAGGATGCACGTGCGCAGTTTGAATGGCTGCTTAAAAATGCGCGCGATCCGGCGCACATCGCGCTGGCGCGACGCGAACTGGGTTTCTGACCGCCGTTCCCGGCGGGTTCACCGTGCCGCGGTTTTCCACAGGTCGCTCAGGTATTCGTGCCCGGCGGTGTTGATCCAGCTGCGGCGGTATTCCACCGGTGAATCGTTGTAGCTGTAGGCGATGCGGCGCATCTGCAATGCCGGCTGGCTTGCGTGCATGCCGAGGATGGCGGCGATGTTGGCCGGCGGATGCGCCGCCGACAGCCGTTCGCTGATGCGCACCACGTTGACCCCGTAACGCGCCTGGTAAAGGCCGTAGATGGTGCCTTCGCGCTTGCGGAAAGTGGCTTCGTCGAGCTTCGGAAATTCCTCGGTGGGTACCGTGATGTCATCGAGCACCACCGGCAGGCCGCCGAGTTTGAGCAGGTTGCGAACCCGGGCGACGCGGGTGCCCCGCGCCAGGCCGAAATCCCGCTCGTCGGCCTCGTCCGAGCGTTCCTTGCGGAAATCCTGCAGCTCCGACTCCGGAAACTCCCGGCTGCCGTCCTTGCCGACCACGTGGAAAAAGTAAAACAGCGTGCGGTCTTCGGTGTGCGTCGCAACAAAGGTGCCGCGCCCCTGCTGTCGCACCAGGATGCGGCCGGCGACCAGTTCGTCGATGGCGCGGCGGATGGTGCCGATCGACACTTTGTACTGCGCCGCCAGCCGGCTTTCGCTGGGGATGGCCTCGCCCGGCTTCCATTCGCCTGCGGCCAGCGCGCGGGTGATGCGCCATTGCACTTCGCGGTACAGCGGGTTGGCAGTCAGGCTGTCAGGGTGGACGGTGTTCATCGCCGGCGCAGTCTAGCATGGCTTTTCAGGATTCATATAGGTCATATAGTTGACCTGCCGGAAATACCGGAGGTAGCATCTGCGACCCTGCACCCCGGATTTTGATGCCGGGTTGTGGTCCACCGCAGCGTTTACATATTCAGGAGGCGCAATGATTCACATATTGGTACACGACAAAAAAGACATGGTCGGCGTGGCCGTCATCGAAGGCATCAAGGCCGGACAGGAAATGATCGGCTGGGTGATGGAAGACGACTCCACGATCAAGGTCAAGGCGCTTAATGACATCCCCATCGGTCACAAGGCGGCGCTCTGTGACATCAAGAAGGGCGACACCATCATCAAATATGGTTTCGATATCGGCAAGGCGGTGGCTGACATCAAGGTCGGCGAACATGCCCACGTGCACAACATTAAAACCAAACGTTGGTAAGGACGCTGGTAAAACGCCGCTGGCAAAACGCCGCTGCTAAAACGCCGCCGACCAACCCGCACCGACTTATTCCGGAGAGTTAACAGATGATCAACAGCAAAACCACATTCATGGGCTACCGCCGCGAGAACGGCCGTGTTGGTGTCCGCAACCACGTCCTGATCCTGCCGGTGGACGACTTGTCGAACGCCGCCGCCGAAGCCGTGGCCAACAATATCAAGGGCGCGATTGCGATCCCGCATCCCTATGGCCGGCTGCAGTTCGGCGCCGACCTGGACCTGCATTTCCGCACCATCATCGGCGCCGGCGCCAATCCCAATGTCGCGGCCGTGGTGGTGATCTGTATTGAAGAAGGCTGGGCGAAAAAAGTGGTCGATGGCATAGCCAAGACCGGCAAGCCGGTCACCGGCTTCGGCATCGAGCTGCACGGCGACCACGACACCATCATGCGCGCGTCCAAGGTGGCCAAGGAATACGTGCAGTGGGCCTCCGAGCTGCAGCGCGTCGAATGTCCGATCAGCGACCTGTGGGTGTCGACCAAGTGTGGTGAGTCCGACACGACCTCGGGCTGCGGTTCCAACCCGACCGTGGGCAGCGCCTTCGACAAGCTCGAGCCGCTGGGTGTGACCATGTGTTTTGGTGAAACCACGGAAATCACCGGCGGCGAAAACATTGTTGCCGACCGCTGCGCAACGCCTGAAGTGCGCAAGGAATTCATGCGCATGTTTGATCGTTACCAGGCCATTGTCGAGAAAAACAAAACCAGCGACCTCTCCGATTCGCAGCCGACCAAGGGCAACATCGCCGGCGGCCTGACCACGATCGAGGAAAAAGCGCTGGGCAACATCCAGAAAATCGGCAAGAAGTGCAAGGTCATCGGTGTGCTCGATAAGGCCGAAGAGCCAACCAAGCCGGGTCTGTGGTTCATGGATTCGTCCTCCGCCGCGGCGGAAATGGTCACGCTGTGCGCGGCATCCGGTTATGTAGTGCACCTGTTCCCGACCGGGCAGGGCAATGTCATCGGCAATCCGATCGTGCCGGTGGTGAAGCTCACCGCGAATCCGCGCACCGTGCGCACCATGAGTGAACACGTCGACTACGATTGCTCGGGCCTGCTGCAGCGTGAGAAAAACCTCGACCAGACCGGCGACGAACTGATCGAAGTCATGCTGCGCACCTGCAACGGCCGGCTGACCGCCGCCGAGGCGCTGGGGCATAGGGAGTTTGTGCTGACCCGACTCTACGAAAGCGCTTAATTGAAACCGGCTGCGCGACGCAATGGCGGCGTCGCGCAGTGCTCGCAGCCTCGCCTACTCTCCGGGATAGGTCTCGGCTGCTGCGCGCAGTGCAACAAGTCCCCTTGGGGGACGCTGTGCTCCTTGCCATTGCGCCGCTCGTCCGGTTTCAGTCAGTCTGGATCTTTTAATGATCTGTCTGGTGGTGTCAACGGACAGATGGTGGTTTGAGGACGCCGAAAAATGAGTTCATTGCGTGGTGCCGACATTTTCTGCCGTTCGCTGGCCGCGGCGGGCCTGCGGCGGGTGTTTGCGCTGTCCGGCAATCACATCATGCCGCTTTACGATGCGGCGATCGAGGCGAAGCTTTCGATTACCCATGTCCGCTACGAAGGTGCGGCCGTGCACATGGCCGATGCCTGGGCACGGCTTACCGGCGAGCCGGGCATCGTCTGGCTGACTGGCGGGCCCGGCCATGCCAATGGCGTGGGTGCGCTGTATACCGCGCTGGCGGCCGAGTCGCCGCTGGTGCTGGTCTCCGGCCATGCGCCGCTCAATGAACTGGGCCGTGGTGCCTTCCAGGAAATGCGTCAGGCCGATATCGCGGCACCGCTGTGCAAGGCCTCGTGGACCGCGGCCAAAGCCGAGGACATGGGCGCTGATATTGCCAGGGCCTGCCGTATTGCACGCTCAGGCCGGCCGGGTCCGGTGCATCTGAGCCTGCCGGCCAACCTGCTGGATGCGAAGCTCGACAACGGCGAAAGTTTGATCGCAGCCGCGGCTGACTTCCGGGCGGCAGAGCAGGTGCTGGATGACCAGACCTGCGCTGCGCTGCTCGCGCAATTGCAGGGCGCGGCGCGGCCACTGATTTTGTTGAGCCCGGTGATGGCGCAGGCGCCGCTTGCAGGTCTGGTCAGGCCGCTGGCCGCAGCGACCGGCGTGCCGGCGCTGGTGATGGAAAGCCCGCGCGGCGTCAATGATCCGTCGCTGGGTGCCTTTGCCGGTGTGCTGGCGAAAGCCGACCTGATTGTGCTCATCGGCAAACAACCCGATTTCACGCTGCGTTTTGCGAAGGCGCCGGCAGTGGCCGCGGATTGCCGTTTTGTGGTCATCGATCCCGATGCTGAAGTGTTGCAACGTTCGCTGGGCAATATCGGCGCGGCGCGTGTGGCGCTTTCAGCGCAGTCCGACACCGCGGCTGCAGTGCGCAAGCTGACGACGGCAACCACCACAAAAAATGCAAACCGGCAGTGGTTTGATGCCGTTACTGCCGCAGTGAACCACCGGCCTGCGGCCTGGCAGGACATCGACAGTGACAAAGACAGCGGCGGCAGCGGTCCGGTGCATCCGGTCGAACTCGGCCGCGCGGTGCAGGCCGCGCTGGCCGCCGCGCCGGAAGCAGTTTTTGTTGCCGATGGCGGCGAGATCGGCCAGTGGGCGCAGGCCTGCATCAATGCACCGGTGCGTGTGATCAACGGTGTCGGCGGTTCGATTGGCAGTGGCATCCCATTTGCATTCGCCGCGCGTATGGCGCGCAACGGCGCCACCGTGATCGCGGTGATGGGCGACGGTTCGGCGGGTTTTCACCTGATGGAGTTCGACACCGCGGTGCGTGAAGGTGTGCCGATGGTGGTGGTGATCGGCAACGATACCTGCTGGAATGCCGAATACCAGATCCAGTTGCGCAGCTACGGCCGGGAACGTGCTCATGGCCTCGAGCTGCTGGCCACACGTTATGATCAGGTGGTCGCGGCCCTCGGTGGCCACGGTGAACTGGTGACCCGTGCCGCCGAGCTGAAACCCGCACTCGAACGCGCGCTGGCGAGCGGCAAGCCGGCCTGTGTCAACGTGATGATCCAGCGTATTGCCGCGCCGACGGTGACGCTGCCTGCGTAACGGACACATTGGAATTCAAATCAACATGCAAACGCTCAAAGTCAAGGTCTGGCGCGGCGCCGAGAACGGCGCCTTCCAGGAATTCGAAGTCCCGCGCCAGGAAAGCCAGACGGTGCTCGACGTGGTGACCTACGTCCAGCGCAAATGCGACCCGACACTCGCCTACCGTTTCGCCTGCCGTGTCGGTGTCTGCGGTTCCTGCGCGATGACGGTCAATGGCCGTTCACGCTGGACCTGCCGCACCCATGTCGACAAGGTGGCGGAGGACGGCAGCGTGGAAATCGCGCCGCTGCGCAATCTGCCGGTGATCAAGGATCTGGTCACCGACATGCGCGAATTCTTCGACAAGTGGGCGAAGGCACGCGGCCGTTTCAGCGGCAGCAAGACACGCAAGGACGAGTTTGAGCGGGTGTCTCCGGAGTCGAAAGAGCGCAAGCGTGTGGATGCCGGCATCGAATGTATCGGCTGCGGCGTCTGCTACAGCGCCTGTGATGTGGTGAGCTGGAACAAGGATTACCTCGGACCGGCCGCACTTAATCGTGCCTGGACCCTGGTCAACGACGTGCGTGATACCGCCCAGTCGGAGCGGCTTGCCGCGGTGGCGGGCGACGCCGGCTGCCACGCCTGCCACACCCATCTTAATTGCACCGAGCGTTGCCCCAAGGGCCTGTCGCCGACGGCAGGTATTGCCGGGCTGAAGCGTGCGGTGCTGTCGGCCACGTTGAGCGGTAAAATTTAATGTTTAAAAACAATAAGTTACGAAATATTCTCAGTGGAGAGCAACGTTGAGCCGGCGTTCTGAGGTGTTGCTGTGGGGGGCGCAGCGAATGAGCGCGATGGTGCTCGCGCTGTGCGTGGTGGTGCATCTGATCACCATGATCCTCGCCGTGCGCAGCGGTCTTTCCGGTGCTGAAATCCTCGGTCGCACCCAGGGCAACGTGGCCTGGTTCGCGTTCTACACACTATTCGTGATTGCAGTGTCGGTGCACGCGCCGATCGGCCTGCGCACCATTCTTGGCGAGACCCTGGGCTGGCGCGGCGGCGCGACCAATCTGCTGCTCACGGCCTTCGGCATCGCGCTGGCGCTGTGGGGCTTGCGTGCGGTGTTTGCGGTGTTCGGCGGAGGTCCGGCATGAGCGCGGCAGGCATCCACACCCCAGGCATGAAAAACGACTATCGCGCGCGCAACCATCCAGCATACTGGGCGTTCATCGTGCACCGGCTCTCCGGCCTGCTGCTGACGCTGTTCCTGCCGCTGCATTTCTGGGCACTGGGTCAGGCTTTCCACGGTGCAGCCGGCCTTGATGGTTTTCTCGCCTGGACGCAGAACCCGCTGGTGAAATTTGCCGAGACCGGATTGGTGCTGCTGCTCGCCGCGCACATGGCTGGAGGCGCGCGCCTGCTGCTGATCGAATTCCTGGACTGGCGCGAGTGGCAGAAGTCCTTGCTGGCGGTGGCTGCGGGCCTGTCCCTGGCCTTTGGTCTGGCCTTTGCCCTGAACCTGGGTTGATGTGTTGCGTGCCCGTCCGGGCGTCTGAGGAGATGCAATGAAAAAAACCGCGAAAAAACCCAACATCCTGCTGATCCTGGTCGATGACCTGCGCTTCGACGAATTCGGTGCCGGCGGCCATCCCTACATGAAGACGCCCCACATCGACCGCATCGCTCACGAAGGCGTGATGTTCGACCGCGCCTTCCACACCACCTCGATCTGCTCGCCCAACCGCGCCTCGATCCTCACCGGGCAGTACGCCAGCCGCCACGGCATCATCGACAACGTCGCGCGCGACCTCGCCAGCCACCGCCTGCCCAACTACCACCTCGAACTGCAGCGCCTCGGTTACCAGACTGCGCACATCGGCAAGTGGCATATGGGCAACGACGGCAAGCCGCGTCCGGGCTATGACCACTGGGTGGCTTACGACGGCCACGGCAGCCTCTACGATCCGAAACTCTGTGAGAACGGCACCTACGTCCAGCACAAGGGCTACGTCACCGACATCATGAACACCATGGCGTCGGAGTGGATCCGCGGCCGCGCGAAGAGCAAATCGAAAAAGCCGTGGTCACTGTGGTTTGCGCACAAAGCGGTGCATCCCGATGCCGAGCAGGCAGCAGACGGCAGTTTCCGGATGGACGGTTATCGGCCGGCGAAGCGCCACGAGAACCTCTACAAGGGCTGCGTGTTCCCGAAAAAACCGAACATGCAGAAACCCACCGAATTCCTCAAGCACAAGCCGGTGTGGACCGAGGCCGTGGCGCTGCGCAAGACCGAGGCTTCGAAAATCATGCACGACGCGATTCACTCCGGAAAGCAGGAGGAGATCCGCCTGCGCGCGGCGATGATGGCCGCGGTGGACGAGGGTGTGGGCATGCTGTTTGAAGCCTTGAAGGAGACCGGCGAGCTCGACAACACGGTGATCCTGTTCCTCGGCGACAACGGCTACTTTTTCGGCGAGCACGGCCTCGGGCCGGAGCGCCGCTTCCCGTACGAAGAGGGCATCCGCGCGCCGCTGCTGATCCGCTGGCCGAAAACCATCAAGCCCGGCTCCCGCGTGCGCGAGCTGGTGATCCTGCAGGACATCGCGCCGACCCTGATCGAAGTTGCCGGCGGCAAGCCTGGCAAACATGTCCAGGGCCGATCCCTGTGGCCGCTGATTGCCGGGCGCCGCGGCGGCTGGCGCAAGTCGCTGCTCTGCGAATACTGGGCCGAGAACGCCTATCCCTGGCTGGTCGGCATGAGCTACAAGGCGGTGCGCACCGACCGCTACAAGTACATCCACTGGGTCAATCGCGCACGCAACGGCGAGCTCGATGAAATGTACGACCTGCAGAAGGATCCGTACGAGCTGGTCAACATCGCGCACCGGCCGGCCGCGAAGCCGCTGCGCAACAAACTCAGCCGCGAGTTGCGCAAACTCGCCGCTGATGCGCTGGGTCTGTGAGCGGTTGCTGCACACCGATGTGTCGGGTATCTTGATTCGCAGGGGTCGCCCCGCGATCCGGCATAAACCATAAAGAGGAGAAGCCGATGAACAAGATGCTGATGATGATCGCCGCCAGCCTGTTGGCAGTGCCTGCTGCGCAGGCTGCCGACGCCGCCTATCCCAACCGCCCGGTACGTGTGATCGTGCCGTTCTCCCCGGGCGGCGCCACCGACATCGTCGCCCGGCTGGTGTCGCAGAAGCTGAACGAGCTGTGGGGGCAGCCGGTGGTGGTTGATAACCGCGCCGGCGCCGGTGGCAACATCGGCGGCGAGATTGCAGCGAGGGCGACGCCCGACGGCTACACGCTGTTCCTGACCTCGGGCTCCATTGTCACCGCCAACCAGCACATGTACGCCAAGATGCCGTTCAGCCCGGAGAAGGACCTGGTCGGCATCACCAATGTCGCCAGCGGACCGCAGGCCATTGTGGTCAACCCGAGCAATCCGGCAAAGACGTTGAAGGAAATGATCGCCATGGCCAAGGCCAAACCGAAGTCGATGACCTTCGGTTCCGCCGGCATCGGCACCCAGACCCACCTTGCCGCGGAAAACTTCATCTACACCGCAGGTATCGAAGTCACTCATATCCCGTACAAGGGTGAGGGTCCTGCGATCACAGATCTGGTCGGTGGCCAGATCCAGTTTGTCACGCCCAATCTGTCGGCGGCGATCAACCAGGTCAACGGCGGCAAGCTGCGCGCACTGGCGGTGACCAGCAAGGAGCGTTCGCCGCAGCTGCCCAATGTGCCGGCGGTGGCGGAAACGCTGCCCGGATTCGAGAACCTCGGCTGGTTCGGTTTCATGGTGCCCACCGGCACGCCGAAGGCGGTGATCAACAAGGTGCACGCCGACACGATCAAGGCGCTGCAAAGCCCGGACCTGCGCAAGCGCGTGACTGAAATCGGCATGGTCACCGTCGGCAATTCGCAGGAGGAGTTCGCGCGTGACCTCAAATCGGAATCGGCGCGCTGGGCAAAGATCATCAAGGAGCGCGGCCTGCAGGTGAAGTAAATGGCCGGTCGTGCAGCAAAACTGTCAGCGAGGATGCGGCATTGAAGCTTGATCTGAAGCAGGTGGAAGAGGCGTGCAAGGAGCTTTATATCAGGGCATTGAAGATGCTGCCGCCTGATATCAAGCAGGGTTTTCAGCAACTCGACCAGGCTGAAACCAACGCCACCGGCAAGGCGATACTCGGCACCATGATCCGCAACATCAGGGTCGCCGAGGACAACACCAACCTGCTGTGCCAGGACACCGGCATTCCGATCTACAACGTGGTCATCGGCAGCGGTGTCGAGGTGGACGGCCACGCGCTGAAGCAGGCCATCGTCGGCGGCTGCACCCGTGCCACCCAGGAGCACCCGCTGCGTTCCTCGGTGGTACATCCGACCACGCGCAAGAACCTGCACACCTCCGGCGGCCGCCACGTGCCGGTGATCAACATCGATTTTTCGGACAATTCCGAAACGCTGTCGATAGAGATGATTCCCAAGGGCTCGGGTTCGGAAAACAATTCCTGGCTGAAGATGGCGATCCCCGCCGATGGCATCGATGCAATCAAGACCTTTGTCATCGACTGCGTGCTTGATGCCGGCGGCAAGAGCTGCCCGCCGGTGATTGTCGGCGTTGGTGTCGGAGGCACCGCCGATCTTTGCGTGCACCTGTCCAAGGTGGCTGCGACGCGGCCGCTGGGCACAAAATGCGAAGACCCTGAAGGTGCAAAGCTCGAGGCCGAGCTTTCCGCCGTGGTCAACAAGCTGGGTGTCGGTGCCCAAGGGCTGGGTGGTGATTCGACTGCCTTTGCGGTGCACGTCGAGACCGCGGCGACACACATCACGATGAACCCGGTGGCGGTGAACATGCAGTGCCATTCGGCGCGGCGCGCCCGCGCCACCTTCACGCCGCAGGGCCTGGAATACGGATACTGAGCTACGGACACCAAGATGGCCCATTATGAAATCCATATGCCGGCGAGCGAGGAGCAGATTCGCAAGCTGCGCGTCAACGACACCGTCACCCTGCACGACACCTTGTTCGGTATCCGTGACGCCACACAGATTCACATGTTCGACCATGGTCGCAAGACGCGCTTCGACATGCGTGGGCACGCCGTGGTGCATACCGCCCCCAACGTCAAATGGGTCGGCGAGACGATGGAGCATCCCTCCGGCTACGCGCCGATCTGCATCGGTACCACCACCAGTGCGCGCATGGAGCGCTTCACCCAGCCGCTGATGGCGCAGTATGGTGTGCGCATCATCATCGGCAAGGGTGGTTTGTTCGCGGCATCGGCCAAGGCATTCAAGGACATCGGCGGCGTCTATCTTGCAATCATCGGTGGCACCGCGGCGCTGGAGACCACCTGGATCGAGCAGATCGAGGAGGTCGACCTCGATGATCTCAATCCCGAGTCGCTGTGGAAATTCCGCATCAAGGGCTTCGGCCCGCTGCTGGTGGCGATGGATTCCCACGGCGGCAGCCTTTATACCGAGGTCAATGCCGCGGCGAAGGACAAGCGCGCCGGCGTGCTGGCCGCACTGGGTGTGAAATCCTGAACATCAACTTCAACTGCAAGCCACAGAGGGCACAGAGTTCACAGAGAACATCAAAAGCACGGACTGGTTGTTGGGGTTTCCTCTGTGCTCTCTGTGTCCTCTGTGGCTGAGTTTTGACTTTATGAAAACCATCCAAACCGACATTCTGATCCTCGGCTCCGGCGGCGCCGGTCTGTTCGCGGCGCTGCATGCGCACCAGCACAACCCGCAGCTCTCCATCACCGTCGCGGTGAAGGGCCTCCTCGGCAAAAGCGGTTGCACGCGCATGGTGCAGGGCGGCTACAACGTCGCGCTGGCCGAGGGTGACTCCGTTGAACGCCATTTCATGGACACCATCGAAGGCGGCAAATGGCTGCCCGACCAGGACCTGGCGTGGATGCTGGTCGAGACCGCGGTCGAGCGTGTGCACGAACTCGAGAACGAACTGGGCTGCTTTTTCGACCGCAACCCGGACGGCACGATTCACCAGAAGGCATTCGCCGGGCAGACCTTCGACCGCACCGTGCACAAGGGCGATCTCACCGGCATCGAAATCATCAACCGACTTGCCGAGCAGGTGTGGGCGCGCGGCATCGACCGCCTGGAAGAGCATCGCGCGGTCGAGTTCATCAAGTCCAGGGACGGTTCGGCGATTTCCGGCGTGCTGATGATCGACATGCGCACGGGTGAGTTCGTGTTCGTGCAGGCCAAGGCGGTGCTGCTCGCCACCGGCGGCGGCCCGACCATGTACAAGTACCATACACCCTCCGGCGACAAGAGCTGCGACGGCATGGCGATGGCGCTGCGCGGCGGGCTGATGCTGCGCGACATGGAGATGGTGCAGTTCCACCCGACCGGCCTGATTGCCGGCGCCGACACCCGCATCACCGGCACCATCATCGAGGAGGGCCTGCGCGGCGCCGGCGGCCACCTGCTTAACGGCGACGGCGAGCGTTTCATGCACAACTACGACCCGCGCAATGAACGCGCCACGCGCGACATCGTCAGCCGCGGCATGTACGAGGAAATGCGCGCCGGCCGCGTCGGTCCGCGCGGCGGCCTCTACATCACCATGCGTCACCTCGATCCGGTGATGGTGCGGCGCGAATTCAAGGGTATGGTCGAGCGTTGCGCCGACTGCGGTTTCGACCTCGTCGGCGGGCTCGCCGACGTGGTGCCGACCGCGCACTACATGATGGGCGGCGTGGTGTTCAGGACCGATTGCACCACCGACCTGCCGGGACTGTTTGTCGCCGGCGAGGACTCCGGCGGCGTACATGGCGCCAACCGTCTTGGCGGCAACGGTGTCGCCAACTCCACGGTGTTCGGCGGCATCGCCGGTGACGTGATGCCTGGCTGGGTCCGCGCGAACGGCGAACTGCGCGCGCCCGATCAGGCCGCGATCGATGCCGCGGTGGCGCGCTGCATGGCGCCGTTTTCCCGCCGCGGCGGCGACCTCAACGAAATCCGCGAGGCGCTGTACAACGTGATGTGGGATGACGTCGGCATCATCCGCGACGCCGCATCGCTGGAACGCGCCGACGGCCTGCTCAACGAACTTGACACACGGCTCGATGCGGTGGGCATCGACGGCGCCACCCGCGCCTTCAACCTGACCTGGCACGACTGGCTCAACCTGAAAAATCTGGTGCTGGTGTCTCAATCGATCCGCTTCGCGGCGATGGCGCGTGGTGATTCGCGCGGTGCGCATTACCGCGCCGACCATCCCGGCGTGCGCGACCTCGAGAATTCACGCTACACCTGCGTCGGCTGGCAGGAGGGCCGCTTCAGCATCGAGACAAGGCCGGTGAAGTTCACCCGCGTCAAGCCCGGCGACAGCCTGCTCAAGCCCGAGACTGCGGTGCCCGCCTGAGCGTTTGATTTTTCGGACGCGGCGGGCGAGACTGCGCATCCGCTTCAAACCACTGCTCCCGGAGGAGTTTTCATGACTGCCCTGAACCGCAGCGCCCTGCGCGCATCCGTAGTGATCGTAACAATCTTGGCTGCGGCTCTGCCTGTGTCAGCGCAGGAATTTCCCAACCGCAGCATCCGCATGGTGCTGCCGTTCCCCGCCGGCGGTGGCAGTGACGTGGTGGCTCGCATCATCGCGCAGCGGTATGCACAGCAACTCGGCCAGCAGGTGGTGGTCGACAACCGTGCCGGCGCCAGCGGCAACATCGCCGCCGAGATCGTCGCCAGGGCGCCGGCGGACGGCTACACGGTGTTTTTCGCCAATTCCTCGATTTCGATCAGCCCGGCGATTTTCAAAAAGATCAATTTCGATCCGGTCAGGGATTTTGCCGCGATCTCGATGGCCTCCTCCTACCCCTTCGCGCTGGTCTCCCATCCCGCGCTGCCGGTCAAGGCCGTCAAGGATCTGGTGGTGCTGGCCAAAGGCAAGCCCAATGCACTGGATTACTCCTCGGCCGGCACCGGCACCATGTCGCACATGGCGATGGAACTCCTGCGCGTGACCACCGGCACCCGCATCAACCATCTGCCATACAAAGGTGCGGCGCCGGCTTCCGTGGCGCTGCTCACCGGCGAATCGCAGGTGGCCTTTGTCGTGATGCCGGTCGCGGCGCCCCAGGTCAGTGCCGGGCGTCTGCGCGGTCTGGGGGTGGCTGATCGGGTGCGCTCGAACGTGATGCCGAATGTTCCGACGATCGAGGAGCAGGGTTTCAAGGGCATCATCGCGCTGCAATGGAACGGCCTCTTTGTCCCCGTGAAAACCCCGGCGCCGATCCAGGAGCGCCTTTACAGGGACTGGGTGGCGACGCTGAAGTCGCCCGAAGTCATTCAGCGCATCCGCAGCGAGGGTGCCGAACCCAGCGGCAATACACCGGCCGAATTCGCCGCGTTTGTCCGTTCGGAGGCGGCGAAGTGGTCGGAAGTTGCCAAAAAATCCGGCACCACAGTGGATTAAACCAGCGGATTGAACCAGCAATGGCCACACTGCCGATCACCGAATGGACCGAACTCGCGACGCGTGCACTCAAGCGCGCCGGCGCCGGCAAGACAATGGCCGAGGCCACCGCGCAGGCGCTGGTCGCCGCCGACTGCGAGGGCCTCTCCGGCCACGGCCTGTCGCGGGTCGCCCTGTATGCGCAACATCTGCGCGAAGGCCGCGCCGACGGCAAGGCCAAACCGAAGCTGCTGCGCAAGGCCGGCGCCACGGCGCTGATCGACGCCGGCGGTGGCCTCGCTTTTCCGGCTGCCGCGCTTGCGGTGAAAGAGGGCATCAAGCGCGCGCAACGCTACGGCGTGGCCTTTGTCGGCGTCACCAACAGCCATCACTTCGGTGCCGCGGCCTACCACCTCGCGCCGATCGCCGGAGCCGGCATGGCCGGTATCGCGCTGACCAACTCGCCGGCGGCGATCAATGCCTGGGGCGGCAAGCAGGCGTTTTTCGGCACCAATCCGGTTGCCGCGATTTTTCCGCGCCAGGACAAGCCGCCGATCGTCATCGATCTCTCACTGACCGAAGTCACCCGCGGCAAGATCATGCTGATGGCGAAGGAGGACAAGCCGATTCCGTTGGGCTGGGCAGTGGACCGTGACGGCAATCCCACCACCAGCGCGCAGGCCGCGCTGACCGGCAGCCTGACCGCGATCGGTGGCGTCAAGGGCACCGCACTGGCGTTGATGGTCGAGGCGCTGTGTGTGGCGCTGACCGGCGCCGCGCTGAGCGTTGAAAATGATTCGTACTTCGAACCCGGCAACAAGCCGCGTATCGGGCACGCGCTGATCGTGATCAACCCGGCGGCACTGGCCGGCGCCGAGGTTTATGCGGCGCGTATCGAAGACCTGGTGTCCGGCATGCTCAAGGACGCCGGTGTGCGGCTGCCCGGCGCGCGCCGCCAGCAGGCGACCGCGCAGGCCCGCGCTGCAGGCCTGCAGATTCCCGATGCCCTGCACCAGGAATTACTCAGGCTGGCCGGGCGCAAGACCGGGAAATAATTGTAAGTCATTGTTTTTATTTAATAATTTATTGTCTCCTCATGGCTGACCGCGCGCTGCAACTGCTGCGCGAAGTGTTCGGCCACGCCGCCTTTCGCGGCGCCCAGGCCGAGATCGTCGGCCATGTCGCCAGCGGCGGCGATGCACTGGTGTTGATGCCCACCGGCGGCGGCAAGTCGCTGTGTTACCAGTTGCCGGCGCTGTTGCGCGAGGGCACCGCGCTGGTGGTGTCGCCGCTGATCGCGCTGATGCAGGACCAGGTCGCGGCGCTGACCCAGCTCGGCGTGCGTGCCGCCTTCCTCAACTCCACACTCGACGGCCGCGAGGTGAATGCCTGCGAGAAGGCGTTGCGCGCCGGCGAGCTTGATCTGCTTTATGTCGCGCCGGAGCGGCTGATGATGCCGCGCATGCTTGAGCTGTTGGGTGAAACACGCATCGCGCTGTTTGCGATCGACGAGGCGCACTGCGTATCGCAGTGGGGCCATGATTTCCGTCCCGAGTATCTGCAGCTGTCTGTGCTGCACGAGCGTTTTCCCGGCATTCCGCGCATCGCGCTGACCGCCACCGCCGATCCGCAGACCCGCGACGAGATCATCAGCCGCCTCGCGCTCGACGACGCGCGGGTGTTCATCTCCAGCTTCGACCGGCCGAACATCCGTTATACCATCACCGACAAGCAGGATGCACGCAACCAGCTGTTGCGCTTCATCCGCGAAGACCATGCGGGTGATGCCGGCATCGTCTATTGCCTGTCGCGCAAAAAGGTCGACGAGACCGCGGCCTGGCTGGTGTCGCACGGTATCCACGCGCTGCCGTATCACGCCGGCATGGATGCATCTTCACGCGCCGCGCACCAGGGTCGCTTCCAGCGCGAGGACAGCGTGGTCATCGTCGCCACCATCGCCTTTGGCATGGGCATCGACAAGCCCGACGTGCGTTTTGTCGCACACCTCGACCTGCCGAAAAGCATCGAGGCCTACTATCAGGAGACCGGGCGCGCCGGCCGTGACGGCCAGCCCGCCGATGCCTGGATGGCCTATGGCCTGGGCGACGTGGTGCAGCAGCGGCGGATGATCGATGAATCGCAGGGCAGCGAGGAATTCCGCCGCGTGTCCACCGTCAAGCTCGATGCGCTGCTCGGTCTGTGCGAGACCGCCGGTTGCCGTCGTGTGCGCCTGCTCGAATATTTCGGCGAAGCCAGTGCCCCCTGCGGCAACTGCGACACCTGCCTTGAGCCGCCGCGCACCTGGGACGCCACCGAGGCGGCGCAGAAGGCGCTGTCCTGCATCTACCGTACCGGCCAGCGTTTCGGCGTGGTACACCTGATTGACGTGTTGCGCGGCCGTGCCACCGAACGCACAGCGCAATGGGGCCATGACCGGCTGCCGGTGTTCGGCGTCGGCGCCGAACTGGACGAGGCCGCGTGGCGCAACGTATTCCGCCAGCTGGTGGCGCTGGGTTATGCCGAACCCGACCACGCGGCCTATGGTGCGCTGCGGCTGACCGAAGCCAGCCGCGCGGTGCTCAAGGGCGAGCAGTCAGTGGCGATGCGCGAGCTGCAGCCGCGAAAGGCCGCGAAAAAAAGCCGCAGCGCCGCCACAGCAGGGGTCTATGGCGCCGATGCAGGGTTGCTTGATCGGTTGAAGGCCTGGCGGCTTGACGAGGCACGAACCCAGGCGGTGCCGGCCTATGTGATCCTGCACGACCGGACCCTGGCGGAAATCGCCGCCACAAGGCCGCAGGACATGGCTGTGCTGTCCGGCATCAGTGGCATAGGCGCCAAAAAACTTGAGCGGTACGGCACGGCGCTGCTGCGTATCGTAAACAATGACTCCGGCAGTGGCGCCGAATTGGGCGACAGAGTAAGTTAACGCCTTGGCAGGCCGCATTCTTGGCGAACAGCTTTGCCGCGCCACCATCCGGAGGAAGCATGAAAAAAATCTTCACCACGCTGTCCGTAGCCCTGTTTCTTGGAGTCGCCGCGGCGCCAGTGTTGGCTCAAAACGTCAAGATCACGCCGATTGGTTCCCATCCAGGCGAACTCTGCGCCAACGACCGCGCAATAGTGTTCGAGGATCCGACGGGTGTGCGTTTTCTTTATGACCCCGCGCATAACGTGACCGGCGGTGACGATCCGAGGCTGGGCGCCATCCATATGGTGCTGCTCAGCCATATGCACGGTGATCACCTCGGCGATCTCAAGCTGAAGGCGCCGGGCGCAGGAAGCTGTGCCAATTCGGAACGGGTTCCCGCTCCACATTCCACCACCGCTGAAGTCGCCGCGGCGAAGAATGCGGCGCTGGTGATGACCCGCGCGATGAGCGGTTTTGTCGGCAACAAGGTGCTGGCCATTCGCGAAGGCAAACCCGTCGGTTTTTGCCCGCAGACTGGTGACGCCACCATTGTGCCAGTGGCCACGGTGTGTGCGTCGCAGACCGACCTGGGCGGTGTTTTTGTGGCAAAGACGGCCGATGCCGCCCGTGGCGTTGAAATTTCCATCGTCTATGCCTCGCATGTGAATAATGCGCCGCCGGCTCTGTTGTCCGAGGCCCAGCGCGCCGCGCTGAGGGCGGATGGCGCTGTCCTCGAGTACGGACCGGCCACCGGTTTTGTGGTCAAGTTCACCAACGGCCTCACGGTTTACCTCAGTGGCGACACCGGAATTCATTCTGAAATGAAGACGGTGGTCAACGAATTCCACAAGGCGAATCTTGCCGTGCTCAATCTCGGGCCGAATCCGGGCATCTTTTATTCCGGAGGGCATGCCATCAACGAACTCATCCGCCCGGCCTCGGTGATATTGACCCACGCCAATGAACCGGTCACCGAAGGGGGCAAGCTGCGCCCCGGTTCGCGCACCGCGGCTTTCATGAAACTGCTGCGGCCGCCGGCGCATCTGGCGATCAGCGGCCGCACCATGGAATTTGACGGCGCCGGCCGCTGTGTCACCGGCTGCGCGCCCTGAGCGTATCGCCAGTACCGGAGGTGAAATAACATGCCCATCACCGTGATGCCGGTCACGCCGGATTTCGTCGCCGAAATCGGCGATGTTGATCTCTCGCTGCCGCTTTCGGGTGCAGACCTCGAAGCCATTCGCCAGGCATTCTGGAAATACGCGGTGCTGGTGTTTCCGCAGCAGCAGCTCACCACAGACCAGCAACTGGCGTTTTCCGGGCACTGGGGTCCGGTGGAAAAAGAACGCACACTGGACCCGAAGGCGACACCGACGCGTTTCAGCGGTGCCTTCGCCGACATCTCCAACCTCAACGCCGCCGGTGAAATCTGGGGCGAGGACAGCCGCCAGCGCATGTACAAGGCCGGCAACAAGCTGTGGCACACCGACAGTTCCTTCAAGCGCCTGCCCAGCCTGTGTTCACTGCTCTATGCGGAGACCGTGGTGCCGATCGGCGGCCACACCGAATTCGCCGACCAGCGCGCCGCCTACGATGCGCTGCCGGAGGCGATGAAGAAAAAGCTGGAAGGACTTGTCGCCGAACACTGGATCGCCACCTCGCGCCGGCGCAGCGGCTTTCATGAATTCAACGAGGATGAGCGCAAACGCCTGCCGCCTGTGCCGCAGATGCTGGTGCGGCTGATTCCCCAGAACCGCCGCAAGTCGTTGTTTGTCGCCTCACATGCCGGACGCATCTGGGGCATGCCCGATGACGAAGGCCGCGCGCTGATCGACGAGCTGATCGCCCATGTCACCCAGCGCCAGTTTGTCTATACCCACCGCTGGCGTGCCAACGAACTGGTGATGTGGGACAACCGCTGCACGATGCACCGCGGCACCGACTTCGACGACCTGCGCTGGGTGCGCGTGATGCGGCGGGTCACCATCAGCGACGTCGCCAATTCCTGTGAGCAGGCGGGGGTGGCGCCGCCGGAAGCTTTGCCGGCCTGAGAGGTTAGCCCGGATACCCGTCAAAAGCCCGCGCCGGCATCAGCATGTCGCGGTTGACTTCGGTGATGCTGTTCGCGCCGAGCATGCCCATGTCGCGGTCGATCTCGGCGCGCAGCAGGCCGATGGCGTGGCGTACACCGGCTTCACCTGCGACCGCAGCGGCGTAGAGCATCGGCCGGCCGACAAACACGAATTTGGCGCCGAGGGCCAGTGCCTTGAGCGCGTCGGTGCCGCGGCGGATGCCGCTGTCCATCATCACTGTCATCGATCCTGCCGCGGCGACAATGCCCGGCAGCACGCGCAGCGGCGAGGTCGCGGTGTCGAGCTGGCGGCCACCGTGGTTGGAGACGATGATGCCGTCGGCACCATGCTCGCGCGCGATCACCGCGTCGCGCTTGTCGAGGATGCCCTTGATCACCAGCTTGCCTTTCCACAGCCGGCGCATCAGGTCGAAGTGTTCCCAGTTCAGGTGGTCGCGGTTGGCGCGGCCGCGCACGGCGCTGCGCGACATCACCGGGGTGCGCGGGCCCATGTTCTCGAAGTGCGGCATGCCGCGGCTGAAGTAGCTGCGCAGCGCGGTGCCGGCCAGCCAGCGCGGATGCGCGAGGCACTGCAGCGCCAGGCGCAGGCTCGGCCGCAGCGGCGCGTCGTAGCCGTTGCGCACGTTGTTTTCGCGGTTGGCGCCGACGGGGATGTCCACCGTCAGCACCAGCGTGTCGTAACCGGCCTTCGCCACGCGTTCGACCATGTCGGTGATCGCTTTTTCCTCACCCGGCAGGTAGGCCTGGAACCAGCTGTGCTGCGGACAGGCCGCGCGCACTTCCTCCAGTTTGGTCAGCGAGGCGCCGCTGAGGATCATCGGGATGTTGCAGCCGGCGGCGGCCCGCGCCAGGTTGAGGTCGCCCTCGAAGCCGGCGAGCGAGGTGCCGCCCATGGGGCTGATGCCGAAGGGGCAATCGTAAGTGCGGCCGAAGAGTTCGGTTTGCTGCGTGCGCTTCGACACATTGACCAGCATCCGCGGCACCAGCGCGATGTCGTCGAAGGTCGAGCGGTTCCAGTCCAGCGTGACGTTGCCTTCGACGCCGCCGGCGACGTAGCCGAAGATCGGGCGCGGCATGTAGCGCCGCGCCGGGGCTTCAAAATCCTGCAGCGCCAGCATCATGCGCAGGTGGGGCGGCACCATGGCTGCGGCGAGTTGCGGTGTGGTGCGGTCGGCGGAGGAGAGGCTGGCGGGGGTGGCGGGTGCGGTGGTCATGGCGTGGCCTTCATTCATGAAAAGTCCGCGCAATGATAGCGTTTTCGCCGGCAGTCCTGCCGCAGCAGGTCACACAGTCCACTTCGTGTGAGATCGTGGCGTGAGGTGCCACCGGCGCCGGCAGCGGTGATAATGCGCGCCGGGCGGGCCGCAGCCGTGTGCCCCGCAACAACATCACCGCAAGCGAAAGGAACTGTTCCATGTCCGATCACGATGACGTGGTCCGCCGCGAATTCACGCGCCAGGCCGACGCGATGGCTGGCGCCGCGCTGTTCAATGATGCCACGGTGCTCGAACGCATCCGCGACGCGGCGCATTTCATGGCCTCGCCGCGCATCCTCGATGTCGCCTGCGGGCCTGGCATCGTCGTCGAAAAGCTCGCGCCGGGGGCGGCCGAAGTGGTCGGCTGCGACATCACGCCGGAGATGCTGGAAAAAATGCGGCAGCGCTGCGCAAAGGCCGGCCTCGCCAATGTGCGCGCGGTGCCGGGCCGCGCCGAGGCGCTGCCCTTCGATGACGGTTACTTCGATGCCGTGGTTTCACGCTCCGCGGTGCATCACTTTACCGATCCGCCGGCTGCGCTGCGCGAGATGGCACGGGTTACCAGATCCGGCGGCCGGGTGATCACCGTCGATGTCACCGCTGCAGAGGATGCCGCCGATGCCGCGCTGCATAACGCGCTGGAGATCATCCGCGACCCTTCCCATGTGCGGATGCTGGCGAAAAGCGAGCTGCATGCCGCGCTGGTGGCGGCCGGACTGCGGATCGGGAGTTTCCTGCCGTGGAGCAATCACCGCGAATATGGCGAGTGGATGAAAATCACCAACGCGCCGGAACGCGTCGGACCGCTGCGGGTGGTGATGACCGCGCTCGCCAGGGCCGGCACGCAGGCCGGCATCGGCCTGCGCATGGAAAACGGCGAACTGCGTTTTGAACATCACGCCGCGCTGACGGTCGCGGTCAAGCCCTGAGCCGGGCGATGGCGTCGCCATTGCTGATCCGTGATGCCGCTGCCGCCGACATGGCGGCGGTGCAGGCGATCTATGCCGGTCACGTGCTGCACGGTACCGCTTCGTTCGAGGAGGTGCCGCCGGATCTCGCGGAAATGCTGAAGCGGCGCGAGGCCGTACTCGCCGCCGGCCTGCCCTGGCTGGTGGCGGAGGACCAGGGTCATGTCATCGGTTATGCCTATGCCGGCCGCTACCGGACGCGCAGTGCCTACCGCCATACCGCCGAGGATTCGATCTATCTCGATCCGGCGGCCGCCGGCCGCGGCGCGGGCCGGTTGCTGCTGGAGGCGGTGATCAGCCGCTGCGCCGCCGCCGGCTGCCGCGAACTGGTCGCGATCATCGGCGACAGCGGCAACACCGCCTCGATCGGCCTGCACCGTGCGCTGGGTTTTCGCGATGTCGGCGTGCTGCGTGATGTCGGCTTCAAGTTCGGGCGCTGGCTGGACAGCGTGATCATGCAATTGCGCATCAAAGAGCCTGCCGGGCGCTGAACCCGATCAGCGTTTTTCGGCGGATACCCGGCCCTGGGCGTTGACGTAGACGCGATAGCGATTGCCGTCGCTGCAACTGACCAGGTAGTCCCGGTCCCCCTGGGCGGCGGCGGAAACCACCTGCGCGCAGGGCTGGCCGAGCAGCGCCAGCGAGGCGGCGAGATCCTTGTGCAGGGCGGGACTTTCGGCCGCGGCAGCGATGCCCGGCAGCAAAGCCAATACAGACGACAGCAAAACAAAGCGCTTCATGATGTATTCCTAGAGTTTTGCGAATTTAACCGGATCGGACAACACGGCCCAGATCGCCTCGCGTGAGTTGGCGATGGCCGTGGCCAGCGCGGGATCACCTTCACGCAGCAGGCCCTGTACGCGCTGGATCAGTTGCTCGTAACTCTGCCGCAACTGCGCCAGCGTCGCCCCGCCGCGGCCGCCGTAGTGGTCGCGAAAACGGTCGAGCAGGTCATCAACCTGGTTTTTCAGCGTGAGCTTGGTGAAGGTGCCGATGGCCGGCGTGTCCTTCAGCCGCTGCTCCAGCGTGTCTAGCGCCAGAGGCGGTGCCGCGGCGGGTTTGGCAACGGCCGGTGGTTTGGCAGCGGCGCGTGGTTCCGGTTTTTCCGCGGCGCGTGGTTCGGGCCGGGGTTCCGCTTTTGGTGCGGGCGCATCGATGCGGCCGGCAGGCGCTGCCGCTGGTTTGGTCAGCGCAGCCGGCGGGGCCGCGGGGGCGGGTGTGGTCGCGGTTTCCGCAGGCTCGGCGGCCATCGGCGGTGGTGGCACATCAATTCCGGCGGGCGTCACGCCGCAGGCGGCGATCAGCAGCAGTGCTGTGGCGCAGGCGGTGCGCAGAACGACGTGAAGGGGCTGTATGGTGCGCATGGTGTTCTTGTTGCTGTATGGGCCGGGGATGAAATTCGCGTTGATGATCTTGTTGGGAGTCTAACCGCAGGCACGGGTTCCCGCGGGTAATCCAGTATGATGCGCCCTGTCCATCGTACGACCAGCCCCGATGATGAGTGCCTCCAGGGAACAGGAATTCACGCTCCGCGAAGAACATGTGCGTCTGTGCGACCTGCTCAAGCTCGCCGGCATCGCCGAAAGCGGCGGCCAGGGCAAGCAACTGGCCGCCAGCGGCGCGGTCACGGTTGACGGCGCCGTCGAAACCCGCAAGACCGCCAAGATCCGCGCCGGCCAGCTGGTGGAATGCGGCGGCGTGAAAGTGCGCGTGCTCGCCGCGCCCGGTGCGGCCGCGACATGAACGGCGATCTTGCCACGCGTATTGCCGAGCTCGAGATCAAGCTCAGTTTCAGCGAAGACCTGCTCGAGGAGCTGAACCGGACTGTCGCCCGTCAGCAACAGCAGATCGCCGAACTCGATCACCGCATGCGCGATTTGCGCCTGCAACTGCAACGCAGCCTGCCCGCCGATCCGGCATCGCCGGCCGACGAAGTGCCGCCGCATTACTGAGAGCGCCTGACAGCATGAATCCAAATAGTCCCGACACCCGTACACCGTTGCCACCGGCCGCTGCCGACAGCCTGGGTTTTGTCGCCAGCCGCCTGCCGCGCATCCAGGCCGCCATGACCGGGGAAGTCGCGCGCGGCGCGCTGCCAGGCGCGGTGCTGATGATCGCGCGTGAAGGCCGGCTGGCGTACAGCGAAACTTTCGGCCATCTCGATCCGGCCGCCGGCACCGCGATGCCCCCGGACGCGCTGTTCAGCATCGCCTCGATGACCAAGCCGCTGGTAACCGTGGGCGCGCTGATGTTGTGCGAGGAGGGCCGTCTTGCGGTGAACGAGCCGGTGCGCCGTTACCTGCCGCAACTGAATGCGATGCGTGTAAATCCGCCGCAATGCGAGGGCGCGGCAGGTGACCCGGTCGAGGCGCTGCGGCGCGAGATGACGATAGAAGACTTGATGCGCCACACCGCAGGCCTCAGTTATGGCCGCGGTGAGAAAGCGCTCTACGCGCGTTATCCATTTTCCTCGGATGTGGCTTCGACACGCTGGAGCGGCGGGGAATTTCTCGACGAACTCGCCCGTCTGCCGCTGCATTACCAGCCCGGTTCGAAATGGGAATACAGCCTCGGCCTTGATGTGCTGGGACTGGTGATCGAAGCCATCACCGGGCAGCGCCTGTCTGATTTTCTTGCCGAGCGCCTGTTCCGGCCGCTGGCGATGCGCGACACCACATTCACGGTGCCGCCGGGTGAGGTTGGTCGTTACGCCAAAGCGCTGCCCCGCGATCCGGTCACCGGCGAGCCGCAGACTTTGCGTGACGGCACCACACCGCACAAGTTCGACTGCGGCGGCGGCTGCGCGATATCCACGGCGGCGGATTACCTGCGTTTTGCGCAGATGCTGGCCAACGGCGGTGAACTGGAGGGTGTGCGCATCCTGTCGCGCATGCTGATCGATTACATGACCAGCGATCACCTCGGGCCCGAAGTCGATCTGTCGGCGCTGAACAATTACCCGAATATCCGTGGTTACGGCTTCGGCCTTGGCGTCGCGGTGCGCCGCGGTACCGGCCGCGGCGGCATGCCGTCGAGCGCCGGCGAATTCCACTGGGCTGGCTCCACCGGCACCTACTTCTGGGTCGATCCCGCGGAACGGCTGGTGGTGGTGTTCATGGCCCATGCTCCGGGTGCGATCCGCTATTACCACCGCCAGTTGTTGCACACGCTGGTGGCCCAGGCGCTGCGCTGAGCTTGGGGTCTGTTAAACATTAGAGTGCGTGTGCGTTGTGGCCAAAATCGTTGGTGCCAAGGCCAGCAACGCCGCCGGCGGCGATCTTGGCCGCAACCCTTCAGGGACGGAGCCCTGCGGGCGCTCCCCAAGAGGACTTCCTTCGGGGCGTCCCCCAGGGGGACTTCCTTCGGGGCGTCCCCCAGGGGGACTTCCTTCGGGGCGCCCCCCAGGGGGACTTCCTTCGGGGCGCGCTGGGTCGACGGCCTCGCTTGGCATATTCTCGATATGCCTGAGCGAGTCTTCCGCGCATCGCATTCCGCAGAGCCGCCGCCGCACACGCCCCCTAATTGTTAGCAGGCCCTGGTCGAGGCCCTGAAAAATCAAGGGCTTGGCGCTGCCGCCATCCCTGGTCTCGTCGCTAACCCATTGTTTTAATTGAAGGTTGCCGCGTACAGTGCGATAATCCCACCCATGAATGATTCGCAACCACCCTCGCCCTCGATTTCGCCACGCCAGCGCATGCAGGAACTGCTGGCCATTCCTGACCGCAACCGCACCGACGCGGAATGGGATGAGCTGAACGAACTGGAAATCGCGCTCGCATCAGGCAACCGATCCGGCGCGCCCGACCCCAATCAACAGCGCCGCGGCATTGGTGTGATGCCCGGTCCTGGTGGCGGCCAGCAGAAAATGGGCAACAACCGTCCGCAGAACCAGAATCAGAACAAGAATCAGGGCGGCGGCAAGAAATTCCACAAACGCCCGGGCAAGCGCCGTGGCGGTGGTGGCGGCAATGGCGGCGGCATTGGTGGTAATGGCGGCGGTCAGCCGCCGCAATAAACCGACCCATATCAACAAGCCGCGCCAAGCGCGGCTTTTTTTGTGGCCGCGATCATGCGGCGCCAGACCATAAGGATGTTTCAGCGATGGCGATGAAAGCTGCACAACTGTTCAAACGCAATGCCGAGCGTCTGCTCGATGCCACGCGCAAATCGGCGCGCCACGGTGCGCTGGCGGATGCTGATGCACCGGACCGCCGCGAACAGCGGCGGATCGATCAGGCCGCGGGCCTGGTGCCGTTTGCCGTGAAACTGAATCGCGACCTGGTTGCCGAAATCCGCGCCCACGCCGAAAAGAACGGCCAGCCGCTCAACGATGCGGTGGCCGGACTGCTGCGGCGCGGACTCGGGGGCTAACGCATCCCTTGATGTGCTTCAGTGGGGCGTGTGGCCCGCAGGCAGTTCCGCCAGTTCGATCAGGCAGTTTTCAGTACCCGCCGGATCGAGAAAGGCGATGCGGCAGCCGGCATGACCGATGCGCGGCACTTCGTCGAGCAGCGGGATGCCCTTCGCCTTGAGCTCGGCCAGCGCTTCATCAATGTTCTCCACCTCCAGGCAGACATGATTCAGCCCGCCCTTGCCCGCGGCGATCAGCTTCGCCTGCTTGCTGTCCGGGGTCAGGCCGGCGATCAGCTCGACCATGGAATCGCCGACCGGATACAGCGCCAGGCGGCGTGTCGCATTGTCTTCGGTGCCGCCGAGCGGGATGCCGAAGCAGCCTTCCCACAGCCGGCGGCTGGCTTCGACATCGCGTACGACGATGCCGACATGTTCGATACGTTTGACTTTCATGGTGATCCTCCTCTGGATGTGCCCCGGCATGATGACGCCGGCGCGGCGCCGACTCAAGCGTCATGGCGGTGTAACATCGTGTTCCCGTTCCGGATTGCAGACTGCACGCCATGACTGACACGTCTCACCCGTCGCCGCAGTGGCGCTCCACCGTTCCGCTTTATATTCATCTCGGCTTCACGCTCGATGCGCTGGATGACGGACGGTCGCAGGTGCGGCTGGCTTTCCAGCCCCATCTCGGCAACAGCCGTGGCGAAGTGCATGGCGGCACCGTCGCCGCGATCATCGATGCCGCGATGTCGCAGGCAGTGCGTTCGCTGGTCGACCGCGAGATGGGTGTGGCGACGATGACGATGACGCTGAATTACCTGGCGCCGGCGAAGGGCGAAATCATCTGCAAGGGCAGCGTGGTCAAGCGCGGTCGCAGCGTGATGTTCACCGAGGCCGAGGTTTTCGGCGAGGACGGTGCACTGGCCTGCCGTGCCAGCGCCAATTACCGCATCCTGCCGAAGACGGTGTACGACAAAAAAACGCAGGCATGACCATGATGACCAAACGATTTCCGCAGGGACGTACGCAAATCGCAGTGCTGCTCGCCGCACTGCTCACCAGCCCCGCGGCGCTGGCTGCCGCAAGCAAGGCCGCCGATCCCGCGCCGGGTTTTCCCAGCCGGCCGATTCGCATGATCGTGCCGTTTGCCCCGCAAGGCCCCAACGACCTGCTGGCGAGGATGGTCGGCGTCAGGCTCTCCGAATCCTGGGGCCAGCAGGTGGTGATCGACAACCGGCCCGGTGCCGGCACCGTGATCGGCACCGAACTGGCCGTGCGCGCTCCGGCCGACGGCCATACGCTGCTGATGGTGTCGTTGAGCACCGCGGTGAATCCCGTGCTGCAGAAAAAACTGTCATTCAATACGGCAAAGGATCTGACGCCGCTGATCAACCTGGCGTTCTCGCCGAACCTGCTGGTGACCCATCCCGGGGTGCCGGCCAGCAACATCGCGCAATTGCTGGCCCTGGCCAAGGCCAAGCCCGGTGCGGTGATCTTTGCCTCGGGCGGCACCGGTTCTACCACCCACCTCGCTGCCGAACTGCTGGGATTGATGGGGGGCGTGAAAATGACCCATGTGCCGTACAAGGGTGCCAATCCGGCGACCATCGACCTGCTTGCAGGACGCGTGAACTGGATGTTCGGCACCATCCTGCCGACACTGCCGCATGTGAAAGCAGGCAAGCTGCGCGCGCTGGGTGTGAGTTCGCCGAAGCGCACCGCCACGCTGCCCGAGGTGCCGGCGATAGCCGAAACCCTGCCCGGCTTCGAGGCGGTCTCTTTTTATGGCGTGGCGGCACCGACCGGTGTGCCGCGGCCGGTGATGGCCAAGCTCAACGCCGAAATGTCGCGCATCATCAATCTGCCTGAAACCCGCGAGCAGTTGCGCCTGCAGGGTGCCGATGCCGTCGGTGGCAGCCAGGCCGAATTCACCGCCTTTTTCAACGTGCAGATGAGCCAATGGGCAAAAGTCATCCGCGAGGCGGGAATCCAGGCCGACTGAACATCATCGCAAAACCGCAACATTTCCCGGAGATCATTCCTGACATGAAAATCCATGACCTCGTCCGGCACCTGCCCGGCGCTGCCCTGGCCTTACTGGCCCTGTCGCTGACTCCTGCCGTTGGCGCACAGCCCTTTCCGTCGAAACCGATTCGTATCGTCGTGCCCGCGGCACCCGGCGGTGGCACCGACATTCTGGCGCGGTTGCTGAGCCCCGAACTGGGCAAGCAGTTCGGCCAGCAGATCGTCATCGAAAACCGCGCCGGTGGCGCGACGATGATCGGCACCGAATTTGTCGCGCGTTCAGCACCGGATGGTCACACCATGGTCATCGCCACCACGCCGCATGCGATCAACCCGACGCTGTATAAAAAAGTGCCCTTCGATCCGATCAAGGATTTCACCATGATCAGCCAGCTCGGCCTGACCACCACCGTGCTGGTGGTGCATCCGTCGCTGCCGGTGAAAAACGTCAAGGAGTTCATCACGCTGGCCAAGGCCAGACCTGGCCAGCTTACCGCCGGTACCGCCGCCGGCAATTCGGCCTACCTTGCCGTCGAGATGCTGAAGACCATGGCGGGCATTGATGCATTGAACATCCCGTACAAGGGTGCCGGCCAGGCGCTGTCCGACCTTGTCGCCGGCCACATCCAGTTTCAGGTCAATACGCTGCTCGCCGCCAAGCCCTTCATCGAAATGGGCCGGTTGCGCGCGATCGGTGTGTGCAGCGCGCAGCGCTCGGCGGCGCTGCCCGGCGTGCAGGCCATCGGCGAGACGGTGAAGGGTTTTAATACCAGCGGCTGGTATGCGCTGCTCGGACCTGCAGGGATACCGCGTGAAACCACGTTGCGCATCCATGACGGGTTTGCCAAGGCGCTGCGCACGCCGGAAATCAGCAAGCGTCTTGCCGATCAGGGTGTTGAAGTGACCGCGGGCACGCCCGATGAGCTGGCCAGGATCATGCCGCTCGAGATCAAGAAGTGGGGCGAGGTGGTGAAATCTTCGGGCGCGACGCCCGGCTGATTTTTCACTCGGGGCCACTGCCAAAACGGCGCGTCACCCCGCCGCGCCGTTTTGGTTGTTAAAAATCCCGGTATTTGTCACCCGCCAGCAGGCGGGTGATCTCATCGCGCAGCGCGGCGACATCATCTGCGTTGAGCGCTTCGAGTTGCCCCATCTCCCTGCGAAAATCCTCGCGCGTGCCGCAGAAATCCAGCGAGTGACCGTAGGGCTGGCGACGGGCCTTCAGCGCGCGGCCGTAGATGTGCACATGCAGTTCGGCGCGCCAGTTGCCGTTGTCCTGGTAATTGATGCGGCCGATGTCGATGCCGCTGCGGCCGAGCACGGTCTTCAGTGCCTCGCCGCCGACCATGGTCAGCTTCACCAGCTCGACCGCCTGCTCGCGTGTGAGCTGCGTGCGGTCTTCGAGCGCAACCCTGGGGTCGATGACGATGTGGCCGCCGTCTTCACGCGAAACATGCGGCTGGTCCAGCGTGCGCAGCACGAAGTGCCGCGCCTCGTAAATGATCGCCACTTATTTGTTCAGCGGAGGCAGCGGCAGCGGGGTTCCCGGAGGCACCGGTGTGCGGTCGACATTGAGGCACATCGACACCAGCACGTAGAAGCCATTGACCGAAATCAGGTCAACCACGCCGCGTTCGCCGAAGCGCGCCACGGCGCGTGCATACATCGCATCACTGACCCCTTGCGAGGCCTGCAGCTCGGTCGAAAATTCGTAGACCAGCGTTTCGTCGGCATCCATGCCTTCGGGACGCCGGCCCTGCGCGATGGCTTCGGCGATTTTCGGATCAAGGCCGCCTTCGAGCGCGAGCTTGTGGTGGGCCACCCATTCGTACTGCGAAGTCCAGTTGCGCGCGGTGACCAGGATCGCCAGCTCATTGAGCTTGCCTGCGAGCGAGCTGCGGAAACGGATTTCCTCGCCGAGCTGCTGCACCAGGTTGCCGATGCCGGGACTGCGCAGCCAGACATTGAAGGGCCCGCCCAGCGGTCCCGGCTTCGATGCGCCGGAGCTGGCGAGTTTGGCGCGAGGGCCGGACTTGATGGCATCCGACAGCGCCTGCTGTTCGGCGGTCAGTTGGTCCAGCGGAATCAGTTTGAAGCGGCGGTTGTCTGTATGGTCATTCATCGCGAGCCAATAAAATAATCAATAAAAACAAATAGTTACCAGCGCAGCTTACGCGGCTTGCGGCTCAGGTGAAATCCAGCCGCGCATCACGCAGTACGCCGTAGAGCGGTATCGATTCGCGGCGCGCGATTTCCAGCGCCGGCAAGGGCTCGGCATCCAGCACCGCGGCTTCGGCGCCGAGGGCATCGAACAGCGGGCCGGAGAGCACGAACTCGCCGGCGCGCGCACGGTGCAGCAGGCGTTCGGCGATGCTGACGCTGTCGCCGATGATCATCGGCTGCGCGCCGGCGCTGACCACCGCTTCACCGGCATGCAGACCCATCGCCACCGCGGCACGGATACCAAAGTTGCCGGCCCAGGTTTCCTCGATCGCGTCGAAATCGCGTTGCAGTTCCTGCGCGGCCTGCAGCGCCTGGCTGGCCCGGGCTTCACCGCCGAACGAGGCCATCAGCGTGTCGTTGAGCTGGCTGCGCACGGTGCCACCGTTGCGGGTGACCACTGCGCGTGCGAGTTCGAAAAAAACGCCAGCCTGTTGCAGCACCACGCCAGGTTCAAGCATGGCCGAGGTGCGGGTGAAACCGCGGGTCTCGGCGTAAAGAATCACAACCGGCAGGCGCGCCGGCGCGGGCAGGTCGATCACGGAAGCGGTCATGCGCATTCTCCAGGTCCGGTCTTGCGCCGGAATCCTGTCCATTATAGGCGCCGCCGGCTTCAATCTTTCAGGCTGAAGCCCAGGCCCGGCGCATCGGGCACATGGATCTGGCCGTCGCGGAATTCGGCGTGGCTGGCGAAACGCGTGCGCAGCACGGCATGTGCGCCATGCACCTCGAGCATGCCGCCGTGGCTGTGTCCGGCCATCACCGGCAGGCTGGCCGCCTCGAAGCCGCCGGCGCCGGTGACCGGTACGCCATGTGCTTCGGCCATCGCGAGCAGCCGCAGCATCGCGCTGATGCCGCCGCAGAACGCGGCATTCGGCTGCAGGATGTCGAGTGCGCCCTGTGCCAGCGCGTCACGGAACCAGGTCATCGACTGGATCATCTGTCCGGAAGCCAGCGGCATCGTCACCGCACGGCGCAGTTCGACCAGGCCGGCGATATCGTTGCCGCGTAAAGGTTCCTCGAAAAACGCGATGTCGCAATCAGCGACCAGGGTGGCCAGGCGCTTGGCTTCGGCGACGCTGAAAGCACAGTTGGCGTCGAGCATCAGCGCTGCATTGCCGATGGCCTTGCGCACGGCACGGATACGCTGCACGTCTTCATCGAGGCTGCGTCCGGCGCCGACGAGGATTTTCGCGCCGCGGTAACCCTGCGCCAGCGCGGTGGTGCAGGCTTCGACCAGTTCGGCCTCGCTGTACGCCGGAAGGCCGACGGTGGCATAGGCCGGCACCGCCTTGCGCGCGCCGCCGATCAGTGTTGCCACCGGTTGTCCGAGCAGCCTGCCCTTGATGTCCCACAGCGCGAGGTCGAGCGCCGACATCGCGGAGACAAAGACGCCGGTCGATTGCCGCGGGTTGAATTTTTTCGCCAGTGTCGCGGTCACCGATTCAATGTCCAGCGGATCCAGGCCAACGATGGTGCCGGCGAAGCCGTGTTCGAGCAGATGCACAACCTCGGCGGACAGAAAACGGCCGGTCACGCCGTGGCCAATCACGCCGTCGGCGGTGGTCACGGTGCAGCGGACGAAGGTCAGACTTTCCTGACCGGCGTAGGCGTCGGCGGCACGCGCTGGTTTCAGGTGCTCGGCGGAGGCGGTGATGCGGGTGATGGTCATCGGCAGAAGTCTCTTTTTCGGGCCGTCGCAGTGTAACGGTTAAATGGCTGCTGCTTGAGCCGCGATTGAAGCGCCGCTGTGCGCCCTATACACTGTATTCGGGGGTTGCCGTTCCTGGCGCCGATAAAACAACGGGGAGTGCAGATGAAGTCGTGGATTCGCGGGACATTTTTATTGGCTGCGGCCTGGACAATCACAATGCCGGCGCAGGCCCAGAGTCAGGGCAATCCGCCCTACCCGGTGAAACCGGTCCGCATCGTGGTGACTGCGGCACCCGGCGGTTCGGATGATTTCATGGGCCGCATCATCGCCAAGCAGCTTACCGACGCCACTGGCCGCCAGTTCATCATCGAGAACCGTCCCGGCGGCGGCGCGGTGATCGGTCGCCAATATGTTGCGCGTTCTGCCCCTGACGGCTACACGCTGATCATCGCCGGCAGCGCGATGGCAGCGCTGCCCACGCTGTATCCCAACGTCAAGCTCGACATTCTGCGCGAGTTCACGCCGATCTCGCTGTTCGCGACCTATCCGCTGATGCTGGTCACCCATCCGGCGGTGCCGGCGAAGACGGCGCGCGACATCATCGCGATCGCACGGAAGAATCCGGGCAAGCTCTCCTTCGGCTCTTCCGGCATCGGCCAGGGGCCGCATCTCGCCGCGGAGCTGTTCAAGTCGATGGCCAAGATCGACATGCTGCATGTCGCTTACAAGGGCAGCGGCCCCGCTTACACCGACCTGATGGCGGGCCGCATCGACCTTTCCTTCGGCGTCATCGCCGCCGCCATGCAGCACGTGAAGACCGGCAAGCTGCGCGCGCTTGGTGTGACCAGCGCCAAACGCACCGCTGCCGCGCAGCACATTCCGACCATCGCCGAGACCGGTCTGCCCGGCTACGATTTCCCTTCGTGGATGGGCTTCTACGGCCCGGCCGGCCTGCCCGACAACGTGGTCAAGCTGCTCAATGCCGAGGTGCGCAAGATGGTGACGCTGCCGGAAGTGCGCACGCCGATGCTCGACACCGGACTCGATCCGCAGGCGAGCAGTCCAGAGGAGTTGCGCGACATGCTGCGCGCCAACATCGACAAGCTCGCGCGCATCATCAACGAGCAGGGCATCAAGCTAGAGCAATGACCGTCCGCTACGAGCCATTTCCGGTCTACAGCCTTGAGGGTGACGCCCGCGACTGCGGCGTGCAGCACGGCGAACTGGCCGCCGGCCGCGTGGCGAAGACCATCGAGTTCTATCTCGGCGTGTTCGGCCGCCATTCCAAACTGAGCCTGGACCAGGTGCGTGAACGCGCACGCGGTTACGCGGCGCAAATCACAGCCATCGACAGTGCGATCATGGCCGAGATCGAGGGCATCGCCGCCGGCTCGAAGCAGATGCTGGAAGACATCGTCGCGGTGAACTGCCGCACCGAGCTGATGTACGGCGCCTCGCGCGGCAGCCGCGCCGCCACCGAATGCACCACCATCGTCGCGCTGCCCGGGGCGACGCGTGATCACGGCGTCATCGTCGGCAAGAACTGGGACTGGCGCAGCCCGGCGCTGGACAGCGTGGTGCTGCTGCGCATCCGCCAGCAGGGCAAGCCGGCGCAGGCCCTGATCGTCGAGGCCGGCATGGTCGGCCGCGACGGCTTCAACGAGCACGGCATCGTGGTCTGCGGCAACATGCTGACCTCGAGCGAGGACACCGGCAAGGTCGGCGTGCCGATCCCGATCCTGCGCCGGCGCATCCTCAATTCCGAACGGTTCTACGAGGCCATCGACACGCTGACCCGTTCGCCGCGCGGCGCTTCCGGCAACTACCTGCTGGCGCATCGCGACGGTGTGGCGATTGATTTCGAGACCACGCCCGATAATGTCTATCCGGTTTATCCGGAGCGTGGCCTGCTCACCCATGCCAATCATTTCCAGCATCTTGCGGCGCAGGTGCAGGGTGTGGCCAAGTCGTACAACGGCGACAGCCTCTATCGCGACTTTCGCGCGCGCCAGCTGCTTGAACCGAAGATCGGCGAGATCACGGTCGGGGACGTGCAGGCAGTGCTGCGCGACGAGTTCGGCGCGCCGCGCGCGATCTGCCGCTCGCCGCATGAATACCAGGGCCAGGGCAGCAGCATGACCATTGCCTCCACGGTGTTCGACCTCAAGAATGAGGTGATGTGGGTTGCCGCCGGCCAGCCGACCCGCTCCGAATACCGGCCTGTTCGCTTGCCCGGGGGGTAATCCCCGAAGCCGGGTTCGGCACGGGCCTTCGCCTCCGCTGTCATCAAATTCCGGCGCACCAGCCCTTATACTGCAAGGACAACAGGGGAATGCCGGGGCCGTCGCATCGCGGCCATGGCGGTTCCGGCAGACAAGGGATCAACGAGTACATGAAAAACAGGGAAGCCGCCATCGCGGTGCGTGGCGGCTGGCGCGAGCAGTGGTTGAAGAGCCTGCCTGGCGATGCACTTGGCGGCCTGATCGCCACCCTGATTGCGATACCCCATGCGATGGGTCTGGGGCTGCTCGCGTTTGCGGCCCTGGGCCCGGCCTGGGCGCCGGTGGGCGTGATTGCCGGCATGCTCAGCTGCATGGTCGGCAGCGCCGTGGCCGGAGCCATGCCTTCGGGCACCTGCCAGATAATGGGTGCGCGCACTTCGGTGACAATGGTGTTCGCGGGAATTCTTGCCGCGCTGGTTGCGCATCCCGCGCTGCAGGGCGCGCAGGGCCCCGATGTGCCGCGGATACTGACCCTGTCGTTCATCGCGGTATTCCTCGCCGGCTTGTTCCTGACCGGCTTCGGTGCGCTGCGGCTGGGCCGTGCGATCAAGTTTGTGCCTTATCCGGTACTCGCGGGCTTCATGAACGGCATCGCGCTGTTGATGATCGTTTCGCAGATTGCACCGGCCCTGGGCGTGGACTCGAATCTCCCGCTTGCGGCAATCGTCGCCGATCCCTCGCTGATCCGGCCGGGCAGCCTGCTGGTTACCGCGGCAGTTATCGCAGCGGCCCTGCTGGCGCCGCGGATCACCCGCCGCCTGCCGGTGCTGCTCTGCGGCCTGCTGGTCGGAGTGCCTTTGCATTACCTGCTTGCCGCGCTGGCGCCGCAATCGGTCGGTCCGGTGGTCGGCATGCTGCCGCTGGCTGATTTTGCCCCGCGCGAACTGGTGTCGATGCTGCACTTCACCGTGCGCGACGATTTCATCGCCTGGCTGACCTTCCTGCTGCCCGGCGCCTTGCTGCTTGCCGGGGTGATCGCTCTTGATGGCCTGCTGGCGGCCGTGGTGATTGATCCGGTGACGCGCAGCCGGCACGACAGCGACCGCCTGCTCAAGGCACAGGGCGCTGCCGCCGCCATCGCCGCAGCCTTCGGCGCGATACCGCCGGCGGCCAGCACGCACACCCGCGCAGCGGCCTATGTCAGCGGCGGCCGCACGCCGGCCTGTGCGCTGTTTCACGCCCTGTTCATGGTGCTTGCCTTGTTTTCTCTGGCGCCGCTGATCGCCGGAGTTCCGCTGGCCGCGCTGGCGGGCGTGATTGTGTACACCGCGATCACCCTCGTCGACCGCTGGAGCCGCGACCTGCTGCGGCGGCTTGCGGCAACCGGCACCGACCGCCGGGAAATCCTGTTCAATCTTGCCGTGGTGCTCAGCGTCACGCTGGCGATGCTGGCGTTCAACCTGATGACCGCCTTTGCCGTGGGCATCGCCGGCGCGGTGTTCCTGCTGCTGGTCAAGCTCAGCGGCTCCCCGGTGCGGCGCGCCCTTGACGGCAGCATCCGCGCCTCGCTCAAGCTGCGCGGGCCGGTGGAGCGCGCGATGCTGCGCCCGCTGGTGCACCGGATCCGGGTATTCGAGCTAGAGGGTGCGATTTTTTTCGGGACTGCAGACCGCTTGCAGGCCGATGTCGAGGCCTTGCCGCCGGACAGCCGCTTTGTGATTCTCGATTTCCGCCGTGTGACCGAGATCGACGCCAGCGGCGCGAGGGCGCTGGAGACGATCTGCCATACCGCCGCCGGCCGCGATTTGCAGGTGTTGCTGAGCCACCTGCGCGAGGACGAGGGCCACGGCCGCGCCCTGCGCGCCTTCGGTATTTCCGCATCGATCCCGCCGCAATACTGGTTTCCCGATCTTGATCGGGCGCTTGAATGGAGCGAGGACAGCCTGCTGGAGCGTGATCGCTACGAGGACCAGCCCGAACTTGCACCGCGCGAGATGGCCTTGTTCGCCGGCATGGACGACGGCGAAATCGCGGTCCTGGAGCGCGCTCTCGAACGCCGCGAACTGGCCCATGGTGAAGTGCTGTTCCGCGAGGGCGATCCCGGTGACCGGCTTTATCTGATTGCGCGCGGCGCCGTCAGCATCAAGCTCAGTCTGGGAGATGACGGGCGCGCACGCCGCCTTGCCACCTTCGTGCCCGGCGTGTTTTTCGGTGAAGCCGGACTGATGGAGGGCGAGCAGCGCTCGGCCGATGCTTTTGCCAAGGGTGAAAAGGTCGTGCTGTACTCGCTGACGGAGCGGGCACTGGACGGTGCGATGCGCGAGAGTCCCCAGCTCGGCGTGAAGTTCTACCGCAACCTCAGCCGCGAGATCGCGCAGCGCCTGCGCACCACCAGCGGTGCCCTGCGCGCGCTTGAATGAGATCCGCCTCGCCCAGGTCCTGCCCCTGTTTTACAATCGGCAGCCTTATTCGCCGGCTGCCGCACCATCGCAAGGTCGGCAATGCCGATATTCAGAGGAGAACCACAATGACTGCTGTTTTAATGCGGCCGCTGATGCTGGCGGCAGCCCTGATGGCCATTTCCCCGGTGGCGCAGGCCGCCGAAGACCCCGCCAAATACCCGAGCAAGGCGATCCGCTGGATCGTGCCTTTCCCGCCGGGCGGCGGCAACGACACCATCGCGCGCCTGATCGGGCAGCAGATGGCGACCGCACTTGGCCAGCAGGTGCTGATTGACAACAGGCCCGGTGCTGCAGGCGCACTAGGCGCACAGGTGGCGGCGACTTCGCCGGCAGACGGCTACACCATTTTCCTGGCCGGCGTCGGCAGCCACGGGCTGAACCCGAACCTGCGCAAGAAGCTGCCCTATGACGCGGTCAGGGATTTCGACGCGATCAGCCTGATCGCCTCGGCACCGTTGCTGGTGGTGGTGCATCCGTCCTTGCCGGTGAGAAACGTCAAGGAGCTGATCGCCTTGGCCAAGTCCAAGCCCGGCGTCATCAATTATGCGTCCAACGGCACTGGCGGTTCCTCGCACATGGCGGTCGAGCTGTTCGACATGATGGCCGGCACCAGGATGACCCATGTGCCGTACAAGGGCCTCGCCCCGGCGCTGACCGACCTGATGTCGGGCGAAGTGCAGGTGATGTTTTCCAGCGCGGTGGCGATGCTGCCGCAGGTCAAGGCCGGGCGGCTGCGCGCGGTGGCGATGACCGGTTCCAAACGTTCGGCGGCGATTCCCGACATCCCGACGGTTGCCGAGGCGGGACTGAAGGGTTACGAGACCGGCTCCTGGTACGGCGCGGTTGCCCCGGCGGGCACTCCGAAACACGCGATTGACCGGCTGTCAGTTGAAATCATCCGCATCACCAAATCGCCGGCAATCACCAACAAGCTGGTTGAAGAGGCGGTGATTCCGGTGGGCAGCACGCCGGCCGAGTTCGGCGCCTACATCAAGTCTGAGATCGCGCGCTGGGGCAAGGTGATCAAATCCGGCGGCATCAAGGTCGAATGAGTCGATGGGTCGCAGCGTGGCTTTGCAGCCTGCTGCTTTGCGTTATGCCTGCCATGTCCGCTGAATCCCCGGCCACCAACAACGGCTGGTTCAGTACACTGAAGCGCCCCGATTCGCCCAACCACTGGCTGGTGGCACCGGCGGATTTTGTGCATAAGCCCGACACCGTGGCGCCGGAATTCGTGCTGCCGGCGCAGCGCCTGCGAGAGCAGTTCATCGCCATGCTGCGCGACACGCCGCGGGTTGAGGTCGTTGCTCAGTCTGCGGATTTCCTGCATGCGGTGAGCACCACCGCGCTATTTCGTTATCAGGATGATGTGCGTGTGCAGTTCATCGCACTGTCGCCGGAACGCTCGACGCTGGCGATCTACTCGGCTTCTCGTGTTGGTTATTCAGACCTCGGCACCAACCGCCGTCGCATCGAGGACTGGCTGCTGCGTTTGCAGCGGTTGACGGTACGCTGAGATTTATCCGGGAACCATCATCCTTGCACCGAGTCTATGGACAGCACCGCAATCGCGGTGAGTCTTATCGAGACCCTGATGAAAATTGCACTGTGGATCATTACCTGCATGCTTGCTTTGCTATGGACTGGCGGCGCGCTGATTTCAGCCAATCTCACCAGTTGGTTTGCCGGCCGTGTCGCTGCCGGTGACCTGGCCAATGTCGGTCGCGACGCCACGCCTTGGCCGCAACCCGAGTGGCTGCCGCCGTGGATCGACCCGGCGGCCCTGCAGCTGTTTCAGCAATGGTTGCTCGAAGGATTGCGTGCGCTCGACGCCTTGTTGCCGATATTCAGTTCAATGTTGGGCTGGATGGTGCCGTTGATCTGGTTGTGCTGGGGTTTTGGCCTCATTGTCTTGCTGGCTGGCGCCGGGCTGCTGCACTGGCTGATTGCGCGCAATACTGCCGCCCATCATGCCGGTTGAGCTCTGCCCTGGTCTTGCGCTGCTGACCTTGCGTCTGTTCACCGCCGCACTGATCAATCCATGCGGATATTGCTGTCCTTGATCACACGCGCCCATTTGATCAATTCGCTGCGCTTATAGCGCGACAGCTCCCCGGCGGCACCCTTGTACGGCACATGGCTGGTGCGGATGCCGGCCATCAAGTTGGACACTTCCCTCGCCAGATGCCCGCCGGAGCCGTTGCCCGATTAGGCATAGAGCACAGTTCCCCCGGCCGCCGTTTGGCGATGCCAATCAGTTCAGCTGCGTTCTTCACCGGCAGCGAGGGATGTGCAACCAGCAGATAGCCGCCGTTGGCGAAGAGCATGATCGGCTCAAAACCCTTCAGCGGGTCGCAGGGGATTTTCGGGAACACGCAGGATTCACCGCAAGCTGCGCGGTGAGCCCCATCACCACGGTGCAGCCATCGGGTGCCGCCCGGGCCGCGGCTTCCATGCCGATGTTGCCGCCGGCACCACCGCGGTTGTTGATCAGCACCTGCTGGCCGATGTTTTCCGCCATCCTGCGCACGAAGGGCCGCGAGATGGTGTCGGTGCCGCCACCGGGCGGATAGGGCAGGATCAGCCGGATCGTTTGGCAGGAAATGCCTGGGCCATGGCCATGCCGCCGGTGGCCGCAAGCAGCGCCGCGCCGAGGGTGATCAGCAAGCCATGCCTGTTCATTGTTGTTCTCCTTCCGGAGCGCGGCGCGGCATGATAACGGTGTGCGATGCCCGCCTCAGCTTGGACCGGTCACTACTCAGGGGTACGCGTTCTCGGGGCGGCCCGTGGTCAGGAAATGGTGATAGCTGTTGATGAAGAGATTCATGCGGTAGTAGTTGCGCACGTCGCGGTATTGCGCGAACGGCGATGTCTTGAAGATCTCGTCGCGACTCATGCCCCTGGCCACCGCCTCGCGCATGCCGCGATCGAAATCCTCCAGCATCCGTGCCTGACGCAGCACGTCGGACTTGTTGCCGATGTCGCCGTGGCCGCCGAGATAAACATCCACGTCCATCGCGGCGAGCTTGTTCAGCAGGCTGACCCAGTTCGCCATTGAGGGTGTGAATGAGGGGTTTGGCCAACTGTTCTTCGAGAACGGGCCGCCAGCGAACAGCACGCGCTCCTTCGGAAAACGTACGAAGGTATCGCCCGGGTTCTGTCCCGCGCCGAGGTAGAGCAGTTCGACGCTTCGGCCACCGATATTGAGTGTCAACGCCGAATCGAAAGTGATGTCAGGCATTACCAGCACCGCTTCCTTCGGGTCAAAGCCGCGCTGCTTGAAATAACCCTGTCGCCGCTTCTGTTCAAGCGGATAGAGCGCCTGCATCATCCCCGCAGTATCGCGGTGCGCGATCAAAGTCGCGCCTTCGCGCTTGAATACGCTGTTGCCGAAATAGTGGTCGCCATGAGCGTGGGTGTTGACGACCCAGCGCACCGGCTTGTCAGTGGTCTTGCGGATTGCGGCGAGCAGCTCCTCGGCGCGGCGCGGGTGCTGGCGGGTATCGATCACCAGCACGCCGACATCGGTGACCAGCCAGGCGTTGTTGGATTCCTCGTGGTGGTACTGGAAAAACAGTCCCGGCGCGACCTCGGTGACCTTTATCGGGATGTTCTTTTCCTCGATTTCGCCGGCACCACTGGCCTGCGCCAGTGCTCCGCCAGCGATTACCATCAGTATCGCCGCGCAAGCAGTCATAAGCAGGTGTTTCATCAGCAATCCCTCCCGTGGTTGGTGATCAGTGAAATCAGCGGTCCCCTGACCGGTCAAGGCTCATCCGTCCCGATCCCATGCCGACGATAAGCAGCAGTCCGCCGATGATGGCGATGTTCTTGAAAAAATGATGAAACTGGTTGACGAACTGCGCTTCGGGGTAAGTCCAGAAGCTGTGGAACACCAGTGTCGCAGGAATCATGAACATGATCAGTGCGAGCGCACCCCAGCGCGCTTTCCAGCCTGCCAGAAGCATCACGCCACCCGCGAGCAGGATTGCGATTGCCGGCGGCAGCAGGATTTCCGGCATCGGTATCGCCTTCGATGCCATCAGTCTCACCGTTTTGTCGAAATGAAGCAGTTTGTCGATGCCGGACTGCAGGAACAGCCCCGCCAGGCACAGGCGCCCTAGCAATAGGCTCAAGATTGCCGCTAGACCGCACAGTTTTTCCGTCATGGAGTGACTCCATTTTGTTGATGCCCTGATTTTCCTGGTACTGAATGCGCCTGCCCGTAATGCCCCGAGCCTGAAAGCGGCCGGCACATTGTCAGCGGCTGCATTATTGGGCTTTACATGATTTGTGACCACCCCATGATTGCTGCCGTCGACGCGGCGCGTTCCGCTGACGGCAATACACCTCAACTCCTCGTGCGGCTTGCCTGGAAACGGGTGCGGCCGCAGTCAGATCGTGATGCGTCAATCGACCTTTACATTCGCTTCCTTGATCACCCGCGCCCATTTGGTGATTTCGCTGCGCAGGTATCTGGCCAGTTCCTCGGGCGTGCCGCCTTCGGGATCAACGCCGGATTTGGTCAGGAATTCGCGGATGCCGGGATCGGCCAGGACCTTGCGGAACTCCTCGTTAAGCCGGTTGACGATGTCGCGCGGCGTTCCGCGCGGGGCCAGCATCGCGTACCAGACCCCGGCATCGAAACCCGGCACGCCGGATTCGGAAGCCGTCGGCACCTGCGGCATGCTGCTCACGCGCCTGGTGGTGCTCACCGCGATCGCGCGCAGGCGTCCCGCCTGGATATGGCCGGTGGAGGCGATCGGCGTCGCGAACAGCAGCTGGGTCTGGCCGGAGATGGTATCCACCAGCGCCGGGCCGCCGCCCTTGTAGGGCACGTGCACGAGGCGGATGCCGGTCATGGTGTTGAGCAGTTCGGTGGCGAGGTGCGCGCCGGAGCCGTTGCCGGAGGAGGCATAGAGGATTTCACCCGGCCGCTTTTTCGCGATCGCGATCACGTCCTTCATTGTTTTCGCCGGCAGCGACGGATGCGCCACCAGCAGGTAGGCGCCGTTGGCGAGCAGCATGATCGGTTCGAAATCCTTCACCGGATCGTAGGGCAGCTTCGGATACAGGCCGGGATTCACCGCGAGTTGCGCGGTGAGGCCCAGCACAAAGGTGTAGCCGTCAGGTGCCGCGCGCGCGGCGGCTTCCATGCCGATGTTGCCGCCGGCGCCGCCGCGGTTGTCCACGATCACCTGCTGCCCGGTGTTCTCCGCCATCTTGCGTGCGAAGGGCCGCGCAATCGTGTCGCTGCCTCCGCCCGGCGGATAGGGCAGGATCAGCCGCAGCGGTTTTGCCGGAAAGGCCTGGGCCTGCAGCGCCGGACTTGCCGCAGCCAGCGCTGCTGCGCCGAGGATTATCAGTAAGATATTGATTTTATTCATATATTTTATCCTCCGGGATATTCAGCGACGACCGTGATGACTGCTGATGGCGAGTACGGCGCGTGCGCCGCTGCGGTTGCTCCAGGCATGGCGCACACCCTTGAGCAGCGCCACTTCGCCGGCCTTGAACGGTACTTCCTGCGTATCCAGCAGCAGCGTCAGTTCACCTTCGAGCAGCACACAGTAATCGAAGGTCGCGGTCTGTTGCAGGTACGGGTGTTTCGCCCCGTCATGCCCTGCTGAAGCCCTGGATGAACCCATCGCTGCAAAAAATTTCTGTGCGTCATCGACGGTCGCCTTGCCCTGCCACACCGCATCCGGCGGCAGGATGTCGACACGGAACACGGTGCCGCCGTCCTGCGGTTCCATCGTGCGCGGCAAGTGCAGTGTTTCGTAGACCATCTTCGCCGGGCAGCCTTCGGTGACCCACATCCGCTGCGAGGCGTAACCGGGGCGCGCCGGATCGAGCAGCACATCGGGGCAGGGGCCGTCGCTGACGATGACGCTCTTGCCGTCGGAGGGCCGGTCGATGGTGACGATGCGGCGGTTGAGCTTGATGCCCGCCGGTGCCGGCTTCGGCACGAGCGGCGCATCGTTGCCGATGGCGGTGCCGACGCCGCCGGGGAAATCCGCGCCGATCATGTCGAAGGCCATCTGCGCATCGGTCGGGTAGGCCCACTCATGCCAGGCGCCGACCTGGATCACGATGTCGCCGGGCTGCATCAGCACCGTGCCTTCATCGAGGCGCAACTCACGGTTGCCGTTGAGCATCATTCCGTAATCCACCGTCTGCGTCTTGTGCATTGACGAGGTGTAGAGGCTGTTGCCGCCACGGTCCCAGGTGCCGGTGGTGCCGGGGCGCAGCTTCGGCGGATGGTGCGGAACCACTTCCGGATCTTTTGCCGGATCGTAGTCGGAGGGGCGGCCCACACTCTGCACCACGCGCAGGTGGCCGCCACGCGGCTCACCGGGAAAACGGTATTTGAGCAGGCTGTCATCGCTGCTGCCGCTGAGCGCCATCGGTGAATCGTTCCACACCCAGAGGTCGGTATGGCCGCGGCCGGCCGACATCGAAGACGGATGCGCATTGGGTGCCGCACCGTCGATCAGCACGGTGGAACGGCCGGCGGCATCGTTGCCGGCAAGCAGCCGGCGTATGGGTTTGAGGCTGGACATGGTGGAAGTCTCGGCAGGGATGAATGAAAAAAGCGCGGGAAAAAAACAGGGCTGGCCACGGTGCTGACAGTAGCCATCTTCGCGGCGGACATGATATGCAAATCTGCGGGGACACGTTGCCGAAATCCAGACTCTGGACGATGCGTGCGGTGCGCGACCGGTGGCTGCTACAGTGCGGTCACGCGGATGCTGCGATTCGCGGTCAACATGCCGAGCGGGCCTTGCGTCCGCAATGCGGGAGGGGTTGCCAGATGCGGATTTCGCTTGTCGCCTTTGCGGTGGCGCTGCTGACAGGCCCCGCAGCGCTGTCACCCATTGCGGCGGGCGCAGCTGATTATCCGTTGCGCCCGCTGCGTTTCATCCTGCCGTTTCCCGCCGGTGGCGCCACCGACACCATCGGCCGCACCCTCGCGCAGAAACTCGGTGAATCGCTGGGGCAGAACGTGCTGGTCGACAACCGTCCTGGTGCCGGCGGCAACCTCGGCATCGAACTGGCCGCGAAATCCGCGGCCGACGGCTACACCCTGCTGCTGTGCTCGCCGACCTGTGCGATCAGCCCCAGCCTGTACCGCCGGCTCAACTACGACCCGCAGCTTGATCTCGCGCCGGTCAGCATGGTGGCAACAATCCCGACGCTGCTGATCGTCAACCCGGCGGTACCGGCCAAATCGCTGAAGGAACTGCTCGAACTCGCGCGTTCGCGGCCCGGATTTCTGAACTACGGTTCCGGTGGCGTCGGTTCGTCGAACCATCTGGCGATGGAGTTGATGAAATCTCTGGCGCGTATCGATATCGTGCATGTCGCCTACAAGGGCACCGGACAGGCGCTGGCTTCGCTGGTGGCCGGTGAAATCCAGATGGTCGCGATCAGTCCCCCGGCCGCGCTGCCGCTGCTGCCCTCGGGCAAGGTGCGCGTGCTCGCGGTGCTGCGCGATCGGCGCATCGCGGCGCTGCCCGAGGTGCCAACCGCGGTCGAGGCTGGTATGCCGGGCCTGCAGGTGAATACCTGGTACGGCATGCTGGTCCGCAGCGGCACTGCCGCACCACTGGTCACGCTGCTCAATGCGCGTGTCAATGCGGCGCTGAAAGCCCAGGACACGCGGGACCGCCTGGCCCTGGCCGGTGTCGAGGCCGCGGGCAGTTCGCCCCAGCAGTTCGGCGATTTCATGAAATCGGAGATCCAGCGCCTCGGCCGGATCGTGCGCGAAGCCGGCATCAAGGCTGAATAATCGCGGTCGCCCGGCTTGACGCGCCGCTGGCATTCTTCAACACTCGCCGCTTGCCTGAATGGGAGTGCCTGATTGAAATCCATGCTGTCCAAGAGGCTGCTGCTGAAAAGCCTGCTGGTGGCCGCGCTGGGCGTGACTGCTGCTGCCGCCACCACCGACATCTTCCGCGCGCCGCTGCTGCTGCGCGATGTGAGTGCTGCGCTTTGGGCCGAGCCGTTCCGCGGCGTCACCACCGATGGCAAGGTGGTGCCCGCCCTGTTCGAACTCGCGCAGACCGGCGTGTCCACCGCGCCGGTGCAGCGCGCGGCGGCAGCCTTTGTGCGCAGCCTCGACGACGACCAGCGCAAAAAGACCCTGTTTGCCGTCACCGACGACGAATGGCGGCGCTGGGACAACCGCCATTTCCCGACGCGGCAGGGTATCGGCTTTTTCGAAATGAGCCCGCAGCAGCGCCAGCGCGCCTTCGAGCTGATGCGCGAAAGCCTCAGTGCCAAGGGCCTGCGCCTGAGCCGTCACATCATGAACCTCAACGGCACGCTGGCCGAGCTTTCCGGCCGACCGGAGGAATACAGCGAGTGGTTCTACTGGATCACGCTGATGGGCGAGCCCTCGGCCACCGCGCCCTGGGGCTGGCAGCTCGAAGGCCACCACCTGACCATCAATTACTTTGTGCTTGGTGACCAGGTGGTGATGACGCCGGTGTTCATGGGCTCGGAGCCGGTGCGCGCCGACGAGGGGCGCTTCAGGGGCACGGTGGTGTTTCAGGACGAGCAGGATAAGGGCCTCGCATTGATGCTTGCGCTGGATGCCGCGCAGCAGGCCGAGGCCCGCCTGCGCAAGGACAAGGGTGGTGATGACGTGCTGTCCGCCGCCTACAGGGACAATCTGGTGCTCGATTTCGCCGGGCTGCGCGCATCTAAGCTCGACGCCGCACGCAAGGCTCAACTGCTTGGCCTGATTGCCGAATATGTCGGCAACATGAAGGAAGGCCACGCCAAAGTGAAAATGTCCGAAGTGCAGAAGCACCTCGACAACACCTGGTTCGGCTGGATCGGCAGCACCGAGCCCGGGGGCGTTTTCTATTACCGCATCCACAGCCCGGTAATCCTGATCGAGTTCGACCATCAGCGGCCGGTGGCGATCGGCCGCTCCGGCAGTGCGACGCGCAACCATATTCACACCGTGGTGCGTACGCCCAACGGCAACGATTACGGCAAGGACCTGCTGCGCCAGCATCACCAGCGGCATCGTCACTGAGGCCCGGATAACTGACCCATGCCGCGCCCCGCCAATCCGATCATCATCGACATTGAAGCCTCGGGCTTCGGTGGCGCGAGCTACCCGATCGAGGTCGGTGTCGTGCTCGACGACAACAGCAAATTCTGCACGCTGATTTCACCGGCGCCGGACTGGCAACACTGGGACAGCGAGGCCGAGAAAGTGCACCACATCGGCCGTGAGCTGCTGTACACCCACGGCAAGCCGGTGCGCGAGGTCGCGCAACGGCTTAACGAGCTGCTTGAGGGCAGGACCCTCTACACCGACGGCTGGGTGGTCGACCGCGCCTGGCTCGTCACGCTGTTTCACCGGGCGGGTCTCGACATGAAGTTCCGCGTCAGCCCGCTCGAGCTGATTCTCAGCGAAGGCCAGATGGAACACTGGCACGCCACCAAGGACCGCCTGCTCGCTGAAATCGCCGAACCACGCCATCGCGCCAGTTTCGACGCCTGGGTGGTGCAGGAAACCTACCGCCGCACTGCCGCCGCGCACCGCTGACGCCACGAGCGGCTTCTGCCGCCCGCGACCCGGCACCGCCGTTCAGCGCACGATCAGTGCGGGCGTGTTGCAGCCGGCGATTGTTTTCTGGGCGACAGAGCCGAGCATCAGCTTGCCCACTCCGCTGCGCCCGTGCGAGCCCATCACCAGCAGGCTGCTGTGCTGGCCGCGGGCGTGGTTGGCGATGCGTTCGCCCGGATCGCCAGTGACACGCAGGGGCCGGTAGCGGACCCCGGCTTTGTCGGCCAACGTGCTCACATCCCGCAAAGCGCGTTCAAACTCGGCCTGGCGTTCAGCGGCCAGCACCTTGTTGCTGGCGCTGGAGGTCAGCCGGCGCAGTTCAGGACTGACATGCATGAAGGTGATGCGATTGCGGGGTGCCAGCCATTTGCGATGACGCAGCAGGAAGGACACAGCCCGCTTGGTGTGGGCGCTGCCATCGATGGCAGCCAGCACCTCTCCGCTTGGCGGCGGAAGGTGGCCCTCACGCACCACCAGCAACGGCGTATTGCATTCACCGATCACGGTCTGGGTCACCGAACCGAGGAGCAGGCTCCCGGCCGAACCCAGGCCGTGGGAGCCGATGACGATCAGGTCACTGCCGCTGTTTTCCGCGGCCTGCGCGATGACTTCACCGGGCGCCCCCAGCATGGTCTTTACCTTGTACGGAATGGCATGGTGGTCCAGCAGGCTGCGAGCCTTGGCCAGGGCCTCTTCCGCACCCTTGCGGTAGAAGTCGTTGACCAGTTCGCGCCCGGCGGCAGCGGCGGCCCGGCTCGGGATCCGGTAGTGCACATGCAGCAGCACCAGTTCGAGTCCCGCGGCCTGGGGCCATAGGCGCTCCGCGACCATGCGCACCGCATTCAGCGCGCAACGACTGCCATCAACCGGCAACAAGATTTTCATGCATTCCTCCTGGGTATTGTGGGTATCTGTTCGGATGTCCCCATGCACGGACACCACGATCCGGAATCCGTATCGGGGCTGCGCGCATGCCGCCAATGGACGACGGGTGCAGGAACAAAGTTCCCTGCAGTGACGGCTGGTTCAAGGGACCTTGATCCAGATCAAATTCGCCAGCGTATTGGAGGGCCCCGCCATCCGCAGGCCGCCGTGCGTTAACACCGTACAATGCGTTACACCCTCAATGTTGCAGAAGGATCAGTCACCATGAGCCCCGACTTTGCCCGCCGCATCGCGGCGATGAACGCGATGTACAAGCTGCCCGCCGCGCAGCAGCCGACCCTGCCTGCAGATGCTGCAGAACGTCTGGTGAAATTCAAGGCGACGCTGATTGACGAGGTGCACGAGATCGACGACATCGTTGACCTCGCGCGCAAGGGTGCGGCGCCGGCGGAAGTGCTGACCGCGATAGCCGACCTGCTCGGCGACGTCATCGTCTATTGCCGCTCTGAAGCGCTGAAATACGGCCTGCCGCTGGAAGAAGTGCTCGGCATCATCATGGACAGCAACGAAAGCAAGCTCGGCGCCGACGGCAAGCCGGTCTACGATGCCAACGGCAAATTCCTGAAGGGCCCGAACTACTGGAAACCCGAGCCGAAGATCAGGGCGCTGCTCGATAAAAGAGGAGGCTGAATCAGCCCAGCGCCTGGCGCGCCCATTCCGCGCAACGCAGGACGCGCTCGTCATCGTCGAAGGCGCCAACGATTTGCACCGCCAGCGGCAGTCCCTGCGGCCCGGTGCCGGCAGGCACCGTGACACAGGGTGCGCCGAGCAGCGTCCATGAACGGTTGAACAGCGAATTACCAGTGCCGCTGATGCCGGCGGGTGCCTCGCCTGGTGCGCTGGGCGTGAGGAATACGTCGATATCGGAGAACTGGTCGGTGTAGCGCTGGCGCGCGGCGCGGGCACGTTGCTGTGCCTCGTCGTAAAGGCCGCGCGGCTTCACCGCGTATTCGGCGAGTTTTCCGCGCAGGTGTTCACTCAGCAGTTGCGGGGTGGTGAGGCGTTCATGGGCGAGGGCCCGCGCCGCCTCGAAATTCATGATCAGCACCTGGTCTTCGTGCAGGCAGTCGAATTCGGGTGGCAGTTCCGCATCGCGCACATGGGCGCCCCTGGCGGCAAGAATTGTGGCGGCATTTTCCAGTGCCGCCTGTGCTGCCGGCGAGGCGTCCTGCCAGCGCGAGGTGCGCAGCAGTCCGATACGCGGCGCCCGCGGCAGCGCAGTCCCGAAATCCGGCATCGTACGCGCCGACACGGCATGCACCAGCAGCGCACAGTCCTCGACATTGCGCGCCATCACGCCGATGGTGTCCAGTGATTCGGCAAGCTGTTTCAGGCCGGCGCGGTTGATGCTGCCGTAGCTCGGCTTGTAGCCGGTGATCCCGCAGTAGGCCGCAGGCCGTATGGTCGAGCCGCCGGTCTGGGTGCCGAACGCGAGTGGCACCATGAAATCGGCAACTGCCGCGGCCGAACCGCTGGAAGAACCGCCGGGGGTGTGTTCGAGGTTCAGCGGGTTGCGCGTCGGGCCCGGCGTGCGCGAGGCGAATTCGGTGGTCACCGTCTTGCCGAGGACGATGCCGCCGGCTTCGCGCACCAGTGCCACGCAGGCAGCGTCAATCACCGGCACATGGCCGCTGTAGATCGGCGAGTTGTAACCGGTGGGCATGCCTGCGGTGTCAATCACGTCCTTGAATCCGACGGGAATGCCGGCAAGCGGCCCGCGCGGCTTGTCTCGGTCCACCCGGCGCGCCGCGGCCAGCGCGGCATCAAAGTCACAATGCACCCAGGCCTGCACCGCGCCGTCACGTTCGCGGATACGTTCGAGGCAGGCGGCAACCAGGGCCTCGGCGCTCAGGGTGCCTGCGGCGATTCGGCGGGCGGCTTCGGCGGCGCCAAGTCTGATCAGTTCATTCATGTTGAAAAGGGTCTTCTTTGTGGACTGGCCGCAGTCAGGCTGCGGCGATTGCGGTATGGTGCCGTACAAACTCGGGGAGGAGCCAGCATCATGCTGATAAAACACAAAAGCACCCAGGTGGCCGGCTTGCTGCTTGCCATGCTGTTCATGACACTGCCGTTGCAGGCGGCACAGAACGAGGCGCAGAATTTTCCGCAGCGCCCGATCCGCTTGATTGATCCCTACGCGCCCGGCGGCGGTTCCGGTGTGGTGGCGCGACTGGTTGCGGTGAAAATGTCCGAGGCCTGGGGCAGGCAGGTGGTGATCGACAACCGGCCCGGAGCCGCCGGGGCCATCGGCACCGAGCTGGCGATGCGTGCAGTGCCGGACGGCCACACTCTGATGATGGGTACCAGCGGTTCGATTGCGATCAGCCCGAACATGAACAAGGTTCCGTACGACCCGGTGCGCGATTTCATCGCCATCACCCAGACCAGCGGTCAGGCCATGCTGGTGGTGGCGCATCCCTCGGTGCCGGTCAATTCGGTGAAGGAGCTGGTCGCGCTGGCCCAGACGCAGCCGAACAAGCTCACCTATGCCTCATCGGGTGCCGGCGGTTCCGGCCACCTTGCGGTTGAATTATTCCAGTCGATTGCCAAGGTGCGCATGACCCATGTGCCGTACAAGGGCTCGGGTCCGGCGGTTCAGGCGCTGGTTGGCGGTGAGTCGCAGATCGGCTTCAACAACATTCTTGCGGTGCTGCCCCACGTCAATGGCGGAAGGTTGAAGGCGATCGCGGTGACCAGCCCGAAGCGTGCGCCCGCGGTGCCCAATCTGCCGACGCTGGCCGAGTCCGGCGTGACCGGTTACGAGGCGATGTCCTGGAACGGCATGTTTGCCCCGGCAAAAACGCCGCGTGCGATCATCACCAAGGTTCATGCCGAGGTGGTGAAGGCGCTGAACTCGCCCGATGTGCGTGAGCGGCTGGTGGGCATGGGCTCCGATCCGGTGGGCAGCACGCCCGAGGAATTCGGTGCTTACGTCAAGACCGAGCTCGCGCGCTGGGGCAAGGTCATTCGCGACAACAACATCCGCAGCGAATGACCGCCACGGGATATGGAGCAAGCATGAGCACGGACAACCTCGGCGCCTGGAACATCGAAGACCTTCGGCAAATGGCGAAGGCTCATCTGCCGCGTGCGATTTTTGAATTCATCGACCGCGGCACCGAGGACGACATCGCGCTCGCCAACAACCGCGAGGCTTTCGAGCGCATCAAGCTCTGCCCGCGCACGCTGGTCGATGTCTCGAAGCGCAGCCAGGCGATCAGCCTCTTTGGCAAGCCCCAGCCCCTGCCGATCGTGATTGCGCCCACCGGCACCGCCGGCCTGCTGTGGAACAACGGCGAGGTCGGCATGGCGCGCGCCGCGGCGGCGGCCGGCATTCCCTTCACCGTGGCCACCAACTCGATGACTTCGATGGAAACCATCGCCGCCGAAGCCGGCGGCTGCCTGTGGTTCCAGCTCTATATGTGGTCGGACCGCCGGCTGTCGCACCAGCTGGTCGAGCGTGCGAAAGGTGTCGGCTTCGAAGCGCTGGTGGTTACCGTGGACGGCGCGGTGGCCGCCAACCGCGAATTCAGCCACCGCAACGGGTTCAGCGTGCCGATGAAGCCCAACGCGCGGCTGATTGCCGACGTGATGACCCATCCGCGCTGGCTCACCGGTGTTTACCTGCGCCAGCTGCTCACGCGCGGCACGCCGCGCTTCGAGAACTACCCGCCGGAAATCCAGGACAGGATCACCGCGCGCACCTTCAAGAAATCGATCCTCAAGAACGACAGCCTGAACTGGGATGACCTGCGCGCGCTGCGCAAGCTGTGGCCGCGCAAGCTGCTGATCAAGGGCACGCTGCATCCCGACGATGCGCACATCGCCGCCGACTGCGGTGTCGATGGCATCATCGTTTCCAACCACGGCGGCCGCATGCTCGACAGTTCGATGGCCACCATAGACGTGCTGCCGGCGATGGTGGATGCCGTCGGCCACCGCGTCACGGTGATGATGGACAGCGGCATCCGCCGCGGCAGCGATGTGGTCAAGGCACTGGCGCTGGGCGCGAAGGCGGTGCTGGTCGGCCGCGCCACGCTGTACGGCACCGCGGCCGCGGGCGAGGCCGGCGCCACCCGCGCCATCGACATCCTGCGCGAGGAAACCGACCGCGTCATGGGGCTGCTCGGCGTGAACAGCATCGCCGAACTGGACCGTCGCGTGCTCGATCTGCCCGGTGTGCAGGCCAGACCTTCCGCCGCTGTGCTGCCGATGCGCGCTGCGCAGCAGATGCCATGAGCGCCACGCCGGCCTATGCCGAACTGACCCGCATCTACACCCGGCTGTACCGCTTCCAGCATCTCGGTTCAATCGTCGGCTGGGACCGCAACGCGATGATGCCGCCAAAGGGCAACGCGGCACGTGCGGCGGCCGAAGCCGAGCTGCATGCACTGATCCACCGCACCCGCACCGCGCCGGAACTGAAGACGCTGATTGCTGCGGCTGAAGCCGAACCGCTGGATGACATCGCGCGCGCCAACCTGCGCGAAATCCGCCGCGACTGGCGTGACGCCAATGCGCTGCCGGAACGGCTGGTCGAAGAAAAGACGCTGGCCGGTGCCAAATGTGAACACGCCTGGCGCAGCCAGCGCGCGGCGAATGACTGGGAGGGTTTTCTCGAAAATTTCCGTCCGGTGGTGAAGCTGGCGCGCGAGGAAGCGCAACTGCTGGCCGACGACAGCGGCTTGTCGCGCTACGACGCGCTGATGGATCGTTTCGAGCCGGGTGTGCGCGCCTCGGATGTTGACCGCATCTTCGCTGAGGTGCGGCAGTGGCTGCCTGCGCTGATTGATGACGCACGGAAAAAACAGGCGCAGGACAGCATCACGCTGCCGCGCGGACCTTTCCCGGTGGTGGCGCAGCGCGCGCTGAACCGCGAGGTAATGGCGCTGCTCGGTTTTGATTTCGAGGCGGGGCGGCTGGACGAAAGCGCGCATCCCTTCAGCGGCGGCGTGCCCGAGGACGTGCGCCTGACCACGCGTTACAGCGAGGATGATTTCGCGCGCAGCCTGCTCGGCACCATCCACGAGACCGGCCATGCGCGTTACGAGCAGAATCTGCCGCGCGAGTGGCTGGGCCAGCCGCTGGGCACGGCGCGTTCCTATGGACTGCATGAAAGCCAGAGCCTGTCCTGCGAAATGCAGCTTGCGCGCAGCCGGCCCTTTGTCGGCCTGCTCGTGCCGCTGCTGAAAAAACACTTCGGCGATCAGCCCGCCTTCGATGCCGATAACCTGTACCGGCTGTGGACGCGGGTGAAGCCCGGATTCATCCGCGTTGATGCGGACGAGGTGACTTATCCGGCTCACGTCATCCTGCGTTACGAAATCGAGAGGCCGCTGGTCGAAGGTGAAATCGAACCCGAGGACATTCCCGCGCTGTGGGCGGAGAAGATGCAATCGCTGCTCGGACTCGATACCCGCGGCAATTTCAAAGACGGCTGCCTGCAGGATGTGCACTGGAGCGATGGCTCCTTTGGCTACTTTCCCTGCTACACGCTGGGTGCGATGTATGCGGCGCAGTGGTTTGCCGTGATACGCCGCGCGACGCCCGACTTCGATGCGCGTATCGCCGCCGGTGACCTGTCGCCGGTGTTCGACTGGCAGCGTGAATTCGTCTGGTCACAGGGCTGCCGCTGGACCACACCGGAGCTGGTGCAGCGTGCGAGCGGCGAGGCGCTCAATCCGGCGCATTTCCGCAGCCATCTCGAGCGGCGTTATCTGCGGAAATAAATATCAATAAAAACAATTGGTTATATTGATTTTGCGGGGTTGGCTGGCAAAGTCTTCGATTGTTCCCGGAAGTTCTGCAGCCACGTGGCAAGGTGGTGATTCAGCGTCGCGACCACGCCGCAGAGCCAGGCCGTCCACAACACATGGCTCGGGTAATGTGCGCCACGCAGCACCTGCGCCACACCACACAGCACACCGAACAGCAGCACCACGATCAGCACACGCCGCCGCCGGGCTGGTGTGCTGACGGCCGCGGCGACGGAAAAAAAAGCAAATCCCGCCGAAGCGTGGCCGCTGGGAAAACAGCGGCCGGCGCCGCCATCGCTGACACCCGGCAGCCAGTGCGGAACGTAGGACGCCACTCCGCCGAACTTCGCCAGATCCCAGGGACAGCTGGTCAGGCTCAGCGATTTCAGGCAGCTCACCAGCAGCAGTGACAACGAGACGCCGCAGAACATCTCGATACGCTGCGCGCGGGTGAATGTGCGCAGGCCGGGCAGGGCGAACCCGGCGCCGATCAGCAGATAAAGATAAGCGATGGTTGCCAGTCCGCGCAGCCCTTCATGCAGCAGCACGCGCAGCCACCATTGTTCACGCAACGCAAAGCCCTGCGCGCTGCCGATCTGCAGCATCAGCCACAGGTCGCCGCCGGAGAGTTCCCACGGCAGGATCAGCAGCAGGCCGGCCGCGGCGATATGCAACGGCGGATGCCGTGTAATTGGCAATGCAGGCATCACGGATCAGGGCAAAAGCAGCGCCCAGACCAGCACCGCATTGACGATGCTCAGCAGCACCGCGGCGCTGCCCAGGTCCTTGGCGCGGCCAAGCAGCGGATGCAGTTCGCGGCTCACCGAATCGCACAGCGCCTCCAGTCCCGAGTTGAGCAGCTCGACGATCCACACCAGCAGGATGGCACCGATCATCAGTGCTGCCTGCCAGCGTTGCGCCGCAACGAAGGGTGCGATCAGCAGCAGCGGCAGTCCGGCATAGACTTCCTGGCGGAAGGCGGCTTCGTGGCGCCAGGCCGCGCGCAGGCCGGCCAGCGAATAACGCAGCGCCGGCAGCAGGCGCTGCAGGCCACCGCGGCTTTTTGGCGGTGCTGCATTTCGCGGCTCCGTGGGCGAGTTCATTTCGGGCGCGCCGGATGCAGCAGGTCCTGCCCGGTGTCATAGACCGAGGTCTCGATCTCGAACAAACCGAGCAGGGTGTGGAACACGTTGTTGTGGGTGAAGCGCTGCGCCGATTTGCGGCGCAAGTCAGCCGGGTCAATCAGGCGGAAATTTTTGCCGAACCACATCAGCGCCGGCACATGGAGTTGCGTGTCGGGGGCGATCGCCTTGGGGATGCCGTGCAGGTAAAGGCCGTTTTCGCCCAGCGATTCGCCGTGGTCGCTGACATAGAACAGCGCGGTCTCGAATTTGGCGTCGTTGCGCTTGAGCAGCTGGATTGTCTGGTTCAGGAAATGGTCGGTGTAGAGGATGGTGTTGTCGTAGGCGTTGCCGATCTCCTCGCGCGTACAGCGGCTCAGGTCGCTGTCGCGGCACACCGGCTTGAATTTCTCGAAGGCCTGCGGATAACGCCGCGCATACGCCGGACCGTGGCTGCCCATCTGGTGGAGCACGATCAGGATGTCACCCCTGGTATGGGTGTCGATGTACTGCTGCAGGCCGGCGAGCATGCCTTCGTCACGGCACTCGGGATTGCACAGGGGATTGTTGGCCGGGGTCTTGAAGTCCTGGTAGGCGACGCGGCTGGCTACGCCCTTGGAATCCGAGTTGTTGTCGCGCCAGAGCACATGCACACCGCCATGCTGCAGCACGTCAAGCACGTTTTCCTCGGTCGCGATCCTGCCGTGGCCGCGGGTCTCGCCGTTGAGCAGAAACATGCAGGGCACCGACACCGCGGTTGACGTGCCGCAGGCGCGGAAATTGGTCAGGCTGACCACGTTCTGTTTCGCCATCAGCGGCGTGGTTTCGCGGTGATAGCCGTTGATCGAAAAGCGGTCGGCGCGCGCGGTTTCACCGACCACCATGATCACCAGGTCGCGGGTGACGTCTGAGACCGGAATTGCGGCGTCGGTGCCCAGTGGCTGCACCACGCCGGGGTTGCCGGAACGCAGCGACAGGCTGGCGAACCTGGCGGCCGAGTACAGGTAGTACACCGGGTTGGCGTGCTGTCGCAGTTCCTTGTTGACCCGGAAAAACGAGGCGTAAAAACTGCCGAAGGCGAGCAGGGTGGCGATTACCACCAGCACGGCGCCGGCGAGCAGCCTGCCGCGGGCAAGGACTTCGCCGCGGGAGCCTGACCGGCGCAGCGGGACCTTGGCGACGAACCATGCCGGCAGCACGCCGAGAAACACCAGGTACACGAACAGGCGCGGCGTCAGCAACTCGGCGGATTCGGCCATGCTGGTGTGCGCCACGTTGACCAGCATGTCATCGCTGATGATGACGCCGTAGGTGTCCATGAAATACGCCGCCGCCGCCGACAGCAGCAACACCGTGGCGAGCAGCGGCCGCGTACTGCGCCCGAAGCAGAATGGCGCGAGCAGCAGCACGGTGACACCGCCGAACACCAGCGCCAGCGAAAGCAGCGGTGCCGCCGTGGCGGCGGTGAAGGGGTAGGCATTGAGCACCACGCCGGCGAAGGTCAGGTTGCCGGTGAGCAGCAGGAAGGCGGTTACTGCAAGAATCAGCCGGTTGACCGGCCAGCCGTCACTCGGGATCAGGGCTGTGTTGGACATTGGCGGGCCTGCAAGGCCTGAGCATGAGTTGCGCGGACGATAGTCCTCTTGCCGTGAAGAATCCGTTAAGGTCGAGCAACTGCTGCATTGGCGGGCTGCAGTTTTTTGCGCGGCGGTCGTCGAGCAGCGCATGAGGCCGGTATGCGGCAGCGGCGCCGCGCACATCGACGTGCAGCAGACGCCAGCCTGCGTTCGGTGACCCCGGGCAGCATGTCGTTGGAACCGGTCATGCGACCTTCTGGCACCGCGAAGCTTTTCAGGAAACCCCGCGCCACCGGATCGCCGACGCCGGCGAAGAGCGGCGGACGGTCGCTGATGATTTTTCCGGCGATCACCGCCGGCGCGGTGCCGGCAAGCATCACGATCCGCGCATCGCTGTCGGCCAGCGCCAGCGCGAGATCATTTAATCGTTCGCGCCAGCCTCGCCGTGACGCACATCAAGCCACAGATTTTTGCCGGGCTCATAACCCAGTTCGCGCAGCTGTGCCTCAAAGGCCGCCGGCATCGGCCTGCAGCAAGCCGCCCGGGCTGGCGGTGAAAAATAATCAATTAAAACAATGGGTTAATTGGGACTCGCGCCAACCCCGGTTTGCGCTCATCATTTATCACTGCTTCGCTTCAAGTGTGCCCTTGTCTGACTTTGCACTGTATTCCAAATGCCCGCCCTGTCCATCCGTTTTCCCGGCGCCCTCGGTGCCGAACTCGCCGCGCGGCTCGACATGCCGCTGCTGCCGCCACGCGCCTATGCCCTGTTCGCGCACTGCTTCACCTGTTCCAAGGACAGCAAGGCGGCAAGTTTCATCAGCGCCGCGCTGGCCGAGCACGGCATCGCGGTGCTGCGTTTTGATTTCACCGGGCTGGGGGCCAGTGACGGCGATTTCGCCAATACCGATTTCAGTTCCAATGTCGCCGATCTGGTGGCTGCGGCGGACTGGCTGCGCGCGCAGCACGGCGCGCCGGCGATTCTGATCGGCCACAGCCTGGGTGGTGCGGCGGTGCTCGCCGCCGCGGCGAAAATCCCCGAAGTGCGCGCGGTGGCGACGCTGGGCGCGCCGTACGAGCCGGCGCATGTCAAAGGCCTGCTCAAATCCTCGATTGCCGAGATCGAAGCGCAGGGCGAGGCCGAGGTCGAACTGGTCGGCCGGCGCTTTCGTATCAAGCGCGAATTCCTCGACGACCTTGATGCGCAGCCGCAGCAGCAGGCGATTGCCAGACTGCGCCGCGCGCTGCTGGTGATGCATTCGCCGGTGGACGACACGGTGCCGATAGCCAACGCCACCGGCATTTTCGTCGCGGCGAAACACCCGAAGAGTTTTGTCTCGCTCGATACCGCCGACCACCTGCTGACGCGGCGCGAGGATGCGCGTTACGCGGCATCGGTGCTCGCCGCCTGGGCCGCGCGCTTTGTGCCGCTCGCAGATCCGCACCGCATTGCCGGAGAGGCGGGCGAAGTCATCGTCGCTGAAACGCGGGAGGGCAAATTTACCCAGGTCATCGCCGCCGCCGGCCACGAAATGCGCGCGGACGAGCCGCAGTCTGTCGGCGGTTTCGGGTCCGCGCCGGGACCTTACGATCTGCTGCTCTCCGCCTTGGGGGCCTGCACCGCGATGACGATCCGCATGTATGCCGATCTCAAAAAGATCCCGCTGGTGCGCGCCAGCGTGCGCCTCAAGCACGAAAAGATCCACGCCGCCGACTGTGCGGACTGTGAAACCAGGGAGGGCAAGATCGACCGTATCGAGCGCGAGATCACCCTGGAGGGCGGGCTTGACGACGCGCAGCGCGCGAAGCTGATGGAGATCGCCGACAAATGCCCGGTGCATCGTACGCTGCACAGTGAGGTGAAAGTGGTGACGCGGGCGGCCAAGTGAGACGAGGGTCTTACTGCAGAGCTGATGCGCCCACCCCGGCCCCTCCCCCGGTGGGGGAAGGGGGATATTGGCTGCAAAGGGTTGATACCCTTTGCAGGGTGAAGGGATGGGCACGGTTATTGCTGATTCAGACACTCCCGAAACCAGGATGGAGTCCAATATGAGTTCATGCATCAACACCGGCGTGACGCGTGCGCTGTCACTGGCCGCTGTGTTGCTGATCGGCGGCACCGCTACCGGGCAATCGTTTGCCCAGTCTTATCCGAACCGCGCGGTGCGCGTGGTGGTCGCCTATCCCGCCGGCGGCAGCATCGACACCGTGGCGCGGTTGACCAGCCAGCGTTTTACCCAGGCCACCGGCCAGCAGTTCGTCGTCGATAACCGTTCCGGTGCGGCCGGCATCATCGGCACCGAGAACATCGTGCGCGCAGCGCCCGACGGTTATTCGCTGCTGATGGCGAGTGCCGCCGCGGTGTCCTCAGCGCCGAGCATGTATGCCAGGCTGCCCTACGATCCGCTGAAGGACCTGCTGCCGCTGGTACATGTCGCCAACCAGCCCAATGTGCTGCTCGCGCATCCCTCGGTACCCTCGCGCAATCTCAAGGAATTCATCACACTGGTGAAGGCCAATCCCGGCAAGTTCAACTACGGCTCCTCCGGCATCGGCGCCACCCAGCACATGACCGCGGAGCTGTTCGCGATGATGACCGGCACCCGGATCGTGCATGTGCCGTACCGCGGCGGTGCGCCGGCGATCACCGACCTGATGACCGGCCAGATCGATTTCATGTTCACGCCGGCGCCGAACGCCATCGCGCCGCTGCAGTCCGGCCGTGTGCGCGGCATCGCGGTGACCAGCCTGAAACGCTCCGCGGTGTTTCCTGACCTGCCGACCATGGATGAATCCGGGCTCAGGGGTTTCGAGCTGCTGGGCTGGATCGGATTGATGGGGCCGGCGGGCACGCCAGCCACGGTGACCAGCCGTCTCAACGGCGAGGTCAACAGGATGCTGGCCGGTGATCTCAAGGCGAGGCTCGGTGAACTGGGGCTTGACCCCGCAGGCGGCACACCCGAGCAGTTTGGCGATTTCATCAGAAGGGACATCGCGAAATACGCGAAAATTGTCCAGACTGCCAAAATCCCTCCGCAATAATCCTGATCTGGAGAACACCGCATGACTTTTGCCATTGCCGCGCGCTGTGCGCAAACCGGCCGCTTCGGCGTCGCCATTTCCACCCGCGCCCAGGCGGTCAGTTCGCGCTGCCCCTTCATCGCGCCGGGGCTGGGGCTGGTGGTGACCATGCAACGCACCGACCCCCGGCTGGGGCCGCTGGGGCTGAACCTGCTGCGCCTGGGTTATTCGGCGCAGAAGGTGCTCGACGAGATTGCCGCCAGTGACCCCGGCATCGAACACCGTCAGGTCTGCGTGATCGACCGCGACGGCAACACCGCTGCGCGTACCGGCGCCAAACACCGCGTGTGGTCCGGCGCTTTCACCGAAAAGAACCTGGTCGCGATGGGCAACAACCTGACCAGCGAAATGACCGCGCGCGCGATGCGCGACACCTGGCATGCGCATCCCGAACTCGCACTGGAGGACCGCCTGCTCACGGCACTGGAGGCCGGTCGTGATGCCGGCGGCCAGAACGGCGGCCAGAGCTCGGCGGGGCTGCATTCCTATGACCGCGAGATCTATCCCTACACCGACCTGCGTGTGGACATCCATGCCGAGCCGGTCGGCGAGTTGCGCCGCATCTACGACATCCACAAGCCGCTGATTCCCTATTACTACGGCCGTCCAGGCGCGCCCGACGAGTTCGGCCGCGAGGAGGAGTGGCTGGCCCGCCAGAGCCAGTCACTTTGAGTCGGCGGCCAATTAAATACGCTGTATAATCAACAGGCTATGAGAGGCGACCGCGCCCGGCGCGGTCGCCACTTTTTTGTCTCTTGATCCTCTGGTGATGTCCGCCGCCTTCCGGCCGTCTATCCAATCGCGCCTCGCGCGTTAACCGACCGTCACCCAACCTTCGCGAGCCATCGTGTACCTCTACGCCGCCACCATCTTTGTCAGCGCCTTCCTGCTGTTCCTCGTCCAGCCCATCATCGCCAAGCAGATCCTGCCCTGGTTCGGCGGCGCCGCCTCGGTGTGGGCCACCTGCCTGGTGTTTTTCCAGAGCGTGCTGCTGCTCGGCTATGCCTATGCCGACTGGACCTCGCGCAACCTGACGCCGAAACGCCAGGCCTGGCTGCACATCGTGCTGCTCGGTGTCGGCCTCGCGCTGCTGCCGATCATCCCCGAGGTATCGTGGAAGCCGGGCGGCGAGGGTGACGCCGGCCCGACGCTGACCATTCTCGGCCTGCTCACCGCCACCATCGGCATGCAGTACTTCCTGGTCTCGGCCACCAGCCCGCTGGTGCAGGCCTGGTTCTGGCGCCGCTTCCAGAGCGCGGTGCCGTACCGGCTGTTCGCGCTGTCGAACTTCGCCTCGCTGCTGGCGCTGCTGTCCTATCCGATCGTTATCGAGCCTTTCCTGACCCTGCGCGGCCAGTCGATTTCCTGGTCCTTCGGTTTTGCGGTGTTCGCGCTGCTGTGTGCAGCCACCGCGCTGGCCAGCGCGCGCGGCAATGTCAGCGCCGCCACCGGCCCTGCCGTGGCCGCCGGCGATGGCATCGACGACCGTGCGCCCACGATGGGCACCCGCGTGCTGTGGATCGCGCTCTCCGCCACCGGCTCCTGCATGCTGCTCGCGGTGACCAACCACCTGACGCAGAACATCGCCGCGGTGCCCTTCCTGTGGGTGGTGCCGCTGTCGCTGTACCTGATCACCTTCATCCTCTGCTTCGACCATCCGCGCTGGTACCAGCGCACGGTGTTCCTTGCGCTGACCGCGGTGATGGTGCCGCTGATGACCTGGTACAGCGATTCGCTCAACCTGTGGGTTGCAGCCCCGCTTTACACTACCGGCCTGTTCATCATCTGCATGTTCTGCCACGGCGAGCTCTATCTGCTGCGGCCCGGCCCGCGCCACCTCACCACCTTCTACCTGATGCTGTCGATCGGTGGCGCGCTCGGCGCGCTGCTGGTGGGCATCGGCGCGCCCAACCTGCTCGAGGGCTACTACGAGCTGAAGATCGTGCTGGTGGTGTGCGCGATGCTGTTCCTGTGGCGCGCGCTGGACATGAAGCGCTGGGTGGCAGGTCTTGCCGCCGGCATCACTGCGGCCACCGTCGGCATCTCGCTCTACAACGTCAACTATTACCTCTCTGACACCCGCGTCATCATGCGCAATTTCTACGGCGTGGTGCGCACCGAGGATTTTCCGAAGCCGGCGCCGTTCCGCGCGATGTACCACGGCGGCATCCAGCACGGTGGCCAGCTCACCGATCCCGAGTACCGCCAGATCCCGATCACCTATTTCGGCCCGACCAGCGGCTATGGCCGCGTCTTTGCCAGCCTGCCCGAAACGCCGCGGCGTGTCGGCGTGGTCGGCCTCGGCGCCGGCGTGATCGCCGTCTACGGCCGTTCCGGCGATGTCTTCCGCTACTACGAGATCGACCCGCAGGTGGCGGCGGTGGCGACCCAGGAATTCACCTTCCTCAACGACTCCAAGGCGAAGAGCGAGATCATCCTCGGCGACGGCCGCCTGTCGCTGGAGCGCGAACCCGACCAGAAGTACGACCTGCTGGCACTCGACGCCTTCTCCGGCGACTCGGTGCCGATGCACCTGCTCACGCGAGAAGCGATGCAGACCTACATCCGCCACCTCAAGCCCGACGGCGTGATCGTGTTCCAGGCCACCAACCGCTTTGTCGACATCGCGCCGGTGATCGCGCGCCATGCCGAGGAATTCGGTTTCAAGGCGGTGATGGTGTCGGACTGGCCGGAAAGCACCTACAAGAAGGCGATCGACTACTGGCTGTCGGACACCGACCAGATCATCTTCACCCGCAACGAAGCGCTGCTCAATTCGGAGAAGATCAAGTCCGTCGCGCAGCCGATCAAGCCGCGCAGCGACATCACGCGCTGGAGTGACGATTTCTACAACCTGTTCCAGATATTGAAACGGCAGTAGTACGCTGCCCGGCAATTAATTAAAAAATTCGGAAAATAATGAGCTTCCAGATCGGGCATGTTGGTGCACTCTGCAAATACAACGGCATCAGTTTTGTCGCGGGCGCGGTGACCCACGGTTTTTTCAGCGAAAGCCGATCCCTCGTGACTGCGGCCATCGGCGTGGTCTTGTATCTGGCCGGCGGAGCGCTGGAAAAAATGGCCAATCCACAGGACGCCCATAGCTGGAGCCAAGTGCTTCTGGTCGGCATCGTGGCGTCCATCGGCCTCGGTTTCTTCACCGGGGGGCTGCAGCATTTTCCGGATTCACCGCAGCGCAGCATCTGGGTGGTGCCTGTCGGGTTTGCAATGAGCCTCGCCGCGACCTACCTGCTCACGATCGGCAACAAGGCCCCGTCACGGCCGATCTGGCTTTACGGGCTGATTGGGATGCTGCTGGTGACCGTGGCATCGATTTATGCCGGGCATTATTTCGAGGAACATGGCCCCGGCCATGATCACCATCACTGAAGCAGGATGTACTCGGGGACTGGTTTCTGATCTGGCGCACGGCAACGATGGTTGCGCTGCTGTTCAAATCGGTTTCGTGGCGCAACGACCGCAGCATGCGATGCATTGGTCATTTTGCTGCGGATGATCTGGATTTTTTTCTGAAATTGCACCGGGTCATAGGGGCGTAGCCTGCCGGCAGCCCGCACTCTTCTTGCGCAATATCCGGTACCCGCGCAACCTGGTCCGGATGCTGGAATCCCGGAATTTCTGCAACAGGATGGCGACTGGATCAGCGGAACCTGCCCCCGTCAATCGTTGTCAATTTCCCGTTTGCTTTCAATTGGGACGGACGTAATTTGAAGGGAGGCGATGTCGAACATTAGCCGCGCGGGGATTCCGTGCAATCTTTGCCAATCCACAACAGTCACTGAACTGGCCTCACACGGCCGTGACGGCGCGCCGCTGCGCACCGTGGCCTGCCGCGACTGCGGGCTGGTGTGGTCGGATCCGCGGCCGCATGACACACGTCGCTTCTACAGCGAGGACTACCGGCTGCAATACAAGGGCAGTTTTGTGCCCCGGCCCAAGCATGTGCTGCGTGCGGGACGGGTGGCGCTGTCGCGGCTGGCGCTGATCCGCCCGCTGCTGCGCCCCGGCCTGCGCATCCTCGACATCGGCAGCGGCGGTGGCGAGTTCGCCTACCTGCTGCGCAGCCTTGGCCATGCCGTCGAAGGCGTCGAGCCCAACCGCGGCTATGCCGGATTTTCGATGCGCGAATACGGACTGCAGGTGCATCGCGGCTTCATCGACGAAGTCACGCTGCAGCCGTGCCGTTATGACCTCATCACGATCTGGCATGTGCTTGAGCACACCGAGAATCCCGCCGCGGTGCTGCGCCAGTTGCACGATGCACTCGCGCCGGGCGGCGCGCTGGTGGTCGAGGTGCCCAACGTCGAGGGGCCGCGCCGCAGCATCAGCAGCACTTTCCACGCAGCGCATCTCTACAATTTCAACGAGGCCACGCTGGCCGCGATGGGCGCTGGCGCAGGCTTGCGTCCGCAGTCGGTCACGCCTTCTTCAGACGGCGGCAACCTGGTCGCGGTGTTCCGGCGCGAGGCCGGCGAAGTCCATCCCGCACCGGCAGCACTGCCCGGCAACCACGACCGCATCGCTGCGGGCGTGCTCGGGCACCGTGCCCTCTCATACTGGACCTCGGCGCGGCCCTATGTCCGCATCGCGCATCACTTCTGGCGTCCGCTCACCGAAGCCGCCGCGCTGAGCATCCCGCGCCCGCCGCGGCAGCGGCTCGATGCCCTCTATGCCGACGCCACCGGTGGCCGGCGCGGCAGGCTGCAGTGGCTGCCGGGGCTCAAGGCCATCGCGGGGGTGTACCTGCTGGCGATTTTCATCGAATGGCTGCTGCTCGACCTGACGCTGGAGCAGCGCGGTTGGAGCGACTGGCAAAACTTCTGGATCTTCAACGCGCTGCTGGTCAGCCTTGCCGTCACCGCCGGCCTGGTTTACCGCAAACGGCTGCGGCAGAAGCTTGCAGGCTGGATAGCCGCGGTGGTGCCGCTGGCGTCGTTGCCTGTGGTGTGCTGAGGTTTCACGCGGTTTCGGCTAAGCTCGGGGCATGAAACCCCCGAAACCAGCGACAGTCCTCAAGGCCTACCGCAACCCCGAGTTCATCAACAGCGCCGAGGCGCGGCCATTGCGCATGATGGCCGAGTACCTTGAGCCCGAAGCGCGGCTGAAGCAACACGGCATCGATGACACCATTGTGTTCTTCGGCTCGGCGCGGCTGCGCGAAGGCCACCGCTATTACGAGGCCGCGCGTGCCGTCGCCCGCCACATGACGCAGTGGTCGAAGGGGCTCGATCCCGAGGGCCGGCGGCGTTTCGTGGTCTGCACCGGCGGCGGCCCCGGCATCATGGAAGCAGCCAACCGCGGCGCCTCCGAGGCGCGCGGCCTCAATGTCGGCTTTACCATCGCGCTGCCGCACGAGGAGGCGCCCAACGCCTACATCACGCGCGAGCTGCTGTTCCGCTTCCATTACTTTTTCATGCGCAAGTTCTGGCTCGCCTACCTCGCCAAGGCACTGCTGGTGTTTCCCGGCGGCTTCGGCACCCTCGACGAGTTGTTCGAGGTGCTGACCCTGAAGCAGACCGGGCGCATGAACAAGCCGATGCCGATCGTGCTCTTCGGCAACGACTACTGGGACGAGGTCGTCAATTTCGACGCGCTGGTGCGGCACGGCACCATCGATGCCGCCGACCTGCAGCTGGTCTACCGCACCGATTCGGTGGAGGACGCCTGCGCCTGGCTGATCCGCAGGCTGCTCGACGATGCGCTGGCGCAACCGGGGGCGATGCTCTAGGCGCGCACTGCTGTTTCAGCGCCCGTGCTTGCCGATGTGCCAGCCGTGCCCGGTGATGTGCTTCTTCGCCTTCTCGACGGGGTGATCCTCCAGCGGCGTGGCCATCGTGTCGTTCCAGCGGTTCATGAAGCCGAAGTAGGAAATCAACGCTGTGATCTCGACGATCTGCCCTTCGTTCCAGTGCTGTTTCATCTGCGCGAACATCTCGTCGCTGACGTCATTGGGCTGTGATGCCGCGGCAATCGCGAACTCGAGGGCGATGCGCTCGGCATCGCTGAACAGCGGACTGGTGCGGAACTCCCAGACTTTTTCCAGTTTTTCCGCGGGTATGCCCTGCTGGAGAGACCCCCCAGCATTGTGCGCCATTCAGTAATGGCAGCCGTGGGTGCGGGCAACGACGTAGGCGAGCAGGCGCTTGAAGCCGAGCGAGACTTCGCCTTCCGGATCAAACACCGCGTTGGACAGGCCACGCATTGCCAGCACCAGCTTCGGCTTGCGCTGCATGATCAGCTGGCTGTTCGGCACGTAATGGTTGGTGGCGAGTGCTTTCTCGAACATCTCCTTCAGTTCGGGCGCGGCGCCGATTGGCAGGGGGTCCAGTCTGGGCATCAGTGTCCTCGTTATTTTTGGATTCGGTTGGATTTGATTCGATGGAATCGGCCGGATTCAAATCATGGCCGTGGCCATGCTATCGCGGCTTGGCTGCCGAGCCAAGCGCGGCCGTGCTGCTGCAGGCCAGCGCCTGGAGCACGTCGCCGTTGCGGATGTCCTGCACAAACGCGGCGACACCGAGATCCTGCGTTTTCCAGCGTGGATCAAGCCTGAAACGGTGCCCGATCATTGCGCGGCCCTGGGTATCCGCGGGCAGCGGCCCCGCGATTTCCCTCACCACAAAATCATGTTCCAGGCGCTTGCCGCGGTTTTCCCCTGCCTTGACGTCGGTGGCGAGCCGGTTTTCGTAAAGCGCAAGCCAGGTCTGCGCCTGCGGGCGTTCGGCGGCATCGGTGAGCACTGCGTTGCCGCTGACCACCAGTTCACCGTTCACCGGTTGCACGGCCAGCTTCAGTGCGGCCCGGGGTTTCTGTGCATGGATTTCCGCGACACGCTCAGCAAAATCGTCGCGAAAGCCGCCGCGGCGGTAATCGCGGCCATTGAATACCAGTTGCGGTGTGTAGATCACCCTTGAATTGGTCCGCGCCGCGATCTGGCGCTGGCGTTCAGTGAAATTTTTTTGCGCGAACGGGTCGCGCCAGCCGATGTAATCCCAGTAATCGACATGGAAGGCCAGCGCCACCACGCGGTCGGGGCCATGACCGCGGCCGGGCAGGGCACTCAGCCAGCGATCGGTGGGCGGACAGCTGTCGCAGCCTTGCGAGGTATACAGCTCGAGCAGCGGCACGCGGCGTTCGCCGCTGGCGGCCGTGCAGTTCATTGCAGTGGCGGGCATCGCATTCAGCAGGCCAATGGCCAGCAGCGGAAGAACCAGGCGAAGGTGGATTAACATGCCGCTTGGTCGGCTGCTGCGCGCCAGCCTTACAGGCTCTTTAACCGGGAATCGACATGTCCACACCTTCCAGTGCCACTGGCAGCTGCCTCTGCGGCGCCGTGCGTTTTGAAATCGTCCCGCCCTCGGTGGCCTTCCGCTACTGCCACTGCAGCCGCTGCCAGAAAGTCACCGGCGCTGCCCATGCCGCGAACCTGTTTGTGCCGGTGGCGCAATTCAAGTGGCTGGCTGGCGAATCACTTGCGAAACATTTCAAGCTGCCGGATGCGAAGCGTTTTGCGGTGAGTTTCTGCAGCGGGTGCGGTACCCGCGTGCCGCACCAGGTGACCGGCACTGAAAACATGCTGGTTCCCGCCGGCGTACTCGACGCCAATCCCGACCTCAGGCCCGAAGGCAGCATTTTCTGGGGTTCGCGCGCCGGCTGGTTTGTCGAAACACCGGAGCTGCCGAAGGCCGAGGAATACGGGCGCTAGCTGCCCGTCAGCCGCTCATCGCCGCGACCTGGCGCTCCAGTTCCTTGGGGCCTGCGAGGTAGGCAGCCCCCATGTTCTGGCTCATCGGATCGGGGAAAATCTCTTCGTCGCCGGCTTCGATGCCGGCGATGATGGCCAGCGCCGCGTCGGCAGGCGAGGTTTTTTCGAACGGCACCCCGGCGGCCATGCGGGTGTCGATCGGGCCCGGATAGACGCCATGGACCCGGGTGCCCTGTGCCTTCAGCATCATCCGCGTGACCTGGGTCAGCGAATGCACGGCGGCCTTGGAGGCGCTGTAGGAGACAAACAGCGCGAAGCTGACCAGCGAGGCCACCGAGGCGATGTTGACGATGGCGCCGCCGCCGTTTCGGGCCAGAACCGGCGCAAAAGCCTGGCTGACCGCCAGGACGCCGAAGAAATTGACATCCATTTCCCGGCGCCCTTCGGCAAGCCACTGCGCGTCGCTGAATGCCCCGCCGCTGTGTCCGGCGTAACCGGCATTGTTCACCAGCAGTTGCACATCCGGCGCCGCCTGCGCGGCGGCGGCGACTTGCGCCGGCTGCGTGACATCAAGCTGCAATGCGACAACGCGGCTGCCGTGGCGCGCGGCAAGCGCGGCCAGATCCTTCGTGTTGCGCGCCGCGGCATAGACCCTGGCAGCACCGGCCCTGATCAGGGCATCGACGATGGCTTCGCCGATGCCGCGGTTGGCGCCGGTAACCAGCGCGGTTGTGCCTTTGATGGGGTGTGACATTTTCATCTCCTTGATTTAAAAATAAATTTTTTGCTGTGGTGGCCGGCACTGGATTCTTCGGCAACATCAAAACAGACAGGTCTGTCTATTTCGGAGTTGACTCTAGACAGGTCTGTCTGTATTGTCAAGGCCATGCCGAAAAAAATTTCCGCCACCGAATCCATCACCGCTGGAGCCCCGGTGCGCGAACGCCTGCTCGATACCGCCGACCGCCTGTTCTACCGGGAGGGGGTGCGCGCGGTCGGCATCGACCGCGTGCTGGCGGAGGCGGGCGCGGCCAAGGCTTCGCTGTATGCGCATTTCGGCAGCAAGGATGATCTGGTCGCCGCCCACGTCGAGCGGCGTGCTGCCGCCGCGCGCGGGCAGATCGAGGCCTGGCAGCTGAAGGTGCCGCCGGCGGAGCGCGCGCTGCGGTTTTTTGACTGGGTGGTCGAGTGGACGCGGACCGAGGGCTACCGCGGCTGTCCGCTGCAGCACATCGTGGCGGAAGTCTGCGACCCGCAACACCCCGCGCGCACCATCGTTGCCGCGCAGCGCGCCTGGATGCAGGGCAAATTCCTGGAGTGGTCGAAGGCTGCGCGGGTGGCCGATCCGAGGGCGGTGGCCGGCGCACTCTACGTGCTGTTCGACGGTGCCGTCGTGGCATCCGAGCATGACGGCGTGCGGCGTGCGCGCGAGGCGCGCTGGGCCGCAGAGCGGCTGCTCGCCGGCTGAGCCTGCACCGCTACTCCATCCGGATATTCGCCTCGCGGATCACCCGCGCCCATTTCTCGAGGTCGGCCCTGATGAAGGCGGCGAATTCTGCCGGGCTGCCGGTCATCGCATCGAGGCCGCTGGCGGCGAGCTGCTTTTTCACCTCCGGCGCATGCATGAATTTCACAGCCTCGGCGTTGAGGCGCTGCACGATGTCGGCACGCACCCCCGCCGGCGCGAACAGGCCGTACCAGGTGTTCACCACCAGTTCCGGCATGCCGGCCTCGGCGGTGGTGGGCACATTGGGCACCGTGGGTACGCGTTCGGGCACCAGCACCGCCAGCCCGCGCAGGCGGCCGCTGGCGATGAACGGAATTGTCGCCGGCACGGTGACGATCACCAGATCCGCCTCGCCGCCGAGAATGTGGGTGAGCGCGATGCTCGCGCCCTTGTACGGCACGTGCAGGATGTCGAGTTTCGCCAGCGACTTGAACAGTTCGCCGGCGAGGTGATTGGAGGAGCCGACACCGCCGGAGCCGAAATTCATCCTGCCCGGATGCGCGCGCGCGAGTTTGACCAGGTCCATCAGGCTGCGCGCCGGCACCGAGGGATGGATCACCAGCACATTGGGTACCGTGGACAGCATCGAGATCGGTGCGAAGTCACGCAGCGTGTCGTAGTTGAGTTTTTTGTAGAGGCTGGGGCTGATCGTCAGCGAGGGGCTGGTCAGCAGCAGGGTGTGGCCGTCGGCGGGCGATTTCGCCGCGAGTTCGGCGCCGAGGTTGCCGCCCGCGCCGGGGCGGAAATCCGCGACCACCGGCTGGCCCAGCGCCGCGCCGAGCCGTTCCGACACCAGCAGGCCGAGTATCTGCGAGGCGCCGGTGGGGAAGGGTACGATCAGACGGATGTTTTTCTCGGGGTACTTCTGCGCCACTGCCGGTGTGGCCACCGCCAGCGCGCAGGCGCCTGCGATGGTGCAGACGCAACGCAACCACAATCCCATGGCGTTTCTCCTCCGCGGTTGAACCCGCACTGCGTTTGAAGGCCTGAGTTGTTATTCTTGGGGCGCAAACACTATAGCCCAGCAGGTGTTGCCGGGCATTCTAAAAATTAATCAATAAAAACAATAACTTACATAACCGCCATGAGCGGGACATGAGGAGAGCACCATGATCGCCATACTTCGAATCACCGCCTGCGCGTTCGCTGCGCTGGCCTGCAGCACGGCCGTGCAGGCGCAGAATTTTCCGAACCGCCCGCTGCGGGTGCTGGTGCCGCTCGCGCCCGGTGGCGGCATGGACAGCGTCACGCGCAACGTCGCCGCGAGTTTTGCCGAGAGCTTCGGCCAGAGCGTGGTGGTGGACAACCGGCCCGGCGCAGGCAGCCTGGTGTCGATGGAAACCCTGCACGATGCCGCGCCCGACGGCCACACGCTGATGATGATCAGCGCGACCACGGTGATCTACCCGCTGCTCTACAAGTCACGGCTGGATCCGGTGCGCGATTTCGCGCCGGTGTCGCAGGCCACCGCGCAGGGTTATGTCCTGGTCGCACATCCCGCGCTGCCGGTGAAGACCGCGCTCGACCTGGTGAAGTATGCGAAGGCGAATCCGGAAAAGCTCACCTATGCCTCGTCCGGCATCGGCAGCCCGATCCACATGACCACCGAGCTGATGCAGATTGCCACCGGCACGCGCATGACCCACGTGCCGTACAAGGGCATGGGCGCGGCCTACACCGACCTGCTCGGCGGGCGCATCAGTTTTTCCTTCGCCACCATCATCTCCTCGCAGCCGCACATCAAGGCCAACCGCCTGCGCGCGCTGGGGGTGTCCACCGCGAAGCGCGCGCCGGCGATGCCCGAAGTGCCGACCATGGCCGAAGCCGGCGTGCCCGGCGTGGTGGTGGTCAACTGGTACGGCCTGATCGCGCCGAAGGCGGTGCCGCGGCCCATCATCGAGCGCATCGCCGCCGAAACCGCGAAGGCGGTGCGCGCCCCGGCGATGGAGAAGCACCTGCTCGCCGACGGCTCCGAGGCCGTGGGTTCCAGCGCCGCCGAATTCACCGCCCACATCCGCGCCGAGAGCGAGCAATGGCGGCGTGTGATCAAGCAGGGCGGGATCAAGGCGCAGTAAATCGCCTGCCCGAAAAAATCGGCGCCCTGCGGCGCCGTTTTTATTGCCTGCCAATGTTGGACCGCCGCTTTCACTGCATCTTGATGCCGGCGCGGGTGATGACCTCGGCATACTTCGCGACCTCGCGCTTGAGCAGCGTGGTCAGTTCCTCCGGGGTGCTCGCCACCGGATCAAGCACCTCGCGGCGGTAGAACTCGATCACTTCCTTCGCCTCCAGCGCCCGCTTGACCTGGGTGTTGAGTGTGCTGATCACCGTGGCCGGTGTTTTCGCCGGCACCAGCACGATGTACCACTGGTCGGTGATGAAGCCCGGAAAGAAATTGTGCATCGGTGGCAGTTCCGGATTCCACGACGAGGGTTTTTCGGTGGTCACCGCCAGCGGGCGCAGGCGGTTGGCCCTGATGTGCGGCATGAACGAGGTGGGCGTGTTGATCGCGAGGTCAACTTCGCCGGTGGCAAGGCCCACTGCGTTCGGGCCACCGCCTTTGTACTGGATGATTTCACTGCGCGACTTGGTGTACTGTTTGAACATCTCGGCCGATATATGGCTGGTGGTGCCGGCGCCATTGGCGCCGATGTTGAGCCCGCGTGGCGACGATTTCACCAATGCCACCAGTTCTTTTACCGAGCGCGCAGGCACGCTGGGATGCACCGCGAGCACCAGCGGCGAACTTGCCACCCAGGTCACCGGATCAAAATCCTTCAGCAAATCAAAACGCATCGCCTGCTTCTGCAGCGTGACATTGAGCGCGACCGAAGCGGTGGTCATCAGCACGGTATAACCGTCAGGTGCGGCCTTGGCCACGAACTCGGCGCCGATCAATCCGCCGGCGCCAGGTCGGTTTTCGACCAGCACCGGCTGGCCCAGGCTCAGGCGCATGCGCTCGGCGATCAGCCGTGCCTGCAGGTCGGTGCCGCCGCCGGTGGCGAAAGGCACCACCATGCGTATCGGGCGTTCGGGGTAGGCCAGGGCGGGCGTTGTCATGCCCGGAATGAGCAGCAGGAAAAGCGCGACTGCGGAATGCGGAATGCACGGCATGAAAATTCCTCCTCGCAAGCTTCAATCGGTTATTGTTATGCGGCCATGTTAGCGCTTTTATCAAAATGTGAATGGCCTTTGAGCAGGGTTTCGCTGCATCCTGCCTTTGCCGCCTTGCTCCTTGCGGCGCTGGCGTCCGGCGCCACCGCCGCTGCTGATGTCGTGCATGCCGCGCGCAGCCACGACAGCGGCGAGCTCGACATCTACCGCAGCGGCAGCCGCTGCGTGCTCGCGCTCGACGGCCCGCTCGATGCCGCTGCGGAACGCGCCCTTGATGCCGCGCTGCGCGAACTGCAGCGCGACGGCTGCCAGCGCGGCACGATGGTGTTCAACACCGGCGGCGGCACGCCCGCAGTAGCTTACCGCCTGGCGGATTTCCTCGACCGCCACCGCTTCGACACCGCGGTGGCCGAAGGCGGCCTGTGCTTTTCCGCCTGCGCCTACGCCTTCCTTGGCGGCCGTACACGCCTTGTCGCCGAGGGCGCGCGCTACGGCGTGCACCAGCACACCCAGACCGACGGCCAATGCGCGCTTGAATTAAGCGGGGCCGAGCGCGAACGCCTGCGCGGTGTGGTGCAGCGCGCGTTGCCGCAGCCCGCAGCGGAACGGCTGATCGCGCGCGTGATGGCCACCGACTGCCGGCGCATGGATGTACTGTCGCGCGAAGAGCTGCAGGCACTGGCAGTGAACACCGCCGCGCAATCGCCTCTGGAAGCGCCATTTCGCGAGGCGATGGCGCGCCGTGCCGCGCAGGTGCTGGCCGAACTGCGCGGGTCTGCCGAAACGCCTTGGCGGCGGCTCACCGGCGATGCGCGCCTCACGCTCTACACGCGCGGCACCCCGGAGCCCGCCGGCGAGGGCCGGCTGCGCCTGCGGGTGCTGCTGAGTCATGCCGGAGACGATACCGATGGCGCCTCCGGCCTGCGCTACCGCTCGCAGCTGACCCTGAACGAGATTGATTGTGCGCGGCGCACGCTGCTGCCGCTGCGCACCGCCTACATGCGCGAGGCGATGGGCGAGGGCGCCGTGCTGCGCCAGGCGGCGCGCGGGCCGATGCAGGTCATCGGCGCCGGCACCGCCGCCGCGGTGTTCTATCGCGCCGCCTGCGGCAAGCCGTTGCCGGCCTAGCGGAAGCGGATTTTCGCGACCAGGATCGCGCCTGCCAGCAGCAGCGTCACCGCGTTGGCGAGTATCAAGGGCAGGTCGCCGATCAGCAGCCCGTAGATCAGCCAGAGCAGGATGCCGCTGACCATCATCAGGAACATCGACAGCGAGACATCCTTGGTTGAGCGCGTGCGCCAGGCCTGTATGGCCTGTGGCGCAAAAGCGGCGGTGGTGAGGATCGCGGCGGCGATGCCGATCCAGGTCGGATTGAAGCTGTCCATCATCGCCGGTTGCCGCGGGTGATCACCGTGGTGCTCTCGTGAAATGCGTCGCGTACAGGCGGGCGGTTTGCGGTCAGGGCTTGATCCCCGCCCGTTTGATGATCATCGCGGCGCGCTTCATCTCCGCCACCAGGTGCGCCTGGAATTCCTTCGGCGTGCTGCCGCGGGGTTCTGCGCCGTCGGTCAGTATGCGGTTGCGCACATCGGCTGCATTCACCGCCTTGCGCATTTCATCGCTCAGGCGCTGCACGATGTCCGGTGGCATGTTCGCCGGCGCGAGCAGGCCGTACCAGGTGGTGGTCTGGTAGCCGGGCAAACCGGCTTCAGCGATGGTCGGCAGCTCGGGCGCACCCGAGGAGCGCGTGGCGCTGGTGACGCCGAGCGCGCGCAGGCGGCCGTTTTTGACATGGCCCAGTGAAGACAGCACGCTGCCGAAAGTGAGATGCACCTGGCCCGCGATCACGTCCACCAGCGCCGGGCCCGCGCCCTTGTACGGGATGTGCACCATCTTCACGTTGGCGAGGTAGGTGAACAGTTCGCCGGCGAGGTGCCCCGAGCTGCCGTTGCCGCCGGAGCCGTAATTGAGAACACCGGGCCTGGCCTTTGCCAGCGCGATCAGCTCCTTGACGTTGCGCGCCGGGGTCGAGGGATGAACCAGCAGCAGAAACGGCGCCTCGGCGATCAGGCTCACCGGCGCGAGGTCTTTCACCGGATCGAAGGGCAGGTCGGTGTAGAGGCTGGGATTGATGGCGTAGCTGCTCGAAACCAGCAGCAGGTTGTAGCCGTCGGGCGCGCTTTTGGAGACGAGAGCGGCGGCGATCGAACCCGCGGCTCCGGTGCGGTTCTCGACGATGAAGGTTTGACCCATGGACTCGGCAAGCTTGGTGTTGACCAGTCGCGCGATGACGTCGGTGGCGCCGCCGGGCGCCTGGCCCACCAGCAGGCGTACGGGTTTCACGGGATAGGCCGCGGATTGCGCGGCAGCCGGGGCCGCCGCAACCACGCTCCACAGGCCCAGCATGACTATGCTCAGAATGTTCAAAGGGTGTCCTCCAGAAGTACCGGCATTCCCAGCGGGGTCCGGATGTATGTATTTGTTTTTTTTGATTAAATTTACCGGCTTGTGGCGCCTTGCCGGGCTGCTGACGAGTGCTGACGAGTAATGCATTCTAATGTATACATAAGAGTACTCAAAGTATAACATTGCGGCCTGCCGATCATCACCCCCGTTTCCGCTGCCCGCAATGCCCAAAACCAGCACCGCACTCCGCACCCGCATCACCAAGCCCGAGGACGAGTCCTTGCGCCACGGTTCGCGCAGCGAGCATGTCTACCGCAAGCTGCGGCACGCCATCGAGCAGGGCGAATGGGCGCCGGGGCAAAGGGTGATGGAAGTCGAGGTCGCCGCCTGGCTCAATCTGAGCCGCACGCCGGTGCGTGACGCGATTCGCCGGCTCGAACGTGAAGGGCTGTTCCAGCACGAGCCGCACAACGGGCTGATCGTGGCGCGTCTTGACCGCCAGGCGGTGATGGAGTTGTACGTGATGCGCGAGGCGCTCGAAGGCATGGCCGCGCGGCTGTGCGCGCGCCATGCCTCCGACATCGAGGCGCAGTCCCTGCTCGACCTGGTCGAGCGCGAGCGCACCCTCGACGGAGACGCCGAGGGTGTGGCGCGCCACAACCGGCGCTTTCACGAGGCGATTCACCGCGGCGCGCACAACCGCTACCTCGAAAAAAGCCTGGCCGCGGTCAACGACTCGATGTGGCTGCTCGGCAAGCCGCTGATGCTGCTGCCGGAGCGGGCGCAGACCGCGGTGCGCGAGCATGCCGAACTGGCCGCGGCGATCGCGCATCGGGATCCCGATGCGGCCGAGGCCGCAGCGCGCAGCCATGTCCGCGCCGCGCAGCGCGAGCGGCTGCAGCGGCTTTTCCCCGACAACGATGCCTGAGGCGCCGCCGCGCAACAGCCCGTACGCCCGACTCACACCGGATCATCAGGAAGCCCCCACGGATATGGCACAGACAATGGCGGAAAAGCTGCTCTCGCAGCACAACCTGGCCGGCGAAGCGGTCAGCGCGGGAGATTTTCTCGAGGCGCGTATCGATGGCGCGATGTGCCACTACCATGCCGCCGAACCTATGCACGATCTCGCGCTGGAGGCGGGATTCCAGGACGGTTTGCCGCGGGTGTGGGATCCCGACCGCGTCTATGTGCTGCTCGATCACCACCAGCCGACGCTGAGCCAGAAGCTGGCCGACGAAAACGCGCTGGTGCGGCGCGAGGTCGAGCGCCTCGGCATCCGCTGCTTCCATGACTCCGAACCGGGCATCGCGCACCAGATGATGCTCGACTACGGGCTGGTGCGGCCGGGCGAACTGGTGGTCGGCAACGATTCGCACACCCTCGGCTACGGCTCGGTCAATGCCGGCGCCACCGGCATCACCCGCGCCGACATGCTCTATGTGCTGCTGTTTGGTGAACTGTGGTTCCAGGTGCCGCACTCGGTCCTCGTCACGCTCGACGGCCGGCAGCCGGACTATCCCGTCGCCAAGGACATCGTGCTGCATCTGGCCGGCGAGTACGGCGAAGACTTCGCGCAGAACATGTCCATCGAGTACGCCGGCAGCCTGGTGCCACAGCTCAGCATCGACAGCCGCATGTGCCTGTCCACCCACGGCGTCGAACTGGGCGCGAAGTTCGCCATGTTCGACGCCGACCAGAAGACCCATGATTTCGTGAAGGCGCGCAGCGCTACGCCGTATACGACGCTGCAGGCCGACCGTGGTGCGAGTTACGCGAAGCAGATCCGCGTCGATGTCGACCGCATGCCCTTCATGGTGGCCAGGCCGCACCAGTTCGGCAACGTCGCGCCGGTCGATGACGTGCGTGGAGTGCGCATCAATCAGGCGCAGATCGGTTCCTGCGCCAACGGCCGTTTCGAGGACATCGAGATCGCCGCCCGTGTGCTGAAGGGCAACAAGGTGGCCAAGGGCGTGCGCTTCCTGATTTCACCAGCCTCGCAGCAGGTCTACCTGCAATGCCTCAAGGCAGGCCTGGTCGAAACCCTGATCGAGGCCGGCGCGCAGGTGATCACGCCGGGCTGCGGCATCTGCCAGCCCCGTGTCGGTTTCCTGTCCGATGGCGAGGTGTGCATCACCTCCACCACGCGCAATTTCCGCGGCCGCAAGGGGAGCCAGAAGGCCGACATCTATCTCGGCGGCCCGCTGACCGTGGCCGCTGCCGCGCTGACCGGCGAAATCGTCAATCCCAAGGAGGTAATCAGTGGGCTTTGATCTGAACCAGGTGATCCGCGGCCGCGTCTGGAAGTTCGGCGACTCCATCGAAAGCGACGCGATCAATCCGTACTACCGCTATCCGACCATGGAGGAGCTCAAGCAGCACACCATGGAGGTCTACCGGCCGGAATTTCCGCTCCAGGTGAAACCCGGCGACATCCTCGTAGCGGGGCGCAACTTCGGCTGCGGTTCGAGCCGGCCCGGACTGGTGTTGCGCGAGGTCGGCATCGCCGCGATCGTCGCCGAGTCGGTGTCGCGGCTGTTCCTGCGCAACAGCATCTCGCGCGCGATTCCGATATTCATTGCGCCCGGCGTGTCGGCCATTGCCGATGACGGCGGCACGCTCGAAGTCGATTATCCGCGCGGCCTGGTCATCAACACGGCGAGCGGCGCGCAGGCCCGGATCAGCAAATATCCGGCCGCGATCGAGCACATCTACGCCTGCGGCGGGCTGTTGCAGTTCGCGCGCGCGCGCTTCCTGCGCGAGCAGGAGGCTGCCGGCGTGAAAACAAATTGAACGGACAAGTTGAGCGGATAAGATGAACGGAGAATCAGGCATGGCAATCAACGCACGATACGATGTGGTGGTGGTGGGTGGCGGCAACGCGGCACTGTGCGCGGCGCTGTCGGCGCAGGAACTCAATGCCTCGGTGCTGCTGATCGAGCGCGCGCCCGAAGAGCGCCGCGGCGGCAACAGCGCCTACACCGGCGGCGGTTTCCGCATGGTCCATCACGGCCTGGAAACGGTGCGCTCCGTGGTGCCCGACCTCACCGAGGGCGAGATCGTCAACACTGACTTTGGCGAATACACCGCCGAGCAGTACCTCGACGACCTCGGCCGCGTCACCCAGTACCACTGCGACCCGGATCTGGTCGAGACGCTGGTGCTCAACAGCACCGACACCGTGCAATGGCTGTACCGCTGCGGCGTGCGTTTTGTGCCGCGCTTCGGCCGTTATGCCTTCAAGCATGAAGGCAAATTCAAGTTCTTCGGGGGTACCGTGGTCGAGGCCGCGGGCGGCGGCCGTGGCCTGGTCCAGGCCGAATACAAGGCTGCCGAGAAACGCGGCATCGACATCGCCTATTCCACGCGGGCGGTCGCGCTGCTGCGCGGACCGCGTGGCGTCGAGGGTGTGCGTGTCGAGCGCAACGGCGTTGAAGAGAACATCCATGCCGGCGCCGTGGTGCTGGCGGCAGGCGGCTTCGAAGCCAACCGCGAGTGGCGCACCCGTTATCTCGGCGCCGGCTGGGACATGGCCAAGGTGCGCGGCACCCGCTACAACACCGGCGACGGCATCCGCATGGCGCTCGACATCGGTGCCCAGGCCTACGGCCACTGGTCGGGCTGTCATTCCGTGTCCTGGGAGCGTTATGCGCCGGACTTCGGCGAGATCGACCGCCCGATCACCGCCAGCCGCAACGGTTACCCCTTCAGCATCATGATCAACGCCGAAGGGCGCCGCTTTGTCGATGAGGGCGCCGATTTCCGCAACTACACCTATGCCAAGTACGGCCGCATCGTGCTCGAGCAGCCGGGCAGCTACGCCTGGCATGTGTTCGACTCGAAGGTGGATCACCTGCTGCACGACGAATACCGCTCCAAGGGCACGACCAAGGTCCAGGCCGACACCCTCGAGGAACTGGTCGCGCGCATGGAGGACGTGCACCCGGTGCAATTCCTGCAGACCGTGCGTGAATTCAATGCCTCGATCAAGGGTGATGCGCCATTCAATCCCAATATCAAGGACGGCAAGTGCACCACCGGTCTGGCGATCAACAAGTCGAACTGGGCCAACACACTCGACAAGCCGCCGTTCAGCGCCTATGCCGTGACCTGCGGCATCACCTTCACCTTCGGCGGCCTCAAGATCAACACCACCGGGCATGTGCTCGACATCGAGGACGCGCCGATGCCCGGCCTCTATGCCGCCGGCGAGCTGGTGGGCGGCATCTTCTATTTCAATTACCCCGGCAGCTCGGGGTTGATGGCGGGCTCGGTGTTTGGCCGCATCGCCGGCCGTGAGGCCGCGGCCCACGCCGTCGGCCAGCAATCCAAGGTGGCCTGAGCATGGCATCCCTCAGCAAAGGACAGCGCCTGCGCCAGTTGCTCGAGCGCAAGGACCGCGTGCTCACCGTGCTGCACCCGCCCTCGGCCACCCATGGCCGCATCATGCAGATGGCCGGCTGCGAGTGCGGCTTCGTCGGCACCAGCGGCGTGGTCGGTTCCTACACCGGGCTTTCCGATGTCGGCACCGCGACCATGACCGAATGCGTGCAGATCGCGGGCTGGATCGCGCAGAGCGTCGATTTCCCGATCATCATGGACGGTGACACCGGCCACGGCGGCATCATGGCGGTGCGGCGCATGGTGCGCGAATGCATCCGCGCCGGCATCGCCGGCGTGCGTATCGACGACCAGCCGATCGAAGGCAAGCGCCGCACCCAGAGCGCCGGCGTCGAGGTGGTGCCCGTCGAGCATGCCATCGCGCGCTACCGCGCGGCGGTGGACATGAAAAACGAGATCGATCCTGATTTCGTCATCATGTCGCAGTGTTATGCGCGTGATGCCGTCAACAGCAGCCTCGAGGACGCCATCCGCCGCCTCCAGCTCTACCGCAAGGAAGCCGGTGTGGACTGGGTGCAGCTCGAATCGCCGCATTCCACCGACGAGATTCGCCAGGCCCGCGCCGCGGTTGAGGGCCCGTTCTCGTTCATGAAGGGCAAGCTGCCGCGTTACCTCGGGCTCGACGAACATCTCGCCCTCGGCGTCAACATCGCCTGGTATCCGGGTTTCACCCACCAGGTGATGTGGGCCGCGCTGCACGATTTCATGCAGGACTTCCAGACCCGCGGCATCGCTGCCTGGGAAGACTTCGAGCGCAGCCGCAAGGACCGTCCCTATCCGCGACCGGATCCGGGCCCTGGCGGCGAGAACGGCGAGATGCAGCGCATGCTGGAAGAGCGTTATCTGGGCGAGGCCGCCGTGCGCAAGTACGCCCAGCCCAAGGCCTGAGCCGCCGCATGGGCGCCACCGTGACCCTGATGGCCTGCGGCGACGTGGGCCCGATCCATGAGCCGGTGAACGCATATGGCGCGCTGGCGAAGCCGGTGCTGGCGCAGGCCGACATCCGCTTCGCGCAGGTTGAACGCGTGTATTCCGAACGCGGCGCCTACCAGCTGCATTCCAGCGGCGCGCACAGCCGGGTCCACCCGCGGCTGGCGGAGGTCTTTACCGACTGCGGCTTTGACGTGGTGTCGCTGGCCAGCAATCACGCCATGGACTGGGGCGCCGACGCGATGCTCGACACCCTCGAGCTGCTGCGCGGCAAGGGGCTGCAGGTCGTCGGCGCCGGCCGCAACCTGCAGGAAGCGCGTGCGCCGGTCATCGTTGAACGCAAGGGCGTGCGCACCGCCTTCCTCGCCTACTGCTCGATCCTGCAGACGGGTTATGCCGCCGGCCCCGACCAACCCGGCGTGGCGCCGCTGCGCGTGCACACCTATTACGAAGCTTTTGATTACCAGCCCGGCGTGCCGCCGCGCGTGGTGACGGTGCCTTATGAAGAAGACCTTGCCGCGCTGTGCGGGGACATCCGTGCCGCGCGCGCACTGGCGCACAACGTCGTGGTGTCGCTGCACTGGGGCGTGCATTACATTCCGCGCCTGATCGCCGACTATCAGGTCACCGTCGCCGAGGCCGCATTTGCCGCCGGTGCCGACCTGATCCTCGGCCACCATGCCCACACACCCAAGGCCATCGGCGTTCATGGCGGCAAGGTCTGTTTCTACAGCCTGTCCAATTTCATCATGTCCTCCACCGCCAAGTCGCCGCAGAAGGCCGCGCAGTTCGAGCGCCGCTACGGCGTGACGCTGGACCCGGCCTACCCGCATCTGTCCTATGGCAGCGATGCCAAGCGCAGCCTGATCGCGCGCGCGGTGCTCTCGGAGAGCGGCGTGCAGCGGGTGTCCTTCCTGCCGGTGCTGATCGACACCCGTCTGCGGCCGGAGCCCTTGCGCCGGCAGGACCCGCGTTTCGACGATGCGCTGCGGTTCATGGAATGGGTTTCCGAAGATTTTGACCATCACTTCGATGTCGATGGTGATGAGGTTGTCATTACGTCGCGGCACAGCGACTGACCCGGAGGATTCAAGCATGCCTGACCGCTCCACCACCTGCATCGCGGCGGTGATTGCCGCGATGTCCATTCCTGTGGCCGCCCATGCCAGACCTGCGCCGCAGGACTACCCCAACAAGCCGGTGCGCGTGCTGGTCGGCACCCCCGCCGGCAGCGGCAGCGACCTGATGACCCGCGCGGTTTCGGTGCGGCTCGCGGAGAAACTCGGGCAGTCGGTGGTGGTGGACAACCGGGCCGGCGCCTCGGGCGCGATCTCGTTGCAGATCGGCGCGCAGGCCGCACCCGATGGCTACACCCTGGTCACCCTCAGCGCGCAGAACGTCACCGCGATGCTGCTGGGCACGGTCACCACCAACATTCCCCAGGATCTCGCCGCGGTGGTGATGATGCTGTCGCAGCCTTATCTGCTGGTGGCGACACCTTCGCTGCCCGTCAGCAACGTGCGCGAACTGATCGCGCTGGCCAAGGCCAAGCCGCTGGTCTATGCCTCCAGCGGCACCGGCACGGTGGTGCACCTCGGCATGGAACTGTTCAGCTCGATGGCCGGCATTGAAATGACCCATGTGCCGTACAAGGGCAGCGGCCTGTCGATGATTGATGTGATGGGCGGGCGCGTCCACCTGTCGATCACCAACACGCTGACCGCCAGCCCGCTGGTGCGCAGCGGCAAGCTGAAGGGACTGGCGATCACCAGCCCGCAACGGGTGCAGGCGCTGCCGGACCTGCCCACCGTTGCCGAGTCCGGCGTGCCCGGCTACGACCTGCGCAGCTGGTACGGATTGCTCGCGCCCAAGGGCACCCCGGTACCGGTGGTGCAGCGCCTGAACCGCGAGGTGATCGCCATCGTCAACTCGCCGGAGATGAAGGCGCGTCTGGCCGCCGATGGCGCCGAAGCGGCGGCGCCGAATTCGCCCGCGCAATTCCAGGAACTGATCGTGAGCGAGGCCAAGCGCTGGAGCGTGATCGTCAAGCGCCTGGGCCTGCTCAAGAAACCGGAGGCCAGTTGAACAAACCTGCAGATTTCACCGCCGGCGCCGGCCTCACCGCGCGCCTGGCCACCCATGCCGCAACCTTGCGCTACGACGACCTGCCGCCGGCGCTCGTCGACCGTCTCAAGCAGTGCGTGATGGACACCCTCGGCGTGGCCACCGGCGCGAGCAGCCTCGCACCGGAAGCTGCGATCCTCAAGGATTACGTGCTTGATTTCAGCGGCCGGCCCGAGGCCACGCTGCTCGGCTTCGGCGGCAAGGCGCCCGCGGCCTGGGCGGCATTCCTCAACGGCAGCCTCGGCCACATGCTCGACTACGATGACATCGGCGAGAGCGGCCATCCTGCCATCGTCACCATCCCCGTGGCGCTGGCCGTTGCCGAGAAGATCGGCGGCGTCAGCGGCCGCGAATTGATCACCGCGGTCGCCGCCGGCACCGACCTGATGACGCGCATCAGCCGCGCCATCGACGTGCCCGACTGGACCATGACCGAGGGCTGGTTCGCCACGCAGCTGCTCGGCTACATCGCCGGGGCGGCGACTGCCGGCCGCCTGCTCGGATTGAATCCGGAGCAGATGGAAAACGCGATCGGCATCGGCTTCAACCAGATGAGCGGCAGCCGGCAGATGGCGGTTGGCGCGGCCACCCACATGCGCGCGATGCAGGCCGGGTTTTCGGGGCAGGGCTCGGTGCTCGCCGCGCAGCTCGCCCAGCGCGGCATCATCGGTGCCAAGGACGTGATCGAAGGCCGCTACGGTTTTTTCAAGACCTACATCCGCGGCCGCGAACCCGACTCGGACGGCATCGTCGCCGGTCTCGGGCGCGATTTTCCGCTGATGGAGCGCCATGGCTTCAAGGTGTGGCCGGCCTGCGCCTATACCCGCACCACCAATGTGTCGATCCTCGCCCTGTACGAACAGCACCGCCTGACGCCCGCCGATATCGACAGCATCACCATCGTCGGCGGCACCGGCGGCACGCAGCTCTTGTGCGAACCGATCGAAAAGAAACGGCGGCCCAAGGTCAGCATCGACGGCAAATACAGCATTCCCTTTACCACCGCGATCATGGCCGCCAAGGGCAATGTGACCCTGCGCGATTTCACGCCGGAGGGCCTCAATGATCCGGCAGTGCTGGCGATGGCCGACCGCGTCAGCTACCGGCCGGCCGGTGGTCCGATCACCGGCAAGGGCGGCTCGGCCGATGTCGCGCGGACCTCGGTGGAAATCGTCACGCGCGACGGACGCCGCCTCGAACACCGCGCGACCAGCGTGCCCGGCGATCCCGGCAACCCGGTGAGTTGGAACCGGCTCGAAGCCAAATTCAGGGAATGCATGAGCTTCGCGGTGAAGCCCGTTGCCGACGCTAACCTCGATCAGCTCGCGCGCCGCCTGCGTGCGCTGGAAGCGGAGCAGGACGTTGCCGGCCTGTTGCGGCTGCTGTAAAAATTATTTAATAAAATCAATAACTTATAAAATACCTTCGATTGATGTTCACTGCATCCCGAAGGTATAGCGGCTGCCCACGTTGGAATACACCACCTGCTCCGGCATCTGCTGGCGCAGCAGGTCGATGAAACGCTCGCCGGTGCAGTGCATCGGCACGATCACATCGGGATTGATCGCCTTCAGTTCCTGCAGCGTGTGCTGCAGGTAATCCAGCGGCGAGGGGCCGAGGTGGAAGCCGCCCATCACCGCGTGCACCTTGTCGGTGTTGGCGGCCTTCATCGCACTCCGCACGGTATTGATGATGCCGGTGTGGCCGCAGGATGAAATCACCACCAGGCCCTTGCCCTTGACGATGTAGCAGGTGGCGTGTTCGTCGGGGTGGGTGTCCTTGACCAGATTGCCGGCGCGCTCGGCCGGCGTGAAATGGTCGTCCACCACCATCGAGCCGCCGGTGACGGTCTCGAAGGAGCTGCGCTCGATATAGCCCGAGGTGAAGGCGCCGTCCAGCGCCTGCGGCTGCGGGCAGCACACCGGCAGCACCTTCTGCGCCTCCAGCGCCGCGCGGTCGAGCGTGCACCAGGGCAGGGTCTCGCCGCCTTCCTTCACCCACTTGGTGCGGAAGATGGTTTCGCCGCCGACATACAGCGCGAGGTCATCGCGCATCTGCGCGCGGTGCTGCCGGACGAAACCCTGCAGCCCGCCGAAGTGGTCGAGATGGCCGTGGGAGAGGATCAGGCCGTTTATCTTGCCGGGCTCGATGCCGAGCAGCTCGAAATTGCGGTTGATGATCTCCGGCGTGTAACCGAAGTCGAGCACGTACTGCGCTTTCGCGCCGTCCTTTTCCGAGGTCAGGTGCAGCGACAGACCCCACTCGCAGGCGAAAGTGCTCTCCGGCCGGCCGAGGATACGCCCGACATGCTCGATCTTCACATGCGGATGGTTCATCCGCGGCAGGAAGCGCTCGTAGCGCGAATCGACCAGCACGCGCACGGAAAGGGCATCGACGACGGGGGCGGTGAAGGGCGTGGCGGTCATGGTTTTTTCCTCGGGATCGGTCGGGTGTTATTCCACGGTGACGGTCTTGCCGAACAGCTGCATGAACTCAACCACAGGCACCAGGATTTTGCCATTCACGTTCTGCGCCGGCACCGACAGCTGGCGGCGGTCGATGCGCGGATCGTCCGCCGCGACGCGGGTCCTGCCGTCGATGGTGTCGCCGGCATGGATGGTGCCGCCCACGCGCAGGAAGCGCTCCCCCGGTTTGAGATTGACCGACACCTTGTTGTAGAGCACGGTCTTCACTGAAACCAGGTCCGACGGTTTGAGGTTGTAGGCGTGCACGTCATAGACGCGGAAGTCTTTCTCGCCGTAGATGCGTGCCAGATCGTCCAGCGCCATCATCAGCGTGCCGTCGCGGCTGACCGGCGCGGTGGCCAGTGCCACGTTCGAGGTCTTGCCCCCGCTGCTCACTGCCGCGCTGTTGCGGCCGGCGGCCAGCCGCACCGCGTCCACCACCCGGGGCGGCGTCGAATCGAGCACGCGCTCGAAATGGTCGAAGGTGATCTGGTAGAGCGAAGCCGGGCCGAAGGAGTGGTGGCCGTTCTCGACCGTGATCGCGGTCAGGTTGCGCATCGTGCCCTTGATGTTCTCCGCGTACCAGGGCTGGCAGGAATTTTTCGCCGGACCGGCGTAGAACACCGTGACGTCCGCTGCGAAGCAGGACAGAACCGTGGGCATGTCGAGAATGCCGCCTTTCAGATCGGCCGCCCAGGGCTTGCTGCCGCCGGGCGCGGTGGGGGCCATCGCCTTGAACAGGTGGCCGTGGCGCAGCACAAAATTCATCGTGCCGGCCGCGCCCGCGGAATTGCCGAAGATGAACATGCGCTGCGGATCGATGTTCCATCGTGCCTTCGCGAGTTCCAGTGTGTGCAGCATCGCCTGCTCGCCAGGGCCGCTGCCCCACACCGGGTTGCGCGTCCAGCCATTGGGCGAAAGCACGATGTAGTTGTAATGGTCGGCATAGTCCTCGAACAGCGTCACGCCCGGCATCGGCGAGGGCTGGTTTTTCAGGTGGTCGTTGGGGCGCTCGAAGGGCGCGTTCTCGTTGCCGGTGCCGCCGTGGAGCATGAAGGTGAATTTGCCCGGCGAGCGCGCGTTGTAGTTTTTGGGGATGTAGATGCGCCAGGGCAGCACGCGGTCCACGCCCATCATCGCGTTCACCGGCTGGCCCTGGGCATCGTTGCGGCCGGTGTAGGTATTGATGTCGCCGAAGTAATAGGCGAACCACAGGTTGCCGCGGTCGATGCTGCCGTCGAGCAGCCCGTTCATCGTCTTCAGGCGCGCCGGGGTGATCGGTGTGTTGGGCAGGCCGCGATTGGCGTACTGCGGGTTGAAGAGATCGTCGCCGGTGTCCTGCGGTCCGACATGGCTCACCGCCAGAAAACCGCTGGCCGCGCTGTCATCGGTGATGGTTTTGCCCAGCGTGCGCATGAAACTCGCCACCGGCACATAGATGCGGCCGTGGCGCTGCACCGGCGCGGCCGCCAGCGTCGCGGCGGCGGGCGCAGTGCTGCTGGCCACCGCAGCCTTGTCGATCTGGTTGCGGTCGGTGACCGTGGCGTGGATGGCCGATGAGGACGTTGCCGCCGTGCTGCCCAGCGCGTAGCTGCCCTGCCAGGCGATCCTGGTGTATTCGATGGTCGGCGCGCGCGAGCCCGAGCCCGCCGCCACGCGCTTTTTGAAGAAGTGGTGCTGCACCGTGAAGCGCTGGTTCGCCGCATCCACCGTATGGCTCATGAACGGCGCATAGAGCTTGCGCAGGTCCGCCAGCGCCACCATCAGCACGCCGTCCTGCATGAAGGGCCGGTGATCGAGCTCGTAACGCACCATCGCCTCGGCGTTGTTGTAGCGCAGCGAGGGGTCGAAGGGATAGAAGGTGTCCATGAACACCGTCTGGCGGTGGCGCTCGCGGGTGTTGAACAGCACCGAGTTCTTGTCCCAGGAGTAATCCAGGTAGCCGGTGATCGGGCGGCTGCTTTCCTCCAGTGGCGCGGGTGTCACCGCACAGCCGGCGACAAGGGCGGTTACAAGCAGCACCAAAAAAAATCGTTGCAGCTTGCGGCAAAGCGAAAACCGGTTTTCGAAGCAGCTCATGACAATCCTCCCTGTGCCCGGCGTCAGCGGGTTTGGCTTGGTTTTTTTGTGATGATCAGGCCGCGGTCCCGTTGCATGCTGCATGCTGGATGCTAAACATGCCGAAAGAGTATGCGGATCAGTCGAGTTTCGCGCCCGAGGCCTTGATCACCTTGGCCCATTTGGCAACCTCGGCGCGCAGATAGGCGCCAAACTGCTCCGGACTGTCGCCGACCGGCTCGGCACCCTGGCCTGCAAATTTTTCCCGGGAATCGGCCGACTTCACGGTGCGCACGATCACCGCATTCAGGCTGTTGATGATTTCGCGGGGTGTTCCGGCGGGGGCCAGCACGGCATTCCATGCCGAGGCCTCGAAGCCGGGGAAGCCTGATTCATCGAACGTCGGCAATTCGGGGAAGGTCGCTGCCCGCTTCAGGCTGGCCACTGCAATCGCACGCAGACGCCCGCTTTTCACGTGTGGTGTCGCCGAAGGCATGGTCGAGATCAGCGCCTGCGTGTTGCCGGCGATCAGGTCGACCAGCGCCGGGGCGACACCCTTGTACGGCACATGGATGGTGTCGAATCCGCCGACGCTGGTCTTCAGCAGCTCAGCAGCCAGGTGCGAGGTGCTGCCACCGCCGGAAGAAGCAAAGACCAACTGCCCGGGTTTGGCCTTGGCCAGCGCCACCAGTTGTTTCACCGTTTTCACCGGCAGCGACGGATGCACCACCAGCATGTTGTGAACGGCGGCGATGCGGGTGATCGGAGCGAAGTCACGCAGCGGGTCGTAACCCATTTTCGGGTAGAGACTGACGTTGGTCGAGAACGAGGCCGAAACCACCAGCAGCGTATAGCCGTCGGGGGCAGACTTGGCTGCCAGCTCGTTGCCGATGTTGCTGTTGGCGCCAGGCCTGTTATCCACAGTGAACTGTTGCTTGAAGGCCTCAGTGAGGCCGGGCGAGATCAGGCGGGCCATGATGTCGGTCGAACCACCGGGCGGAAACCCGACGATCATGCGTACGGCTTTCGAAGGATAGGGGGCTTGCGCCGAAACCGTTGTGGCTGACAGCGATGCGCAGGCGGTGAACAGCAGCAGTAGCAGCAGCTTCATCTGTCGTATACCCCGTGGATCTTCGGTCTAGTAAGAGGAGTGTCGCGGTCATTCTCGCATGCCCTGTCTTACAATGAAGCGCTGACATCACTGAAAATGCCGGTCCGATTCCGGCATCTGGAACATGGCCGCCGATCCCCTGCATTTCCTGACCATCACCGAAGCCTCTGCGCTGATTGCCTCGGGCAAGCTCTCACCGCTGGAGTACGTTGACGCGCTGCTGGCTCGGGTCGATGCACTGGATCCCCAGGTCAATGCTTTCATCACCCGCACCGCCGAACTCGCGCGCGGTCAGGCCCAGGCCGCCGAGCGCGAAATCAGCGGCGGAAATTATCGAGGGCCGTTGCACGGCATCCCGTTCGGCCTCAAGGACATTTTCGATACCGCGGGCATCCTGACCACGGGACATTCCAGAATTTGCATCGACAATATCCCGAGGGAAAACGCGACCGCGGTGCAGCGCCTGCTTGACGCCGGCGCCGTGCTGATGGGCAAGCTGGCCACCCATGAATTCGCCAGCGGCGGCCCCTCGCTCGACCTGCCGTGGCCGCCCGCGCGCAATCCCTGGAACACCGCGCACTTCACCGGCAGCTCCAGCTCCGGCTCGGGAGCCGCAGTGGCCGCGGGGTTCGTGCCCGCGGCGCTGGGCACCGACACCGGCGGTTCCATCCGCATCCCGGCCGCGCTGTGCGGCGTTGCCGGCATCAAGCCCACTTACGGCCGCGTCAGCCGCCGCGGTGTCATTCCGAACTCGTACACCTTCGATCATGCCGGACCGCTGGCCTGGACGGTCGAGGACTGCGCCATCCTGTTGCAGGCGATCGCCGGCCACGACCCGCGCGACCCGGCGAGCGCGCGACGGCCGGTGCCCGATTACCGTGCCCGGCTCGATGGCGACATCCGCGGGCTGCGGGTCGGCGTGGTCCGCCACTTCTGGGAAGAGGAGGGTACGACCGACCCTGCCATGGCGTCTGCCATGGAAGCTGTGATTGACGTCCTGCACCGGCTGGGCGCCACGATCGGCGAGGCGCGCATGCGTACGCGCGAGGCCTATAACGACACCAAGATGGTGATCGCGAAAACCGAGATCGTGGTCATCCACGAAAAGGAGTTGCGCGAGCGGCCCCAGGATTACGGCGCCGACTTCATCGGGCGCAACCTGCCCGGCTTCCTGTTCACCGGTGCGGATTACGTGCGCGCACAGCGTGAGCGGCGCAGCATGGTCGGGGAAATGGATGCGCTATATCAGCGTTTTGACGTGCTGCTGACCGCGAGCAGCACGCCGGCGGAGCGGCTCGACAAGCTGGTGGGCTCGGGCTTTTCCCAGAAATGGGAAAAGCCCAATATCTACACGCCGTTCAATGTGACCGGCGGCCCGGCGCTGGTGGTCTGCAATGGCTACACCGCTTCAGGGCTGCCGCTGGCGATGCAGATCGCGGGCCGCCCCTTCGACGAAGAAACCGTGCTGCGCGTTGGCCACGCCTATGAACAAACCACCGGCTGGCGTCAGCGCAGACCGCAGTTGGTGCCAGGCAAACAGGCGCATGTGCTGCAGGAGCCCGCGCCGGAGCCGCTCTCCGGCGCTGCTGTGGACCCGGAAATCCGCATGATCGTCGAAACCGCGATCACGCGTGCCGGCCTGAAACTCGACGAACGCCAGCGCGCGTTGCTCTACCGCGTCGCGCCGCCGGTACTGGCGGCAGTCCATCGCATCCGCCGCGACCGTCCCCGTGGCGACGAACCCGCGAACATTTTCTGTTTTCCCGGCGACGGGGATCAGGACGGCTGAAGCCACGCAGCGGCACGAAGCACCGTACCGAGTGCTGTGGTCAGTGCCGCCCCAAGCTGCGTATGTCGACAGTCAGAACAGGTAATTTCCTCACAGCTCCCGCACCAGCAACTTCCTGAACTTGATCGGCCCGCCGTTGAACTGCAGCCCGATGCGGCCGGTCTGGGTGCTGGCGTAAGGTGTGCTCGACGTCACCACCCCGTTCAGCTTGACCACGATGTCGCTGCCTTTCGCATAGACCTCGTAGGTGTTCCAGCGGCCGCCGGCCTTGTGCACGCCATTGACCGAGGCCACGTTGACCAGACTGCCAGTGGCGTAATTCCTGGCCGGATTCTGGTCCCAGATCTGCACCTCGAAGGCGCCGGAGGCGGTGTTCACCGTCTTGATGTCCGGCGCACGCAGGTAAATGCCGCTGTTGGTGTTGTCCGCCGCCCAGAACTCGGCATAGATCTCGAGGTCGCGGAAATCCTTTTTGGTGATGAGCACGCTGGCGCCGGTGCCCGAAACCAGCTTGTCGGCGACGATGGCGCCGTCTTCGGCGCGCCAGTTGGCGCTGGCGCCCGAGTTCGTCCAGTTGTCCATGCCGTTCGCGCCGTCGATCAGCGCGATCCAGCCCTGGGCCGGTGTCATCTGTGTGCAGCCCCCCAGCGTCAGCACGGCGGCGAGCAGGGTTGCGCCGATGGTCAATATTTTCTTCATTGTGGACTCCTCCCGTTTGAGCAACGGGCACAGCATGAGCGCGCCAAGACCGGACCGTCAAGGGAGGAGACGCGGACACTGCAGCCGGGCGGCTTTGCGCGGTCGGCCGGTGTCGCGCCGGGGCACATCTCGGTTATGATTTCCCCGCAGCACCATTAAAAAAGCCATTCACCGGAGGAGTACGTCATGTCGTTGAGCCTTACGCGCGCAGCGCTGGTCTGCGCCGCCGCACTGTCCGCTTTCGCTGCTGTGCCTGCCATGGCGCAGCAGTTCCCCGTGAAAATCCTGCGCGTGATCAACCCGAATGCCCCCGGTGGCAACAGCGACGTGCTGTTCCGCCTGCTCGCCCCGAAGATGGGCGAGGTGCTGGGCCACCAGCTGGTGATTGATTATCGTCCCGGCGCTGGCGGCAATATCGGCACCGAAATGGTCGCGCGCGCGGCGCCGGACGGCTACACCACGCTGATCGCGGCGGCGAGTTTCCTGTTCAACCCTGCGTTGCTCAAGCAGATTCCCTTCGACGCGGAAAAAGATTTCACTCCGCTCGGTGCCATTGCCGACATTCCGGCCGGGCTGCTGGTGCACCCCTCGCTGCCGGTGAAAACCGTGCAGGACCTCGTAAACCTCGCCAAAAAACGGCCGGGCCAGCTCAATTTCTCCAGCTCCGGCCAGGGCGCTCTGGGCCATCTTTCGGGCGCGCTGTTCAACGCCTCGACCGGCATCAACACCGTGCACATTCCGTACAAGGGCGCGGGCCCGTCCATCGTTGACCTCGTCGCGGGGCATGTGGAGTTTTCCTTCGTCAGCATCCCGGCGGTCGCCGGCCACCTGCAGGCCAACCGCCTGCGCATGATCGCGCAGTGCGGCGAAAAGCGCTTCGTGTCCTTTCCCAACGTGCCGACCATGGTTGAATCCGGCGTCAAGGATTTTGTGGTGACCAGCCCTTTCAGCTACCTCGGCCCCGCCAACATCCCTGCACCCATCGTCAAGCGGCTCAATGACGCGCTGCGTGCCGCGCTGACCGACCCCAAGAATCACCAGGCGATGATCGACAGCGGCGCGCAACCTGTGGGCAACTCGCCTGCCGAGCACGCGGCGATGATCCGCAGCGAAATCGCCAAGTGGAAAAAAGTGGCTGCTGCCGCGGGACTGAAGCCGATGTAGCGCCGGGTGGTTGCTGCCGGCAGGGCCGGCAGTAAACCGATGGCGGCGCAAAGCCTGCAGCGACCCGCAGCGTTCGACTTGGCGTGCATCGCAGGCAGTGCACCGATTCCGCGACGCTATAATCTGTCGAAACATCAAACATAAAACCGCTTCGCAGGCTGCTGCCCGCAAAGCCCTGGGGAGAAAGCGTGGGGGAATTGAGTCCGGCGTCTGCCGTCGTTGTAGGCGTGGTCGTGTTCTTCGCTTTTTTCGTGCGCGGTGTTTCGGGTTTCGGTTCGGCCACCATCGCGATCCCGCTGATGGCCCACGTGGTGCCGCTCAAGCTCGCCGTGCCGCTCTTGCTGGTGCTCGATTTCCTGGCCACGCTCGCCACCATCCGAATTGACCGCGAGCACGTCAACAAGACCGAGGTCAGGCGCCTCATACCCTGGGCGATGATCGGGGTCATCACCGGCGCGCTGCTGCTGGTGCGCTTGCCCCCGGAAATCCTGCTTACCGGCCTGGGAGTGCTGGTCATCATCTTCGGCATACGAACGTTGCTCAAGCCGGTGGGCAACCAGCCGGTATCGCAATGGTGGTCGGTGCCGGCGGGATTCACCGGCGGGTTTTTCGGCGGCATGTTCGGCAGCGGCGCGGCCACGCCATACATGATCTACCTGACCCACCGCCTCGGTGACAAGCGCAACGTCCGCGCCACTTTTTCCGGATTCGCGTTCTTTGACTACGGCTTCCGGTTGATCACCTTCCTGTTCACCGGACTGCTGCTGCAGTGGGCGCTGGGCATAGTGCTTGCCGTGAGCGTGCCGGCGATGGCCGCGGGTCTGTACATCGGCAACCGCATCCATCACCGCATCTCCAACGAGCGCGCTCTCCAGGTCATTGGCGTAATGCTGGTGTTGAGCGGCTTTTCGCTGGTGGTCAAGGTGCTGTGGACGGGGTTGCGCTAATCCATACTTCAGGGGGGGCATGGCGATGAGGCTGCGCGTGGCGATGCTCAACATGGAGCAGGATCACAAGCGCTGGGAAAAGCGGCGCGAACTGATCATCGATCAACTGGCTGCGATCGACCCGGACCTGTTCGCAATGAACGAAGTGTGCATCCCGCTGCAGACCGCTCGCTGGATCCAGCAGGTCATGCGCGAGCGCCATGGCCGCGAATACGCGCTGGTTCAGCAGACGCGGGTCAACGGCCTTTCGGCGGTGGAGGGCGAGGCCCTGCTCACCCGCTTGCCCATCCTCGAAACCGGCAACCTCGACTACCGTACCCGCGACATGGTGGCGCTGGTCGCACGGGTTCGTGCCGGAGACAAGAGCGTGGACGTTTATGTGACCCACCAGTACATGTCACGCGGCGATGATTCGCTGCGGCTGTTCCAGGCACAGCAGCTTTTGGCCTGGATCGACTCTCGCCCCGAGGCCGACGCGCGCATCGTCTGCGGCGATTTTAATGCGTCGCTGCAGGCGCCCTCGGCCGCGCTGATGGCATCGCGCTTTCGCCCCACGCAGACCGCCGACACGGCCTTCACACCGTTGGCCGACGCAGAGGGCAAGGTTTCCCATCCGTACTGGCCGCGCATGGATCGCTGCATCGACTACATCTGGGCTGATGACGCGTTTTCGGTGGCTGCCAGCAGCGTTTGCTTCAACACCGGCAGCCCCGGCGATCCGTCGCTCTATCCTTCGGATCATGCCGGCGTGCGCGCCGACCTCGTGCTCAATTAATTCGCCAGACACGCCGCAAGCGCCCGGGCATCCGGGTGCAGACCGCCTTCCCGAAAGCAGTCTCCCCGGTTTATGCCCGCACCACGCAGCACGTATTTTTCTTCCGTCGTTCAGGGGTGGTTTCTGCAGGCTTTGCTGGATAAAGTGTTACAGTTTCCCGTATGGCGGTGATGTGATGCCGGCCGTACGCAACCAATACGTGGGGATTTGAATGAACAAAACCGGCACTTTCCGTCTTGCGCTGGGCTTGCTGGCGTCAACGAGCCTTCCGGCGCTGGCGCAGACCAGTTACCCCGACCGTCCGATCCGCCTGATCGTGCCTTTTGCCGCGGGCAGCGCGACGGACTCCTCCGCGCGGATCTTCAGCACCCAGCTGTCCACCCAGCTGGGCCAGCAAATCATCGTCGACAATCGTGCTGGCGCGGGCGGCGCGATCGGCATGCAGGCCCTGGTCAAGTCCGCGCCTGACGGCTACACCATCGCCTATGCCGGCGCCGGTCCGCTCGCGATCAACCGCAGCATGTCCGCGAATCTGCCCTACGACGTCGAAAAGGAAGTCCAGGCCATCTCGCAGGCGATCACCTCGCCGTTGCTGCTCGCGGTGTCGCCGACCCTGCCGGTGAAAAGTGTCAAGGACATGATCGCGCTGGCGCGATCGCGTCCCGGCCAGATGTCTTTCGGCTCGGCCGGCAACGGTACCGTCGGCCACCTCGCGGGCGAGTATTTCAAGAGCCTGAGCAAGACCGACATCCTGCATGTGCCGTACAAGGGCGGTGCGCAGGCGGCAATCGACACCATGTCGGGGTTTGTGCAGTTCCTGTTTGATCCGACCAGCAGCCTCGCCCCGCATGTCACCAGCGGCCGGCTGCGCGGCCTGGCCGTGACCGGACCCCGGCGCACCAAAGCCTTTCCCAATGTGCCGACGGTCGCTGAATCCGGGTTGCCCGGCTACGAAGTCACCACCTGGGGCGGCATCATCGGCCCGGCTGGCATCCCGCGACCCATCGTCACCCGCCTCAGTGAAGAGGTGCAGAAGGCGGCCAAGTCGTCCGCGGTCATCGAGCGCTTTTCTGCGCTCGGCACCGACCCTGTCGGCACCACGCCGGAGCAGTTCACCGAGTTCATCCGCAAGGAATACCTGAAGTGGGCTGAAGTCATCAAACGCGCGGGGCTCAAGCAGCAGCCATAACACTGCGCAGTGCGGCGGCGCGGCCACGGGCCGCGCCGTCAGCGGGCGACCTCAGTGCGCCGACACAAAACGGCCCATGCGCACCGCGGTCTGCCCGCGATACAGCCGTTTCGAGGGCATCACCAGCACACAGTGGTCGTACGGGGTGTGCACTTCGCGATCGCCGTCCCAGCCGATCAGCGTGCCGGCCTGCTCGATCACCTCCAGCCCGGTGAACACCCGCGCAAAACGGAAGGTCTCGGCGGTGATCGTCACCGGATGCGTGACCTCCACCGTTTGCTGCGGCAGCGGTGTCTCGGCGAAGCGCAGCGGTCCGCGTTCGGCATCAATCACGCCGCAGCGCGCCAGAAACCGCAGCGTGGTCTCGCGCGCCACCGCCACGGTGCGTTTCGCCCAGTGCTGCCCGCACTCGACCAGCGTCGCGTTTTTCGGACTCGCGGCATCGCTGAAGCCGCCGTAATCGCGCATGCGCCGGCCGGCGGCATGGCCGTGATCACAGACCGCCAGCGCAGGAAAGCCGATCTCGGCGGCGAAGCGGCGGCCCTTGGCCAGCGGCCCCGCCAGCAGCAGCGGATCCGACGGGTGCTGCATCGAATGGATGTCGAGCAGCAGGTCCGCGCTGTCCACCAGCGGGCGGATGGTGCGCGCGCGGCGCAGGTCCGCGCTGTCGCGCGGGCCGTCGAGCACCTCGGTGGTCCACAGCCGGTTGAAATCCTCCTCGACCCAGCGCGAGGTTTCGGGATTGGCGACATCGAAGCGCTCGAAGGCGGCGATGTTGCAGAACACCAGCGTCAGTTTGCCCTGCAGCGGGCGGATGCCGGCGCGGAACAGTTCATCGAGCACGATCGCGCCGCAAATCTCGTTGCCGTGGACCAGCGCGGTGACCATCACATGCGGTCCGGACTTGCCGCTGTCGATCGTGGTGGCGTATTCGATGCCGGTGTTGCCCTTGCGGTAGGGGCTGATGTCGGGCGCGGAGATTTCCACGGTATAGGCGTTGGGATCGGTCATGGTGTGTTTGCAGATTCCTGGAAAAAAAGGACGGTCGTCAGAAAGAGTCTAGCTCAGCGCGGCAGGCCGAATTCGGCGTGGCAGATTTCCGCGAGCAGGGCGACCCCCTGGCTGATTTCCTCGTGGCTGAGATTGGCAAAACACAGCCGCAGCCGGCTTGCGGCGCGTGCCTTGTTCACCGACCACTCCGGCCCGGGATTGATCGCCACACCCGCGGCCTGCGCCAACTGGAACAGCCTGAGCGCATCCACGCCGTCGGGCAGTTTCACCCACAGGAAAATCCCGCCCTGCGGATCATCGAATTCCGCCGCCGCGCCGAAATTCCTGCGCAGGGCTTCCATCAGCGTGACCAGTTTCGCGCGCAGCGCCCGGCGCAGCACCGGCAGATGCTGCGTGAAATGTGCGTTGCAGTATTCGGCCAGCACCATCTGCTCCAGCGCGCCGGAACCGGCATCGGTTTTCAGCGCGAGCATGCGCGACAGCAACGGCCATGGTGCGACGATGTAGCCGACACGCAGCGCCGGCGCGATGGTCTTGGAGAACGAACCGATGTGGATCACGTCACCGCGCCCGCTCAGCGCATGCAGCGCCGGCGGGCGCGCGCCTGACCAGGTGAGGTCGGCATAACAGTCATCCTCGAACACCGGCACGCCGTGATCGGCTGCGAGTTTCAGCAGCGCCGCGCGCCGCTCCGGCGGCAGCACGGTGGCGGTGGGGTTCTGCACCGTGGGGATGGTGTAGATGTATTTGGGGCGTACGCCTTTCGCCTTCAGCGAGACGAGCGCGGCCTCCAGCGCGTCGATGCGCATCCCGTCACGGTCGAGCGGAATACCCACCGGCGTGACGCCCAATCTGAGCAGACGGTTGATTGATCCCTGGTAACAATCCTCTTCGATGATCACCGTGTCGCCGCGCGTGAGCAGGGTGTGGTTCACCAGGTCCAGCGCCTGCAGTGAACCCGAGGTGATCAGAATGTCGTCGGCGCCGCACCTGATGCCGGCATCACGGCCGAGTTTCAGCACCAGAAAATCACGCAGCGCGCGGTAACCCTGCGGCCCGCTGTTCAGGCCATAGGTGGCGAGCGAGCGCCCCTCGCGCCGCAGCACCGCGTCTGCCGCCGCGATCAGCCCGTCCAGCGGCAGCGCATCCGGATCATTGTTGCCGCCGGTGAAGTCGAACTTGACGCGGCCGGTCCAGCGCGCGGCGGGAGGCGGCAGGTTGGCGGGCAACAGCGGTGTGAAATCGAAGGGGGAGGCGGCCATCGGCACCTTTCATCGGGGTTGTTTCTCGCTATCTGGCGTGTGCCGGGATGCTAGAGGCAGATTCCAACCCTTACAAGGGATCACTGCCGCGCAGCACCGGGACATAAACTGTTACAAAAATCGCGCCGGCACGGCCGCTCGCGTCAGGCTGATGGCGCTAGTATTGCCGCTGTGACGGCCGGATTCCGGAGCGCTTTGATGAAACATCTGATCGCGGGATTGCTGATGACGGGCTGGATGACCATGGCCGCGGCCGCGGCGCCACTCGGCGCGGACGACGCCCGGCATCTGCTCAACCGCGCCGGCTTTGGCGCGAGCCTTGCCGAGGTCGAGACTTTTTCGCGGCTCACCCGCGCGCAGGCCACCGAGCGCCTGCTCACGGTGCGCGGTGGCGTGCTGCCGGAACCCGGCTGGGTCAATGAACCTTATTTCCCCCCGGGCCGCTTCGGCACCCTCGACGCCGAGACCCGCACCCGCTTGCAGGCCGAGCGCATCGAGCGCGGTTTCGTATTGCGCGAATGGTGGCTGCGGCAGATGCTGGTCACCCCCGACCCGCTGCGCGAGCGGATGACGCTGTTCTGGCACAACCATTTTGTGTCCGGCCTGCAGAAAGTGCTGTCGCCGCAACTGATGTACCGGCAGAACGTCTTGCTGCGCGAGCAGGCGCTGGGCAACTTCGGCACTCTGCTGCACGCCGTGGCGCGTGATCCCGCGATGCTGCGCTACCTCGACAGCGCCTTCAACCGCAAGGGCCGTCCCAACGAGAATTTCGCGCGCGAGCTGATGGAGCTGTTCACGCTGGGTGAGGGCCATTACACCGAGCAGGACGTGAAGGAAGTGGCGCGCGCCTTCACCGGCTGGAGCCTCAGCCCCGAGGGCGAGTTCATGTTCCGTCCGGCGCTGCACGACGACGGGCCGAAGACCGTGTTCGGCCGCGAAGGCAATTTCACCGGCGAGCAGGTGCTCGACCTGCTGCTCGAACGTCCCGAAACCGCGACGCTGATCGCGCGCAAGCTGTGGCTGGAATTCGTCTCGCCGCAGCCGGCGCCGGCCGAAGTGGCGCGTATTGCCGCCGCGCTGCGCAGCAGCGGCTACGACATCCGCGCCGCGTTGCGCGTGCTGTTCAATTCGGACGCGTTTTATGCGCCGGCGAATCGCGGCGTGCTGGTGAAATCGCCGGTGGATCTGGTGGTGGGCACGCTGCGGCAGTTTGAATTCGAGGTGCCTGACGTGCTGCCTTTCGTGATCGCCACCGCGCAATTCGGCCAGGTGCTGTTCGCGCCGCCCAACGTCAAGGGCTGGCCCGGCGGCGAACTGTGGATCAACGCCACCACGCTGTTGCAGAGGAAGCAGTTGCTCGACACTCTGTTCCAGGACCGCCTCGCGATGGGTGCCGCGGGCATGGGCATGATGGCCGCTGCAACATCCCCCCTGGCACCGGCTGCCGCGCGCCAGGCCCGCGCGCGGCTCGCGCTGGGCCAGTTGCGGTTTGACAGCGCCGCCTGGCTGCAGCGCCTCAACGGCATGCCGCCGGCGCGCGCGCTGCTCGCGGTGGCGCCGGTGCATGCGGTGGCGGGCACGAACGCCGGTCTCGACGAACTGCGCGCGCTGGTGCTCGATCCCGCGTACCAACTCAAATGATCAACAAGGCAATGAGACCGTCATGCGCAACCCGGACCTGATGCCCAACCGCCGCACCTTCCTGTGCGCCGCCGCTGCCGCCGCCGCGGTGAGCTGGCTGCCCTTGCCGGCGTTTGCCGCAGCCGCGCGCGGCGAGCGCCGCCTGCTGGTGCTGATCGAACTCAAGGGCGGCAACGACGGATTCAACACCCTGATTCCCTACGCTGATGCCGAGTACTACCGGCTGCGCCCCGGCATTGCCATCCCGCGCGAGCAGGTGCTGCCGCTCGACGAGCGCGCCGGCCTGCATCCCGAACTGCGGCCGCTGCTCGCGTTGTGGCAGGCGAAGGAACTCGCGCTGGTGCAGAACGTGGGTTACCCGCAGCCCAACCTCTCGCACTTCCGCTCCATCGAAATCTGGGACACCGCCTCGAACAGCAGCGAATACCTCGACGCCGGCTGGCTCACCCGCAGCTTCAGCGCCGCGCCACTGCCGGCGGGCAGCGCCGCCGACGGCGTGGTGGTGGGCGGGGCCGAACTCGGGCCGCTTGCCGGGCGCACTGGCCGCGCGGTGACGCTGGTCAACCCCGAGCAGTTCCTGCGCCAGTCGCGGCTCGCCACACCCGCCAGCGTGGCGGCGGCCAATCCCGCGCTGGCGCATGTGCTGCGCGTGGAGCAGGCGGTGAGCGGCGCGGCTTCAAAGCTGCGCGCCGACCGCAGTTTCAGCACCGCGTTTCCCAGCGGCGGCTTCGGCAATGCCGTGCGCACCGCGGCGCAGGTCGCGGCGGCCAATGCCGGCGTGCCGGTGATCAAGCTCGCGCTGAATGGTTTTGACACGCATGTCGGCCAACTCGCCCGTCAGGCGCGCCTGCTGCAGGAACTGGCCGAAGGCCTGGTCGCCCTCAAAAGCGCCCTCACCGAACTCGGCCTGTGGGATTCCACGCTGGTGATGACCTATGCCGAATTCGGCCGCCGGCCGCAGCAGAATCAGAGCGGCGGCACCGACCACGGTACCGCCAGCGTGCATCTGGTCACCGGCGGGCGCGTGCGTGGCGGTCTCTACGGCGCGCCGCCCGACTTCACCAAACTCGACAACACCGGCAATGTGCAGCACGCGGTGGACTTCCGCACGCTGTACGCCACCGTGCTCGAACGCTGGTGGGGGCTGGATGCGGTGGCGGTGCTGCGCGGGCGGCATGCGCCGCTGGAGCTGATCAGGGTCTGAGCAAGGTCTGACGGTTTTTGCGTGGCGCCTGCTATGCGCGCATCGTCAAGCGTGCAGGAGGCCTTATGGCGCAGGCTGCAGCTGACGTGTTGAGCCCGGCAGCCGCATGAACGGCGCATCGATGGCGCCGACCTTCACGTAAATCAGCGCGCCCTCGGCGGCGTGCCACACCACACGCAACCGGAAATCGTGGTTGAGGTTCATCGTGTAATTCTAAGGGGTGACCTTGCTGCGGGTGTGATGCGAAATAGAGGTGGGCGGAGTTGTTCGTGCGACGTGGCCGGCAACAACGCAAAAGGGGCAGGCTTGACGGTGGCCTCCTTGCGCCAGGCCCCTTTGCCATTCAAGCCTTGAAAAATTCGACCGAATGCGTTTGGTGTTGCTGCAGTGATGTGCTTACGCCCAGACTAAAGATCGCTTACCCGCCCCTGATAAACGACGCTGTATGGCGGGTAAGGCAAAGGAAACTGGCAATGACATGGCCCGCCAAGCGGCCGTGGGGGTTGATGCATGAAAGGCCCGCATGTTCCAGCGACTGTTTGGCACGACTGGCCGCATGATGGCGGTAATACAGGTCCGCCATTTCGGCAATCCTTACCATTACACTTTATGTCGTAAACCGTTTCTTTCCACTGGAGATCATTCACGAATCGGCTATAGGCAATCTTGTATTGCCCCTCTTGATCAAGCTTGGAGGCGCCGGCTTTCAAGTAAGGATCGGTTGTGAAAGCGATCTGAAAAGGGAATGGATCATTGACAATAATATTGTCGCCCTCGTATCCAACAATTAGGGCAACGTGCTCCGACACGCCCGCCGATTTATATCCACTTGGTGAAATGCCTGCAACAACAGGCATTTTTTTATCGATCTGTTGCTTCAATTCTTGAAGTGACAGGGGTTTGGTAATTGGTTGGGTACTGATTCTTGTATCAATACCGCTCATTTTTCTCGCGAATGCGGGGTAGTTTTTCAGCATGTTGTTCATTACCGCCAAGCTGCCGGCTGGTATGACACAGCTGAAGCACAGAGCATCACACTTGGGGTGTAGCAAAGCCACTACGGCGCATTGCTGGTTACCAGCGCAGTTTAGATTGGCTACGCCGTAGTAATCGAAAACCATGGAGCCTACGGCGGCCCAGCACCAAACCGGGGTTTGTTGGTATACCGGGCGAACAGGGAGTTTCACTTCCGTAGAAAAAGCCGGAGTGAAAAACATTAGGCAAAGCAGGAGAAGACCTAATCTACGCATGACATTCCTTCCGTGACAGAATGCACACAGCAGATGCAGTTTAAGGTATTGCTTAGATAAGTGTTCAGCGAGCGTTTTGTTGGATGTGGCGGCAGTTTTTGCGGCGCACAAGTTTTTACCTAGTTTGGCAGGGCAATGAACGGCGCATCAATGGCGCCGACCTTCACATAAATCAACGCGCCCTCGGCGCCGGTATAAGGCGTGTGGCGGCTCCAGCGCGGATTGCGCAGCCAGCTGCCGGCGGGGTATTCGCCGTCCTCGTCGCGGAAAACGCCTTCGAGCACGAGGATCTCCTCGCCGCCGGGGTGCATGTGCATATTGAATTGCGTCTGCGGCGCCCAGCGCACCAGCGCCGTGCTCACGCCCGCGTGCTCATGCAGCGGCAGCACGGTGAGGCCCGGCACCAGCCCGGGGCGGAAGGCGGCGTTGCGGGTATCGATGCGCACGGGCTCCAGGTCATCCGCCGCGAACTGCCACAGTTTCACGAACAGCGTGCAGCCCCCGGCGGAAAACGGCGCATGGCGGCTGCCCGGCGGATTGCGCAGATAGGTGCCGGCCGGGTAATCACCGTGTTCATCCGAGAACACGCCCTCTAGCACCATGATCTCTTCACCGCCGGGATGGCCGTGCGCATCAAAGCGCGAGCCGGCGGCGTAACGCACGATGCTGGTCGCGCGCGCGACTTCACCGCCGACCCGGTCCAGCATGCGCCGGGTTACGCCGGGGAGCGGGGAGGGGGTCCAGGTGGCATCGGCGGCGTGTTGCACGACGCGCAGGCGGAAGTCGTGGTTGAGGTTCATCGGGCCTTGTCCGAATTCCGGAAGGCGGGATCCGGCTCCAGGGCCGCACTGGCGCTGCGCCACACGCTGGCCAGCCAGGGCTGCTGCTCACGCGGCAGGCCCTCGGGCCGGTAGTAGTGCGCCAGCTCGGTAAAACCCGCCGCGGTCATGCGGCCGCGCCAGACCTCAAGATCGTGAAAGACACCGTAGCGCCCGCCGTTCCAGCCGGCATCATTGCGGCCGCGCGGATTGGAGCTGAACAACACGCCGCCGGGTTTCAGCGTGGTCTGAAGCTGGCGCAGCACGCGCGGCAATTCCTGCGCCGGCACATGAAACAGCACGGCATTGGCAAACACGCCGTCAAAATGCCCTGGCGGCAAATCCAGCTGCAGAAAATCCTGCTGCCACACCACGCAGCCGCTGTACGCCCGCGCCATGGCGGCAAACCGCGCGGAACCTTCCACGCCGGTCGCGACATGACCGAGCACCGTGAACGCCTTGAGATCGCGCCCCGGACCACAACCCAGATCCAGGATCCGGTACGGCGGCTCGCCGCTGATGTGCTGCAACAGGGCGGCGATATTCTGGCTGACATCGTGATCGCGCGTGCCCTGCCAGAACGACTCGGCATTCTGGTCGTAATGCTGCAGCGTGACCCTGGTGATGGTTTCCAGGTCTTGTGCGGACAGTTTCATGGGATCAACAGCAGCGCTTTGGCCGTGTGTTAAAAGCTACACTGCCCTGATTCATCAAGGTGAGGCGCAATACATGCAGTGGAAGATACCCGAGAACTCGATTTTTGCAATGCTGATGCGCCGCAGCTGGTGGGTGAGCGCGCTGGCCGCGCTGGTCACCTTTGTGCTGGCGCAGCTCTTTGTGCCCTGGGCCTATGCGCTGTTTTGCGCCTTCCCCTTCATCGTCATCACCCTGGTGGCCGCCTGGCAGCAGGCCTTCGGGCCCAATGGCGCGCGGGTGGCCAAAACGCTGGAGCAAACCCGCAGCCTGTCCTGGGAGGAATTTGCGCAGGCGCTGGAGCGGGGCTACAAGGCCGAGGGTTACACCGTGCGGCGTGTGGACGGCGTGGCCGATCTCGAGCTGGAAAAAATGGGTTACCTGACGCTGGTGAGTGCGCGGCGCTGGAAGGCGGCGCGCACCGGCATTGAGCCGATCAGGGACCTGGCGGCAGAAGGCGAGCAGCGCGAGGCGCGGGAATGCCGCTATGTGGTGGCGGGTGAACTGACGGATCAGGCACGGGCCTTCGCCCGGCAGAAGGGCGTGAGGCTGGTGGAGGGCGCGGAATTGGCGCGGCTGGTTCGCGGATAGACCCTGGGGACGCACACCGGGGATGCACAGCGGAGCGGTTCAAGGGAGCTCTTACCTGCAGGTTGCCCGCAGGGTCGGACCACGCGAAGTAAATGAATCCACTGAATTTCTTGCCTGGAAAGCGGCGTTTTTAATCCTTGGAACGCCACTCTTGAGGCCGAAAACACGCGTCCAAGCATCTCTCGTATCGCGGTTGGCCTGATCCTTGGAGTTGCGTTTTGGCCACCAAAAACACAGCTCTAAGGCTTTCAAACGACCTGAATTTTCACGCTTGGTTTTCTGTATCAACAGCTTGCGGTGGTCCGACCCGGTTTAGCGATTATCAGCGGGTATCGATGATCAGGTCTCGACCGCTTCGGTATGCAGCTTCAAGCCCAGCGCCTTGCAGACTTTCATCACCGTCGCAAAACTCGGGTTGCCGTCCGGCGACAGTGCCTTGTACAGCCCCTCGCGGGTGAGGCCGGTGTCGCGCGCGAGTTGCATCATGCCGCGGGCACGGGCGATATCGCCGAGTGCGCCAACCACCAGCGCCGGATCGCTGCAGATACAGCGCGCACTCCTGCTCGGTTCTCAGGTAAGTCGCTGCGTCATAAGGGCGTGTAGTCAGTTTCTTGGCCATGATGAACTCCTAAAGCATGCGCGCCAGCTTCAGCGCGGTTTTGATGTCCTTGTCCTGCGTCGGTTTGGCGCCGCCCGCCAGCAGGATCACCATCAGCGCGCCGCGCTTGACGAAATAAACCCGATAACCGGGGCCGTAATCAATGCGCATTTCGGAAACCCCTTCACCCACCGGCTTCACATCACCGGGGTTGCCGTAGCGCAGACGGAGAATGCGCGCCTGCACCCGCGTCCTTGCGCGGGCATCGCGCAAGGACGTCAGCCAGCTGGAGAATTCCTGCGTTTCGCGGATTTCGATCACCAGCGCAGTGTAATCCATGGTTTACACTGCGGCAAGCTGCGGAATTGGCTTGATGCGTGACCCGGGTAAAGCAGCCTGATGACTGCAGCTACGCGCGAAGCGCAGCCAGAAACTGCCCGAAGTAAACCAGCCCTTCCGGCCACACGCCGAGTTTTGCATCCGAACCTAGATGGCCATTCATGCCGCCGTCGAAGAACGTTGAGCCCCAGGCCTGCGCGAAGGCCTGTGCACGCTCAAAGCTGACGCGGTCATCATTGCGCCCCGCGACCACCGCGCTGGGGTAGGGCAGGCGCTTCATGATCATGCCGCCGAAACCCTGCAGCGGGCTGACGGTGCCCGGCGGCATCGGCCGGTCGCGATCAGTGGGGGCCACAAAAAACACGCCGGCCACCTTCTTCACGGCCTCGGGTTGTTCGAAGGACCACTTCATCACCAGCGTGGTGCCCGCGCTGTGCGGCACCAGCACCACCGGCTTCGGTGATCGCAGTACGTAATCCGTCAGCGTCGCGGCCCACGTGTCATAGACCGGATGGTCCCAGTCCGCCTGCTGCACCCGCACGAAATCGGGGAAGGCCTGTTCCCAGTGCGTATGCCAGTGATCCGGGCCGGAGCCGTTGAGGCCGGGATGGATCAGTACCGAGAAATCCTTGCGCGTGGGCATGCGGCGGGGCCCGGTCATCGTTTACGGAAAAATCTGCGACATCACGGCCTGGCCGTAAGGGCCGTACGGATTCGCGAGCGTTTCCTTGAGTTCGAAATGGTCATATTCCTGTGCCACGACCAGCCGGGAGGATTTTCCGGAGTCCCGCAGAGCTTTGTCAAAGTCGATGGACTGCCGCTGGAACTCCGGTGTTTCCCGTGTGCCGTACAGCAGCACGATCGGTGCGCCAATGCGTTCAAGGTGGCGCTGCGGGCTCAGCTTGAACTCAAGGTCGTCGTCGAATTTCACGTAAGAACTTCTGGAAGACAGCCTGACCGGGTGCAGGTCGAACATTCCGCTGCACAGGACGGCGCCGCGGATGAAGTTTTCGGGGAGGGCGGGGTCGTAGTCCTTCTGCCAGTCCGTGGTCAGTGCCACGGCGGCCAGGTGAGCGCCGGACGAATGGCCGACGAGGTAGATTCGACTCTGATCCGCGTCCAGTTTCCCGGCATTCCGGTAGACCCAGATCAGCGACCGGCGAACCTGGTCCGCCAGCGTCCTCAGGCTGTCCGCGGCATCCTGCACCCAGGAAAAATCGGGGACGATGAAGTGGGCGCCGGCCTTGACGAACATTTCCGCCGCGAAGGCGTTCTGGCTGGCGAGCCCCCTTCTCCATGCGCCACCGTGGATGAATACGATAATCGGGGCGTTGTGTTCCGCTGCCGGATAGACATCCAGGCCTTCGATAGGGGCATCGCCATAGGCATGTCTTTGCGGTGGCCCGATCCTGGCCCGGACTGCTGCGCTGGCGAGAGACATCCGCGTGCGTACATGTTCCGAATGCGGCGCATAGGCCGACTGGTTATAGACGGCATCCAGCCCGGCCTGATCATAGTGGAGGAATACCAGTTTGCCGGTGGACGGTTGAGGGGTGTGGGTATCGTTTGCAGTCATCGGAGGTCCGGAAGTTTCAGGTGGAAGCGGAATGCGGGGTTGCGGAACGCTGGAATCAATCGATTGCATGCATGCAACAGGGTAAGCCTGCGTCCGGGTCTCGCTCAACCCGGCAGCGGAATGCAGGGCGCGTCGATGGCGCCGACCTTCACATCGATCAGCACGCCCTCCGGCTTGGTGAAGGGCATTTTGCGATCCATGCGTCATAGCCCGGATGGTCCCAGTCTGCCTGCTGCACGCGCACGAAATCGGGGAAGGCCTGTTCCCAGTGGGTGTGCCAGTGATCCGGGCCGGAGTCGTTGAGGCCGGGGTGGATCAGGATGGAGAGGTCTTTGAGGGTGGGCATGCTTAGGAAAGGCTGCTGCTAATGGGGAATGTGATCTATCCCCAATTGTGCGCATTTTTTCAAAAAGAAATCGACCCCGGTTGTGTACCATTTCATAGAAGATATGTACTAAAATCGCAGAATACCTTTTCTAGTCTATGAAATTTACTTATTCCTTTTCATGAGGCTTGTGTTGCCCTGTTTTAGGGGCTTCTATGTGAAGAAGCTGACATTAGGTGCCGCCTGAATGGTATTTCTCAGGCATAGTGAGTTATATCACCCCAGTGACCAGTGATTAATTACATCTAACGTGCTTGAAAAAAGGGGCGTCGATTCGTGTTGGACAAGGTGCACTCAACGGCAAAACTCATAAAGACCTCCGCTTCGATATTGGTGCGACGCAAGGAGCCCACGCCGACCGCTGTTTTTGACACGTATTGGCGATTTGCCACGGAGCGTCAAAATGTCTACTTCCGAAGAATACGGGGTGAACGCGGTCCATGGACGACTGACGCTGTGCTGCGTGAGTACAAATTCACGAATGTGTACCGAGCGGCAGACCGGACCAGCCAATATTTAATTCGAAACGTCATATACAAACAGAAATATGGCCTTCGAGATACAGTACTTCGGATATTGCTTTTCAAGCTCTTCAACAAAATAGAAACTTGGGAGTTGCTTGAGAATACTCTGGGCGATATTTGTGAAAAAACCTTCGATATACATAAAATCGACGTTGTGCTTGAGCGAGCATTGGCAAGCAAAGCGGCAATTTACTCTGCCGCCTACATCATGCCGAGCGGCACGAAGGACATTCGTCAGACACGTAAGCACCGCATGCATCTGCAGCTTCTTACGAATATGCTTAAAGACAATCTTTTTGAGAGATTGGCTAATGTCGAATCGATGGGCGACGCATTCTTGTTGTTATTGTCTTACCCCAGTATAGGGCCATTTTTGGCCTACCAATTTGTCACTGATATCAACTACTCGGATCATTTTTCTTTTAGTGAGATGGAATTTGTCGAGGCGGGACCTGGCGCGCGTGATGGCATCCGAAAATGTTTCTCAGATCTCGGCGAATACAATGAGGCCGATGTCATACGTTGGGTCGCGGACCGGCAAGAGGTCGAGCTCAAGATGCGTGATCTTGTTTTTAGGTCCTTATGGGGAAGGTCACTCCAACTAATTGACTGTCAGAATATTTTTTGCGAAATCAGCAAGTATGCGCGCGTCGCGCATCCCGAAGTGCTCGGGTGCAGCGGTAGAGTCCGAATAAAGCAACGCTTTTCTCCACAACAACCATCTCCGCCGGCATGGTTCCCGCCAAAATGGGAATTGAATACTTCTGATGTGCCTCCAGCCCTTATCCTGATGCCGACCCGTCGCGGGTGAACGTCAGCGAGCGTGTTTCTGCATCAAGTTTTAACCAGCCGCCATTGTTCGCGCGTAACTCGCGGAATGCTTTGAATCCTATGAGAATTGCGTGTTGCCATTCCCAAAGTCCACAGCGTTCAACCTCTAGTCCGCGCACCATGCGCTGCACCACTCTCAAAATTCCGTGATCAATCCGATCAAGCCCCTTGAGCATTGAGTGATCTCGGGCATAGTCAAAGACTGTCTGCGATACAGCCTCTTCGATGATCGCGGCACGCGCGCCATCTTGAACCTCGTCAATTTTTGGATCCTTTTTTCGCTTGCAGCGGAACGTCGCTCGTATGACTGGAGACCAGCCTAAGGCTGCTGCATATGCAAAGTGGAATGCGTCGTGAAATCGATAGCCATCGTCTTTGGCGGCATTGTCAGTCAGGCGGTCACCAATGTTGAGTTCATTGACGCGCAAGACAACCTCCACTCGATCCTGACTGCGAATTCTCTGTAGGAATTGCACCGACATTTTGCGTGGTAATTGTTCGTAGTCCGGAAATTTTCCATCGCGGCACGGTGCTGGTCGAATCTTATCTGGGCCAAACATACCTCGAACTTTTCGGATGTTGTAGGTAAGCAGCTTGTTTAAATCCAGCTTTTCGTGCTGCAAAGCAACCAACGTAGTGCGTACCGCCCGGCGCAAAGTGGTAACTAAAAGCACGCGATCTTTTCCCTTTGGCTCGAACCCAGTACGACTTAGTATTCGAACGAGCTCAGAGAAAGCTCCAACAAGATCATAGACGTATGCATACGGCTGCTGCACGCGGCCAATTTTTATTGGCTTACCTGCAAGCTCCTCAAGAGAGAGGCCCGTACGCGAAGCGATTGCGGCCAGATACCAAAGTACGTCACCAAACTCTTCGGCGACATTCCCCAAACCTTCAGTGTAAGCAGTGCCATCGCGCAGTGTTTTCTTCAATTCTGTGAATACAGAGCCGAGTTCACCTACTACGCCGAAGATTGGTACGTTACGTCCTCTGGGGCTTTTCCAGTCGATTTTCGCAGTAGCATAAGCCTTATTTTGGTATTCGCTCAGATTCATGCGGCCACCTCACCGGTTTCCGTGGCAGCCATACATTGCTCACAACTTTCAATTAACTTTGGTAAAGCGGCAGGGTTCCAGGGTACTTTTTGAACCTTTTTGTCCTCCAGAACCGCAAGGGTTGCGTGGCAAACCAATGGCCCAACGGGCACACCGATTTCACGCGCAATACAGCTTTGCAAGCGAGCAAGACCGAGCAGGTTACCTAGCGCCTTCTGTACAAACCATTGATAACGATACAGAGCTGTAAGATAAAGTTCGCGATTGGGTCCAAGCTTAAAACTCAGATGACTTAAGCACTGTCCTGCAACGGCGTTATTGCGATCGACATCGGCTTCGTAAAGTTTTAGATCAAGAGGCTCATCCATCGGGTCACCCTGCAGTGCGAGCTGTTTCCGTAGTTTTGCGATCAGGAACTCTAGTGGCTTGAATGTCGAGCCGTCTGAACATTTTCGCTCAGTAATTCGTAGGGCGTAGGTGCCCCAGCGATTCGCCGGCTCTGGCTTAATGACGGGATACACTGTGGTTGGGTAAGCCAGCACTGCATCGAGTCCGCCGCGTGCATATTCTGTAGCCGGAAAAATAGTTTCTGCCACTGTATGGTTAGGCTGGCATCCGTGCGCACGCAGAAAATCGTCAACCTGTTTTTCAATTGCACGAGATGCTGTTGTTGCTGAGCTTGGCTGCTGGATTTCAAGAATTAAATTGTAAATTCGATCCCCCTTATCAAGGAGGACTCGCGCTGCTTGGAGCCAAGCCCCTGCTCGCGTTGCATCAGATAGCGGCGTCATCAAGCAACTCCTCTAAGGTTTTACACAAGGTTCCGTCGTGCAAAAATTGATCAATTTGTCTGCTAGATAACGTACTGGTAGCCATCCATACCCCATTAGCCCCCATCCTTCTCCCCAGCTATTTCGAACAAGTAAAAACTCTTCACCGCTAGCGTCAACACTAAGACCAACAGCCAGTACTGCATGACCACCAAACCCAGGGCCGGCAGGTGAAACTCTGTACAACGGTCCTTGAACATCCCAGAATCCTGAGGATAATCTGATCCCCAAAATCACTGGTTTTCCGGATTTAACTTGAGTGACAATTGCTGGCACTTGCAGTGTCAAATCAAGCGTTAAATTTGCGCACCAAACTGTTGTCACCGCGGGAGGAAGCCACGGATTCGGCATGATCATTTGGTATGGCCACTCATCTTCGTGGGGCTGCCCCCAATCGCGCAATGCTGTCTGCACGGCGTGGAAGGTCAAGCCTTTTGTCACGTCGTTTCCCGCCATATATTTCGCTGCTTGAAAGAGTAGGTACTCAGCAGATAAGGGGTGATCGAGATTATGCGCATGCATATTGGCGTCACTAGATGCACAGGCCATACAGGAACCGCGGTTACCTTGGTCCCGAACATATTTCCATTTGCCCCTGAGATCAATTAGAACGCTCAGGTCCGCTGGCTTCGGCATTGTCATGCAGCGATCAAGCGATCCCAGCTTGGCAAACCTTCGGGCTGGCTTCCAATCATCGCCAAGTCGATCTCGAAGATGCTGTGCGCTTCGTCGGCTTTTGACCAAGGACGGCGCTCTTCTAGTCGAATATGGCCTTGCGCTGCGCCGTGAGCCACGACTCGACGAGTTACCGGGCCACCGATTGCCCCATCAACCAAGTCGTGACGATCATCAATGTCTATCAGAAGTCCGACTGTAGTAATCGGTGCTATGTCCCAGATATAGCCGCTGCTGACATGTTCCTCGAGCGTCAAAACTAGCAAATCGTCCGGATTTCCTAGCACATGCACACCGCGGTCGTGCTCAGAAAGCAGCCAGACGTCTCGTCGCCAAGACTCTGGTTGGAAGTCCGGGATAGCTCGCTGCTTGCATGTTTTTGGTGGTGTGCTCACAAGCGCATTCACTGTGGCACGATCAATAAGATTGTTCGACAAAAGAGCCCAGCAAGTTGCCGCATAGCTGGCACCCAGACGCAAAGATAATTGGTATACCGTATCCGGGTTCTTGAGCTCGCTCTTGCCCCAATGATGCCGCTTCGCATGAGCGACAATTAGCCATTTCGGGAGGAGAAATTCAGCAGCGAATGAGTCCGCCTCTAATTCCTGATTATCGTAATTTCCAGGATCGCCCCTTCCAACGTAGCCCACATCAGTGTCAAGGCTTGCGGCCATATGGTGAAGGACATGGTGTCCTAGTTCATGAGCGGCAGTAAATCGCTGTACGTGTAAATCTCGTTGTGTAGTAATCAAGACACCGGGTGTTCCGGCACCTGGCAGATACGCACCTAGCAGAGAGTTCAGAGGGCGAAACAGCAGCGTAAGTCCAAGTTCCCGCATCACGTCCATAACGTCCACGGGGCGATCGCCAGCGGCAAGCCGCTTTCGCAACCCTAGTCCCGTATGCAATTCAGCAGCGCGACTAGCGCCGCTCAAAATAGCATCACGTCGGCTCGTCATTCCGTACTTTCGATTGTGATCGTTGGGCAAGAAACTCACTGAAGCGAAGCAGTTCAGTCCGATCCTCAGTCGATAACGCCGAAGCTTGTTTAGCTAGAACTGCGACATCGCCGAAAAGAGGTGTAGCGGCTTCCTCTCCAGTGAAAAACCCCACTGGGCGCTGATACATCTTCGCCAACGTTTTGAGTTCCACCGAATCCACTCTGCGTTGCCCACTTTCTAGCAACGATACGGCGGAACGAGGAACATTCAATGCTTCGGCAACTTCCTGCTGCGATAGTCCAAGGTATTCACGCACTTCCTTGAGGCGCAATGCCAATTGAGTTCGTTCGTCAATCATGGAGGCCTCCTATACTGTGACTGCTGTTTTTGAAGGTTTTGCAGACGCGGGCTGTGGTGAACCTGCGACGCAATCTTTTTTCATATTTGCAACGACATCGTTGATTGCCGCTTCGACACTTTCGTATCCACCCTTGCGGACCCAGGAGGGCTCAAGTCGACGCCCCAGCAGTTCTTGCACAATGGGAGATAGCTTGCACACCGTCTTAGAGTCGACGGTTGGCAGATTCCATAGATCGGAACCTGGATCTTCGCCTAGTTCCGGTAAGGCACAGTCTTGGAGTTCATTCTCCAAACCAGAGGTCAGGCGCTTGATCAGTGTCGGTAGAAGTTGTTCGAATTGATCGGCTGTTAGCATCGATTTTGAGGTTGCCATTCTGAACCCTTTCGTCTGCTTTCCAGACATACAATACCTTATTATGTCTGATAATCAAACAATATTTTCAGTGATGTTCCCTTACCGATCTAGCAATGCATAAACAATAGTTACCCCAAATGAATTAAGTGCATGAATATTAATAAGATTTTGAATTGCAGTGAGTCGTGGTCGTGATGAGCCGACAGTTTGGATTGCGAGAGTATTCGCGAATTTTCCACATTTAAGCCTTACGTCGAGGAAATCCAGCGACGTATCAAGCGTGATTGGAAATTGGCATTTGAATACGGCTTCTTTTGCGCTGAAAGCCAAGCCTTCGGCCGTGCTTCCTAGGGCTTCCCAGCCTGCACGACTAACTACTTGCAATTCTCGCGTAGTTACGACCGTTGTTGAAATCGCTGCGCCCAGTGGCCGCCCGTCTTCGATATCGACTCCAACGGAAGTGAAATGAGACGAACGGGCAAGTAGTACTGCAATGTGTTTATGGCTGTGGCTCAGGCTACCGCAAAATCCTTGAGGCCAAGCGGGGGCTCCGTATTTCGTTTGAAGAATTGGCGCTGGCTCCATTCCGAAGAGTTGGAGCGCAAGGCGTGCAGTACTGCGCCCAGCCATTAATTCGCGTAGTCTCGCTTTAGTAACATTGTGGGTGAGTACGGCTTCTGCTGGAAAAAGAGAGTCTTGACATCGATCAAGCAGATCAACGACCAACAGTGCTTCTGCGGTCAAATGCGTAATCGATGGCCAAGCGGTGGCCATTAGGGTTCGCCCGAAACTGCCAAAAACATATTCTCATTAGTAATTTGCGATCGCTTAAGGATCCCGGTCTGCATTTTTAGCCAATTCAAATTGGTGCTCGTTTCGGCACTTTTATTGTCAACCATTCGCCTCATTTCTTCCGTTTGCGGCCCCCCCAACCCCTTCCTCCCAAACACCATATATTCCGCACTGATCACCTCGCGGAATTCCGCTTCCGTCAGCGGCAGTTTGTCCTTCGCCTGTTCCTCGTAAATCCGTTGCGCTTCGCTGTAGGGGATTTCGTGGATCTTCAGGCCCTTGCCGCGGCCGTAGTCCGTCAGCTTGCTCGCGAAATGGTGGCCGGTGCGGAAGGGCACTTCGGCTTTCTGTAGCAGGGCGTCGGCAATTTCGGTGGTGGTGGAGTAATCGGCGTTCACTTCTTCCAGCGCGCGCGCCTTGTTGACCACCACCGCATCGACCACGCTACCGAAGAGTTTGAACACGGTCAGCGCGCGGGCATAGGGCACCGGGTCATACATGCGGTAATCGAACATGCCGGTGCGGTTGTTGTGCGAGACGCATTTCACTCAACAGGATGCTGGACTGCGCGCGCAGCTGTTCGAGGGCGGCGGGGTTGCGCTTCTGCGGCATGATGCTGCTGGTGCCGGTGAGTTCGCCGCTGCCAAGCATGAACCACGGTGTGGGGTTGGCGTACTGGGTGTGCAGGTCCTGCGCGAACATGCCGGTCTGCACCGCGGTCATTGCATAGGCATTGGCGACATCGAGTGCGCTGTCGATGGGTGCGAGGTGGTTGGCGTCGTAGGCGTTTTCGACCAGGCCGTCAAAACCCAGCAGCTCCGCCAGGCGGTGCCGGTCGAGCGGGAAGCTGGAGGTCGCCAGCGCTGCCGTGCCCAGCGGGCATTTATTCACCCGCGTCCAGGCCTGCTGCAGACGCTCGGTCGCGCGAGCGAGGGCGGATTCAAAGGCCAGCAGGTAATGCGCAAACGTCGTCGGTTGCGCCTGCACGCCGTGGGTGTAGGCGGGGATGATGGTTTCGATATGTTCTTCCGCGCGCTTGAGCAGTTTCTCGATGGTGTGCAGCAGGCCGTCGCGCAGGTTCATCCGCGCAATGGTCGAGGCCAGGTCCTGCCGGCTGCGGCCGGTGTGCAGCCGCGAGGCTTCCTGTCCGGCGACGGCGATCAGGCGGGGTTCGTAGTCCAGATAGTCCGCTGAAGTACGCTTCTCACCCGTGCGTTCGTTTTCGATGACCTGCGCGATGCCCCTGGCGATGCGCTTGGCCACATCCTTCGGCACGATGCCGGTCTCGGCGAGCATGACGATGCAGGCCTTGTTGATTTCATCCAGCCATTCAATCGAACGGCCGCCGCCGCGGAAGGTGGCGTTGATGTCGAGGGTGTGTGCGCTGTCGCTCATAAATTACTCAATTAAATCAATTAGTTATAGTTGTATTGAGGCAAATCGCCCGATGTCGGTCGGGTGCTGCAGGGATTGTAAACGCGCAAGGCGCCGCCCCGGCAAGGGCGGCGCCTTGCGCGTTGGGGGTGCTGGAGGCGCGGGGTGTTACAGCGGACGGCTGGGGTTGCAGTCCGTGCTGTAGGCGCCGAGGAGGTCCTTCTCGATGTCGGCGCGTTGTCCGGCATCGTCGTGCAGGTGCACGCACAGGCAGTTGGCGCCGAATTCCATGTAACGCTCGGGCAGCTTGCTGTCGTTGAAGGTGCTGGCGAGGTTGTCGGTCTGGCCGATGAAAATGGGGTTGTGGCGGGGCCGCAGGTGCGCGCCCTTGATCACCCGGCGTTCGGTCACGAAATAAACGCCGCCCATCGGTTTGAACAGGGTGTCGAGCGACCACACCATGAATGAATACTGGCGGCCGGAACTGCCGGTAAATAGGATGCTGCCTTTTCTCATGGCGGGTGCGGGGCCTCAGGAATCGAATTCGCGCTGGGCGGCATCGGTGGTGTCTGCCGCGCGGGTCCACTCGGCGGGGCTGATCTGCCCCGCCTCATGCGAGTGCATCAGCGCGGCAAGCAGGTTCAGGTGTTCGCGGTCGAAGGCGGCCACTTCGGCACGCCGGAACGAGGCGCCGCGCCCGACGAAGGCGCCGAGGATGCGTGTGAGCAGCCGCGCCTGGATCAGCGCGGGATTGCGCTGCACCGCCTGCACCGCTTCATCGAGCGGGTTGGCGGCGCGGGGTTCGGCAGGCTGGCGGGTGGCGTTGCGCAGTTCGTCCATGAACATGCGGAACGACAGGATTTCCACCGAGGTGCGCGGTTCGGTGAGCGTATCGGGAGCCGTGGTCATCACGCCTCAGATGCCGAAGCGCCTGGACACCATGTCGCCCGCCACCACGCAGGCGGCGGCCACGAGCATGGCGATGACCAGCGAGAAAATCGAGATGTGGCCTTCAATCACCGCCGCGTTGCTGAGCAGCGGCGCGAGCGAATCGCCGCCGAGCAGGGCGCCGACCGCGCCGATGACCATGGCGACGGCATTGCCGCGCTGCTGGTTGAAATCGAAAAAGTGCGCGCCGGCCCAGCCGACGATGGCGCCGGCCAGGAGCCAGAGGGTGATGTTCATGGTGTTCTCCAGAGATGCAGCGTGCGCCGGTGAGGGGGAATAGTGCGAGCCCGTGCAGGTTGCACCCCGGCGTTGGAGCGGCAGGCCAGCCCAGTATGGGGCCGCGGTCCGGCCTTGTCCGATTTATCAGGCGTGGCCGTTGGTGCTGCGTGGTCCGGTGTGCCCAATCCCGGCCTGTACGTCATGAATTCATGGGCTTATGCGCGACCGCATGGCGGAACGGATGGGGCCGGGCAATTGCGTATGTGAACCGGGGCTGTCAACATCATTGCCATCTGCCAACAAGCCGCGCATTGAACGCGGCGTTTACCGCGAGGAGCCTGCATGACCGCTAAGCGCCCCAACATCATCCTGATCACCTCCGACCAGCAGCGCGCCGACTGCAACGGTTTTGAGAATCCGGACATCAAGACCCCGCACCTCGACTGGCTGGCGCGTGACGGCACGCGTTTTAATGCCTGCATGACGCCCAATCTGGTGTGCCAGCCTTCGCGCGCCTCGATGCTCACCGGGCTGCTGCCGCTGACGCATGGCGTGTGGGACAACGGCGTTGATCTTAATCCCAAGGTGGGCGGTGCGGGTTTTGCCGGCACGCTGGCGAAGAACGGCTACAAGACCGCGTTCATCGGCAAGGCGCATTTCGCCACCAAGGCGACGTTTGCGCCCACCGGCACACCGGAGTGCAACAAGAGCCAGGATAAATACGGCCCTGACTGGTTTGGCCCGTACATGGGCTTTGAGCATGTCGAGCTGTCGGTGCTGGGCCATACCCACCGCACACGGCCGATGGACCGGCCGCCGATGGGGCATTACGAGCGCTGGTTTGTCGGGCGCGGCAAGGATGAAGAAGGCTACAAGCTGTGGGCGCAATCGACGCGCCCCGAAACCGGCGCCGCGCAGACCTGGAGCTCGGCGCTGCCGGTGGCCTGGCACAGCAGCACCTGGACCGCCGACCGTGCGATGGATCACCTGAGCCATCACGATCAAAGCAAACCGCTGGCGATGTGGATTTCGTTTCCCGATCCGCATCATCCCTTTGACTGTCCGGAACCCTGGAGCGGGCTGTATGACCCGAAGAGCGTGAAGCTGCCCGCGCACCGCACGATGGATTTCGAGCGGCGGCCGTGGTGGCACAAGGCGCAGCTTGAGGGCACGCCGCAGCTCGCCGATCCGGAGATGCGCAAGTTCCGCGCAGAAGGCTCGCGCACGCCGGTGCAGACCGATGCCCAGCTCGCCGAGATGACCGCCAACTACTACGGCATGATTTCGCTGATCGACCACAACGTCGGCCGCATCCTCGACAGGATCAACGACCTCGGCATGGCCGACAACACGCTGATCATCTACACCACCGATCACGGCGACATGCTCGGCCACCACGGCCTGTACCTCAAAGGCCCGACGCCCTATGAAGACTTGATGCGGGTGACCATGGTCGCGCGCGGCCCCGGTGTCGCCGCCGGCCGTGTGGTGAAAGAGCCGGTATCGACACTCGACCTCGCGGCCACCTTTTATGACGCAGCCGGTGTGCAGGCGCCGCATGCGCTGCAGGGCCGCAGCCTGAAGCCGCTGCTCGCGGGCCAGGATGCGCCGCGTGATGCGGCATGGATGGAATGGCATGTGCATCCCTCGCGCTGCGGTGTGGGTTTGCAGTTGCGCACGGTACGTACAAAGCGCTGGAAGTGCACCTTCGAACTGGCCTCGGGCGCCGGCGAGATGTACGACCTCGAGAATGATCCGAAGGAAATGAACAACCTGTTCGACGATCCGGGCTATGCCAAGGTGCGCAAGGAAATGGAAGAGCTGATGCGCGCGCGGCCGGGCAAGGTGTCGGACAAACTGGCAGAGCCGATTGGGATGGCTTGATATTTTTGTTTTGAGGCTTGTGCTGTTGCCCCTCACCCTAGCCCTGCTTCGCTTCAAGTGTGCCCTTGTCTCCCCGCAAGCGGGGCGAGGGAAACAAATCAAGTAGTTTGTAAGCCAAAGCAAACCAAAAAATATAAAGCAGCAGCAGTAAACCCGGCATTCCCCTGAGGAGGTGGACCATGCAAAGACTGATCAGCGGCATCCTGATGATGTTGTTATGCGCGGCAGCCTGGGCCCAGCCCTGGCCGCAGCGGCCGGTGCGGGTGCTGGTGGGCTTCGCGCCCGGCGGCACTTCGGATGTGACGGCGCGGCTCACCGCAGAAGTGGTGGCCAAGGAACTCGGCCAGCAGGTCATCGTCGAGAACCGGCCCGGTGGCGCCGGCAGCGTCGCGATCGAAGCGTTGATCCGCGCGCCGAAGGACGGCTACACCGTGGTGGTCAATTCCGATTCGTCCTATTACCAGCCGGTGCTGACGCCGTCGCTGTCGTATCGCGCCGAGCGCGACCTGCAGCCGGTGACGATCCTCACCAACCAGCCCATCGTCATCGCCGTGCATCCGGCGCCACGCTGGAATTCGATTGCCGACCTGCTCAAGGCGGCGAAGGCGCGGCCGGGGCAGATTTCCTATGCGCTGTCCTCCGCCACCGGCACGCAGGCGGTGGCCGCGGGCGTGTTCTTCCAGGGCGTGGGTGTGAAGATGATCGGCGTGCCGTACAAGGGCGGTGGCCAGGCGGTGGTGGATCTGGTCAGCGGCCATGTGCCGGTGGCGGTGCTCGGCTCGGCGCCGCTGATGCCGCATGTGAAGTCGGGCCGCATCAAGCTGCTCGCGGTGACTTCGGGCCAGCGCTCGAAAGCCCTGCCCGAGGTGCCGACACTGGCCGAGATGGGCTACAAGTTCATGGACATCTCGCAGTGGTTCGGCGCGGTGCTGCCGATGGGCACGCCGCCGGAGATCGTCAGCCGGCTGTCGGCGGCCTATAACAAGTCGCTCGCCGATCCGCGCATCCAGCAGCGCCTGTTCGATGCCGCGCTCGAAAGTGTGGGCGGCACGCCGGAAGACATGGCGAAGCGGATGGCGGCTGAAATGAAGCTGTGGAGCCGTGCCGCGAAAGAGGCGGGGCTGGGGCAGTAAGTCAAATCAGGCCCACGGCGCCGGCATCACTGACGCCGGCGCCGTCGCCTGCTAGCTGCGCCAGTTGCGGTAGAGCGGTATCACGCCGAACGACACCACGAGTATCGCGATCACGAATGCCGAGTCGTAGGTCAGCGACAGCCCGCCGAGGTTGTGCATCACGAGCCCCGCGAGCGCGCTCGCCAGCACAGCGGTCAGACCGAGCGCGGACAGGCCGCGCATCCACGGCGACTCGGACAGGATTTCGGGCACCGGACCCTGGGCAAGCTGCCACAGCAGCCAGACCGCCAGTGCCCCTACAAATCCCAATACGTAGCCTGCGGAAACTTCATAGATCGTGGCCCACGGCGATTCGCTGTCGTTCTTCGCCATCAGCATGTCATGGGAATAATCGACCACGCCAAACATGAGCAGCCAGGACAACAAGCCGGTGAGTCCCAGCACGGACTGCCAGTCAGATGCAGGTTTCTGCTGTTGCGCCATCTCTCCCCCCCCTGTTTTGATTGTGGAAACAGTTTCTGCTGCCTTGAGACTGAATGCAGCGTCCGCAGTTCCCGCGGCCGCGTTTGCGATTCGGGCCGCCTGAAAATCTCAAGCCGCTGCGCCGGCGCTCGCGGCGGAGCTGGAGCAGCCATAAAAATTATTCAATAAAAACAAATACTTATTGATTAACGCCCAGTCCAGGTTTTTCCACCGCGCGCTTCTCTTCATCAAATGTCTGGCGGATCGACTTCGCATACTCGTCGCCGGTCATGTAGAAGCGCGACATGCCGGCGCGGTCCGGCGCCTTCGGGAACACCGGATCGTCCACCGCGCGGCGGATCGCCTTGTGCAGTACTTTTGCCGCCGGGGGCCGAGGTGTTTCGGCGCGCCGATGCCGTAGAGCTCTTTCAGCGTCGGCACTTCGGGCACGCGGGATGGTCCTGCGCGATGGCGGGGCTGTTGACGAAGGCGACAAGCAATACCAGCAATACACGAAGTGTGTGCGTCATGATGGCTGCTCCCGGCGGGTGTGCAGCGTGTTATGGGCGCACTGCGCCGGGAGTCGCGGCGCAAGGCAGCCGCCGCCGCGAAGACAGCGCTGCTCAGTCGGCGGTAATGCCCGCGGCCTTTACCACCTGGCCCCATTTCGCGATCTCGGCGCGGATATGTGCGCCGAACTGCTCGGGGGTGTTGCCAACGGCCTCGGAGCCGTCGCCGGCGAGGCGCTCGGCCACGGCGGGCAGGCGCAGGATGGCGGCGATCTCGCTGTTGAGGCGGTTGATGATTTCGGGCGGGGTTCTGGCGGGGGCGACCACACCGTACCAGCCGGTGACTTCATAGCCGGGGAAGCCGGACTCGGCGACGGTGGGCACGTTGGGCGCGACCTGCGCGCGTTTCGGCGAGGACACCGCGAGCGCGCGCAGCCGGCCGGCATTGACCTGGGGCAGGCCCGAGACCACGGTGGAATAGAGCAGCGTGATGTGGCCGCCGACGATGTCGGTCATCGCCGCGCCGATGCTCTTGTACGGCACGTGCACCATGTTGATCCTGGCGATGGTCTTCAGCTGTTCGAAGCCGAGGTGGCCGAGCGTGCCCGCACCCGAGGAGGCGAAGTTGATCTGGCCCGGCCGCGCGCGCGCCAGCGCCACCAGTTCCTTCACGCCTCTGGCCGGCAGCGAGGGATGCGCGAGCATCACATAGGGTTGCGCGGTGGCCATGGTCACCGGCGCGAAATCGTTGACGCTGTCGTAGGGCAGGCTTTTGCGCAGGCTGGGATTGACGGTGTGGGTCGCGCTGATGATGAGGATGGTGTAGCCGTCGGGCGCGGATTTCACCAGCAGCTCGGCGCCGATGACGCCACCCGCGCCGGTGCGGTTCTCGTGCACCACCGGCTGGCCGAAGCGCTCGGCGAGCCGCGTGCCGATCAGCCGCGCCACGGTGTCGGTGGCCGAGCCCGCGGACTGCGGGATGATGAAGCGCACCGCGCGGTTGGGATAGTTTTGCGCGTGGGCGCTGCCGAGGCTGGCGAGAACGAGGACTGCGGCGATGGCGTGGCGGATCGGCTGCATGGTGGTTCCTCCCGGAGATGCTGCGTTGTTGTTGTGGTCTGCTGTTTCCCCTGCGCTGGTTCAGTATTGCGGGCCCGGCCTGTCGCGGCCGGTGCCCCGCGATCACTCCGGCTTGATGCCCGCGGCCTTGATCACGCCCGCCCACTTGGCCGCTTCCACCTGGATCAGCTTGCGGAATTCTTCCGGCGTGCTGCCGATGAGGTCGGTGCCCTGGCCGGACATGCGCTGCTTGACGTCGGCCTGCTGGGTGATCTTGACCATCTCGGCATGCAGCAGCTTGATGATCGGCGCCGGTGTCTTCGCCGGGGCGACGATGCCGTGCCAGGAGGTGGATTGGTAGTTGGGGAAGCCGCTTTCGGCGATGGTCGGGATCTGCGGCGCGGCGCCCGAGCGCTTCGCGCTGGTGACACCGAGCCCGCGCAGGCGGCCCTGGTTGACGAAGGGCAGCGCCGGCAGCAGGTTGATGAACATCATCTGCACCTGGCCGGAGAGCACGTCGTTCTGGCCCACGCCGCTGCCCTTGTACGGGATGTGCACGATGTCGATGCCGGCGAGCGACTTGAACAGCTCGCCGGAAAAATGGTTGCCGGTGCCGACGCCGCCGGAGGCGAAGTTGAGCTTGCCGGGCTGCGCCTTGGCGAGTGCGACGAGTTCCTTGACGTTGTTCGCCGGCACCTTCGGGTTGACCACCAGCAGGTACGGCGTTTCGGTCATCAGCGAGATCGGCGCGAAATCGCGCAGCGGATCGTAGGGCAGATTTTTGTAGAGGCCGGGGTTGATCGACATCGTGCCCACGGTGGCCTGCAGCAGCGTGTAGCCGTCGGGCGCGGCGAGCTTGGCGATCTCGCAGGCAATGTTGCCGGCGGCACCGCCGCGGTTGTCCACCACCACCTGCTGGCCCAGTGATTCGCCGAGCTTCTGCGCAATCATGCGGCCGACGATGTCGCTGGGGCCGCCGGGCGGGAAGGGCAGCATCAACCGGATCGGGCGGTCGGGATAAGCAGCGAGCGCGGGTGCGGACAGCAGGGCAGCGAACAGGGCGGCGGCGCGCAGCGGATGGGGCATGGTGACCTCCTCGGGGTTTTTCGTTGTTATCGCGGATTATTCTAGACCTCGTGCATGACACGCTTGCGTGACAATCCGCATGATGAATCAACGATTTAGCTGATCCGGGCAGTAGGGTCTTGCTTCAATTCAATATTTCCAATAACATGGAAATATGAATGAACAAGACGTCGTCCGAGCCCTCGCCGCACTGGCCCAGCCCAACCGCCTGCAGGTATTCCGCGCGCTCGTGGTAGTGGGCCCCGCGGGCATGACCCCCGGCGCGCTGGCGGAACAGTTCGAGTTGCCGGCAGCCACGCTGTCCTTCCACCTGAAAGAGCTGATGAACGCCGGCCTGATCACGCAACAGCGCGCCGGCCGCAACCTGATCTACCGCGCCGAGTTCGCGCGCATGAACGGCCTGCTCGGCTATCTCACCGACAACTGCTGCCAGGGTGAGGCCTGTCTCGAAACCGCTGCAACAGCCTGCGCCTGCTGAAAGGAAAAACCATGAAACGATTCCATGTGCATCTGCATGTCGCGGACCTGTCCGCGAGTGTGGCTTTCTACTCGAAACTGTTCGGTGCCGAACCGGCGCGCCACGAAAGCGATTACGCGAAGTGGATGCTGGAAGACCCGCGCGTCAACTTCGCGGTGTCCACCCGCGGCGGCGGTGCGCCCGGCCTCGATCATCTCGGTTTCCAGGCGGACAGCGCCGAGGAACTGGCGGCGATGAAGACCGCGGCACAGGGCGCCGACATGGCGCTGGCCGACGAGGGCGAGACCAGTTGCTGCTACGCGCGCAGCGACAAGCACTGGATCACCGACCCGCAGGGTGTGGCCTGGGAGCATTTCCATACCCTCGGCGACATTCCCGTGTTCAACGAGGTGCCGGCCGCGGGTGCATCCACCTCGGCCTGCTGTCCGCCCGTGCGCGGCAAGCCGCTGGCCATTGCGGTCAAGGCTGCGGCGCCCGCCAAATCCAGCTGCTGCTAGGAGTTCACATGTCCGACAAGATCTACAACGTGCTGTTTGTGTGCACCGGCAACACCGCGCGCTCAATCATGGCCGAAGGGCTGCTCAACCAGATGGGCCAGGGCCGCTTCAAGGCCTACTCCGCGGGCAGCATGCCCAAGGGCGTGGTGCATCCCAGCGCACTGAAAGTGCTGCAGTCCTTCCGCGCCCCGACCGGCGAGGTGCGCAGCAAGAGCTGGAGCGAGTTCGCGCAGTCCGGCGCGCCGCAGCTCGATTTTGTGTTCACCGTCTGCGACAACGCCGCGGGCGAGGTCTGCCCGGTGTGGCCGGGGCAGCCGATGAGCGCGCACTGGGGCGTTGAGGACCCGGCGGCTTTCGAGGGCACGCCCGGGCAGGTGGACCACAAGTTCAACGAGGTTGCGCAGATCCTGAAGCGGCGGATCGAATTGTTTTTGTCGCTGCCGATGAAGTCGCTCGACAAGCTGTCGCTGCAGAACGAGCTGCGCGACATCGGCAGGAAGTGAATGGGAAACGACCGCGCCGTGACCACCCATGTCCTGATCCTGTGCACCCACAATTCCGCGCGCAGCGTGCTGTCGGAAGGCATGCTCAACTACTGGGCGCAGCGCCTCGGCCGCGATGTGCGCGCCCACAGCGCGGGCAGCGCGCCGAAGGGCCGCATCAACCCCTTTGCCATCGAGGCGCTGCAAAACGCCGGCATCGACACCGCCGGCTACAGCAGCAAGAGCTGGGATGAGTTCGCCCGGCCTGATGCGCCGCGCATGCGCATCGTGATCACGGTCTGCGACAGCGCGGCGGCCGAGGTTTGTCCGGTGTGGCCGGGCAGCCCGGTCAAGGTGCACTGGGGTTATCCCGATCCGTCGAATGCCGCGGGCGGCGACGAGGGCAGGCGCCAGGCTTTCGAGCTGACGCGCCAGGCCATCGGCTACCGCATGCTGCAACTGCTGCAGTTGCCGCTGGAAACCATGCCCGACGCCGACCTGCAGCGCGCGCTCAACGAAATCTACGCACACTAAAATGACTGCAACCAATGCCGCGCACGACAACGTCGCGCCCATGAGTGTTTTTGAGCGTTACCTCACGGTGTGGGTTTTCCTGTGCATCGTCGTCGGCATCGCGCTGGGTCAGATCGCTCCGGGCGTGTCGCAGGCGCTGGGCCGGATGGAGGTGGCCAGGGTCAATCTGCCGGTCGGGCTGCTGATCTGGGTGATGATCATCCCGATGCTGATGCGCGTGGATTTCGGCGCGCTCGGCGAAGTGCGCCGGCATGCCCGCGGCATCGGCGTCACGCTGTTCGTGAATTGGCTGGTGAAGCCGTTTTCGATGGCCTTCCTCGGCTGGCTGTTTCTGCGCCACCTGTTCGCACCCTGGCTGCCGCCCGAGCAGATCGACAGCTACATCGCGGGGCTGATCCTGCTTGCCGCGGCGCCGTGCACGGCGATGGTGTTCGTGTGGAGCCGGCTGACCCGCGGTGATCCGCTGTTCACGCTGTCGCAGGTGGCGCTCAACGACACCATCATGATCTTTGCCTTCGCGCCGCTGGTCGGGCTGCTTCTCGGTATCTCGGCGATTACCGTGCCCTGGGACACGCTGCTGGTGTCGGTGGTGCTCTACATCCTGGTCCCGGTGGTGATCGCGCAGTTGTGGCGGCGTGTGCTGCTCGCCAAAGGGCAGGCCGCATTCGACGCGGTGATGGCGAAGACCGGACCGTGGTCCATCGGCGCGCTGCTGCTGACGCTGGTGCTGCTGTTCGCCTTCCAGGGCGAGGCCATCCTCGAACAGCCGCTGATCATCGCGTTGCTCGCGGTGCCGATCCTGATCCAGGTGGTGTTTAATTCGGCGCTGGCGTACTGGCTCAACCGCCGGGTCGGCGAGTCGCACAGCGTGGCCTGCCCGTCGGCGCTGATCGGCGCCTCGAATTTTTTCGAGCTGGCGGTGGCGGCGGCGATCAGCCTGTTCGGCTTCGAATCGGGCGCCGCGCTGGCCACCGTGGTCGGCGTGCTGATTGAGGTGCCAGTGATGCTGGCGGTGGTACACGTGGTAAACCGCTCGCGCGGCTGGTATGAAGCGGGTTCACCACGCCGATAAAAATTCCTCAATGGAAACAAAAGCTTAATCGCGGCGTCATGACGCTTTAAAACAGCGCCGCAACAATCGCGGCATGAATGTGCCGCAATCCAATGCGCATTACGCCGCGATCTGGCTGCTGCCGGTGGCGCTCTACAGCGCCGATGCCAACGCCTGGGGTCTCTACACCCATGTCTATTACGCGCAGTTGCTGCTGTGGGCGGTGCCCTTGGCAGACCCGCGTTTCCGCCGCGCGGTGCGGCGCTTCCCGGAACTGCTGCTCTCCGGCGCCTGCCTGCCCGACGTGTCGCTGTTCAGTGGCTGGGTCGGCAGCCACAACCTGTCGCGCACGCACCAGTGGTCGGTCGCGCACCGCCTGCTGCGGGAGGCGCGTGATGACCGCGAGGCGGCGCTGGCCACCGGTTATGCCTGTCATCTGTTGTCCGACATCGTCGCCCACAACTATTTCGTGCCCGACCACGAGGCGCTGTGGCACGCGCCCTCGCATATCGCGGTGCATGCCGCCTCGGAATGGGCGATGGATGCCCACCTTGCCGGCGAGCTGTTTTCGCGGCCGGGTGAGTTGCTCGAACGGCATCTGCCGGAGATCGCGGGTTTCGCCACCCATCATTTCGGTTCGACCCCGCGGCGCACGCGGCGCGCGCTGCATTACCTGATGTTCGGCGAGCGCCTGCTGCGTGGCGCCGGCGTGCATCGCCTCGCCTATCGCGGCGCCTGTGCCGCCGACCGCGGACTGCTCAAACGTTTTGACCAGTACGCCGGGCAGACCACGCAGAGCCTGCGGCAGATGGACCGCCTGATCGCCGGTGACGCGCCCAATTGGGAACCTGAACCGGCGACCGACCGCCTGCGCGCCGGCACCCGTCCGGCCGAGGGCCGGCACCACAGCCTGATGTTGCCCAGGGATTTTTTTGTGACGCCGGGCGGCTCGCGGGATTAAGCAGTCAATGCCGGGGCAGTCTGATCAGCCGAGCAGGGCTTGCGAAGCCAGCGCAATTCCCGCGCCGATGCCGGCACCGGCGACAACGTCGCTCGGATAGTGCAGGCCGAGCACGACGCGCGAGGCGGCGATCAGCAAAGAAAAGACCGCCAGGACCGCAGAGAGCTCGGCATAGTAGCTCGCGGCGATGAGGGAGAACGCCACGGCATGCAGGGTATGTCCTGACGGAAAACTGAAGCGGTCCAGCGGCGCGCTGAACTGCTGTATGGATTGATGCGCCTGATAGGGCCGCGGCCGCAGTGTGCGCGCCTTCAGCCATTTGTAGGTCGCCGTACACACCAGCCCGACGCCGATCATGTGCAGCACCGGCAGCACCGCTTCGTTGCGGTGGATCAGCAGCAGCACCGCCATCAGCGCGTACCAGGCGATGCCGTCGCCGGCGATGCTGATGCAGCGGAATACGAGGCGTGGCGTGACGCGGTAGCAGACGCGGTTGAGCCTGACGGAAATCGCCAGGTCGAGGGCGGCGATGCGGTCAAGCGAGCGCATGTTCGTTGCTGCCGGAGACTTCCAGCATCGCCTGTTCGAATTCGGCGACGATGCAGCTCCAGTCGAGTTTGTCGGTGGTGGCGCGGGCACGCACGCCCAGCTCGCGGATGCGTTCGTTGTCCGGAGCCAGCGCTGCGGCGAGGCGCATGAAGTCCTCACCCTGGTTGAACGGCGCGAGCAGGCCGTTGACGTGGTGGCGGATGTGTTCGCGCGCGGCGGCGTAGTCATAGGCGACCACCGCGAGACCGCTGGCCATCGCCTCGATGGTGACGTTGCCGTAGGTCTCGGTGATGCTCGGGAACAGGAACACGTCGCCTGATGCGTAGTGCGCGGCGAGGTCCTCGCCGGTGCGCATGCCGGCGAAGATGATCTGCGGATTGTCGCGCTGCAGCCGCGCGCGTTCCGGGCCGTCGCCGACCAGCACCAGTTTGGCTTCAGGGCGCAGTTCACGCATCAGCGCGAAGGCCTGCAGCACCACCGGCAGGTTTTTTTCCGGCGCAAGGCGACCGACGTAGATGGCCACCAGATCGTTCTCAGCAGCGCCCCAGCTTGTACGCAATTCCTGGCTGCGCCGGGCCGGATGGAACTGCCGGGTATCAACGCCGCGCGCCACCACCTGCAGCTTCGCCAGCCCGAGTTCGGCGAGTTCGTCGCGCAGGCTGGCAGTGGGCACCAGTGTGCGCTGCGCCTTGTTGTGGAACTTGCGCAGGTAGGCGGTGATCGGCTTTTTCAGCCAGCCCACGCCGTAGTGCTCGCTGTAGCTGTGGAAATTGGTGTGAAAGTCGGTGGCCACCGGCAGCCTGAGCTTGGCCGCGGCGGACAGCGCCGACCAGCCGAGCGGGCCTTCGGTGACCACGTGTACGATGTCCGGTCGCTGCTTGGCCCACAGGCGGGAGAGCGCCTGCTTCGCCGGCAGGCCGAGTTTCAGCGCGTCATAGCGCGGGATCGGCACACCGCGTTGCAGCACTTCCTCGAAGCGCGGTTGCTGCGCCGGCTGCTCGGTGGCGTTCTGCCGCGGCCGGATCAGCTGCACCGTGTGGCCGCGCTCCTGCAGGCCGGCAACGATGCGGCCCATGGTCATCGCCACGCCGTTGATTTCCGGTGGATACGTTTCGGTGACCATCGCGATGCGCAGGCTGCGGGTGATCGCGGGAAAATTCTGCAGCATCAGATTGCTGCGGTTCATGTGGTCGGCGTTGTTCATGCCGCAGCAGTGTCGGCGGCGCAGGCGACGATCCGGTGACGGTTGCATGAACTTTGCGCGACAGCCCGACTGCCGCGCCCGGACCTGCTGTTCACGCCGCCGTTGTCATCTTCCTGTCAACAGTGGTGGCTAGAGTAGCCGGGCTTTTTACATCTCCCATTGATTTTGATACCGGTCGAGGAACCAGCCATGAGCCACAGCTACCGTGAAGAAACCACGCTGAACACGTCATCGAATCCGACATTTGCCGAAGTGCTGGAAACCCGGCTGTCGCGGCGCGGACTGCTCAAGGGCGCGATGGCCGCCGCCGTCACCGCCAGCCTGCCGCTGGCCGGTTGCGCCGGCACCGGCCAGCGCGCGTTGGTGATGGGCTTTGCCGGCATCGCCACTTCAACGGCTGACGCGGTTCGCGTCCCGCAAGGGTATACGGCGAGCGTGCTGTACGCCTGGGGCGATCCCGTTGGCCACCAATCCGGCTCGCCGGCCTTCAAGCCGGACGCCAGCAACAGCGCCGACGAGCAGGCGCTGCAGGCGGGCATGCATCACGACGGCATTCACTATTACCCGCTGCCCCATGGTTCCAAAAGCTCGAGCAGCGGCCTGCTGGTGATGAACCACGAGTACACCGATGACGGCCTGCTGCACCCCGACGGCTTCGCCAACTGGAGCGCGGAGAAGGTGCGCAAGTCGCAGAACGCGCACGGCTGCTCGGTGATCGAGGTGCGCAGCCGCGGCGGGCAATGGGAGGTGGTGCGGCCTTCGCCGTTCGCGCGGCGTATCACAGCGGCGACACCGATGCGTGTCGGCGGTCCGGCTGCCGGCCATGCGCTGATGAAGACTGCTGCGGATCCGTCTGGCAGCACGGTGCTCGGCACCTTCAACGACTGCGCCCACGGCTATACGCCCTGGGGTACTTATCTCGCCTGCGAGGAGAACTGGGACACCTATTTCATCAATTCAGGCACTCTGACCGCGGACCAGCGCCGCAACGGCATCAGCCCCAAGGGTCGCGGTTATCGCTGGAATGAATTCGACGAGCGCTTTGACGCCGGCAAACATCCCAACGAACCCAACCGCCACGGCTGGGTGGTCGAGTTCGATCCGTACAACCCGCAGTCGCAGCCGGTGAAGCGCACCGCGCTGGGCCGTTTCAGTCATGAGGGTGCATGGCCGGCGATGGCGAGCGACGGCCGGCTGGTGATGTACATGGGTGATGACCGTGTGTTCGAGTACATCTACAAGTTTGTGTCGCGTGATCGTGTCAATGCGAATGACCGCGCGGCGAATGCCAACCTGCTCGACCACGGCACCTTGTATGCGGCGAAGTTCAATGATGACGGCCGCGGCGAGTGGCTGCCGCTGGTCCATGGGCAGGGCGCGCTGACGGCGGCCAACGGCTTCGCTGATCAGGCCGATGTGCTGGTGCGCACCCGCGCCGCCGCCGATGCCGTGGGCGCGACCAAGATGGACCGCCCGGAATGGATCGCGGTGCATCCGCAGACCAATGAGGTTTACTGCACGCTGACCAACAACAGCCAGCGCGGCGGCAAGGATCGCGCCGGTGTGGACCGCGCCAATCCGCGTGCCAACAATGTCTTCGGCCAGATCATCCGCTGGCGCGAGGCCGGCAATGACCCGGCTGCGCTGCGTCTGGAGTGGGATCTGTTTGCTGTGGCCGGCGACCCGCAGCATCCGGATGCTGCGATGCGCGGCAACATCAAGGGTGATGCCTACGGCAGCCCCGACGGCCTGTGGTTCGATGACAGCGGCCTGCTGTGGATTCAGACCGATGTGTCTTCGAGCACGTTGAACAGGGGTCACTACGAGCGCCTGGGCAACAACCAGATGCTGGCCGCCGACGTGCGGACCGGTGAAACCCGGCGTTTCCTCACCGGCCCCTCGGGCTGCGAAGTCACCGGCGTGATCATGACGCCGGATGCGCGCACCATGTTCGTCAATATCCAGCATCCCGGCGAATCGCCGAGCGAGCGCAGCGATCCGAAAGACCCGCGCGCCTACAGCAGCTGGCCCGATGGTGGGCGGCCGCGTTCGGCCACCCTGGTCATCCGCAGGAACGATGGCGGCGTGATCGGCAGCTGAGCGGCCGCTGAGGTCGCTGTCACGAGCCTGCAATATGCTGCGGCTATGGTCGCGGCTTGACAAAACGCGTGGGATTTTAATTGTGCTGAAACATGAAATGATGGCAGCCACCCTGGCCGCGGCCGCTGTGCTGGTGGCGCCGCCGAAAGCGGGCGCCACGGTGTTCCCGGACAAGCCGGTGCGGATGGTGATCCCGCTGGCGCCCGGCGGTGGCAGTGACATCGTCGGCCGTATCGTTGCACAAGGCCTGGCTGAGCACTGGGGCAAGCCGGTGGTGGTGGACAACCGTCCCGGCGCCGGCAGCATTGTCGGCACCTCGATCGTGGCAAAGACGCCGGGCGACGGTTATACGCTGCTGGTTTCCAGTTCCTCTTTTGCGATTTCGCCGGCGCTGTACAAAAACACCGGCTTTGATCCGCGCCGCGATTTCGCCGGCATCACGCTGCTTGCCAGCCAGCCGAGCCTGCTCGCCGTAAGCGCCAATGTGCCCGCAAAAAACCTCAAGGATTTGATCGCCCTTGCCCAGGCCAAACCCGGGGCGCTCAGCTTCGGTTCGGCCGGCACGGGCAGCGCGACTCATCTTGGCACCGAACTGTTCGCGTACACCGCCAAGCTGAAAATGCAGCATATCCCGTACAAGAGCGCCGGGTTGGCGACCACCGCCTTGCTCGCCGGAGAGGTGCAGATACTGCTCACCAACGCGGCAAGTGTGCTGCCTCATCTCAGCGGGGGCAGGCTGCGCGCGATTGGGGTCACGGCGAAGGAACGCACCGCGCAGGCACCGGATGTGCCGACGCTGCACGAGTCCGGCCTGTCCGGGTTTGAATACACCACCTGGTACGGCGCCTGGGTGCCGGCGGCGGCGCCGAAACCGCTGCAGGCGACACTGCACAAATCCTTCCAGGTTGCGCTGGCGCTGCCCTCGGTGGACGGCCGGCTGACCAAGACCGGTTTGCAGACCTACCGCATGGCACAGCCTGAATTCGCCAAATATGTCGAAACCGAAATGCAGCGCTGGAAAACGGTGATCGACGCTGCCGGCATCAAGGCCGAATGAACGAACCCGCCGCGCAGCAGCCGGTCAGCCCGCACAAGGGCAGGACCGGTATCGAGAGGATTCGCCGCGCGTTTTTTTATTCGGTCGAGGGATTGACCGCCGCCTATCGCAACGAGGATGCCTTCCGCCAGGAGGTGCTGCTGACGCTGCTGCTGGTGCCGGCGGCGTTGCTGACCCCGGTGTCGGGCGCGGCGAAGGCGCTGCTGATCGGCAGCGTGCTGCTGGTCCTGGTGGTGGAGCTGCTGAACTCGGCGATCGAGGCGGTCACCGACCGCATCTCGATCGAGGACCATGTGCTGGCGAAACAGGCCAAGGACATGGGCAGCGCCGCGGTGCTGGTGGCGCTGGTGATGCTGGCCGTGGTGTGGGCGCTGGTGCTGCTGGCTTGAACCGGCGCTGTTGATCAGCTGCCGCTTTTCATCCCCGCTTGAGCGGCGCCACTTCATCGAGGCCAACACCCTCGAGCGCACCGAACAATTCCTTGATCTGTTTGAGGTCGGCCGCCGGCAGCGGCGGTTGCAGGATGGCCCGCACATTGGGTTCAACGTGATCGGGATTGCCGGTGCCGAACAGCACGACATGCGCGCCGGGCTCGTGCCGGGCGTAACGGTAGGCGGCTTCGATCACACTCGCAGCGCCACCGTCGCGCAGCAGGAAATCCAGCGGCTGCTTCTTGTCGCCCAGCCATTTCGGCAGGCGGCCTTCGCGTGCCAGTTCGCGGATGTCGTCCTGCAACCGTCCCGGCAAGCTGAAAATCGCGCGCACCGCGAACATCAGCAGGATGCCGATGCCGCGCTGCATCGCCTGCGGCAGCACCGTTTGCCGTGCATTCTGGTTGAGCATGTGGAAGGCGACCATCATCACATCCCAGCCGTCGTCGGCGAAGGCCTGCGTCATGGTTTCGTGGCGCGGGTCATGCGCGGCGAATTCGGTGATGCCGAGAAAGCGGAACTTGCCACGCTCCTTTTCGCGCAGCAGCACCGGCAGGATTTCGCGCGATACACGCCCGTATTCATGTGGCCGCACGGTGTGCAGGCAGAATACGTCAACGTAATCAGTTTTCAGTGCGCGCAGGGAGCGGTCGAGTCCGGCGAGAATTTCGGCGGCGCTGTACACGGTGCCATCAAGCAGCGAGACCTTGTGTTTGGTCGAGATCACCAGCGAGTCGCGTGGCCGCCCGGCGATCGCGGCGCCGACCGCCGGCTCGGTGCCGTAGTACTGCGCGGTGTCGATGAAGTTGACGCCGCAGTCGAGCGCGCGCTGTACGATGCCCACCGCGTGTTCCTGGCCGAGGCCGTAACCGAGCCCGAGCTTCGACGCGCCGCCGCAGCCGAGGCCGGCGACGCTGACTTTTAATCCGGTGCGGCCCAGGGTGGTGTATTGCATGCTGCAGATGGCCTAAAAATAATTCAATTAAAACAATGGCTTATGATAGTGCACCGGCAGCATTTAAGCAACCTCCGGCCAGATCCGCAGGCCCACCGCGGGTGAATACGCTGCATGTTCGAGCTGCGGCACCACGCGACCCATCCAGGTTTGCGGGTCGTCGCGTTGCGCTTCATGCGCGGCAAAGTGCTGTTCGCGCGCTTGGAGCGAGCTGAACTCGTGCAGGATCGCGTGTTTGTGCGCGCCGACCGTGGCCAGCAGCTTGCGCGCACCAACACAGCCTGGCAGCGTCGCGAGCAGGGGAAAGCGTTCCTGCGCATACCAGCCGCCAAGATCATCTTCCAATGCCGGTGTCGGCGCGTTGTAGTGGCCGAGCTGGATCACCGCTGCGGTGGTTTCGCCATGATCACGCGCTGCAGGACCGGCCACGCGGGCTTCTTCGGCAAGGATTGCCGCGGTTGAATTCACGCGCATCGCCATGTGGCGTTTGGTCAGTTCGGGCTGCCGGGGTGCGAGCTGGCGCGGGCTGGGGTTGAGGAAGGTCTGGGTGTTGTCGCCGCCGAACAGCGCGACATAGCCGCGCCCGCGGCCGCCGTGGCCGAGTGCGTAGTGCGCCGCCCAGCGGTAACCGGGGCGGGACAGTTTTTCCGGGATGTGTATCTGGTGAAACCATTCGAGGTAGGCCTCGTGCTTGCCGTCAGCGATCTCGTACCAGATCGCCCAGATGCCGTGATCCATGTGTGACGCTCCTGTCATCACGGCATTGTATGCCGCCGTGGTGCGCCCTGCGGCACGCTGGTATTCTCACGCTGGTATTCTGTTTGTCCCGGCGGCAGGACAGACCATGCCGCCTTACCACAACAAATCATCAGCGGAGGAAGCAACATGACCTTGCGCCATTCCGGTGCGATCCATAACCCGTCCGGCCATAACCACGGTGATGCCTGCTGTGACGATGGCATTCTGTTCACTGGCTGCGCCATGACCAACAGTGTTGCCGCGTCTGGTGGCGGAAGGCGGCGTCAGGTCGTTGTCGCCGGCAAACGGGTAAAAACCATCGATGTGCATGCGCACTGCGTGGTCAAGGAGGCGCTGGATCTGCTCGGTGAAAAGCTCGAAGCCCAGCGCGGACCGGGACTGGGCGAGGTCGGCTCGCGGCGCATTGCCGAGATGGACGAGCAGGGCATCGACATGGAAGCGTTGTCGATCAATCCGCTGTGGTACCACACCGAACGCGACCTCGCGGCCGAGGTGGTGCGCATCCAGAACGAAAAACTCGCCGAGTGGTGCGGGCAGCATCCCGACCGCTTTGTTGCTTATGCCTCGGTGGCGCTGCAGTTCCCGGAGCTCGCTGCCGAGCAGCTCGAACATGCGGTGAAAAAACTAGGTCTGCGCGGCGCCGCGGTCGGCACCAGCATCCCGGGCAAGGAATTTTCCGATCCGTACCTGCATCCGTTCTGGAAAAAGGCGGAGGAGCTGGGCGTGCTGATCTTCATCCATCCGCGCAGCACGCCCGAGCTGAACAAGCGATTCGGCGGCAATGGCTGGCTGGCCAACACCATCGGCAATCCGCTCGACACCACGATCGCGCTGTCGCACCTGATTTTCGACGGCACGCTCGACCGTTTCCCGGGCCTCAAGATCTGCTCGGCCCACGGCGGCGGCTTCCTGCCCTCGTACGCGCCGCGCTCGGACAATGCGTTGCGCGTGGCGCCGGAGATGGATACCGGGGTCAAGCTGAAGAAAAAGCCCACCGAATACCTGCGCGACATGTACTACGACACACTGGTGTTCACCGATGAGGCGCTGCGTCACCTCGCGCACGAAGTCGGCGTCGACCGGCTGGTGATCGGCACCGACCATCCGATTCCCTGGCAGAGCCAGTCGGTGGATCACATCCTCAACGCACCGGGTTTCAGCGATGCCGAGAAGCGGATGATGCTGAGCGAGACGGCGGCGAAGCTGCTGGGTATCAAGCTTTGATGTGCTGATCCGTATTCATTCCAAAGGAGAAATTTCATGGAACGAAAAAAAGCCAGTGATTTTCCGCCGGAAGTGATGAAGCTGTTTGACGGGTATGTGCACGGCCGCATCGACCGCCGCGAATTTCTCGACCGCGCGGCGAAGTTCGCGGTCGGGGCTTTCACCGCGACGGCGATGCTCGAGGCACTGAAGCCGAACTTCGCCTGGGCGCAGCAGGTGGCGCGCGATGATCCGCGCATCCGCACCCAATATCTTGAATACGATTCGCCGCAGGGGCACGGCCGCATCCGCGGTTACCACGCGGCACCGGCCAATGCCAAGGGCAAGCTGCCGGCGGTGCTGGTGATCCACGAGAACCGCGGGCTGAATCCCTATATCGAGGATGTGGTGCGGCGGCTTGCCACCGCCAACTTCGTCGCCTTCGCCCCGGACGCACTGACGCCGGTGGGTGGTTATCCCGGTGATGAGGACAAGGGCCGCGCGCTGTTCGCCGCGCAGGATGCCAAGAAGCGCGAGGAGGACTTGTATCAGGGCGCGCAGTTCCTGAAGTCGCGCCCCGAGGCCGGCAAGCTCGGTGTCGTCGGCTTCTGCTTCGGCGGCTACATCTGCAACCTGCTTGCGACCCGGATGCCCGACCTTGCCGCCTCGGTGCCGTACTACGGCCGCCAGGTGCCGGCTTCCGAAGTGCCGAAGATAAAGGCGCCATTGCTGCTGCATTTCGCCAGCGACGATGAAGGCGTGAACAAGACCTGGCCGGCGTACGAGGCGGCGCTGAAGGAGCACAAGGTCAGCTACACCGCGCATATCTACCCGAACACGCTGCATGGTTTTCACAACGACACCACTCCGCGTTACGAGGAAGCCGCGGCGAAGCTGTCGTGGCAGCGCACGCTGGAATTCTTCAACCGGCACCTGCGCGGCTGATGCGCAGGATCGCCGCGGCCCTGTTTGCCGCCGCGGCGACGCTGGCCCACGCGGATTACCCGCAGCGGCCGATCCGCATCATCGTCGCCGCATCACCGGGTTCCGCTGACGAGTTTTTCGCGCGCGCCCTCGGCGACCAGCTGGAGGCGCGTTACCGGGAGCGGGTGGTCATCGATCCGCGCCCCGGCGCCGGCGGGCTGATCGGCAACCAGGTGCTGTCGCGTGCCGGTGCCGATGGCCACACCCTGGGCATGATCAGTGTGACGCGGCTGATCAATGCGCTGATGAGGGAGTCGCCGCCGTACCGTCCGCTCGCTGACATCGTGCCTGTCGTTCACGTGGCCTCGATCATCAACGTGCTGGTAACCGCACCCGACCTGCCGGTGCGCAGCGCGGCTGAATTCGCGCGCCATGCGCGGGTGCGCCCAGGTGAACTCAATTTCGCCTCGATGGGCATCGGTTCGGCTTCCCACGTTGCCGGCGAGGTGCTGTCGCGGGCGATGGGCATCCAGGCGGTGCATGTGCCTTATCGCACCGTCGGGCAGAGCGAAATCGAAATGGGCCTCGGCCGCGTGCATTTCGCCGTGCTCACCCTGCCGACAGTGATCGGACCGGTGAAGGAGGGCCGCCTGCGTGCGCTGGCGGTGATGACAGCGAGCCGCAGTCCGGTGCTGCCTCAGGTCGCGGCGATCGCGGAAGCGGGATTGCCCGAGGCACAGTTCGACAGCTGGTCGGGGCTGGTGGCGCCGCAGGGCACGCCGCGGCGCATCGTCGAGCAGTTGCACGGCGATATCGTCAATCTGTTGCGAATGCCGGTGATGCGCCAGCGCTTTTCCGGTCAAGGCGCGGAAACGGTGCCGGACAGCACGCCCGAGGGGTTTATGCGCCTGATGCAGCAGGAGTATCTGCGCTTTGGCGCGATCATCCGCGAGGGCGCGATCCGTCCTGAATAAAAAAGCCCCGCCGCGGCGGGGCTGGTGCGGCGATCAGGTGCCCCGCCCCCACAGGCCACAGTAACGGCGCAGCACGAAGGGCAGGTTGGTCTTGTAGCCGGGCCAGGATTCGTATTTGGGCAGGGTGACTTCGTTCTCCGCCGGTTCCCAGCATTTGCCCTCGCGCGCCGCGGCCTTTACCGCGTCGGAGGCGTCGCGCAGGAACTGGAGCTGCGCGCGCACGTCGTCCTTGGTGCCGAGGCGTCCGTTGGGCTGTCCCGGATGGCCGGGGATCAGGCGTTCCCAGTCCATCGCCAGCATCGACTCGATCGATTTCTCGGCTTCGAGCGGGTGGAAGTCGATCATGCCGCGACCGGGCACGGCACCCACCGGCAGCACGTCCACCACGAACAGGATTTTTTCCTTGGGCAGGCGCATCGCCAGCGTGCTGTCGGAGTGGTTGAGGCCGTGGTAGGTCAGCTCCAGCGTGGTGCCGCCGAGGTTGATCACGCGGCGGTTGCCCACGGTTTCGTCGGGCAGCGGCGTGAAGGGATCGTTGATCACTTCCAGCCTTTCCTTGGCGCGGCGGTGGGCGATGATGGTCGCGCCGGCATCCTTGAACGGCTGGCCGCCGGCGATGTGATCGAAATGGTGATGGCTGTAGATCAGATACTTGATCGGCTGGCTGGTGACCTTGCGGATTTCCTCGATGTAGGTGTGCGCGGCCTGCGGACGGCCGTAGGCAATGGGGTCGGTGGCGATGACCCCGTCGCGGGTGACCACAAACATCGCCTGGTGGTTGCCGTAGCGGAAGATGTAGACGTTGTCGGTGCCCTCGACCTTGGTGGTGGCAAACAGCGCCGGTTTCTGCGCCGGCGCGGGCGCGGGCTTTTCCTGGGCTGAAGCGCCGACGGCGAGGCCGAGCGCGAGGGCGGTGATGATGGTGCGCAGCATGGGATATCCTTTTGATGGGTTGCGACTACGACAACCATTATGCCTGCGGAAAGACGGGGAAAATTAGTGTGAAAATAATGCCTGCCAGCAGGAATAGTTACGCACTGCCGCCTGTTGAAGGCCAAGAGTGCCCCTCGCGCAGTGTCTGGATCAGGCGGTGCGCCAGCGGTGATAGGTAGGCATCCTTCATGTAAGTGATCCCAACGGGCCGGCGGCGCTCTGCCTGCGGCGCTTTCAGGCACACCACATCACGGGTCAGCCCGAAGTTTTGAATATTTTGCAGCGGTTGAAAGCCCAACAGATTGGTTTTTGCTACCGTGAGCAAGATGGCAAGAGCAGAGTCAGCTTCAACGGATACCACGGGCCCAGCAAGCGAATGTGCTCGGAACCGGTCTTCCAGCCATTGCCGCGCTAACACCTTATGTGGCGATAACACCCATTTCTCGGAAGACAGATCTTGAAGGGTGACCAATCTTTTTCTCGCGAGCGGATGTTTCCGGTTTGCGACCACGAGCATTTCGTCCTGCATCAATCGCTCCTGGTGCATATCCGGTGGCGTCTCTTCGTGAAGTCCGCAGACTACAAGATCAAGTTCTCCGCGGCGTAGCATATCGAAAAGCGCGTGGTTTAAAGCTGTGCTGATCTTCAGGGTGACGTTGGGCGAGTCGGAGAGAATGCGGTTGGTTATTTTCAGCAGCAATGAGGCCATCATGGTCGGACCAACGCCAATCGAAAGGTGGCCGCTATCACCATCGGCAAACTCGGTGATTTCACGATTGATATCGTCAACAGTTCGTACCAGATTCCTGGCTCGAGTCAGTAACCGATCTCCCGCCTGAGTCAGCATCAATCCCTGCCGGCGTCGTACGAAAAGAGGTGTTCCCAGGACTTGTTCTAGCCGCTGCAGGCTTTTGGTCAGTGCCGGCTGCGTCAGGCCTATTTGTACGGCAGCCAGTCCGATCTGCCGGTGTTCGGCGATGGCAACAAAATGCGTCAGGTCGCGCAGATTAATCATATTCTTAAAAGTTATCATACAAACACATTTTTATATTTGCGCTGATGTTTGGCGCATGGGAACATGAAGTCTAGCCAGCCTTCAACTGCCGCATGAAGCCACTTAATCTTCTGATCATCATGTCGGATCAACACAATCGCAAGGTGGCGGGTTGTTATGGTAATCGGCATGTACGTACGCCAAACTTGGACCGCTTGGCTGCGTCCGGAACGTTGTTCCGTAATGCCTATTCGCCGTCGCCAGTTTGTGTTCCGGCACGCGCAGCGTTGGCGACTGGCCGCCAGATTCATTTGACCCGATATTGGGACAATGCCAGCCCCTATGACGGGCGCTTCCGCAGTTGGGGGCACTGCCTGCAGGATTCTGGTATGCGTGTTGAGTCGGTCGGCAAGTTGCATTACCGCAATGCGGAGGATGACACTGGATTCGACCGCCAGCATCTTCCGATGCATGTCGTGGAGGGTGTCGGCGCGGTGTTCGGCGCCCTGAAGGATCCATTGCCGATTCGCCGCGGTGCGGGCAAGCTGCGCAACAAAATCGGCGTCGGTATCTCGGCATACATCAACTACGATACCCAAATAACCGAATTGGCCTGTAAGTGGCTTGAAAACCGGAAAGGACTCGAATCGGACAAGCCATGGGTGTTTTTTGTTTCGTTTGTGGCGCCGCATCCTCCTTGGTTTGTACCCCAGGAATTTTTCGATCTTTACCGGGACGTCGACCTACCGTGTGCGAAACCGGCCGTGCCTGCAGATGAGCATCCTTGGCTGGAGGCGCGCCGTGTCAGTTATCCAATCGACGACGCTTTCACCGAAGAGCAACGCAAAGTCGCGATTCGTTCTTATTACGCGTTCACCAGCCTCATGGATGCTAACGTAGGCCGCGTGCTGTCTGCTTTGGCCGGAGCGGATCTCGTGGATTCGACCCGCGTGATTTACACCAGTGATCATGGCGAAAATCTCGGCAATGGTCGCTTGTGGGGCAAGGGCACCCTGTCGGAGGATTCGGGGGGTGTTCCGCTGATTATGGCCGGGCCAGGCGTGCCCGTTGGCCACACTGCAATTACACCGGTGTCCCTGATTGATATGTACCCGACAGTACTCGAAGCCACAGGTATCGGCAGTGGCGCAGCGGAGGCCGATGTTGACGGGCTGTCGTTGTTTGCGCTGGCACAGCATGACCAACCAGAGCGCACGCTGCTCACGCAATACCATGGATCAGGGGCAGCCACCGGTGCTTTCATGCTGCGCAAAGGGCGGTACAAATATCTCTATTACGTCGGTTACCGACCGCAACTGTTCGATCTTGCTGCTGATCCAGATGAGCGGTACGACTTGGCACTCGATGCAAAATATTCGGACATGTTGCGCGGGTTCGAACTGGAGTTGCGCAAGTACCTGGATCCAGAGGCGGTGGATGCCCTTGCGAAGGCGGATCAGCGTGCGATCGTAGAACGTAACGGAGGGCGCGCGGCGGTGGAAATGCGGGGCAGTTTTGGCACAACGCCGGCACCTGGGGAGAAACCTGAATTTGAATAACTGAGTACCTGAGAACCGGACAAGCCTTTGCTGTGACCGGGTTAGAGTTGTCTGCGAGGAGAATCGCGATGAAAAAAATCACGTTGGAAAAAATCCTAATGCTGCTTGCGGTCAGCATGACCTTGGAAGCTGTTCAGGCGGCGGAGGGTGATTACCCGTCACGTATAGTGACGATCGTTGTGCCGGTTGCTGCGGGCGGTGGCACGGACACGTTTGCACGTCTGATCGCGCAGAGCATGCAGAAAACATCCGGTCGCAACGTCCTCATCGAGAACAGATCCGGCGGCGGCAGTACAATCGGCACGGGATTGGTCGCACGCGCGGCACCGGACGGATACACCTTGCTTTATTCGGCATCATCGATTGCGACCCAGAACAGCATTTACCCCGGGCTTACATACAACGTCGAGCGCGACTTCATCCCGGTGGCGCGCCCGGTATCTATCCCGTTCATCCTGGTGGCGCACCCCTCGGTTCCTGTGCGCAACCTGAAGCAACTTATATCGCTCGCAAAAACAAAACCTGGCCATCTGAGTTACGGTAACTCCGGCGCTGGCTCCAGTAGCAACCTAGGCATGTTGATGATCAGCCAAGCTGCGGGTATCAAGATGCTGAGCGTCAATTACCGCGGCGCCGGACCCGTGCAGACCGCCGTTACGAGTGGGGAAATAAGCCTTGCGCTGCTGATTTACCCGCTGGCTCGACTGCAGATCGAAAACGGGAAATTGCGGCCCATTGCTGTGACTTCAGCAAAACGTTCATCAATGTTTCCCACTGTGCCTACAGTCCCTGAATCGGGCATCGCAGATTTTGAAATTATCCAGTGGCACGGCCTGTTTGCCCCAGCCAAAACACCTGATGCTGTCATCAAGTGGCTCCATACCGAGGTCATGCGCATTGTCCGGCAGCCTGAAACCAAGGAACGCTTCGCTGCAGAAGGCGCGGAGCCAGTTCAGGAATCACCGGAAGAATTTGCCCGCATGTTCCGCTTGGAAGTCAAACGCATGGGTGGGCTGATTCAGGGCCTCGCACTCAAGTGATCTGAAGCGGTGGCCCACTTGCGAGTGGTGATGTCTGCGCAGGGGAATTAACGATTGAACTACGCGCGGTGCACCACCGGTGCCAGGTTGTTCTGGTCGATCATGACGTCAATCACCGCCGGCTTGCCGCTGGCGAAGGCGCGCTGGATGGCGCCTTCAAGGTCCTGCGGGCGGGTGACCTGCTCGCCATGGGCGCCGAAGACCCGCGCCAGCGCGCCGAAATCCGGATTGTTGTAATCGACGGCGAAATAGCGGCCGCCGAAATGCTCGTTCTGGAAGGCGCGCTCGTTGCCGAGGCCCTGGTCGTTGAATACGACGTAGACCACGGGGATTTTTTCACGCACCGCGGTTTCCAGTTCACCGATGTTGCACATCGCGCCCATGTCGCCGGAGGCGCAGAGCACCGGGCGATGCGGCTGCGCGAGCTTGGCGCCGAGGGCGATCGGCAGCGAGCCGCCGACCGAGGCCCAGTCGTCGATGCACATGAAGGAGTTCGGCACGTAGCTCTTGAAATAGCTGCGCACGTGTTTGCCGCCGTTGCCGGCATCGACGACGAGCAGGCCGTCTTTCGGCAGGACCTTGCGGATGGTGTGGGCGACGAACTGGGGCTGGATGGGTTGCATTTCCGGTTTCAGCACGGCAGTGATTTCCTGCTCGAATTCGGCGCGTGCCTGCGCCACATCGACCCAGGGCTTGCGCCCCCCGGCTGTTGCCGCGCGTTCGGAGAGACCACGGATGACACTCGGCGTCGAGCCGGTTAAGCCGAGCGCCACCGGGAACACGATGCCGATCTGGCCCGGCGCTGGGGTGTGGTGGATGATCTTCGCCTGTTCGCTGAAGATTCCGTATTGGTACATCGTCGAGAACACGTCGAAATGCGCGCCGATGGCGACGATGACGTCGGCTTTCGGCGCATTGCGGTTGGCACTGGAAAAGGCGTTGCGGCCGAGCGGACCCAGCGCCAGCGGGTGGGTCGAGGGAAAGGCGTCGGGCGAGTACTGCAGCACCGCGACGGGGATGCCGGCGGCGCTGGCGAGCTGTTCCATCGCGGCCACCGCGCCTTCCTTCATCACGCCGCGGCCGACCACGAACAGCGGGCGCTCCGCTTTCGCGATCAGCGTCCAAGCGGCATCGAGTTGCGCCGGGTCGCAGACCGCGGGCACCGTGTTGCGGTAGGCGGCGGGCGCGATGGCTTCCGGCTGCACCGGCTGCAGCAGCACCTCGCTCGCGGCCTCGATGTGGGTGGGGCCCTGCGGCTCGGCCAGCGCGACGCGGAAGGCCTTGCGCACCGCTTCCTGGATTTTTTCCGGATAGGGAATGCTGTAGGCCCACTTGGTGATCGGTTTCATGAACGGGATCTGGTCCATGTCCTGGGTGGCGTCGCGCTCGCGCATCGCGCTTTCCTGCACGCCGGTGATGCTGATCACCGGCACGTTGCCCTTGAAGGCTGCCGCGGTGGCGGTGACGATGTTGGTGATGCCCGGACCTTCGGTGACCGTCACCACCGAGGGCTTGTTGGCGGCGCGGGCGAAGCCGTAGGCCATGAATGCGGCGCCCTGCTCGTGGCGGGTCAGGATGAAGCGGATCTGCGGCGTTGCGCGCAGTTCGTCGAGGATGGCGAGGTTCTGCGTGCCGGGAATGCCGAAGACATGGTCGATGCCTTCGCGCAGCAGGCCGTCGACCAGCGCGCGGGCGCCGGTCACGGTGCCGGCAGCGAGTGGTTTGCGTTGCGGGGTATCCATGGCGGTTTGACCCTGGGTGGCGGTTACGGAGGCGTGATGTTAATCCAAACCCGCCGCCGGACGTGCCGCACGCGGGCCAGCATGCGGTCGCGTCGTTGCGCGGTGGTCACCGCAGTGCTTCAATGTCCTGGCATTGCCCAATAAAAAACAGACTGGAGGAGAAACGGATGAAGCGCAATCACCGATGCTGGGCGGCCGTGCTGCTGTCCGCTTTGGCGCTGCAGGCGGCGGCGGAGACCTTTCCTTCGCGGCCGGTGCGCATGGTCGTGCCTTACCCTGCCGGCGGGGCGAATGACATTGTGTCGCGGCTGGTGTCGCCGTTGATGTCGCGCGAGCTGGGCCAGAACGTGATCGTCGACAACCGCGGCGGCGGCAACACGCTGATCGGTTCCGAAATCGTCGCCCGCGCCGCGCCCAACGGCTACACGCTGCTGGTGGTGGCCGCGGGCCATGCCATCAATCCGGCGCTGTATCCGAAACTGCCTTTTGATGCGCAGCGCGATTTCGTGCCGGTGGCGCAGTTCGGCGACGGTGCCTATGTCTTTGTCGCCCATCCCGGCGCGGGGGTGACGAACAGCAGCGAGTTGATCGCGCTGGCGAAGGCGAAGCCGGGGCTGGTGTCCTATGCCTCATCCAGCACCGGCAACCTGACCCACCTCGCCGCCGAACTGTTCAACTCGATGGCCGGCATCAAGATGCTGCATGTGCCGTACAAAGGCGGCAATCCGGCGATGGCGGATCTGCTGGCCGGCCGCGTGCAGGTGTTTTTCTCGACGGTGGCGGTGGCGCGGCCGCATCTGCAGTCGGGCAAGATTCGCGGCCTGGGCGTGACCACGGCGAAGCGTACGCCGGCGTTGCCGGCACTGCCGACGATCGCGGAGTCGGGCCTGCCCGGCTATGCCGTCAGCGGCTGGTACGGGCTGGTGGCGCCGCGCGGCACGCCGAAGGCGGTCATTGAGCGGCTGCACGCTGCGGTGCTGGCGGCGGTGCGCCAGCCCGAGATCCGCGAACGGCTGCTCGGCGCCGGGGTCGAGGCGACCGAGGTGTCGCCCGCGGAATTCGGCCGGTTGATCGACGGCGACATTGCCAAGTGGGCCAAGGTGGCCAGGCCGCTGAACATCGTGATGGACTGAGCACCTCCTGTTTCAAAACAAAAGCCCCGCGTTGCGGGGCTTTTGCCTGTGGTGCCGGGTCGGTTGCCGCGGGTAATCAGGCGGCCTTTTTCTGCAAGGCGCCCAGCTGCCGCGCGATGAATTCCATCACCATGCGGTGGGAACGGTCGGCCTCAGGGCTGGGCACGGCGGTCCACTCATGCTCGCTGTTCTCGAAAATTTCGAGCTGGCAGTCGCCGCCGGCGGCGCGGTAGGTGGCGGCGAATTTTTCCTGGATCGGCGGGATCACGTTGTCGTCGTGGCCGCCCTGCATGATCAGCAGCGGCAGTAAACGGACGTTCTCCTTGCGGTCGAGGATGGCCTGCGGGTTGCCCTCTTCGATCGAACCCGGCGCGCTGAAGAAGGTGTCGGAGTTCTTCAGCATCTGCTTGTTGCCCTTGCGCTCGGCCTGGGCGCGGCGCGCGATGGGGTCGCTGATCGGCGAGCGGGTGGCGACATAGCTGAAGGTGGCGTCGAGCTGCGGCGCTTCGGGGAAGGGGATCGCCGCATACTTGGGCTCATTCGGCTTCATCGCCAGCAGCTGCGCGATGTGGCCGCCGCTGGAACTGCCGAGTACGCCGAAGTGGGTCGGGTCACCGTTGAGCGACTTCGCCTTGTGCTTGAGCCAGCGGATTGCATAGTGCGCGTCCTGCACCGCCGCCGGATAGGGTGCTTCGCTGGAGATGCGCAGGTCGGGCGAGACCACGAGCATGCCGGCGGCGGCGACGGCGCGCGCCATCGGTTCGTTGGCGTAGCGGTCCTTGCGGCTCCAGGCGCCGCCGTGCAGGTCGAGCAGTACCGGGAATGGGCCCGTGCCCTGCGGCTGGTAAATGCGTGCGATCAGGCTGCGCTGTTCCGACTTGCGGTATTCAACTTCCCAGCATTTGACGGCATACAGGCTGTCGGGATTGTAGGGAACGGCCATGGCTCCTCCGGAACGGTTTTCAGTGTTGAAAAGGCCCTATGATAAGCCCGCGCCGCAGCCCGCGTCAGGGCCGCGGGCATTTCACGACAACATCCACGATGTGAAGGGATCCTGCCATGCTCTGGGCCGTCATCTGTACCGACAATCCGAACACCGCCGCCATCCGCGAATCCGTGCTGCAGCCGCACCGCGATTATCTGAAAAGCCAGAAGCACATCCTGGTGCTGTCGGGTGCAACCCAGAGTGATGACGGCAGCGAGGCCATCGGCAGCCTGTTCATCCTCAACGTCAACAGCCGCGCCGAGGCGAAAAAGTTTTCCGATGGTGATCCCTTCACCCAGAAGGGCGTGTTCAAGAGCATCACCATCACCCGAATGCGCAAGGGCAACTGGAATCCGGAGACGGCAGAGGGCGCCTGAACGCGCCCCGGCGGCATCACGCCGCCGTTCAGCCCGCTGCGCCGGCGCTGCGCCGTCCGCTGTCGCGCAGTGTGGCGGCGCTGGGGCCGTGGACGATACCCGGCTTGTCCTTCAGCAGCTCGTAATAACGCGCGGCCAGCGCCAGGTCCTGCAGCGCGGTGCCCACCGACTTGAAGGTGACCAGTCCGGTTTTGGGTACGGCAATCTTGCCTTCGACGAGCTGCGCCAGCGTCGCCTGTTTTGATTCGGGTAGCGCGCCGGCTTCCACCGCGCGCTTCAGGTCGCCGGCCTCTTTCAGGGCATGCAGCGAATCAACGATCACCAGTCCGGCATCGCCGAAACACTGAGCGTCCACTTCCGCGAATCCGGCGCGGGTATTGCCCACCGCGCACAGCAGCCGGCAGCCTTCGAGCCAGTCGCCGCGCAGGATCGGTTCAGGCGTGCGCGCATTGCTGGCCGAGGTGACGACCTGGCGGCCACGCACGGCTTCTTCGACCGAGCCCACCGCGTGCACCGGGAAGCCGAGTCTGGCCGACATTTCGGCGGCATAGGACTTGCGGTTGGCCTCGGTCGGGCTGAATACCCAGGCGGACTCGATGGTGTAGACCGAGGCCAGGCTTTCGAGCTGGGTGCGCGCCTGGTTGCCGGAGCCGACGACGCCGACCGTGACCTGGCCGTCAATCCTGACCTTGCGTGCGGCAACACCACTCGCGGCGCCGGTGCGCAGATCGGTGATCAGCCGGCCGTCGAGCGTGGCGAGCAGTTCGCCGTCTTCAAGGCGGTAGAGCAGTACAACATAGCGGGTACCCACGCCCTTGATGTTGTGGTACGCCTTCATCGCGCAGTAACCCGCCTCACGGTCGGCCGCGAACAGGATGCGGATCATGCCGCTGTCGAAATCGGTGATGAACTTGGGTGATACCGTGGTGCTGCCTGCGGCTTCGTGGGGCAAAGTGGCTTCGAGCAGGTCGATGGCGTCACACATGCCGATGACGCCATCGAGGGCCTTGATGTCGAGTATTGCGGTCATTGCTGTTTGGCGTATCCGAGATCGGTGAGTACGGTTCTGGAGACCTGGTATTCGGTTTCGAGGAATTTATGGAAATCGCGCCCGGCGAGGAATTTGCGGCCATGTTCGCCCAGTTCCTGGGCTTTTTTCCAGTCCTCGGTGGCCACCATTTTGGTGAAGGCATCCTCCCAGAACGCAACCTGCGGCGCGGTGATTCCCGGCGCGCCGAATACGCCGCGCCAGTTTGTGGTCAGCGGAATATCCACGCCTTCGTCACGCAGCGTCGGGACACTGGCGAGGACGCCGGTCTGGCGCTGTGGTGCCGCGATGGCGAGGATGCGCGCCGTGCCCTGCTGCAGGAAGGGCATTGCAGCGCTGGCCGATGAAGCCACGGCGTGGATGTGGCCGCCGGCGGTTGCCAGGTATGACTCGACGTTGGTCTTGAACACCACCACCCGCAACTGCCTGGGGTTGACGCCCGCGGCGCGCGCCACCTGCGACAGCGCGATATGGTTGGAACCGCCGAGGCTGACCACGCCGAAGGATACCGACTGCGGATCGGCCTTGAGCCGCGCCATCAGGTCCTTCACGTTCTTGATCGGGGAATCCGGGCGCACCGAGAACACGCTGTATTCGGTCATCAGCAGCGCGATCGGTGCGAGGTCGGTGTAGTTCTGCGCGACGAGGCCGGTGATGTGCGCGGTGAACACCGTTGATGTCGAGTACAGCAGGTAATGCGGGTCCTTCGCGTTCTGGCGCAGGTAGGTCACCGCCAGGGTCTGGTTGCCTCCTGCCTTGTTCATCACCACCAGCGGCGATTGCACGATCTTGTTATCCTGCAGCGCTTTCTGGATCAGGCGTGCCATGTTGTCGTTGGCGCCGCCGGCTGCCGTGGGCAGGATGATTTCCACAGGCTTTGACGGCTTCCAGCCGACCTGACTCTGGGCCGGCGACGCGCCGAGCAGGGCCAGCACCGCGAGCAGCGGCATGGTGAGTCGCGTGTTCATCGGGGTTCTCCGCAAAAAATGGGGGTCCGGCCAGCGCGGGCGCTGCCGGACCTGGCGGGTGTTACCAGCCGCGCGGTTCTGCCTTCAGGAAGGGCATCGCGGCGATCTGCGCTGCAAGCTGGCCGGCTTCAGCGGCGCTGAGACTGCTTTCAGGCAGTCGCGGATCACCACATTCACGGCCCATCAGCTTCATTGCCGCTTTGACGCCGGCAAAGCCCGCGGTCTTCAGCGTGTGATGGAGCAGTGCCATCTGTTCCTGCAGCTTGCGCGCCTGCGTGAACTGCTGTTTCTCGCACATTTCATAGAGCTGGCGTGCGAGTTTTGGCGCGACGCTCGCCAGTGGCGAAAACACGCCGTTGCCGCCGACCACGCCGTTGCTGACCATGTAGTCGGTGCCTGAGAGCAGCTGGAAACCGGGACGGATTTCGCGGCCCAGTGAGAGCACTTCGACCATGAACACGAAGCGCATGCTCGAATCGACCAGGCCGGCGACGTTGTCCAGCCGCTTCAGTACATCGAGCACGATTTCTGCGGTGAGGTGGGTGCCGGCATCCTCGACCACCGGGGTGCAGATGAAAAAAGGCAGTGGTGTCGCGCCGCCGACACGCACCAGGTGCTCGGCGACCATCGACGGCTTGGGGTGCCAGAAATAGGGCGGGTGCGAAGCGATCGCGGCGGCGCCGAGGCTTTCAGCATGGCGGGCGCGAGCGACAGCGATGTCGGTGCCGGGGTCGCCGATGTGGGCGATCACCGGCACGCGGCCCTTGACGTGCTTCAGAGCGAAATCGAGCAGCTTGCGCAGTTCGATTTCGGTCATGCTGATGTCTTCGCCCTGCGGCATCGGCAGTGCCAGCGCATCGGCGCCGTTGTTGATGTGGAAATCAAGAATGCGCGCGTAGGTGTCGAAGTCGATGCTCTGGTCGGCCTTGAACGGTGTGACGGGGGTGTGGACGAATCCGGGATTGAATTTTTTCATGTCGGTGTCTCGCGCAGGGGTTACCAGCCGTGGGGTTCGGTGTCCATGACGCCCAGCTCTTCGAGCTGCTGGCACAGGAACTCGACCCTTTCCTTTGAAGCTGTGGGCAGAGGCGAGCGGATCGGGCCGGCATCGCGGCCCATCGAGATCATCGCGCCCTTGAGTGAGGAGGGGTACTGGTCCTTGAACAGGCGGTAGAGCTTGGTGATCTTGTACTGGCAGGTGCGCGCCGTTTCCCAGTCGTTGGCGACGAGTGCGGCGAAAAAGCGGTTGCACAGGTTGGGCGCGATCGCGCCGCAGGACGAGAATGAACCGCAGGCGCCCAGCGGATAGGAAGCGAGCAGGTGTTCGAGGCCCATGATGATGGAGAAAGCGGGGCGCATGTTGAGCGCGACGCGCGAGATTTCCATGAACTTCTCGCTGTGGAAGCTGGCGTCCTTCATGCCGGCATAGTTCGGCAGGCGCTCGATCAGGCGCTGCACCAGGGTGCTGGTGAACTCCACGCCCTCGCCATTGCGCCACGGCGAGTTGTAGGTCAGCACCGGCAGGTCGGTGTGGCTGCCAATGCGCACGATCGAGCGGAAGATCTCTTCCTGCGACGGGCGGCGGCAGTACGGCGAGATGGTGAGGATCATGTCGGCACCGATTTTCTGCGCGTGGGTGGCGAGGTCCAGAGAATCCTCTTCCGACAGGCTGCCGACGAATACCGACACCGGCACACGTCCGGCCACGGTCTTGATCATCACTTCGGCGCCCTTCTTGCGTTCGTCCATGGTCAGGTTGGGCGACTCCGCCTTGTGATGCGGCCAGGCGATCGCCGGCGCGCCGTTGCGGACGTGGAAGTCGACCATTTTCGCGAAGCGGTCGTAATCCACGCTGAAGTCGTCATTGAGTGGCGTGACCGGGGCCTGCATCACGCCGCGCAGCACGAACGGCAGTTTCTTTTCCGCCGGCCTCGGCGGGGCGGTCATCACGGTGGACATGGCTTCTCCTTTTGCGGTCGCCGGTTCGGGGATCCGGCTGTTTGTGGTCGGGCGTATGCCGGGGTTGACTCAGCGCGTCATGGGGGCCGCGGCACGGTGATTGATTCTAGGCCGCCTGCCCTGCGGGGATGTTCCGGCAGTCTAGAATCATCCTTAAAAGCGGAATTAACAATTCTGCCTGCGGCTGTCGAAGCGCAGGGTGCAGGTTGCAATGCCCGGGTGGCGTCAGGGGGAGAGTTTGCTGAATCAAGCAAGTATTTGATTCTATTTATTATTTTTTTGGATATGGGGTCGCCGCTGCGTTTTCTTGGCTCTGCAGGGGCAACACCGGTATCGTGTGTTGAACAACAAGGCGGCATTCAAGCCGCAATCAGGGAGGAGCAGGATGAGCATACGCAAAACGGGAAGAGCGACGTTGCTGGCAGCGTTGCTGTGGCTGCCGGTGGCGCTTCCGGCGCAGGACTATCCGACACGGCCAATCCGCATGCTGGTGCCGTTTCCGCCGGGCGGAGCCGCCGACACCATGGCACGTCTGATCGCGCCGGGTGTTTCCAAGGCGCTGGGCCAGAACCTGACCATCGAGAACCGGCCCGGCGCGAACACGGTGATCGCGACCGAGATTGCCGCGCGGGCGCCGGCCGACGGTTATACCCTGCTGGTGATGGCGACCAGCTTCACCGTCAATCCCTTCGCCTATTCAAAGATGCCCTACGATTCGCTGCGCGACTTCAGCGGTGTCACGCGCATGGTCTACAACCCGCTGATCTACTGCGCGCATCCCTCGCTGCCGGTAAGGAACATGAAGGAGCTGGTGGCGCTGGCGAAAAAGCGGCCGGGCGAGCTGTCCTGGGGCGTGTCGAGCATCATCGGCGGCGGCCGCATCGCCGGGGAGCTGTTTCACGACCTTGCCGGCATCAACCTGATCAACGTGCCCTTCGGCGGCGGCGCGCCGGCGACCACCGCGATCCTTGGCGGCCACATCACATTGCTGGTCGGCAACGTGCTCGACTGCTCGCAGTACATTCCCTCCGGGCGGCTGCGCGGCCTCGGCGTGACCTCGGCGCAGCGGGCGTCCAACCTGCCGCAGATACCGACCATCGCCGAGTCCGGCTGGCCGGGGTTCGAATCGCTGAACTGGTTCGGCATCATGGCGCGCGCCGGCACGCCGCGTCCGATCGTCGAGCGCCTTTCGGCAGAAGTGGCAAAGGCCCTGAAGACCCCGGAGGCGGCGGCGACGCTGGCACGGCAGGGTTTTTCCGAGGGCACGATGAGTCCCGCCGACTACGACGCCTACATCCGCAACGAGATGCAGCGCAATGAACGCATCCTGAAGAAACTCAATCTCAAGCTGGATTGAGGGTGCGGCGGCCGCGATGTTTCGCGGCCGCCGCTGCGCTGACTACTGCAGCTTTTTCAGCACTTCAAGCAGTTCGTCGTTGGGCATGATCCCGCGCGGGTCATCGACATTGGTGTAGCGCACCACACCCTGGCGGTCGATGATGAACCAGGCCCGTTTTGAACGCAGGTAGCCCGGCACCCTCTTGGGGTCGTTCGCGGCACTGGCATCATCGTTGAGCACGCCATAGGCCCGGCTCATGATGCGCCGCGTGTCGCTCAGCAGCGGGAATTTAAGCCCGAGTTTGTTGGCGAACTCGGTGTTGGCGGCATTGAAATCGACACTGATGCCCAGGACCTGGGCATTGGCGGCTTCGAACTTGGGAAGATCAAGCTGGAAAGCCACCACTTCGGTGGTTCAGGTGTCGGTGAACGCGGCAATGTAGAAAAACAGGACGATGTTGCGTTTGCCGAGATGGTCGGCAAGCGACACCGGTTTGCCGGTGGTCGACGGCACCGAGAAGTCCGGCGCCTTGTCGCCGACCTTAGGCATCTGTGCCTGTGCCGGCGCGGCGGCAAGCAATGCCGCGCACAGTGCGCCACCCAGCCAGCGCAGTAACTTCGATGTCATCATCGTGAGCCTCCTTGGGGTTGGTCGGATACGTTATTTGCCGTGGGCGAGGCCACGCAGGTAATCGCGAAACTCGGCGCTGCCATAGTCGATATGGCCCAGGGTCCGGGCCCGGATCATGCCCTTGGTGTCGATGACCACGGTGGATGGCACACCGCGCACACCAAAGCCGCGCGCCACCTCCATGTTCTGGTCGAGCAGGGCGGGCAGGGTGTAGCCGCCCTTGGCGAACACCGGTTTAACCGCGGCTTCACCGGTACCGTCGATCGACATCGTGATCACCAGGATGCCGTCTTTTTTCAACTCGTCATGTGCCTTCTGCACGGAAGGCATTTCGCGCACGCAGGAACTTCACCAGGAAGCCCAGAAGCGGATGACGGTGACTTTATTACGCAGGTCGGCATCGCTGACGCTGCTGCCGTTGATGCCCGGCGCCTTGAACACCGGCATTGGTGTCGGCGGGTTGACCGGCTGCAGGCTGCTTGCCGCGGCGGTCTGCCCGAGCAGGCCGGCACCGATCAGCAGGGCGCCAATGAGGGTTTTTATGTGCATGGAACCTCCGGAGATTCGGTTGTACGGGTCGTTGGCTGCGGCTTGCGGCTGTCACTGCTGCCAGCGTCAGCCGATTCTAGTGCAAAGTGAAGCACGGAAATCGCAGGAATGAGCCATGCAACCATGCTGTCATGGACGACGTGCTTACTGCGGCTCGATGCCCGCGGCTTTGGCGATGGCTGCGAATTTTTTCACGTCCTCGCGAAACTGTTTCGCCCAGACCTCTGGCGTGTCGCCGTTGGGTTCGTAGCCGTTGTCGACAAAATGGGCGTTGATCTTCGGCTCCTGCAGCGCCTTGCGCACCACCTGCTGCAACCTGGTGGTAATCGCCGGCGGCAGCCGGGCCGGGCCGAACATCGCATGCCAGCCGGCATCACCGACATAACCGGGGACCGTTTCCCCTATGGTCGGCAGCTCGGGCAGGGTGGCGAGCCGTTTGGCGCCGGTGAAAGCCAGTGAACGCACGCGACCGGCCTTGTGGTGCGGGATGCCGACAGAGGCCGCCGGGAAATGGATCTGCACCTCGTTGCCGAGCAGTGCGGTCATCGCCGGTCCGCCGCCCTTGTAAGGCACGTGCAGCAGATCTGTTTTGGTCATGCTCGCGAGCAGCGCCCCCGCCAGATGCTGGCCGTTGCCGATGCCGGCGGTGCTATAGCGCAGCGACTGTTTGCGCGCCAGATCGATCAGCTCGGCGGTGTTTTTCGCCGGGACCGACGGATGCACCACCATCAGATAGCCGAGACCGGTGGCGACATTGGTGATCGGCGTGAAGTCGCGCAACACGTCAAAAGGCAGTTTTTTGACAATCGACGGATTCACCGCGAAGCCGAACGAGGTGTTCATGATGGTATAGCCGTCGGGGGCCGCACTGCGCACGGTGTCGGCGCCGACGATGCCGTTGGCGCCGCCGCGGTTGTCGATGACGAAGGTGGCGCCGAGCTCGATCTCGACCTGGCGGAACAGCACGCGCGAGAAGACATCGACATTGCCACCGGCAGGGAAGGGGATGACCAGCCGGATCGGGCGGTTCGGGTATTGTTGTGCGGCTGCGGGGCCGCTGAACAACAGCGCGAGCAGGCCCAGCGACAATGGGGCGCAGATGCGGGAAATGCGGCGCGGCATGAGACGTTCTCCTCCAATGTGGTGTGGCACATGGCTGCGGCGCGCTTTTTCTGAATGGCTGGCGCCTTCACCTGAACATTCTAGGTGCAATCAGGCCGTCGCACCATGCTGCCCCGCAATGTGATAATCCGCGGCTGCAAAATCCGCCATTTGAATCCGCTATCTGAAACACAGGAGAAACATCTTGAGCAAACCCCTGGTGCTGGTGACGGCCTCGACCGTTTCCGATCTGGCGCAGCGGTTGCTGCGTGAGGGCGGCCTCGAGCCGGTGTTCATGGAGGACCGCGTCACCGAGCCCGCGCTGCGCGATGCGCTGGCTCGGCACCGTCCTGTGGCGGTGCTGATGCGCAGCTCGCCGCCGTTCAACGCCGGCGTGATTGAGTCGGCGAAGGGGCTGAAGATCATCGCCAAGCACGGCGCCGGCGTCGATTCGGTGGACATCGCCGCGGCGACCCGTTGCCGTGTGGCGGTGATGGTCACCAGCGGCGCCAATGCCAATGCGGTCGCCGAACACTCGCTGGCGCTGATGCTGGCGCTGTCGCGCGACCTTGCCCGCTACGATCGCGAGACCCGCCAGGGCCGGTGGCGCAACCTTGACGTGCTGCAGCGTGATTTCAGCGCCCGCACCGTGGGCATCATCGGTTACGGCCAGATCGGCGAGCGCACCGCCAAGCTGGCCGCGGCCTGTGGCGCCCCGGTGATCGTGCACAGCCGTTCCGCCAAGGTCCTGCCCGAGGGCATGCGGCTGGAACCGGACCTGAACCGCCTGCTGGAGACCGCCGACATCATCAGCCTGCATTGCCCGCTGACGCCGCAGACCCGCGGCCTGATCGGTGCCACGCAATTCGCGCGGATGAAACCGGACGCGCTGCTGATCAACACCGCGCGCGGCCCCGTGGTAGACGAGGCGGCGCTGGTTGCGGCGCTGAGGGAGGGGCGCATCGCCGGCGCCGGGCTCGATACCATGACCACCGAACCTCCGGGCCCTGATCATCCGCTGTATGCCATGCCCAACGTGATCCTGACGCCGCATGTCGCGGCGGTAACCACCGACGCGATCGTGCGCATGGGCACCATCGCCGCGGCCAACATCACTGCCTGGCTGCGCGGCGAGGTGCATGATCCGCGCAATTTCCTGAACCCCGAAGTGCGCCCCTGATGGCTTACACCATGCGGAATGGTGCATGGACGCCGCGGCAACGGCGCGGTATGTATGCAATCCCCAGGCCGACAACAGCCCCATCCAGCAGGAGGAATCGATGAACATCCCCACCACTACCGAGAAGATCATCGCGCGCCGCGAAGGTGCGACCGGTTTTCTGATTTTCAACAACCCCGAGCGGCGTAACGCGGTGTCGCTGGAGATGTGGCAGGCCGCGGGCGAGGTGCTGCAGGTGTTTGCGGCCGATGACTCGATACGGGTGATCGTGCTCGCCGGTGCCGGCGACAAATCCTTCGTGTCCGGCGCCGATATTTCGAAGTTCGAGAACGAACGTGCCAGCGCCGAGGCGCAGGAAAGGTATTCGCAGGTGTCGGCGGGAATGCGCAAAGTGCTGCGCGGCACCGGCAAGCCGACGATTGCGATGATCCGCGGCTACTGCATCGGTGGCGGCATGTCGCTGGCGCTGTCCTGCGACCTGCGCATCTGCTCCGATGATGCACAGTTCGGCATTCCCGCGGCGCGCCTCGGCATCGGCTACGGCATGGAGGGCCTGCGCCGCCTGGTCGAGCTGACCGGGCCTTCGGTGGCCAAGGAATTCATTTTCACCGCGCGCCGCTACAACGCGGATGCCGCGCTGCGCATGGGCATCGTCAACGAGGTGGTGCCCGCGGCCGAGCTGGAAAAGACGGTGCGTGCCTGGGCCAGTGGCATGGCCGAGAACGCGCCGCTGTCCATCCTTACCGCGAAGCGTGTGGTTGATGAGCTGATGAAAGACGAATCGGTGCGCGATACCGCCGGCTGCGAGCAGCTGGTCAGGGATTGCGGTGCGAGCGAGGATTTCATCGAGGGCCGGCGTGCCTTCATGGAAAAGCGCAAGCCGGTGTTCAAGGGGTGCTGACATGAGAACGTTTTCCGCAGTTCTTGTCGCCGGTCTTGCCGCGCTGCTGATGAACGCCTCGCCCGCAAGCGCCGCCTATCCCGAGCGCCCGGTGCGCTTCATCGTTGCCCAGGCCGCCGGCGGCAACGCCGATTTTGTCGCGCGTATGGTTGCCGGCGAACTGACCAAACAGCTGGGCCAGCAGTTCGTCGTTGACAATCGTTCCGGCGGTGGTGGCGGTGTGCTTGCCGCCGATCTCGTTGCCAAGGCCAATCCCGACGGTTACACCATGCTCCTGGTGGGCAGTTCCTTCGGCGTGAACCCCAGCATCTACAAGAAGCTGCCCTATGATTCCGAGCGCGATTTTGCGCCGGTGACGCTGGCCTCGACCGCGACGCAGATCCTGGTGGTCAATCCCTCGCTGGGTGTGGCCACCGTGGCGGATCTGATCAAGCTGGCGCAGGCGAAACCAGGCGAACTCAATTTCGGCTCTTCAGGCAATGGCGGAGGCCCGCATCTTGCCGGCGAGCTGTTCAACCTGATGGCGAAAACGCGGATGACTCATGTGCCGTACAAGGGCGCTTCCGGCTCGATCCTCGACCTGCTGTCAGGCCGCATCCAGGTGGTGTTCGCGACCATGCCCTCGGTGATGACCCATGTGCGCGCCGGCAAGCTGCGTGGCGTCGCCGTGACCAGCCTCGAGCGCTCGCAACTGGTGCCTGACCTGCCGACGATTTCGGAAGCCGGACTGAAAGGCTTCCAGTCCGGCACCTGGCAGGGCATTTTTGTGCCGCGCGGCACGCCGGAGCCGGTGATTAGGCTGCTCAACCAGAGAATCGTCGCCATCGTGCATACACCCGAGGTGCGCAAGCGCTTCGAGGCGGAGGGCGGCGTGCCGGTGGGCAACACGCCGCAGGAGTTCGCGGTATGGCTGCGCGCCGAAATCGCGAAATGGGCGAAGGTGGTCAAGGCGGCGAACATCACTGTTGAATGATTGCCGCAGGTTTGTTGAGAAAGTGTTGCCGCTACTTGTATTGATCCATGAATAAATCAGAACGCCAGTTACTGCAGGTGATTCCCTCGCACGAGACCTCGGACGGAGCCGGCGTCAAGCTGCGGCGCAGCCTGGGGCAGTCGCCGCAGGCGCGGCTCGATCCCTTCCTGATGCTCGACGAGTTCGGCACCGACAACCCGCAGGACTATATCGCCGGTTTTCCGGCGCATCCGCACCGCGGTTTCGAGACTGTCACCTACATGCTCGATGGCCACATGCTGCATGAGGACCATCTCGGCAACCGTGGTGACCTGAAAAATGGTGACGTGCAGTGGATGACCGCCGGTCGCGGCATCATCCACTCCGAGATGCCGCAGCAGCTGGAGGGACGGATGCGCGGCTTCCAGCTCTGGATCAACCTGCCGGCCGCGGAAAAAATGAAGCCTGCGGCGTATCGCGACATCCCGGCGGCGTCGATTCCGGTGGTGCAGATGCCGGGTGGTGGTGTTGCGAAGGTGATCGCCGGCACCCTGCAGATCGATGGCCGCGGTACGCCGGGGCCGGTGCAGGGGCTGACCACGGCGCCGCTGTATTTCGACATCGGGCTGCCGCCGGGCGGCGTATTCATCCATGACCTTCCGCCGTCACACAACGCTTTGCTTTATGTCTACGAGGGTGATGTTGTGGTCGGTGGTGCGGCACCGCGGGCACTGCTGCGGCACAGCGCCGGTGTGTTGTCCGCGGGGGATGCGGTGACCGTGCGTGCGCAGGACAACAGCAAGGCAGATGCGGGCGCGCGTTTCATCCTGCTCGCCGCCCGCCCGCTGGGCGAGCCGGTGGTGCAGTACGGGCCGTTCGTGATGAATACGCGCGAGGAGATCGAGCGAGCGGTGGCCGACTACCAGTCGGGAAGACTCACCGCCTGAAACAGCAACGCCGGCCCGGGGCCGGCGTTGTTGCGGGTGAAGTGCGGCGTTTACTGCGGTTCGATGCCGCCGAGCTGCGCCATCTTGCGATAACGCGCCATTTCCCTGGGCAGCAGATCGGGCAGTTGCGCCAATGGCAGAACCCAGGGTTCGGCACCCTGGGTATCGAGGAATTTCTTCATGTCCGCGCCGGTGACGATTTTCTGGATTTCGCTGTAGAGGAATTTCAGGCGGTCCGGCGCCATGCCGGCCGGCGCGAAAGTGCCCCACCACAGCTCGTACTCATAGCCAGGCACACCTTGCGAGGCCACGGTCGGCAGGTCGGGGAACAGCGGCGATTTTTCGGCGCTGGTCACGCCAAGGATGCGGATGCGGCCCGAGTCGCGCTGCGGCAGCAGCGCAGAGGAGCTGGCGATCACCACTTCGACCTCGCCCGAGGCGAGTGCGGTGACCGCATTGGATATGCCCTTGTACGGCACGTGCTGCATCTTGATGCCGGCTGCAGCGGCGAACAGCGCGCCGGAGAAATGGTTGTTGCCGCCGGTGCCGGAGGAACCGTAGTTCAGGTAAAACTTTTTCGGTTCGCGCTTCACCACCGCGACCAGCTCGCGCACATTCTTGGCAGGAATCGAGGGATGGATCGCGAACAGCATCGGTGCGCGGGCGGTCATGCCGATCGGGATGATTGATTTCGCCGGATCAAAGGGCAGCTTCAGGCGTGTGGCGGCGGTGGCCGGGTAGGAGGAGGTATGGCCGAGCAAAGTGTGGCCATCGGGATCACTTTTGGTCACCATTTCCGTGCCGATCATGCCGCTGGCTCCGGGACGGTTGTCGACGACGATGGTGCGGCCTAGCGCTGTGCCCAGGCGTGTGGCAATCGCCCGGCTCATCGCGTCGGCCGAGCCGCCCGCGGTGTAGGGCACGACCATCACCATGTTCTTGGACGGAAAGGCAGCCTGGGCGAAGGCGATGCTGCTGGAAAAAGCCAGTGCGGTTGCGCCCAGGACGGTGATCAGTGGTGTTGCGTTCATCGAAAATCCTCCGGGTGTTGTTCCATTCAGGTTGGGTGACGATTTGCAGCCGGTATTCTATTACCGTGACTGCATTGAATCCATTTCCGGGGTGTCAGTCCCAGGCTGGCGCGCGCCCGGCAGGATTCGCGATGCGCCCGTCGGGTCTGGCGAGTGCGTGGATACGCTGCATTTCGGCGGCGCTCAGTTCGAAATCGAAGACCTCGAGGTTCTGCGAGATGCGTTCCGGATTCGATGAGCGCGGTATCGGCGCAATCGCCCCCTGCTGGGTGATCCAGCGCAACACGACCTGTGCCACGGTCCTGCCGTGTGAGGCCGCGATGGCGTTGAGCACGGGGTCGGCGAACAGCCGGCCGCGGGCGAGCGGGCAGTAGGCGGTGAAGATCATGCCCTTGCTGCGGCAGTAGTCGAGCACCCTGCGCTGATCGAGGTAGGGGTGGTATTCGGCCTGCAGCGTGACCAGCGGCTCGGGGCAGTGGTGCAGTGCCTCCTCGATCAGCGCGATGTTGAAGTTGGCGACGCCGATATGGCGGGCCAGGCCGTCGCGTTTGGCTTTCGCCAGCGCGGCCATGGTTTCGGCAAGCGGCACCTTTTCCGGACTGGGCCAGTGCACATGCAGCAGATCGACATAATCGACCTGCAGGTTGGCAAGGCTCTCCTCGACGGATTTCGCGAACGCATCCGCGCGCAGGTATTCATGAGAGACCTTGGTCACCAGAAAAATCTCTTCGCGCGGCACACCCGAGGCGAGGATGCCTGCGCCCACGCCTTTTTCAGAGCCGTATTTCCAGGCGGTATCGATGTGGCGGTAGCCTGCTTTCAGGGCCGTGGCGACGAGGTCGCCGCAGTCGCCGAGCTGGGAGGTGCCGAAGCCGATCTGCGGCATCACGCAGCCGTGGGCGTTGAGCATCGGGGTGATCATCGGGCTGTTTCGAGCGGGTGGCAAAGGCCCTAGAATACGCGCTTTATTTTCCCTGCGAAGTGCTACTGCCATGACCCAGACCGTCACCCATCCCTTTCATCTCGCGTTTCCCGTGGATGACCTCGCCAAAGCCCGCGCCTTTTACGGCGGCCTGCTCGGCTGTCCGGAAGGACGTTCCTCGCCGGAGTGGATCGACTTCGATTTTTACGGCCACCAGATTGTCGCCCACCTCTGTCCCGACGAAGCCGGGCATCGCAACACCAGCGCCGTCGATGGCGACAACGTGCCGGTGCGCCATTTTGGCGTGGTGCTGTCGATGACCGAATGGCAGAAGCTGGCCGACAGGCTCACCGCCGCCGGCATCCGCTTCGTCATCGAGCCGCACATCCGTTTCAAGGGCCAGGTCGGCGAGCAGGCGACCATGTTCTTTCTGGATCCCTGCGGCAACGCGCTGGAGTTCAAGGCTTTCGAGAACCCGGCCCAGCTTTTTGCGCACTGAGCGCTGAACAATCGCCGCTGCGGCTGGTCTGAATCCACTGCAGGTCAGCTTGCCGTACAAGAGATTGTTCATAAGCCATTGTTTTTAAACAATATTTTTTGATTGTCAAAGACGGTCTGCTTGCGGGCTGGCGCTAGGCTGGCGTGGCAAGGGGCATTGTGTTGATAATGGTTGCCGCTTTGATGTGTCCCCCCTGCTGTAATCCCTTTTGTTGTATTCGTCCTGCTGTATTCGTTCAAATCCCCAACCCATAACAGAAAATCCGATGGAGGAAATCTCATGCAACGATTCGTGAAAGCCCTTGCGCTGGTCTCAGGTCTGTTCCTGACCGCGGCCGCCTTCGCGCAAGGGCAGCAAAAACCGATGTCGATCGTCACCGGCACCACCGGCGGGGTCTATTTCCCGCTGGGCGGCGGCCTGGCCCAGATCCTGCAAAAGAACATGGGCATCAACGCCAATGTCGAAGCCACCGCGGGGTCGGTCGAAAACCTGTTCCGCATGGGCAAAGGCCAGGCCGATATCGGCTTCAGCCAGACCGATGCGGCCTGGGATGCGGTCAACGGCCTCGACAAGTTCACCGGCGGCAAGCTGCCGCTGCGCGCGCTGATGGTGCTGTATCCGAACACCATGCATGTGGTGTCGATCGAGGGCAGCGGCATCAAGACCGTGGCCGACATGCGCGGCAAGCGTGTGTCCACCGGCGCCGTTAACAGCGCGACCGAGGTGTTCGCCAACCGTGTGCTGCGCGCTGCGGGACTTGATCCGGACAAGGACATCAAGCGCGAGCGCCTGTCGCCGGCTGAATCCACCCGCGCCATCCGCGACCGCCAGCTCGATGCCTATTTCTTTGTCGGCGGCGTGCCCACCCCGGCGATCACCGATCTTGCCGCCACGCCCGGCATCAAGATCAGTCTGATCGATCACGGTGAGCTGCTCGACGCGATGGTCAAGGTCAGCGGCCCGATCTATGTGCCGATCACCACCCCGGCCAAGTCCTATCCCGGACAGGACCGTGATGCCCGCGCAATCGCGGTATGGAACATCCTGTTCGTGCGTGAGGACATGCCGGCGGAGATGGCCTACAACCTGACGCGTACGGTTTACCAGAACCGGGCCGACCTCGCGGCAGTACACCCCGAGGGCCGCAACATCGACATCAAGTGGCAGCAGAACGCCGCAGCGGTGATTCCTTATCACCCTGGTGCCGCCAAATTCTGGCAAAGCCAGGGCGCGAAAGTGAAGTAATCGTGAACTGCAGCGCGCCCTGATTGCGCTGACTTGATCTTCAAAAAGCCCCGCCTGCGAAAGCACGGCGGGGCTTTTCGTTTATGATGCTGCATCCAAATCGCGGTTGGGGGGGGCATGGAAAACAATAATACGGGCCGCAGCGGGGCGGCCGGGCATGCGCCTGCCACCGATCTTTCCGCCGAAGCGGAACAGCGTGTCACCGAACTGATCGAGGCTGAGGAGGGTGCGACCAACCGCTTCAAGGGCTGGCTGGCCGCAGGCATCACGTTGTACGCGATTGGCGTTTCGCTGTTTCACCTCTACGGCGCGCTGTATGTGGTGCCGGCGCAGTTTTTCCGCACCGCCCACGTCGCCCTGATACTGTTCCTCGCCTACCTGCTCTACCCTGTTGCCCGGCGCTATCGCAACCGCCTGATGTGGTGGGACGTCGGCCTGGCGCTGCTCGCCATGTCAACGCTGGTCTACGTGCTGATCGAAAGCTGGAGCTTCGCCGAGCGCAACATCGCGCCAACCACGCTGGATGTGGTGATGGGCTGGCTGCTGATCCTGTTAATCCTCGAGGCGACCCGCCGCTCCAGCGGCTGGATCATGGTGTTCGTGATCGGCTCATTCTTGGCCTATGCCTTCGTTGGCCCCTGGCTGCCGGTGCCCTGGACGCACCGCGGCTATGACCTCGAGCGCCTCGCGGTGACCATGTACATGACCGTCGACGGCATCTTCGGCACCGCTGTGGACGTTTCATCGTCACTGATCATCCTGTTCACCATCTACGGAGCGGTGCTGCAGTATTCCGGCGCCGGCAAGTTTTTTCTGGATTTTTCCTTTGCCGCGATGGGCTCGAAGCCGTCGAACGCCGGACGCACCGTGGTGTTGTCATCATTTCTCCTCGGCGGGCCATCGGGTTCCGGCGTGGCTACCACTGTGACCATTGGGTCGGTGGCCTATCCGATGCTGAAAAAAGCCGGTTATCCACCCAACGCCGCGGGTGGACTGCTCGCGGCAGGCGGACTCGGCGCGATAATCTCGCCACCGGTGCTGGGGGCGGCGGCCTTCATCATCGCCGAGTTTTTGCGGGTGTCCTATCTCGAGGTGATCCAGATGGCGATCATCCCGACCATCCTCTATTACCTGTGCCTGTTCCTGATGGTCGAGTTTGACGCGCGAAAGTTCGGTGGCAGTAATGTCGCCATCGAAAATCCGCTGTCGGTGGCGCAGCTCGCCAAAACCTACTGGTTCCATTTCCTGTCGCTGGTCGCGATCATCATTTACATGATGCTCGGTTATTCGCCGACCGCATCCGTGTTCTATGCCATCGTCACCGCTTTTGTTGTGAGTTTTTTTCACCGGGACTGCGCACTGCTGCCCTATGACCTGCTGACCGGCGCCGGCTCCCTGTGGCGACGCATCGCCGACTCAAGGCTCACCACCGCGCTGCGCGAGGGTACTGTCGGCATGCTCGCGGTCGGTGTGACCTGCGCCGGAGCCGGCATCATCGTCGGTGTGGTCACCCTCACCGGACTCGGTCTCAAGTTCAGCTCGATCGTCATCGGTTATGCCGAGACCGGCGCCTCGGGCACGGTCGCGTTGTTCCAGGCGGTCGGCCTGAATGTCGGCGATGCAATGTTCCAGCAGACGCGGCTGCTGTTCACCACCATCTTCACCGCGCTGATCGTGTGGATCGTCGGCCTCGCGGTGCCGGTCACCGCCTCGTACATCATCTGCGCGGTGGTTGCCGCGCCGGCGCTGATCAAGCTCGGCGTGCCCGATTTCGCCGCGCACATGTTCATCTTTTATTACGCGGTGTTGTCCGAGGTGTCACCACCCACCGCGCTGTCGCCGTTCGCCGCCGCGGCGATCACCGGTGGCGATCCTTACCGCACGACGTTCCAGACCTGGAAATACACGCTGCCGGCCTTTGTGGTGCCGTTCATGTTCGTGCTGCAGCCGGAGGGCACCGCCCTGCTGCTGAAGATTCCGCCCGAGATGAGCTGGTGGACCGTGGCCTGGGTCGCGCTGTCGGCGCTGATCGGCATCTCCGCACTGGCCGCCGGCGCCGAGGGCTGGCTGTTGAAGCGTGCCACCACCGCCGAACGCTGGCTGCTGGCATTGGGCGGCTTGTGCATGGTTTACACCTCGCCGGTTACCGATGTCGCCGGGCTTGCATTGATCGGGCTGGCGGTGGCCAGCCAGCTGCTGCGGCGCCAGCCGGCGCCGGCTTCCTGACCACGGGGATCATGGAACAGCGTTTCGACGCGCGGATCCGCACGCCTTTCGCGGTGCTCGGCATCCGGGCGCCCGGCGCCACGTTGAACGAGCTGGTCTATCTGCCGCGGGACACGCCGCCGCTTGCGCCGCGCAGCTCTTTGGCCGAGCGCCTGGCGCGGCAGGTTGAGCATTATCTGGATGACGCCGGATACCGCTTCGATCTGCCATTGCTGCTTGAGGGCAGTGAGTTCCAGCGCCGGGTCTGGCGCGAGATTGCCCGCATCGGTCCCGGCAAAACCCGCAGCTACGGCGAGATCGCGGCCCGGCTGGGCAGCGCGCCCCGTCCCGTGGGGGGGGCCTGCGGGCGTAACCCGGTGCCGCTGGTCGTGCCCTGCCACCGGGTGCTTGCGGCGAGCGGCGGACTGGGCGGCTTCATGGGCGGCAAGGCGGATTTTCCGCTGAGTGTCAAACGCTGGCTGCTGCGGCATGAAGGAATCCCCGGCGTTGTCTGAATCCGGCCGCATCGATACCAGCCGCATCGACGAGTTCTGCGATGCGCTGTGGCTCGAAGACGGTCTTTCCCGCAACACCCTCGACAGTTACCGCCGCGATCTGGTCCAGTTCGCTGCCTGGGCTGCGGCGCGCGGGAGCGGTGAACTGCTCGCCATTGACCAGGCAACGATCCAGGACTATCTCGCACACAAATTCCGCAACAAGGCGCGCGCGAGCAGCGCGGCGCGGCTGCTCTCCAGCCTGAAACGTTTTTACCGCCACGCCGTGCGGCAGAACCTGATCACCACCGATCCCACGCTGCGCATCGAAGCGCCGAAGCTGCCGCGCCCCCTGCCGAAAAGCCTCACCGAGTCCGATGTCGAGCTACTGCTGGACGCGCCGGAAGTGGACGCGGCGCTGGGTCTGCGTGACCGTGCGATGCTCGAGGTGCTGTATGCCAGCGGCCTGCGGGTGTCCGAACTGGTGACATTGCAGGTGCCGCAGGTCAGCCGTGACATGGGTGTGGTGCGTGTGCTCGGCAAGGGATCAAAGGAGCGGCTGGTGCCACTGGGCGAGGAGGCATTGCGCTGGCTCGAGCGTTATCTGCGTGAAGCCCGGCCGCAGATCCTCGGGCAGCGGCCCTGCGATGCGCTGTTTGTCACCGCGCGCGCGGCGGTGATGACGCGCCAGGCCTTCTGGCTGATGATCAAGCGTTATGCGCTGCAGGCGGGCATCAGCAAGCCGATTTCACCACACACGCTGCGCCATGCCTTCGCCACGCACCTGCTCAACCATGGCGCCGACCTGCGCGTGGTGCAGCTGCTGCTCGGCCATGCCGACATCTCGACCACGCAGATCTACACCCATGTGGCGCGCGAGCGGATGAAGCAGCTGCATGAAAAACACCATCCGCGAGGATAAGGCGGAGCGGAGTGATGAATGATGAATGATGAGTGAAAAGCGCTCAGCCGCGTTTGCCGCGTTCGATGGTGACACCGAGTTTTTTGACGCCGGCCAGTGGTGCGAGCTTGGCGATGGTGATGCGCAGCCACGGCGCCTTGAAGTCGTTGATCACGCGCTGCGCGATGGATTCGGCGGCGTGTTCGAGCAGATCGAAGTGCTGTTCGGCAAAAAGCCGGCGGATGTCGGCCACCACCTCGGCGTAATCGATGGTGTCCTCGATGCGGTCGCTGTGCGCCGCATGTTCACCGCGCAGGCCGATCTCGAGATCGAGTTCGATCATCTGCGGCGCCTGTTTTTCCCGCGCGTAGATGCCGATGCGGGTTTCGATGCGCAGCTCGCGGATGAAGATGGTGTCCATGGGCGGTGGAGCCGGTTTTGGGATCGGGTATAGCGGTTAAAATGGCTGCGGCATTTTAGCGCAGGGGTACGTGCATTGATGAATCTGCTGTTGATTGTGGTGATCGCCTATCTGATCGGCTCGGTATCCTTCGCCGTGGTGGTGAGCCGGCTCTACAGGCTGCCTGATCCGCGCGAATACGGTTCCGGCAATCCCGGTGCCACCAATGTACTGCGCAGTGGCCGGAAGTCCGCGGCAGTGCTGACCCTGGTCGGTGACAGCTTCAAGGGCTGGCTGGCAGTGTACGGCGCGGCGCACTGGTTTGGTGATGGCGCGGACGCGACGCTGGCGCTGGCGCTGGCTGCGGTTGCCGTGTTGCTGGGCCATCTGTATCCGCTGTTTCACGGCTTCAAGGGTGGCAAGGGTGTCGCCACCGCCCTCGGCGTACTGCTGGGACTCAACTGGATACTCGCGCTGGGCACGCTGACGACCTGGATCACCATCGCGGTTTTTTTCCGTTACTCCTCGCTGGCGGCGCTGATATCGGCGCTGTTTTCCGCGTTTTTTGCGCTGATCCTCTACAACCACAGCCATCCTTATGTCTGGGCGGTGGCGGTGATTGCTGCGCTGCTGGTGTGGCGCCATCGCTCGAACGTCAGCAACCTTATCGCCGGCAAGGAACGCCGGCTGGGTGCCAAGCCCGACTGAGCCGCACCGCCGTAACGGTTTTCAGGACAGTGTCGCGAGATCCCAGCGCGGTTGCACGGTAAAACCGTCGGGCAGCCGGCCCTCACCCCGCTGCAGGCGCAGCGCGCCGGCGAAGGCAATCATCGCGCCGTTGTCGGTGCACAGCTCGAAGGGCGGATAAAACACGCGGCAACCCCGTGCCGCAGCCGCCGCATCCAGCCGTTCGCGCAGTCGGCGGTTGGCGCCGACACCACCCGCCACCACCAATTGCCTGAGTCCGCTGGCTTCCAGTGCGGCGAGTGATTTGGCCGCCAGCACTTCGGTGATCGCTTCCTGCAGCTCGGCAGCGAGATCGGCACGGGCCTGTTCATCGTCAAGTCCGCCGCGCACCGCAGTCAACACCGCGGTTTTCAGACCGCTGAAGCTGAAATCGAGGTTGTTACTGCGCAACATCGGCCGCGGCAGCACAAGGCGGCCGGGTTTGCCCTTCATTGCCAGTGCCGCGACCGCCGGGCCGCCGGGATAACCCAGTCCGAGCAGCTTGGCCGATTTGTCGAAAGCCTCGCCCGCGGCATCGTCCAGCGTGTCACCGAGCAGCGTGTAGTCGCCGATGCCGCCCACCCGCATCAACTGGGTGTGACCGCCGGAAACCAGCAGCGCGATAAAAGGAAACTGCGGTGCCGGTTGGGCGAGCAGCGGTGACAGCAGGTGGCCTTCGAGGTGGTGGACGGCAATCGCCGGCTTGCCCAGCGCATGGGCGAGGCTTGCACCAAAGCCTGCGCCGACCAGCAGCGCGCCGGCGAGTCCGGGGCCGGCGGTGTAGGCAATGGCATCGATGCCGGCGAGGTTTGCCGAAGCCCGGGCCAGCACTTCGCGGGTCAGCAGCAGCGCGCGCCGGACGTGGTCGCGCGAGGCCAGTTCCGGCACCACGCCGCCGTAATCGGCGTGCAGCGCGACCTGGGAATGCAGCGCGTGGGCGAGCAAGCCGGCTGTGGTGTCATACAGGGCAACACCGGTTTCATCGCAGGAGGTTTCAATGCCGAGGACACGCATTATATTATAAGTTATTGATTTTATTAATTAAATTTTCACCGGCCTGGGCCTGGCTCAGAGGTGGCGAAAGATTTCGCAGCAGAATCAGGCGCTAACGGGAATGGTGGTCAGCTTAACATTTGCCGGCTTGGGGCCTCGCCGCTTATAATCCGGCCCTTTCCGATTTAACGCTTTCAGCCCCGAGGCTTCATGACCACCGTCCGCGTCAAAGAAAACGAACCTTTTGAAGTCGCCCTGCGCCGTTTCAAGCGCACGGTCGAGAAAACCGGCCTGCTGACCGAACTGCGCGCCCGCGAGTTCTACGAGAAGCCCACCGCCGAGCGCAAGCGCAAGCTGGCCGCCGCGGTCAAGCGTACGCACAAGCGCCTGCGCTCGCAGTTGCTGCCGCCGAAACTCTACTGACCACCCGCGTCGGTACGCAAAAGGGTGCGGAGGCCTGTCCTCGCACCCTTTTTTCATTGGTATCGCCCTTTCCGCCCTTTCCGGAGTCTCCCCATGGCCTTGCGTGACCAGATCAACGATGACCTGAAGGCCGCGATGCGCGGCGGTGATGCCGCACGCCGCGACACCATCCGCCTGCTCACTGCGGCGCTGAAGCAGCGAGAGGTCGATGAGCGCAAGACGCTGACCGATGCCGACGTGCTGGCGGTCATTGAAAAAATGATCAAGCAGCGCCGCGATTCGATCAGTCAGTTCGAGCAGGGCGGCCGGCAGGATCTCGCCGACAAGGAAAAGCAGGAACTGCAACTGCTGCAGGCCTATATGCCGCAGGCGATGGGTGACGACGAAATCGCCGCCGTGATTGCGGCGGCCGTGACCGAAACCGGCGCAGCGGGGCCCGCCGACATGGGCAAGGTGATGGCGCTGGTGAAGTCCCGCCTCGCAGGGCGGGCCGACATGGGCAAGGTGTCGGCTGCGGTCAAGGCGTGTCTTTCCGGAGGCTGATCCGCACCGGGGGGTTGCCCCGTGCGCCCCTATAATGGTTCCGGAAGTGGCGCCACAAAAGGTGGGCCGCAATAAGCAGGACTGAAATCGGTAGATGATTCCGGAGTCGTTCATTCAGGATTTGCTGGCCCGCGTCGACATCGTCGAGGTGGTCGACCGCCACGTGAAGCTGAAGCGCAGCGGTGCCAACTATTCTGCCTGCTGTCCTTTTCACTCCGAAAAATCACCCTCGTTCACCGTCAGTCCGACCAAGCAGTTCTATCACTGCTTCGGCTGCGGTGCCCATGGCACCGCCATCGGTTTCATGATGGAGTACGGCGGCCTGGGTTTTGTCGACGCGGTGAAAGACCTCGCTCAAAGTGTCGGCATGCAGGTGCCCGAAGCGCCGCGCTCGGCTGAAGCGCAGCGCCGCGCCGAGGAAAGCCCCGACCTTTACGGGGTATTGCTCAAGGCCGCGCAGTTCTACCGCAACCAGCTTAAGGATGCGCCGCGCGCCATCGAATACCTGAAAAAGCGCGGGCTCTCCGGCGAGATCGCCAAAAAATTCGGCATCGGTTATGCGCCCGAGGGCTGGCAGGGGCTGCAGCAGGTCTTTCCCGACTATGCCGACAAGACACTCAACGCCGCCGGGCTGGTGAAGCAGAACGATGAGGGGCGCCGCTATGACGTGTTTCGCGACCGCGTCATGTTTCCGATCGTCGATGTGCGAGGTCACATCATCGGCTTCGGCGGGCGTGTGCTCGGCGAGGGTGAGCCGAAATACCTGAATTCGCCGGAAACGCCGGTATTCGAAAAAGGGCGCGAACTCTACGGCCTGTTCCAGGCGCGGCGCGCGATCCGCGATGCCGGTCGTGTCATCGTGGTCGAGGGTTACATGGACGTGGTGGCGCTGGCACAGATGGGCGTCGAGTATGCGGTGGCCACACTCGGCACCGCGACCACGCCCGTTCATGTGCAGAAGCTGCTGCGCCAGACCGAGGAAGTGGTCTATTGCTTTGATGGCGACACCGCCGGACGTAGAGCTGCCTGGCGCGCGCTTGAAAACAGCCTCGCCCAGCTTTCCGACGGCAAGCAGTTGCGTTTCCTGTTCCTGCCCGATGGCGAGGATCCCGACAGCTATGTCCGCCAGCACGGCAAGGATGCCTTTGAGGCGCTGCTCGCGCAGGCGATGCCGCTGTCGCGGTTCCTGATCGATGAGCTGCGCCGCCAGGTCGACGTCCATACGTCCGAGGGCCAGGCCAAGCTGCTGCAGCAGGCCAAGCCGCTGGTGAAACAGATTGCCGCGCCGATGCTGTCGCTGCTGATCCGTAAGGAACTGGCGCAGATCGCCGGCATCCAGCCGCAGCAGCTTGACGCGCAGTTCGAGATCAGAAGCACGGCGGTCGCAGCCGCGCCCCCGCGTCGCCGTGCTTCAGCCGTGGCGCCGTCAATTCTCCGGCGCTGGCTGGACCTGATTGTCTGTGACCCTGAACATGCCGTAATCATCGATAAAAACGAATTGGCGGAAGGCATTCGGCTGGGTGTGCCAGAGCTGGATCGTGCAGCCTGGCAGGTGCTCGATGCGGTGTTGCAGCACCTGTCGGCGACATCGAAGCCGGCCAGTCTCGGGGAAAGTTTCCGCGGCACCGAGTTCATCGATGCGATCATCCAGGCCGAGAGCCGGACGTTTCAGGTGCAGGAGGAGTTGCGGACGCCGGCTGAACGAAAGGCTGAACTGGAGCAGTCGTGGACCCAGCTCCGGGCGCGCATCCTGAAATTCAGGGAATTAAGCCCTGCCATCGCCTCCCGGCCAGATTTGAAACAAGGCCTTTAAATTCAATCAAAACAATGGGTTAATCAATGCATCCGAAGCTGCGCCGGTATGCTGATTGATATATAATCTCAGGCTTTTCGTTTAATCCTGCCCCGCGGAGCCTCAGTCCATGGCCAAGCCATCCAAAGCAGCGCAATCCAAGGCAAACAGCGCGAAGCTCAAAAGCCTGAAAGCCAAGGCCGACAAGACCAAGGTCAAGGCGAAGCAGGCCGCGCTGAAATCCGCGAAAGCTAAGCCCAGGGTGGCCGCCAAACCGGCTGCAAAAACCAAGCTCGCGAAGAAGCCGGTGGACAAGCGGCCGCTGGCCAAGGCTCCGGCCAAACGTGTGCCGGCCAAGGCGCCGGTCAAGGCTCAGCACAAGGCCGCGCAGAAGCCGGTGAAGGTCGCGGCGAAACCCGCCCTCAAACCTGCAAAGGCAGCGCCGCGCGGCAACAAGGACGGCGGCAAGGACAGCAAGGAACTGCGCCTCGCCAACATCAAGGCCGCAGTGGCCAAGCAGGTGCTGGCGAAGGCCGCGCAGAATCAGGGCGCCGGACAGGCCGCACCGCAGGCTGCCGCACCCGCAGCCAACGCCAAGCTTGCCGGCGGCAAGCGTCCGACCCGCGGCCTCACCGCGCGCGAACGCGCGCTGGTCAAGGAATTCGAGCGCAAGGAGATGTCGCCGGCCGACGCCGAAGCGCGGCGCATCCGCCTGAAAAACCTGATCGTGCTCGGCAAGGAGCGCGGCTACCTGACCTACGCCGAGATCAACGACCACCTGCCGGATGACATGCTCGATGCCGAAGCCATCGAGAACATCATTGGCATGATCAACGACATGGGCATCCAGGTCTACGACGAGGCTCCTGACGCCGAGACCCTGCTGATGTCCGAAGCCACCCCGGCCGTTGCCGACGAGGACGCGGTCGAGGAAGCCGAGGCCGCGCTGTCCACGGTTGACTCCGAATTCGGCCGCACCACCGACCCGGTGCGCATGTACATGCGCGAGATGGGCTCGGTCGAGTTGCTGACCCGCGAAGGCGAAATCGAAATCGCCAAACGCATCGAGGACGGCCTGCGCCACATGATCCTGGCGATTTCGGCCTGCCCGACGACCATCGCTGAAATTCTCGCGCTGGCCGAGAAGATCGAGAAGGACGAAATCCGCGTCGAGGAGGTGGTCGACGGCCTGACCGACCTTGAGCTGAAGGAGGCGATTGTCGAGGATGTAGCCGAGGACGACGGCGAAGAGGCAGAGGAAGTCGAGGCCGAGGAGGATGAGGACGATGACGGCGCCGCAGGTGCTGCGCAGGCGGCGGCCGATCTGGCGCGCCTGAAAGAGGCTTCGCTGAAGCACTTTGCCGATATCCGCAGCAACTACCAGAAAATGATGCGCGCGCTGGCCAAACACGGCTCGCGGGGCCGCCCCTACATTCAGGCGCGCGAGGCGATTTCCGAAGAGCTGATGAAAATCCGTTTTTCGGCAAAGCAGATTGAGGCCCTCTGCGACGGCGTGCGCAAGCTGGTCGAGGAGGTGCGCACCAACGAGCGCAATATCCTCGCGCTGTGCGTGGACAAGGCGCGGATGCCGCGCCAGCACTTCATCAAGGAATTCCCGGGCAAGGAAACCAGCACGCGCTGGATCCGCGGCGAGGTCGAGTCGGGCAAGCCGTGGAGCGAGGCGCTGTCTCGTTTTGAACCCGCGGTGATCGAACAGCAGCAGAAACTGGTCGACTTGCAGGTACGCATCGGTATTCCGATCAAGGAACTGAAGGAAATCAACCGTCAGATGACCACCGGCGAGGCCCGTGCCCGCCGCGCCAAGCGCGAGATGACCGAGGCCAACCTGCGCCTGGTGATCTCGATCGCAAAGAAGTACACCAACCGCGGCCTGCAGTTCCTCGACCTGATCCAGGAAGGCAACATCGGCCTGATGAAGGCGGTGGACAAGTTCGAATACCGCC